>Ga0210394_10002530_pt1 | contig 24859 bp, 18 predicted proteins | sample IncBWC12MmetaG_FD_160121 | JGI IMG/M metagenome (GOLD analysis project Ga0210394, IMG submission 160121) | Forest soil microbial communities from Barre Woods Harvard Forest LTER site, Petersham, Massachusetts, United States - Inc-BW-C-12-M | ecosystem: Environmental > Terrestrial > Soil >... | reverse complement strand
CAGGCGCCGAGCCAGGGGGCGCGCGATCAATTCCGCCTGGTTGTACCCGCGCTCGCGTTGACGGTCAGGATGCAACGGGACAGGAACCACAGCGTCGGCTTGAAATTCTTCTCCTGCTTTGCGAAGGACCTCGGCAAGGCGCTCGGCAAACCATTGGCCCAACCGGGTGACCTCCTCGTATTTCAAGAGCACGATTGCGCCAGCGAGAGCGTCGTTGTAGTAGGCGAAGCTACGGGCCCGCTCGAAAGCATAAAAATTCGCCCGGCAGAGGCGGCAAAGTTCCGGAGCCTTCTCAACCTGCGGCGCAAGCTCAAAGGGCCGTCCGCAACATGAGCACATCGGATCAACAATCGGCTCTATCGAGGCAAAGCATGAAGCGCAGATAGGAATTCGGTTCGCGTCGGTGAGCGTAGCTCCGCAAATCCGGCAGGGTGCCGGCAGGAGCACAGACACTACGGCATCGAGTGCGGCTCGAAAAGACACACATCCGCTCTTCTAACTGATGGGGCCAGCTGTCAGGGGTAATGAGAAGCTACTCCAATTCAGGAATGGAAGGAAGGTAAATCCAGACGGCGGCGCTGCGTCCATTCAAATCTCTGCATCGGCGAGGGCTCGCACACCTCTATCCTCGCTGTTTACATTCAGCCCTTTTGGCTTTCGCGCAGACGTCTCGATGGCTAACGAGGGGACGAAACGGGGCTACAGAAGCCCCTGTTCCATTTTTTCCTGGCAGGTGATGCAGTAGCGAGTCCACGGCACTGCTTCGAGACGCTTTTGCTGAAGTTCCTCATGGCAGGAGACGCATTCGCCAAAGCCGTTGTCCTTGTTGATCCGCGCCAGCGCGTCGTCCACTAATTGGAGCAGCGAACGGTCATTGTGTGTCTGCCCGAAGAGGAACTCCTTGGTGTAGGAGTTCGCGGCCTTATCCGCGAGATCCACGGTGGGATCTTCATCGGCTTCGCGGCCCTCTTGCTCGGTGCGGGCGATGCCGCGCACGAGTTCCTCGCGTCGCGCCACCAGCTTCTTCTTGTAGTAATCGAGTCTCTTCTTGTCCATTGTTTTGGTCCCATTGTGAGGCGCAAAGCCTCACCTAGAGCCGGAAAGTTTACCGGCATGCCCTTTCGTTGTCAATTAAGGCAACTACCCGAGAGCGGAGAGGTTTGATGCTGTAGGGGTGAAGAGGATGCAAGCTGCGAGTAGGGCGCGCAGGAACGCCCCTCTCTAGAATCCAGGACGCGCCGCGAAAGCTTTGCCGGTATCGGTTCCAGTCTGTCCGACTGCGGTGGGTTTTGTGGGAAAAAGAAAATGAATAGCGATCACCCAGAGCATCATAACGAGAAACACGAACCAGCTGCCTTCTGGCCCGACGCTTCCTCCCGTCAACCATTCCGGCCCGCGGAACGATGAGTTGAGGAAATGTCCCTGGGCCAGAATGCCGCTGTCGGGAGTGCCGTAAAAATAAGTCTCTCCCCAATCAAAGGAAGCATGCATCCCGATGGGTAGCCAGATATTTCCAGTTCGCCATAACGCGAAAGCGGCGACCAGTCCGAAGCATCCGGCCATGAATGCACCGATCTTCGCTTCACCGGTGTTTCCGAGGTGGATCGCCCCGAAAGCGAACGAGAGAATAATCGCGGCGGGCCAGAATCCGATGCCTGAACCGAGGGTTGATTGCATGTATCCGCGAAACGAGAATTCCTCGAACATTCCGACGAGGATGAATCCGATGAAATACAGAATGGCAAGGCTGAGCGCGGCTGTTCCGCCGACTCCGACGCCATCTATCGAAAATCCATGCAGGGCGCCGATGAGCAATAGAAGAATGGACAGCATGATGAAGCCGAGCGGAACTCCCTGCCAGAACCGCTTGCCGAATGCTTCTTGCAACGGCATTCCGTAGTCGGCGAAGGAACGTTTCTCGATGAGAGTCATCACTGCGGCAGCCAAAAGCAAGGGGAGTAAATTGAGCAATCCCTCGCTGAGCAGCAAGCCTTTCGCAGTGAAAATCTGTTGGGAGGGCAGAAGCGACCGAACGCCGGGAATATGGACGATCGCGTAAACGAATGCAAAATCCAGCGCCAGGAAAATTATGAGTCGCCATCCGGCGCGAATCCCGTTGGGTCCGACGAAAATATTGTGTGCAGCGGACGGCTTCGTTGGGACCGGATGCGGAGGCACCTGCTGCGATATCGGAGCAGCAGTGCTGTTGTCTTCGGTCATATTGAAATCCTCCTGATCGTCCGCGTCCTGATAATCGAAGCCAGCAACAATATCCCGAATTTCGCTCCCGCTGAAAGGTGAATATTAGCTCGCGGCCTTTTTTGCCGGATACGCCCAGTCGAGAGCTATAAATGCGATTGCCATTACCACGAATGCTAGCGCACTGCCTTCCGGGCCAATCGTTCCTCCGGTCAGCCAACGCGGTCCGTGAAACGATGAATTCAGCATGTGCCCCTGGGCGAGCATGCCGCTGTCGGGCGTTGAGTAGATGAAGGTCTCCGCGTAATCACTTGCCGCGTGAAATCCAACCATAAACCAAAGATTGCCCGTTCTTCGTAGCATCATGCATCCGAGCATTCCGAACGCGAAGACAGCAAGCGCTCCTACCCAGCCCTCACCTGGATTCGAAAGGTGAACCGCGCCGAATGCCGCCGAAAGTAGAAAGGCCGCGGGCCAAAAACCGATTCCGCTTCCTAGCGTAAATTGCGCGTACCCACGAAATAAAAATTCTTCAAAAATTCCCACCAGCACGAACCCTATGGCCCAAAGAACCGCATAATTCAAAACCGCCGCCCCAGCTAGGGCAAATCCTCCGGGGGAATATCCGCCGAGCGCAAAGATCGCCAGCATTTCGACCGATTCGAAACCCAGTCCCCAAACGGCTCCCTGCCAGAATAATCTCCCGAAGGCGCTATCGGCGGGCAAGCCATACACGCCGAGAGAACGCTTTTCGATGCGGCTCATGATCCCGGCGGCAAGAAAAACGATCAGGATCGCGGTGCTCTCGAATATGAGCTGGAATCGCGGAGTCAGCACTCCGCTGCTCTGGGCCTGCTTCATGATTTCCGCGACGCCCGGGATCAGCCGCAGACCGCGTTGGATAATCAGGTATTGAAGGCCGAATACCACCGCGAGATAAATGGCGAGCCGCCAGCCGGCCCGGAGCCCGTTCGGGCCGAAGAAGATGTGGTGGAGGCCGCTCGGCGGATGCGCCGCTAGGGTGGATTCGGAAGCAGTGGAAAGCGTTGAGATCGAGTCCGTTGGGGTGGGGTCGCTTGTCATTGTATCGCTCTGGAAGTCCTCTGCCCCATATACGACATAGGGTCGGATTTAGTTGCGTTGCTTCGAATTATTTTTCGGAGAACCAGCGTAAGAAGTAAGACGCGCCTCGCTGCGATTCGATAGAGCGCTGCTTTGTGGATTGCTCTTAAGCGCGGGTTGCGGCGGCTGGAAACGGCTGCTAAACTCTTTAGTCTGCGCACTTGGAAGAGTCGCAGTCGTAACCACCCTTCCATGCATCTATTGGTTCCGGCTGAAATACCAACCGAAGGGGAGAACCAGTTTGGCTAAATATGACCTCGCAATCATCGGGAGCGGACCGGGCGGCTACGTCGCCGCGATTCGCGCCGCACAATGGGGACTGAAGACGGTCGTCATCGAGAAAGACTCATTTCTCGGCGGCACGTGCCTGCATTTTGGCTGCATCCCTACCAAAGTTTTTCTGCACCATGCCGACATTTACGACCATTTCAAGCGCGCCGAAGAATTCGGGTTCGAAGTAAAGGACGTGAAAATCAAGTGGCCGGCGATCCTGGCGCGCAAAGATAAGATCGTCAAAAAGCATGCCGGCGGTATTGGAGCGTTATTTAAGAAGAACAAAGTCGAGTCGATCACCGGGTGGGGACGCATCGTTGGGCCAGGACGGGTAGCAGTGGAGAAAGACGGCAAGACTACCGAAATCGAGACGACTTACACGATGCTGGCGACCGGGTCTGAAGCGCGATCGCTGCCTGGCGTTGAAATTGACGGCAAGATAGTCCTCACAAATCGCGAAATTCTGGGGCTTCAGGAAATTCCCAAGTCGATGATTGTGGTGGGCTGCGGCGCCGTCGGGGTCGAGTTTGCTTCCATCTTCAAAACGTTCGGCACGGACGTGACGCTGCTCGAAGTGCTGCCGCGCGTGGTGCCGCTCGAGGACGAGGAGATTTCCGCCGAACTCGAAAAGATTCTTCGCAAGAAAGGTATGAAGATCGAGCTCGAAGCGAGAGTCGAATCAGTGAAGAAGGATGCCAAGGGCGGAACTGTCACCTACAAGGATAAGGCAGGGAAGTCGCAAACCATCAGCGCGGAGAAAGTTCTGATTGCCGTCGGCCGGCGTCCGCTTACTGAAAACATCGGCCTCGAGAAAACCAAAGCGAAAGTGGACCGCGGTTTCATCGAAACGAATGCGTTTCTCGAAACGGCCGAGCCGAAGCTCTACGCCATCGGCGACATCGTGGCGGGTCAACCGCAGCTCGCGCACGCCGCTTCGATGGAGGGCATCATCGCGGTAGGCCGCATGGCAGGCAAAGAGGTTCTGCCGTTCGACCGCAAGCGTTGCCCCAACGCTACGTATTGCGAGCCGCAGGTGGGATCAATTGGCTACACGGAGAAGCAGGCGCGCGAAGCCGGTTTCGACGTGAAGGTGGGCAAATTCCCGTTCCTGGGCAACAGCAAGGCCACGATTCTCGGCCAGCACGAAGGCTTCATCAAAGTGGTTGCGGATGCGAAATACGGCGAAATACTCGGCGTCCACGCAATCGGACCACTCGCGACGGAAATTATTGCCGAACCGGTGGCCGCGCTCGGCCTCGAAGCCACGCTCGACGACATGGCCGCCACCATCCACGCCCACCCGACCGTGTGGGAAGCGATGGGCGATGCGTTCAATTCTGTGCGCGGGCTTTCGATCAACTACTAGCGCCGCGCGTCGATTTTGACGAATGTTCTCGAAGGATTTGTGAGTTCAGTCACGAAAAACTGTTGGGTAGTCGACCCGGGGCTCATACCCTACGCGCCGGCCTGCGAGTTGCAGCGCGAGCTCGTCGAAGCGCGCAAAGCAAACGCAATTCCCGACGTTCTACTCTTCTGCGAGCATCCGCACGTGATCACGCTTGGGCGCAACGGCAAGCGCGAACACTTGCGCGCGAACGATCGTTTGCTTGCGCAGATGCAGGTGGAGTTTCACACGACCGATCGCGGTGGCGACATCACCTACCATGGCCCCGGGCAAATCGTCGGCTATCCGATTCTTGATTTGGCCGACCATCGCCGCGACATTCGCTGGTACGTTGAACAACTCGAAGAAACGATGATCCGCGCCACCGGAGATTTTGGCATCGAAGCGCATCGCGTGCCGGGCAAGCATGGAATCTGGGTCGGCTCAGCGGATGGCAGAGCCGCGGCAGAACAGAAACTTGCAGCACTCGGTGTCCACCTGAGCCGTTGGGTCACCTCCCACGGCTTCGCGTACAATGTCTCGACCGACTTGCGCTGTTTTGACTTGATCGTTCCGTGCGGGATTCAGGACGCGCGCGCCACATCGCTCGAACGCATTCTCGGCCGCGACGTCGAAACCGCCGAAGCGAAGGCGCTGCTGAGCGCACATTTTGCCGATGTCTTTGGATTTAGCCTTACGCCTGTATCGCGCGGGCAGCTGGAAGCAGCGCTCGGTAACCGCCGTCGCGTGGTAGCCGAACCAGTCTCAGCCGCGGTCTGAGATAACTGGCTGCTTTGTAAGCCTTTATAAACATAGTGGAGACCATCGTATGCACGTTGCAAACTCGGTGAAGGAAACGGGAACCACGGCTGCAAAGCTCACGCGCGCGCAGTATCTCGACCTCTACTACTACATGCAGCTCAATCGTCAGCTCGAAGACCGCATGGTCCGCCTCTTCCGGCAAAATAAAATCGTCGGCGGACTTTATTCCAGCCTCGGCCAGGAAGCTGTTTCGGTCGGTACGGCCTACGCGCTTGAGCCGAAGGACTGGCTGGCGCCCATGATCCGCAATATCGGGGCTCTACTTGTGAAAGGTTTCAAGCCGCGCGACATCTTCACCCAGCACATGGCAAAATATACTTCGCCCACATTCGGCAAAGACGGCACCAGCCACTTCGGCGATCTGAAAGTGCATCACACCGTTTCGCCCATTTCGATGCTCGGAGATCTGATCCCTGTGATGACCGGAGTCGCGATGGCTGGCCGTTATCTCGGCCAGAACATTGTGGCCCTCACCTGGATCGGCGACGGTGGTTCTTCCACCGGAGCATTTCACGAAGGCCTCAATCTCGCAGCTTCGCAGCGCGCGCCGTTTGTGCTCATCGTCGAAAATAATCAGTGGGCCTATTCGACGCCGGTTGCGCGCCAGGTGCCCGTCAAGAATCTCGCCGACCGCGCCGTGGCCTACGGCATCACCAGCAAAATCACGGATGGGAATGACGTGCTGGCCGTCTACGCGACGACGAAAGAAGCGGTCGAGGAGTGCCGCAGCGGTCACGGCCCGGTCCTGATTGAGGTCAAAACGCACCGCATGAAAGGCCACGCGCAGCATGATCCCGCTGAGTACGTGCCCAAAGAGATGGTCGAATACTGGAAGGCTCGCGACCCGATTGCGCGTTACGAAAAATTCCTCACCGAAAATAAGATCTGGGACGCCAAGACGAAATCTGAAATCGATACAAAAATCGAAGCATTACTTGATGAAGACCAGAAGTTCGCCGAGGAATCGCCGCTCCCGCCGCCCGAACTTGCCGAGCAGGGCGTTTATTGCGACGGCTGCCACACGATCGAGGCGGATTGGCAGCGTCCGAAAGAAGAACTGACCCCTCCGAATTGCAGCGTCGATGCGGTCTGGGAAGTAAAATCCTTCGGCTCGCTCGATCCGGATGCCGGCGCCGAAATGAAAGCGGCTGCACAGGCGAAACGACCGCAGCCAAGCGCGGGAAACGGCGCCCCATCGGCGCGACCGGAGAAAACCGCTCCCAAATCGTTGCCGAAGCCATCCGCAAATCCGCCAGCAGTAAAGACTACCGCTGAAGAGAAAGACGCCCTCGAGACAGCGGCCGCTCTGCGCGTCCCATTCGGCCGTGGGCCCAAGGATCGAGCTTTCCGCGAAGAGCGCGCGCAAAAAGAAAAAGAAAAAAACCGGCGCGGCAAGCGAGGACGACGCTGATGGCCGCCATCACCATGCTCGAAGGAATCCGCCAGGCGATTTTCGAGGAGATGGACCGCGATCCCGCCGTCGTCGCGCTCGGCGAAGATATCGGCGTTTACGGGGGGGCATTTAAGGTAACCGAAGGACTGCTGGCGCGCTTCGGTCCCGAACGCGTGATCGACGCGCCCATCAGCGAGACGGCCATTGTCGGTGCAGCCTGCGGCATGGGCTATCTCGGGCTGCGGCCCATCGTCGAAATGCAATTCATCGATTTCATCGCCTGCTGCTTCAATCAGGTGACGAACTTCGCAGCCAAGTCCCACTATCGTTGGGGCGCGCCTGTGCCGATGGTATTGAGAGGACCCTCGGGCGGCGGCGTACACGGCGGCCCGTTCCACTCCGCGAATCCGGAAATGTATTTCATGCACACGCCGGGATTGAAGATTATTTATCCCTCCACCGCTTACGACGCCAAGGGGCTCCTGAAATCCGCCGTGCGCGATAATAATCCCGTGCTCTTCTTCGAGCACAAGTATCTCTATCGCCGCATCAAGGAAGAAATTCCAGCGGAGGAATACACGGTTCCGATTGGCAAAGCGGCGGTGCGGCGCGAAGGTAAGGACCTCACCATCCTGAGCTACGCGGCGATGGTGTATACGTCCATGGAAGCCGCCGAAATATTGGCGAAAGAGGGAATCGACGCCGAGGTGATTGACCTGCGCACGCTTCTGCCGCTCGATCGCGACGCGATTCTCGCGTCGGTGAAAAAGACCAACAAGCTCTTGATCGTTCACGAAGACACGCGCACGGGCGGCATCGCCGGAGAAATCGCGGCGCTTGTCTGCGAAGGTGCTTTCGAAGATTTGGACGGGCCGATCGCGCGCGTCACGTCGCTCGATACGCCCGTGCCTTATTCGCCGCCGCTCGAAGAGCGCTTTCTGCCCAACGCGGAAAAAGTTGCCGCCGCCGCGCGCGACTTGGCAAAATACTGATGGGCAGATATTTGGCGGGAAATTTCAGCTCGAAGAGTTTGACAACGGGAGAGTGCCATGGCTGACGTCATCATGCCGCAAATGGGCGAGAGTATTTTCGAAGGAACCATTACGAAGTGGCTGAAAAAGCCTGGCGACAAGATCGAGCGCGACGAGCCGCTCTTTGAAATCTCGACCGACAAAGTCGACGCCGAGATTCCCTCGCCCTCTGCGGGCGTGCTGAAAGAGATTAAAGTCAACGAAGGCCAAACGGTGCCGATTCAAACAGTCGTCGCAGTGATCGACGCCGACGGTGCGGCTTCCTCCGCCGGCTCTTCGGCCGCTGCCGCAGCTCCCGCGCCTGCTCCGGCAAAAACGGAAGCGCCCGCACAAGCTCCCGCGCCGCCCAAGACCGAGGCTCCCGCGAAGCCGGCCCCGACACCGGCTCCGAGCGCGCCCCGCGCCGCCGCTCCATCTGCTACAACGGCGCCGCCGCAACGCCCCAACGGCCAGAAAATTCGCAGCTCTCCACTTGTCCGCCGCATAGCGCGCGAGAATAATGTCGATCTCTCGCAGATTCCCGGCACCGGCGCTGGTGGCCGCATCAGCAAACACGATATTCGCGCTGCTATCGAAGGCGGCGGCGCGTCGCGAAGTTCATCCGGCGTTTCCGCAGCGGGTGCCGCGCCAGCGCGCGCAGCGTCAGCTCCGCCGCCTGCCGCAGGAGGCGCTGCGGCGTCCGCGGTTCTCGAGACGGCCGTCCCGCGCGAAAAAATGTACTTCGGCCACTACGAAGTCCAGCCCATGTCGGTCATGCGCCAGCGAATTGCGGAGCACATGGTTCTCTCAAAGCGCGTTTCTCCGCATGTGTACTCAGTGGACGAAGTGAACGTCTCTGGAATCGCCGCCGTGCGCTCGAAACTGAAAGACAAGTTCGAGCAGTCGAGCGGCACGAAGCTCACCTTCATGCCCTTTTTCGTGCGCGCCGCGGTCGAAGGTCTGCGCGCGTTCCCGACTGTCAACTCTTCCGTGGATGGCACGAACATCGTCCTGCACAAGGAATGCAACATCGGCATCGCCGTCGCGCTCGACTGGGGCCTGATCGTCCCGGTGATCAAAAACGCCGAAGAGAAAAATTTCCTGGGCATCGCCCGCGCGCTGAATGATCTTGCCGAGCGCGCCCGCGCCAAAAAACTCAAGCCCGAGGAAGTGGCCGAAAGCACTTTTTCGATCACGAACCCCGGCGTCTTCGGCGGCCTCTTCGGCCTGCCGGTCATCAACCAGCCCAACGTCGCCATTCTCGGCCTCGGCACGATCGAGAAGCGCCCGGTGGTTGTCGACGACGCGATCGCGATCCGCTCGATGGTTTACCTCACGCTTTCCTACGACCATCGTGTGGTGGACGGCGCCGTCGCCCACCAGTTCATGGGCAAAGTGAAGCACACGCTCGAAAACTGGACCGAGTCGATTCTGTAGCATTGTTCGCAACCGCGGCGACTTTGCGAAACGCGCCGAATCCCGTAGCTCAGGTCCCATTCCGTCCCGCCTCTGGACGGGATTGACCTGAGGCCTTTCGGCCCTCTTCCGCGTCCATGTCCACCTCAAAATCGTTCTCCGCAAAATCACATTCGGCGCAGCCGCGTGATTCTCATTCGAATCCGCACCCGCACTGGGGTGCTCCGCCCTGGCAAATCGACTTCGCTGTTCGCACGAAACCGGTTCCTCCGTCGGTTGATTTCGCGATCGTGGGCGGCGGTTTCACGGGCCTGGCCGCGGCTGCGTGGCTGCGCTGTCTTGCGCCGGAAAAATCCGTCGCCATATTCGAGGCGGATCGCATCGGCGCGGGAGCCAGTGGGCGTACCGGCGGGATGGCTCTTGCGGAATCCGCCGCGGGCGATCTGCCCGGCCTGGGAAATGTTCTGGGCGGACTTGAGCGCATCCTCGCCGAACTCGACATCGATTGCGATCTCTCGCTGCCCGGCGCTTTTGAAATTGGCCGCGGCAAGGCCTTGAAAGACTCGCCGATTCAATGGAACGATTCAGGAAACTTGCGAGTGGTGAAAAGAGTTCCGGGCGGCACGCTCGACCCCGGGAAACTCGTGGCGGGGCTCGCCCGCGCGGCAGACGAACGCGGCGCCACAATCATCGAAAGCCGCCCGGTCACGCAGATCGAGTGGCAGCAGCGCCCTGTCGTTCGTGCTGGCGCTCAAGCTGTCCCTCCTGCCGGCGCTCCGGTGGTGGTTCACGCAGGCGGCTCGCCATGTTCGGCCGGGAAAATTCTGTTCGCCAGCAATGCCCTGGCTCTCGAACTCACAGCCCTCGCGGGGCGCGCCGAGCCGAAGCTTACGCTCGCGGTTCTCACCAAGCCCCTGGATGAAAAGCGGCTCGAAGCCATCGGCCTTGCGGGAGGAAATCCCTTCTACACGGTCGACCTGCCGTACCTGTGGGGCCGCTGCCGTCGCGACGGAAGCGTCGTCTTCGGCGCTGGCCTGGTGGATGCGGGCGATTCGCGCGATCTCACGCGGATTGACATCACGGCAGGCGAGGCGAGAAATCTCTTCGCGTCGATCGAACGGCGGATTCACAATCTGCATCCCGAGCTGCGCGATATCCAAATCACGCACAGGTGGGGCGGCCCGATTCTTTTCCGCGAGAACTGGCGCCCGGTCTTCATGCCGCATCCACAGAGCAAGAATGCAATCGTGCTCGGAGCCTACGCCGGGCACGGCGTGGCGCTTTCGGTGTATCTCGGAGCGTGGGCGGCGGAAGCGCTGCTAGTCCGGCGGGAACTCCCGCCCTGGGGCTCGATTCGGAAATAAAGTGTGGTGCGTACGGTCTTCGTCCTCTCACTTCGGCCTCTTAAAAAAAGCCGCCCGCTCCCGTAGCTCAGGTCCCGTCGCGGCCGTCAGGCCGCGAATGACCTGAGGCCCTCGATCAACACGCGCACCTCTACTGCAATCGTGCCCGCAAATCCTCCGCAAATCTTTCCACGCGATTGAGCGGCACCACCGCAATCCGCTGTTCATCGAACAGCTTCACCATGAACTGGTGCCGCGAATTGTCGCGCGCAGGCTCGATCTCTGTGATCGCGGTGAACTCCACGTCCGGCACGCGCGCGCGAATTCTTTCCGCCGTGTAGGCGAGAACTTTGGCCTGCGCCGTGTCGCGGCCGAGCGCGACGGCCTGGATGTATCCCTGCACGCCGTTCCGGTAGCCATAGTCGAGGCGCAAGGGATCGCCCGGCTGGGTGAACTCTTCGACGCGAATCGCGCGCGCCAGTTGCGGCACGCGCCGCCTGCGGAACACGTCGTTCAGACGCGCCTTAATCCACGCACGAGTACTCTCGATGATCCCGCCACGGGCCCGGGCCGGCGGCGCCACTTGATCTTGATAGAGGCGGTCGAGTTCGGCGTCGAAATCTTCCGCGTAAACCCCTTTCAGTGGGCCGAGCTGCACGGCGTTGGAGAGTGTCTGGTCGAGCTTCTCAAGGTAGGCCGCCACGGCCTCGTTCGGTTTGCGAAGCTCGGCATCAAATGTTCCGGCCAGCCCTCGCAACAGGGAATCGTCCATCGCCGGATTCAGCCGCCGCACGCGCGCGAATTCGGAATCTTCCTCGATGAGCTTGATGGCGCGCTGTGCGTTCGGGCGGTCTTCGAGCAGCACCCCGATATTCACCCACTCGTCGCGCATGAGATTCGGCACATAGCGAAGGATTCGATAGGTCAGCATCTTTCGTGTGTCGTTGCCTTCATCATTCCCCCCGTCGTTCCTTTTGTCATTCCGTCCGTCATTCACTTTGTCATTCATGTTCAGCGACTCCCGCAAGCGTGTCTGTTCTTCGGCCCATCCCTTCACCATACTTTTCGAATGCCGCCCGCGATTCAGCCCGATTCCTCGGCTGCGCAGGCCCCCGCTCACTTCCAATTCGGAAATGGCTGCGCGGACGATTTCTTCGCCGCCACGATCAAATCCGCCACGAGTTTGCGCCTGCGCAGCAGCTGCTCGAGCATCTTCTCGAGTGCGTCCGCCTTGTCTTCATACCACTCCGGCGGAATTTCGCTGGCCGCCGCCTCCACTGCCGCCTCGCCGATGCGCTCCTCGAGCCGCGCAAGCCAGGGCTCGAACGCCTCCATCCCGCGCACGCCTTCGTACACACGGTGCCGCGCGTAGATTCCCCGCAGCGGCGCGTCCGGGAAATTCCACTCGCCGGCATTGAAACAGAAACCGTTGTCGATCATCAGCGCCCGGTAGTGCGCCTCTCCTCTACCGCGAAAAAAGATCGCCTGCCGCCCATTGGTGTTGCAGGTCCATTTGTCGAACACCAGCATGCCGCAGAAATCGCCCAGGTTTTGGACCTCGCGCAGTTGTTCGTCGGGAAGGAAGTCGTACACGACGGTGTCAGCCGGTGAGCCCGGGTAGCGCGACCCGAACTGCAGCCCGGCCTGGCAGGGCGCGCGCCCGCGCCCCAATTGCATCACCAGGTCGGCCGTGTGCGCCACCAGCTCTTCGCGCACCTCGACCACCGCCACCGGCGGCGCCGGCAATCCAATCCTCGCCGCCAGCCTCGTAGCCAGCAATTCGTTCGCCAGGATCCTCGCTCCCTGTGGGTTGTTCTGAAACTTGACCACGTAATAGTCGTATTCCTCGCGTTTGCGATTGCTCGATACGCCACCAGGGCTGGAAGAAGGAATGGGGCCCGGCGCTGGGCTTGACGCGGTTGTCGGCAATGCGGAACTCGCTGCCACGCAACGCATCAAATGCGACTGCGCTCCGCCCCGCATTCGCCGAATCTGCTCCAGAGCAAGCGCCATCGGTAGCCATGCTAGCCACCAACGGGTGTTAACCGCAAGTGGAACATATCAAATCGGGAACGGCGCGGGACTTTCTTGAGGTCAACTCAATATGCAAAGAGGGAGCGGTTTCGGAGCGAAACGACAGGCTGGAAACTCATGCGCAGTTGCCGGTAAGGATTGCCCGTGAGGTTCGAAAAGAAATAACCAGCCGAACGGATTGCGCGAAGCGGTCGAACGGAATTTCCGGCACGATCAAAACGAAAGAGAAAAACGAGGACTGCGCCTGCAATCGCGCGAACGCAATCCCCGTTCACAATCCTATCTGAATTCGGAAAACCGCCTTAACGCCGCTTGCGCTTGGCCGCTTTCTTCTTGGCCGCCTTCTTGGGCTTCTTAGCTGCCTTCTTGGGCTTCGACTTCTTCCGAGACGGAGCCTTCTTAGCTTTCTTAGCCTTCTTCGCAGGCTTCGAAGGCCGTGCGGGCGCCGAACGCGGCGCAGCCGCCGGAGTCGGCTCGCTCTCATCTTCGTCCGGCTCTTCCTCGATGGTAATCTCTTCTACCTCGACCGCGCCGCCCAAGGGCTGCTCGCCCTCTTCTTCTTCCTCTTCGAACCGGGGCAGTTCGTCGTCTTCCTCATCATGCGATTTCGAATAGAACATGGGACCTCCCTGGATGTCTTTCAGGATTGCCGGACGGCTTTAGCTCCTTCGCGCATATAAACGGAGTCTCGGAAGTTTGTCAAGGAGCAAGCGGCTGAAAATGTTGCGCGCACAGAAAGAATCCACAGAAAAAACCTTCGTCCGCACTACACCCGCCGTATCTGTAAGTAAAAAAAGCATTTGATGCGAGGAGGGAAGGAGGAATCCCTCCGGTATTCCGAGGCGTTATCGCTGGATGGTAAGCACGTCGCCCGCTGCCAGGGGCCGATCCGCCAGAAAAGGGTTCGAATTCTTCAAGGCCGTCACGGTAGTGCCATAAGCCCGCGCAATCGAGTACAGCGTCTCGCCCTTCTTCACCCGGTGCTGCACCGCTTCGCTCTTTTCGGGATGCGCGCTCGAGACGTTCTGTACACCTGCGCGGCCCGTGCCGCCGCCTTCGCCCGCGCTGCTCTGTGCGGATTTCGACTTGCCGTGCGAAGCCGCCACGGGTTCGCCCCCCGCATAGATTCGCAACCGAGCCCCGCGCGGCGCCTTCGCTCCGCTGATATGGTTCCAGCGCCTGATCTCGGCCACCGTCACGTCAAATCGCTCTGCGATCCCCTCGAGCGTATCGCCCCTCTGCACGCGGTAATGCACCAGCTTCACCACCGGCGGCGCTGTCGGCACATTCAAAAGAAACCCGGCCGGTAAGGTCGCGTGCGCCTCCAGATGATTCGCATTTTCGATGGCCGGCACCGTCACGCGATAGTGCCGCGCCACATCCGCCAGCGTCTCGCCACCTTCCACGGAGTGCAGCCGCCAACTCGTCCATTTATCGACCGGCACGCGCTGGATGTTCTCCGCGAATTTTTGCCCCGTGCCCTTGGGCAAAACCAGAATGAAAGCAGGATCGTTCGGCGTCACGCTGCGCAGCAAGGCAGGATTCAACAGGCGCAGATCCTCCAAATCGGCTCCCGTCGCGTCTGCAACCAGGTGCAAATCCACCGGATGCCCCGGCTTCACCGTCTCCACCGCCGGCGGCTTTTCCGGAATCACCTGCACGCCGTACAGCACCGGGTCTTTGGCTACGAGCGCCAGCGCAATAATAATCGGCACGTAGTTCTGCGTCTCCCTCGGCAGGGCGTGGCGCTTCTGCAGTTCCCAAAAATCAGCATACCCGGTCCGCTCCACAGCCTTGGTCACGTTGCCAGGGCCGGAATTGTAGGCGGCCAAAACCAGATACCAATCGCCGAACATGGCATACAAGTCCTTCATGTGCTGCGCCGCCGCGTGCGTCGCTTTTTCGGGATCGCTGCGCTCGTCGATCCAGTAGGTTCGCTCGAGGCCATACTCCCTGCCCCGGTAGGGCATGAACTGCCAGATCCCTCGCGCTCCCGACCGCGAAACCGCTTGCGGCAGAAAGGCGCTCTCCGCCTGCGCCAGGTAGATCAGGTCCTGCGGAACACCCTCCGCCTTCAGCGTCCGCCGGATCATTTCGTTGTAACGCCCCGCCCGCTCAAGCCCGTGTTCCACCACCGCCCGGCCTCGCGACGTCGAGAAATAGCTCAAGTACTGCAGCACCGAATCGTTCACCGTAAGCGGCAGGTCGTGCGGCACCGCGATTAATTCCTGCTCCACCTTCGTATAGAGGCGCGGGTCGCCCGGAGGCAGCGTCAGGTCGGCAATCTCTTCAATCGGAGCCGGAATCCCCGGATTTTCCTCTTCCTCTTCGGCGTTGTTCTGAGCCTGCGCTTGCTCGTAGACCTGCGTCGCATCCCCGATCTGGTCAACCAGCTTTGAAAGCCGCGGGTCCGATTCCATCTGGAAGCCGCTGGCCTGAATCAGATCCACGGCCCGGTCAAACTCCGCGCGCGCCTTTTCCGGGTCGCCGGCCTTCAGATACTTTTGCCCCGTGTTGTAAGCCGCTTCCACTTTTTCCACCAGGATGTCGATGGCAGGCCGCACCATGGGCTGCAGAGCGGCATAGTCAGGCATGGCGCGATCGAACGGGAGCGGTTCGCGAACGAAATCCGGTTTGGCCGCCTGAGCCACCGGCGTCGCCGCGGGTGGGCGGGCCTTGACCTGCTGCGTCGAGGTAGTGCCATTGCATCCGGCAGTTCCAAGCGAAATGGCGGCGGGGAGCCCCAACAATCCCACTGCGATAACGGCCCGAGTTCCAAGGTTTCGTGTCATCGTACCTTCATGGTCTGGCCATCAAATCTTGGCAAAGACATCAGCCACACGGCTTCTAAAGGTGAGCTCCCCAACTATTACCAGGCTGCCCCTCTGCTCAGATGTCCCCAAAATCTTACGAGTTACCCGAGGCTCGGTCAATGGAACTCGCCCCGCCGACGTTTACGAAAAGAGGACAAGATCGCATGATGGATTCTGCTACGATTTGGCGCAATGCATTTCGACAGCAGTCATACGAATCGATTCCCGGTTGTAAGCAGGTCAACGAAGATGTTCAGGAGGTTATGTGAAAAAGCCGTGGGTCGCATTTCTACTCAGCTTTCTGGTTGCCGGGGCCGGATTCGCCTATCTGGGCAAATGGACCTGGGCCATCCTCAATTTATCCGGCGCCATCGCAGTAGGCCTGGTGGTGTATCGCTTCAGTCCAGACTCGCTCAGCATCGCTTCCACCGCCGTGGCCGCAGCCAGCGGGAGCCTCGCCATGACCGCCGCCAAAACCATGAACGCAAACTTCATTCAATCCGCTGCGTCGCCTTCGAGCCGCTAAAAAGACCGAAGTTGTCAGCGCTTGTACCGCCCACACGATCGCTTCGTTCCTGCGGCGCCCAAACTACTTTTGCACTTGGACCTGATTCGGCGCGGTAGCCACAATCTCCGGAATCCCCAGGTAGATGGTGATCTTACCTGTCACACATAACTCTTTATCTCGATAGATCTCTTCCGGGCGCCCGAATTTCGGCCGGTCGCTTCCCCAAATCACCAGCGTAAATATCTGGTCCGGATACGGCTCATCGAAGTGGATGAACGTCGGCTGCCCCTTGCCGCTCGAAACAAAATGAATCCCCACCACCTTCCCGCAAACCGTCGCCTTCTCCCCCACGTGATTCTTCGCTTCTTTCGACGTGAGGTGCGCAGCCTGCGCTCGAGCCGCGCTTGCTGCAGCCAGCCAAAGTGTGACCAACATCACAAATCGAAACGTTCGCGCCATCTCGTCCTCTCAACGTCTATCGTTCGCGCGCACACCCACTCTTACGAGCGATCGTGCACACCAGTACAGTCTTATCGGCGAAGAGCGAGACCGGCTTTAGGAGAGAACCTGCTCGTGCGGACTTAACGCGGCAAGACACACCCGCAAATCAAAAGGCGTCGCGCTCCTCTTACTTAGCGAGTTTAGATACGAATCTAGATACGGGTCTAGATATTCGATCAGCCCAGATCAGCGCAATGAACCGAGCCCGCTACTCGTAACGCAGCGCCTCCGTCGGCGCAATCCGCGATGCCCGTCGTGCTGGCACATAAGCCGCCAGCATCGTCACCACCAGCAGCGTGGGCACCACCACCACATAAGCCAAAATATCCACGCCGCCCGAATCGAATAGCATCGAATTCATCAGCCGCTCAACCATGAAACCCATCGCCAGCCCCACCCCCGTTCCAATTCCTACCAGCACGAGCCCCTTGCCCATCACCAATCGCAGCACATCCGCTCTCCCCGCTCCCAGCGCGATCCGGATCCCGATCTCGCGCGTCCGGCGAATCACGTTGTACGCCACCAGTCCGTATAAGCCGGCCACAGCCAGCAGAAGTCCCACCAAACCCATGCTGCCCACCAGATCGATCGCAATCCGCGGCCCGTACACTGCCTGGTTGAGATAAAACTCTTCATAAGCCCGCGTCTGCAGCAGCGGCAGATTCGGATCGAGTGAACGAACCACATCCTTCAGCGGCGAAATCGATTGCCGCGGATCCCCGTTCGTGCGCAACATCAAAACCATCCGCGCCACAGGATGCTGCGCCAGCGGCATGTACACGAAATCCATCGGGCTTTCCATCGATTGATACTTGATGGTCTCGGCCACTCCCACGATCTCGACCGGCGTCCCCGTGCTGCTGTCGAGGCGGATGCGTTTGCCTACCGCGTCGCCTCCCGGCCAAAAGTGTTTCGCGAAGCGCATGTTCACGATGGCCACCCGCGGCGCATCGGCAGCATCCGACGCCAGAAAGGCGCGGCCGCGCAAGATCGGAATCCCCATCGTCTCGAAGTATCCCTCGTCCACCGTGTCCATGACCGAACTGAAATTAGCGCGATCCGGCGGCATCTGAAACCCGTCCGGCACGAAACTCACGCCGTCAAAGTCGGTCTGCCCTAGCGGCACGTTCTGCGTGAGGGCCACGCTTTGCACCCCGGGAGTTCCGCGCATGCGCTCAGCCAGCACTTTGTAGAACTGCTGCGTCTGGCCTGCGTTGTACTGAATTAGCCGCGGATCGAAACTGGTCATCAGCAGATGGTCTTTCGTGAAATTGCTGTCCTGCATCACGACATGCTGAAAACCGCGGGCCATCAGGAACGACGCGGTTAGCAGCATCAGCGACATGGCCACCTGCGCCACCACCAGCATGTTGCGCCCCCACAAGCGCTTGCGCCCGGGAACGTCCACATCAGCCGACTTCAGCGCGTTCACCAGGTCCACGCGCGTGCTCTGCAGCGCGGGTGCCAGGCCGCAAAGGAGAGCGCACAACACCGACAATGCGACGCATGCGATCAAGACGCGTGTGTCCATCTGCATGGGCACCGCATTCGGCAAGTCAGTCATAAATACGACGCTTTGTTTGCTGTGGAACCACTCAATCACGCCGTATCCAATCGCGACGCCCGCTAATCCGCCGAGCGTCGCCAGTATCAGGCTCTCCGTTAACAGCAGGCGGATGAGTCGCAGCCGTCCCGCGCCCAGCGCCAATCTCACTGCAATTTCGCGGGCTCGCGCCCGGGCACGGCTCAGAAGAAGTCCGGCAACGTTGGTGCATGCCACCAGCAGAACCGCCAGCGCCAGGATCACAAACACCACGCCAAACTTCCAATTCTCGTCTTCTATCGTCCGCGCTTGGAATTGGGTGTAGACAGCTGCGCCCCGCCCGCGGCTCACGTTTGTATACTCGCTCTCGAAATTCTTCGCGATTACCGCCAGTTCACTCCGCGCCTGCTCGAGCGTCGTCCCCGCTTTCAAGCGCGCCTTTACGTTCAACTCGCGATCGTCGCGGTCCTCGAAGAAATTCTTCTGCAGGTTGGTCGAAAACACAGGCGCCATCGCCAGGGGCACGTAAAGATCGGGATGCCCGAACGTCAGCAGTCCTGGAAAGGTTTCCGGTGCCACTCCAATTACGGTGAAATCTTTCCCGTTCAGGCGAACAGTCCTGCCCACCACCGAAGGGTCGCTCGCAAATTGATGCCTCCAGAAGTCCGACCCCAGCACCACAACCGCATCGCGGCCCGGCACCTTGTCTTCATCCTCGCGAAACGCGCGCCCCAGCCGCGGCGTCACGCCCAGCGTGTCGAAGTAGTTCCCGGAAACCATCATTCCGCCTCTCACCTGCGGCGTAGCCCCCGGTTGGGCGCTGAAGCCCACCGCCTCCATATCCGTGTAGGCAATCACTCCGTCATAACTGGTCGTTTTGTCCCGTATGTCCCGATATTCGCGGTAGGAGAAAGCATCGAAGGGGGTATCACGCGTGGTGCTCACCAGCGTGACTATGTTTCCCGGATGCGGCACAGGATAAGGCCGGAAGATCAGCGCGTCCACCATGCTGAAAGTCGCCGACGTCATCCCGATCCCCAGCGCCAGGGTGACTACCACAAACGCGGTCAGCCCGGGCGTACGCCGCAAACCACGGATCGCGAAGCGCACATCCTGCAGAAAATTCTCCACCAGCGGCAGTCCTCGCTTGGCTCGATAGTCCTGCTTAATCGCCTCCAAGCCGCCAAACTTCAGCATCGCCTGCCGTCGCGCCTCGACCGGTGATAAGCCGGCTCGAATGTTCTCTTGAGTCTGCAGCGCGATATGTCCCTCGATCTCTTCCCTCAATCGTTCGTCCTGCGCCCGCGTTGTGCCCAGGTTCAGCAGTCGCGAGAAAAAGCGCCTCAGCGATTTCATGGCAAATCCTCCGCCTTTACTTCGAAGAACCAGGCACGGTTATTCATAGCGTAATGCCACCATCGGATCGACTCGCATGGCCCGGCGCGCGGGCACGTACGACGCGGCGCAACCTGCTGCGGCAAGAATCGCTGCCGCAGCCGCGAAAATCCAGGCGTCCGTCAATGCCACTCCATAGAGCAGTGTGCTCATCAATCTCGCCAGACCCAGCCCCGCGCCAAGGCCGATGGCTATACCAATCAACGTCAGCAATCCGCCTTCGCGCATAACCGCGCGAAAAATGTCCCACGGTTGCGCGCCCAAGGCCATGCGAACACCCATCTCATTCGTACGCCGAACAACCATGTATGCGATAACGCCATACAGCCCAATCGTCGCGAGCGCCATCGCCAGCAAGCCATAGAAAACGGTGAGCCGTTCCACAAGGTGCTCCTCATTGAAGTTGAGGCTCACTTGGTCGGCAAGCGATAGAATTTTTAGGGGCACAAGGTCTGGGTCAATGTTTGCCAGTACCTCCCGGGCGGAGGATTGCATTCGATTGGGGTCGCCGGCAACGTTCAGTTCGATATCGTTGATGAAATCAGAGGAAGCCATATTCTTCGTCGTCGACGCGTCTTTGTATACAGGGTCTTGAAAAAAAGGGACGAAGTATGTCGCATCCGCCGGTTTCCGCGCGTTCTGATACTTGGCATCTTCGACTACGCCTACGATTTCAAAATCGTGGCTGTGGCTGGCGTCGCCGAGGATGCCAAATGTTTTCCCCAGCGGATCCTGTTTCGGAAGAAAGTTCCGCGCGAATGTTTCGTTAACCACCGCGACAAACCGTGAATTTGCCGCATCATGTTCGTTGATCACACGACCTCGAAGCAGCCGCGTGCCCACCGTCTGAAAATAATGTGGACTGACGCGCAGAAGCGACGGCGAATGCTCCACTCCCGCGTTGAATTCTGGATTCCCGGCAACCGTAATCCCAAATCCAGTTTTCAACCCGTCCATCGGGCTGTGCGTGGAAAAACTGGCGCTTAGAACTCCCGGCAAGGCCTCAAAACGCTGTTCGATCTGGGAGTAAAGCTGCGGCAACCGGTCAGCGGTATAACCGGCAAGCGACGGGTCGACGTGAATGATCAATCGGCCATTTGTGACGAAACCCCATTTCTGGTGTTCCAGGTTGTGCAAGCTTTCCACCAGCAAACCTGCCCCGGCCAGCAGCGCGAGCGAGAGTGCGGTTTGCAGCACGACCAGAGATTTGCGCGCGAACGGCGAGCGATCGCGCGTCGAGCGCGCGTTGCGCAGCGCTTCATTAGGATTTGTTTGCGAAGACATCCATGCGGGAGCCGTTGCAAAAACCACCCCGGTCAAAACGGAAATCGTCAGCGTAAATCCGAGAGTTGGCAGGGAAGGACTGGCGCCGATTGGCACGTAATGGGCTCCTCGAAACGCCATCAGCAATAGCGCCCGTGTGCCGCTGAATGCCAGCAACAAACCGGCTGCACCGCCGAACAGCGCGAGAAGAACTCCCTCGGTCACCATTTGGCGGATCAACCGGGCGCGCGTCGCGCCCAGGGCGATCCGCACGGCGGTCTGCAAACGGCTGCTCATTGCGCGAGCGAGCAAGAGGCTCGCCACATTCGCGCACGCAATCAGTAGCACCAACCCGGAAATGATCGTCAGCACAAGTAAGCCGTTTTGATAGCTCTCGCGAAGACTGTCCACCCCGCCCGCCGCCGACTCGAAAATAACTATTTGTTTCGAAATATCCTGGCGGTCCTCGGCATCCAAAAAGGTCTGCGCCGAAAGCCACTGCTGCACTTCCGTGGTGACGTGCGCTTGCACTTGGCTTACGCGCTCGCCGCGCTTCATGCGGCCGATAAGGAACAACCACTGCACATCGGGACGGTCCGCCTTCACTGCCCCTTTGTCTTCAAGCGCCTCCGTTGCGATGGGCATCCAAACGTCTGGTGGGTCGCTGCGCAGCGTATCGCCGTAAAACCCCGCAGGCGCGACTCCGACAATCGTGAAAGAAACCGTATTCACAGTAAATGCGGAGCCAATGATGGATGGATCGCTCCCATAGAAATCGTGCCACGCGCGGTAGCTCATCACCGCGACCGCCGGCGCTCCCCGAGTATCATCAGTGGGCGAGAGAAGCCGGCCGAGCACGGGCGAAAGCCCAAAAGTCTGGAAGTAATTCCCGGAAACGTACTCCGTGTGACCTACACGAGAATCGCCCGGTGAGCCGCTGCGCCAAAGACTGGCGGCGGGCGCTACCGCCTGAAACGCGGTTAGCTCGGAGAATTCTGGCGTGTTGTCGCGGAGCTGCTCGTAAAGCGCCTTCGAGAAAAGCGTGTAACGCCCCTCGAGGCCGGACATCACGCAGCAATTGTAATTGTCGTTACCAAGCCGGTAGAGCTCGCTTGGATTTCTCACTGGCAAAGATTGCAACATCACTGCGTGCACCAACGTGAAAATGGCAGTGTTGGCGCCAATACCGAGGGCGAGAGTGATCACGGCGACGGCTGTGAAACCAGGACTTCTTTGCAGCATGCGCATCGCGTAACGCACGTCCTGCAGAAGAGTTTCGATAAATGGCAGGCCTCTTTCTCCGCGATATTCCTCTTTCACACCTTCCACGCCTCCGAACTTCAATATCGCTTGTCGGCGCGCCTCAGCCGCTGATAAACTCGCGCGAAGATTTTCTTCAGTTTGCAACGCAATATGCCCTTCAATCTCTTCCGTGAGCCGCGCGTCTCGCGACTGACCCGTAACCAGGTTCAGCAGTCGCGCGAAAAACCGCCTCAGCGATCTCACCGTAAATCCTCCGCCTTCACTTCGAAGAACAGGACGAAACTATTCATAGCGCAATGCCACCATCGGATCCACCCGCATGGCTCGGCGCGCGGGCACGTACGACGCTGCAAGCGCGGCTAGCGAAAGCAGCGCAGCGAGACTTACGAATGTCAGCGGGTCGGTAGCGCTAATCCCAAAAAGCAAACTGGAGATAAGTCGCGTAATGCCGAACGATGCGGCAATTCCGATGGCCACACCGAAAAGCGCAAGCCGCGCGCCTTCACCCACCACCAGACGCAGCACGTCGCTTCGCTGCGCGCCCAGCGCCACACGAACGCCGATTTCCTGAGTCCTGCGTGCAACTGAAAAGGCCACCACTCCGTAGATACCCACAGCGGCAAGCATCAGAGCCGCGGCAGCAAAGAAACCCACCACGAGAAGTAGAAAGCGGCGACTTGCAAGCCATCCGTTCATTTCATCTCTGAAAGTGGAGAATTTCACGGGGACATCGGGAGCGAGATCGTGGAAGATGCCACGCGCGGCGGCCACGATTTGTCCCTCGGGTGCGGCGCTGCGCATCACGATGGTGGGCGATGAATTGGCTTTCATTCCGCGCTGCCGGTAATCCACATAGATGATTGGACTCGGCGGAAGATCGAGCCCGTTGGCTCGAACATCTCCCACGATTCCAACCACGGTGACCGGCTTTAAATTCCCGTCCATGTTGCCGAATTCAATTACCTGGCCGATCACATCCTGGTTTGGCCAGCGCTGGCGAGCCAACGACTCGCTGATCACCGCGACGTTCAGCGAATTCCAATCATCCTGGTCGCCGAAAATTCGTCCGCGAATCAGCGGAATTCCCGTCGTCCGGAAGTACCCCTCGCTGGCAACGCAGTAATATGCGCGTCCCACCTGGGCCGGGTTTTGTGCGATACGGCTGAACTCGTTTAAATCGGCGGACGCTTTTGGTCCATTCAGTATCAGGAAATTTCCGTCAGCAAGGCTGTCGCCGGCTGCGACAGGAAGCGCGCCGGCCACTCCAACTGTCCCCGCGCCGGGAATTCTGCGAAGCCGCGTCAATATGTCTTCCACGAGATGGATTTGTCGCGCCACCTCAGAGTCTTCCATCCCTTGTTGCCATTGCGGAGTGGGGAGCGAAAATTCCATGGTCATCAGGTTGTGTCCGCTGAATCCAGGATTCGTCGAGATGAGCTGCAAGAAGCTTCGTCCCAGAAGGCCTGCTCCCACCAAAATCACAAGGGTCGCAGCAATCTCACCGATCACCAAAAATCCTCGAAGCTGCTGGCTCGTGCCCGCGCTCGTGTGAGTTCGCGAGCCGGCAGTCAATGCTTCTTGGAGATCCCCTGTAATCGCCCGCCAGGCTGCAAAGAGCCCGAGCGAAACGGCCACAGCCACAATGACTGCGAAAGAGAAGAGCAGAACCGGCGTGTTGACGGCCATGCCGTCCTGCCGCGGCAAATTCGTCGGGAGAATAGCTGGAAGCGCCTTGACCGCCGCAATTGCGATTACAACGCCCAGCGCACCGCCTGCTACAGAGAGCGAAAAAGACTCAGCCAGGAACTGCTGAATCAGCCGGCCGCGCCCGGCTCCTAGCGCCACCCGCACTGCCAATTCCTTCCGGCGGGCGGATGTGCGCGCCACTAGCAAGCCGGCCACGTTCGCGCAAGCCACAAGGAGCAACAGGCCCACGGCGCCCAGGAGCGTCAGAAGAGCCGCTCGCACATCTCCCACCGTTGCGTCCGCTAGAGGTACTACCGCAGCGTCATTGAGATCCACTTCTTTTCCGTATTCCTCTTTGATGCGACGGGCAATCGCGCTCAGATTCGCGCGCGCCTGGGCGATAGTCACGCCATCTCGGACGCGGCCCAGACCTCGCCAGTTGTGGGCTGTACGGCCGGGGAGCTCTGGATAAAGCTCGCGCGGAATCCACACGGCCACGTCCGGCGGGTAATCAAAACCTTCCGGCATCACCCCTACAACGGAATAGACGGCTCCCTCCATCTTCAGATGGATTTTGGAGAGATCAGCGGCGCCACCTAGAGATCGTTGCCAATAGCTGTGACTGACGATCGCTGCCGGCGCTCCATATACCTGCAGTTCGTCACCAGCAAAAGCGCGGCCACGAAAAGGCTCGACGCCAAGGGCCTTGAAGAAGCCGCGCGAGACCGACGCGACGTTGACGCGCACAGGCTCACTTCCGCCCGCAACGGACGATAACCAATATTCATATCCGGCCAGATCCGCGAACGTATCGTTCTGTGTCACAAAATCGTCCAAATTCGGATCCGCCAGATTCATCAGGCGGCCGTCTGGAGACTTTTCCCACACGCG
>Ga0210394_10002529_pt1 | contig 24866 bp, 25 predicted proteins | sample IncBWC12MmetaG_FD_160121 | JGI IMG/M metagenome (GOLD analysis project Ga0210394, IMG submission 160121) | Forest soil microbial communities from Barre Woods Harvard Forest LTER site, Petersham, Massachusetts, United States - Inc-BW-C-12-M | ecosystem: Environmental > Terrestrial > Soil >... | reverse complement strand
CGACCTGGTGCAGTTGACCCGCGCGCTGCACGACCTGGCCGATCGCACGGCGTGGCTCGCGGTGCTGCGTGCGCCGTGGTGCGGCGCCCGGCTCGCGACGCTCACGGCGCTCTCCGGCGTGCGCGACCGGGAGTCGATCCTCGAGGCGCTCGGCAATCCCGAGCGGCTCGGGCGCTGCGACCCGGCCGACCGGCTGCACCTCGAGCGCGTACGCGCAGTACTCGGCCAGGCGCTCGCCGGCCGCGGCGCGCAGTCGGTGGCCGATTGGCTCGAAGAGACCTGGATGCGTCTCGGGGCGAGCGATGCCTACCGGGCGGACGAGCTCACCGACGCGCGTACCTTCTTCGCCGCGCTCGCCGAGCGCGCCGCGGTGTTCGGCTGGCGCGGACCCGAGGACCTCGAGCCGGTGCTCGCCAATCTCTACAGTGCCCCGGCGGCGGGCACCAACCCGGTGCAGGTGATGACCGTGCACCGCGCCAAGGGACTCGAGTTCGATCACGTGTTCGTGCCGGCGCTCGAACGCACCGGACGCTCGCCCGAGCGCCGGTTGCTGCGCTGGATCGATCTGCCGAGCGAGGCGAGCGACAGCAACCTGCTGATCGCCCCGGTGCCGGTGGTCGGGGAGCGCGAGGAGGAGGGCGATCTCAACGCGTATCTGAAGGAGCTCATTCGCCAGCACGACGCGCACGAGCGCCGGCGCCTGATGTACGTCGCCGTGACGCGCGCGCGGCGCACGCTGTGGCTCTCGGGGGCGCCCGCTGCCGCCGCCGACGGGACCGTGAAGCCCGACCGGCGCAGCGCGTTGAGTGTGTTGTGGCCGGCGCTCGCTGAACGCTTCGAGATCGTGGCCGCCGCGCTGGCCCGTGCCCCGGCAGCCCCGCCGGCCGGTCCGCTGCTGCGCCTCCTGCCGAGCTGGCATCCGGCGCCGCCGCCGCCGCCCGTGCCGATCCTCACATTGCCGCCGGCTTACCTCGCCACCGAGGCGACCGAGTTCAGCTGGGTCGGGGAGACACAGCGCCACGTCGGCACCGTGGTGCACGCCTGGCTGGCGCGCCTGGCGCTCGCACCGAGCCTGCCGGACCCCGAGGCGCTCGCCGCCGAGACCGCGGCGGTGCGCGCCGCACTCGCTCGTGCCGGCGTCCCCGCGAACGAGCGCGCCCGCGCCGTGGAGAGCGTCCTCACCGCGCTCAAGCGCACGCTCGCCGATGAGCGCGGGCGCTGGATCCTCGACGCCACCCACCGCGAGGCGCACAGCGAATGGGAGCTCTCGGGCGTCAGCGGCGGGCGGTTGCGCAGCGTCGTCATCGACCGCTGCTTCATCGACGGCGAGGGTGTCCGCTGGGTGATCGACTACAAGACGAGTGCCCACGAGGGCGGCGGCCTCGAGGAATTCCTCGCCCAGGAGCTCGAGCGCTACCGCACCCAGCTCGAGACCTACCGCGAGCTCGCGCGCGCGCTCGGCAGCGAGCCGGTGCGCGCGGCGCTCTACTTCCCGCTGCTCGGGGCGTTGCGCGAGCTTCCCTGAAGCGACGTGCGGGACCTCAGAGCGTCCCGGCGATGCTGAACGGCCGGCGCCCGAGCCCGTCCGGGCTGCCAAGGAATTGCAGATCGCTGAGGAGCTCGGGCGAGGCGCCCTCGCGCGGCGCGACCTGGCCCTCGAGCACGTAGCCCGGCTGTTTCGTCAGGCGCAGTGTCCCGTGCACGGCGAGCGGGCCGCCGAGATCAGCCAGCGTGCCGAGCGGATCGCCGCTGCCGCCCGGGAAGGTGAGGGCGTAGCTGCCGAGCTGCGTGACGTGACCGGTGCGGCGCGTCAGGTCATGCACCTCGACACGCCCCTTGAGCTCGACGATGGCGCCGTCCGCGATGCGCGCCAGGGTGAGATCCGTATGGACGTTGCCGCGCAGCTGCGGCGGCATGTGCGGGAGCTTGCGCGGATCGATCGGCAGGTCCGCGACCAGGTTACGCGCCTCGAGGCTCCCGCCGAGGCCGCGCGCGAGATCCGCACTGCCCGTGACCGGACCGTTGCGCAGCACCACGTGGGCCGCCAGCGTGCCGCTGAGGAGGCGCAGCGGCGTGACGTCCCAGCTGAGATCGCCCCACGGGGCGCGCTGCCACGTCAGTCCGCCACAGGAGCCGCTCCATACCGAGCCCTCGATGCTTTCGCATCCGAGGGCGCCGCTGCGCGGCAGCACCCAGCTCGCCGGCAGCCGCGCCAGCAGGACGACGAGGAAGGCGCATGCAGCGAGCAGCCCGATCCGCCGCGGTGCCGTCACGTCAGCCCGCGCGCAGCACGAGCGCGGCGTTCACCAGCCCCGGGACGCCGGCGCCGTCGATGGTGGCGGAGTCGACGCGGATGCCGTTCTGCTGCGACAGCCGCGCGAGCCAGGCGACGAGCGCATCGAACGATGCCTTCTGCAGCCGCAGCGACAGCGCAGTGGGGCCGGCGGGCTCGCTGCCGGCGAGTGCGCCGGCGAGCCCCGACTCGCGCGCCGAGCGGTCGACAATCACGAGCAGCGACTCCCCGCCGGTGGCAGGCGCGCGGGGCGCGACGGCGAGCTCGCCCGCCACGCTCTGCATCCACTCGAGATCGGTGCGCTTTTTCACGAGCCGCGCGTGGGTCTGGGAGACGCTGTGGTCGAGCGGCAGCAGCACGCCGACGATGAGCAGCACCGGGGCGAGCAGCGCGCCGAACTGGAGGATGCGCCGCTCGCGCGCGGAGAGCTGCGCCAGGCGCTGCTCGAGCGCATCGAAGGAGAAGGCGTCGCGGGACAGCTTCATGCGGATGCGCCTCTCAAGTACCCTGCGCGTGGATCTGCACGCGTCCCTGGTAGGCGCTGCCGACGGTGCTCCCGCCGACCAGGTCCGCCTGCCAGCCGCTGTTGCGCAGCTGCTGGCTCAAGTGATCGAGGCTCGCCGCGTCGGGCGCATTCAGCGTGAGCTCGAGGAGTCCGTCGTGGAAGTTGAGCGACTGCACGGTCGTGCCGGCCACGGCAGCGCGCGCCGTGGCGACCGCCTGCAGCGCGCCGAGCAGGCCGTTGGCGCCGCCGCCGCTGCGCAGCGCGACGAGGCGCTGCTCCATGCGCCGCCGCGCATCGTTGCTGCCCGACTCGCCCGGCATCGCGCTATGGAAGGTATCGCTGATCGAGGCATCGACCTGGCGCTCCTTGCCCTTGAGTGCCCTGAGCTCCACCGCCTTGCCGGCGACGTGCAGCACGACCAGCGATAACAGGAGGAGCGCGGCCACGCGCCAGGCGGACAGCCCGAGTGCGCGTGAGCTCCTGGGCGCGTAGGCGCCCTGCAGCAGATTGATCGCCGCCGTGGTGGGGAGCTGCTGCGCGAAGAGCGCGAGCGGACCGTCGCCGAGGAGTTGAACCTTGAGGCTCACGAAGCGCTCGCGCGCCGCCTCGACCTCGGCGGAATGCCGCTGCCACTCGGCGGTAGCGCTGTAGAGGATGAGGCCGCGGGTGGCCGCGTCTTCCCCGGGGGTTGCGCTGCCATCGGCCAGTGCTTCGCCGGCCGTCGCGGGCGCCGCCGCCGCGATCGCGAGCGCCTCGCCGAGCGCGTCCATCGGCAGGCACACGGGCGGCGCCCCCGGGGAGCGCACGCACACCGTGTCCTCCTCGAGCAGTGCCACGGCCTGCCCGGGATTCTCGGGCAGCAACTCGCTGTCGGCGTACAGAAACTCAGGCTCGATGCCGGCGGCGCGCAGCTCCGTGAGCCACGCGTCCATCAGCGTGCGCGCCACCACGGCGACCGGCGTGCGGGTCGCATCGGCGGCGCGCCGGCCGATGGCGAAGTGCAGCGCGTCGATGTCCTCGGCGAGGTGCTCCTCGAGCGCATAGGGCACGAGCTGCTGCAGCTTGACGCCGCTCTTGGTGGGTATCTCGGGCTCGGCCAGCGCCACATCCGTCCCCGGTACCACCACGCACACCCGCCGGGTCGGCGTGGCGGCGGCGGCAGCAGCGAGCGGCCCGCTCTGCGTCGCGGTGAGCGGCGCGCCAGCGGGGCTCGCGACGAGCCACGCGGCCGGCTCTTCCGGCGTACGCGGCAGACGCAGCAGCAGCCAGTCAGCCATGCGGCTCCATCAATCGGGGGTGTAACTGCGCAGGATGGGCCGTACCTGCCCCGTCGGATCCTGCAGGAGAAGACTGTACAAGTTGAATTCCGAGCTGCCAATAGCGATGAGGCTGGTCAGGCGGAAGTAACTCGAGGTCATCTGCAGCTTCCCGGAGATGTTCTTCCAGACGGCGGGTTCGGCCGCGGCCTGAAAGTCGCTGATCTTGGGAAAGCAGCCGGTTGCGGCGGCGCGATTCTTGGTGAGGCTTTCCGGGTCGCTGGAGAAATCGCCGTGCCCGAGGTAGGCATCGAGCACCGCCGCCTTGGCGGTGCAGACGTTGAGACTCGCGCCGTAGGGGAGCGCGGTCACGTAGGGTGCCAGCGTCACGTAGCGGTCGCGCCCGAAGCCCGGCAGCGCCAGCAGCTCGCTCGCGCTGGTGATGTAGCGATTGGGCGTGCGGTAGGGCGGCATCTGGCCCATGTAGACGCTGTCTTCGGCGCCGTCGGGGACCGAGGGAACGATGTCGCGGTCGATCCAGTCGACCAGGTAGCCGGCCCACTTGGGCTCGAGGCCGAGCATCGCCAGCAGCTGCTGGAACGCGGTCACCTGCACCGTGTCGGGCGTGCCGTCCTCGCGCACCAGGTTGTTGAGATTGAAGCGCCCCTGCAGATCCTCGAGCTGCGCCGTGAGCATCACGCCGGGCACGACCTCGACCGGACCGACCGGCTGCGCCCAGCCCTCGGACGCGTAGGTATGCTGCGGATCGGATTTCTGCGCGAGCCGCAGACCGTAGGCCGCGAGCGCTTCGGCCGCCTCCTGCACCAGCAGCGCCTGGTCGAAGGCGTAGGTCGCCGCGCCACGGCGGAAGGTCATGGCGTTCTCGTAGGCGATGGCCGCGGCGAGGATGGTGCCGAGCGCGACCAGCAGGATCGCCACCAGCAGCGCGATGCCGCGCTGCGCCCGCGGCGGGCGGCCGCTGGGGATCAGCGCAGTGCGGCGCGCCGCGGCACGCATCAGCCCGCGACCTCGAAGATCCGCATGACCTGGCCGAAGTCCTCCGTTTCGATCGTCACCTGCACGGCGATCGGCCGGATGCGCAGGCTGCTCTCGAGCGCCGCCGCGCCGGCGACGGTCGAGGGCGGCCACTGCGGCTGCCAGGTATGGGTGAGATCCATGTACTGGATCGTCACCGACTTCACTTTCTTCAGCAGCTCGCGCCGCCCCGTGGTGCTCGAGAGCGTCGGGTCGAGCACGTACCAGAACTCGCGCCGCAGCGTGCCATTCTCGAGGTAGTAGGCGACGCGCTGCTCCGCCGGACGCTGCAGGCCGTTGGGGTTGGCCCAGCCGGCGCGCGTCAGCGCGACGAGTGGCGGGGTGCCGCTGGTGGTGCCCTGCGAGGAGGACGCCGTGCTCGACCCGCCGCCGAGCGAGGTCACCGTTCCCGAGGACTGCGTGCCGCTCGCGCTCGCCTGCAACGCCGGCTGCGAAGGCTCATCGCCGATCGGCTGGCGCACCGGGCGGGGTGTGAGCTGTACGAAGTCCTGCTCGAGCACACGCATCGCGGTCTGCAGCTCCAGCAGCCGCACCTGCTTCTCCTTGAGCGCGCCGCGGGTGCTGATCGCCTGGCTGAGCGTGCCGTAGCCCATGGCGAACATCAGGGCCGCGATGAACAGCGCCACCAGCAGCTCGATCAGCGTGAAGCCGCGGGTAGCGAACCGCGGCGCGCGGGGGCGACTCACCGCGCCACCGGCGGGGTGGTGTTCTGCATCGGTTGCACCGTCTGGTTCGAGGGCGTCTGCGGTGCCGCGCCCGGCGTTGGCGCGGTGCCCGGCGCCGCCGTGTTGCCGGGGGCACCCGCTCCCGGGGTGAGCAGCTGCGTGCCCCAGTCGGGGAGATCGCCGCGCGGCAACCCGACCGCATCGCCCCACATGCCGCTCACGGTGCTATACCAGCCGCTGTCCTCATCGCTCACCGTGACGTCGGTGGGCCGCACGCTCACGTCGATGCGCAGCATGCCGGGAACCTGCGTGGCGCTGACCTCCTGGCGCCAGTGCCATTTGCGTCCGGCGAGCTCACTGTCGCCGTCGCTCTTGCCGGGGGACGGCGTCTGGCCCGTGAGGCGCAGCTGCGCGATCTGATTGAGCGCCACCCAGTTGGCGAAGGTCTTGTCGCGCAGGTACGAGACGGTGTCGGCGGAGGAGGTGAGGGTGCCGAGCACGGCGGCCATGCCGATGGCCACGATGGCGAGGGCCACCAGCACCTCGATGAGCGTGAAGCCGCCCCGCGCTGCGCTGCGCTCGCTCATCGGGCCGCCACCACCACCATCGGCTGCTCGACGAGGGCGCCCTTGTCGTCCTCGGTCACGGTGACGCTGCGCACGCCGCCGTCGCGCTGCAGCGTAATCGCGCAGGAGGTCAGGTCGCCGTCGGAATAGATCATGACCTGCGGGGTCTTGTCGTGCGCATCGGCGGGGCGGCGCAGCACCACGGGACGCCCCTCCACGAGCAGCTGTACCCCGAGGCCGTCGGGGAGCTTGCGCGCGCGGAAGGCATCGTCCTCGGTGGGGTCGCGCCACAGGCTGAGGAGCGCGTCGTACACCAGGAACTCGTAGCCGTCCTCCTGGAAAAGAATGCCGTACTCGCGCGTCTGCAGCTCGCCCTGCTCGCGCGCGTAGTTGATGAGACTGTACAGGCGGTCACTCTCGCGCTCCAGGTCGCGGTCGCGTCCGGTCAGGCTGACGGTGAGCAGGATCCCGGCCGACACCAGCCCGATGATCAGCACCACGATCAGCATCTCGATCAGCGTGAACCCCGCAGCGGGACGGCCGGGACGCCGCCGCCGGCGCCTCGGCAGACTACTGGTTGAGATTCCAGTTACAGATGTCCGCATTGATGCCGTCGCCGCCGGGCTGGCCGTCGGCGCCGAGGGAGCAGATGTCGTAAGCCTTGCCGTGCGTGCCGGGGAACGTGAACACGTAGTCGTTGCCCCAGGGGTCCTTGCTGATGCGCTCGATGTAGCCGCCCTGTTTCCAGTTCTTGATCGAGGGATCGGTCGGCTGCGCGGTGAGCGCGGTGAGCCCCTGATCGTTGGTCGGGTACTTGGAGTTGTCCATGTAGTACATGGTGAGCGCCGTCTCGAGGCTCTGGATGTCCTCCTTGGCCTTGGCCACCTTGGCGTCATCGACGCGCTTCATCACGCTTGGCACGATCACCGCGGCCAGCAGGCCGATGATGATCACGACCACCATGATCTCGATGAGGGTGAAGCCGCGCGCGCGGCGGGACCCGCCGTGGCAGCGTCTGCTAACCTCGTGGACGATGTGCTGCATGCGTAGCGCTCGCGGGCGGCGTCGGGCCGCCGGTTGGGGCTGCAAAACCGGTGCGGATCATAACAAATGGGGGTGTCGGGGCCTGTGAACCGCCTGCGAGGGCTGCTGCGGTCGCTCAATTGCGACGCGGGCTACGGCTGGGTACTGCTCGGGTGCTGTGCGTTGCTGCTCGCCCTCACGGCGGCGGGCGACGCCGGCCGCGCGCTGCTGCGCTACGACCGCGCGCGGCTCGCCGCCGGGGAGCTGTGGCGGCTCATCACGGCGCATCTGGTTCACCTCGACCTGCACCACGCGCTCCTCAACTGTGCGGGGCTCGTGCTCATGTGGGCGCTGTTCGCCCGCGACTATCGCCCGCGCCAGTGGTTGGTCATAACGCTCGCCTCGATGGCGGCGATCGATGCGGGCCTGTGGCTGTGGGATTCGACTGTCCGCTGGTACGTCGGTTCCTCGGGCGTGCTGCACGGAATCATGGCCGCGGGGACCGTGGCGCGGCTGCGCCGGGGCGAGACCGAGGGCTGGGTGCTCGCCGCCTTCCTCCTCGGCAAGCTTGCCTGGGAGCAGGGGGTCGGACCGCTGCCGCTCTCCGGGAGCGACCCGGTCGTGGTGGACGCCCACCTCTACGGCGTGGCGGGCGGGCTCGCGGCCGCGGCGTTCCTGAGGCGCGCTCCCGTGCCGCTATAATTTTCACCTTCACGAGCACAGCGAGGTACTCATGTCGTTCGCGTTCGTCTTCCCCGGCCAGGGCTCGCAGTCGGTCGGCATGCTGGGCGCGCTCGCCGCCGCCGATGCCGGCGTGCGCGCGACGTTCGATGAGGCATCCGGGGTGCTCGGTTACGATCTCTGGAAGCTCGTGAGCGAAGGCCCCGAGGCCGAGCTCAACGCGACCGCGCGCACCCAGCCGGCGCTGCTCGCCGCCGGAGTTGCCACCTGGCGCGCGTGGCGCGCGCGCGGGGGCGCCGAACCCGCGGTCGTCTCCGGACACAGCCTCGGGGAGTTCACCGCGCTCGTGTGCGCCGAGAGCATCGAGTTCCGCGCCGCCGTGGGGCTGGTGCGCTACCGGGGCGAGGTCATGCAGGAGGCGGTGCCGGCCGGCACCGGCGCCATGGCTGCGATCCTCGGCCTCGAGGACGCGGAAATCGAGGCGGCGTGCCGCGAGGCCGCCGCCGCCGGTGGCGGCGTGGTCGAGCCGGCCAATTTCAACTCACCGGGACAGGTGGTGATCGCGGGCGAAACGGCGGCGGTCGAGCGGGCCATCGCCGCCGCCAAGGCCCGCGGTGCCAAACGCGCGGTGCCGTTGCCGGTGAGCGTCCCCTCGCACAGCAGCCTGATGCGCGGTGCGGCCGAGCGGCTGCGCGGGCGGCTCTCGGGATTGAGTCTCAAGGCGCCGCGCCTGCGCTACGTGAGCGCGGTGGATGCGGCCGCGCACTCCGAGCCCGCGGAGATCCGCGACCTGCTGGTGCGGCAGCTGTCGAGCCCGGTGCGCTGGACCGACACGGTGCGTGCGCTGATCGACGGCGGTGTCGAGGAGATCGTCGAGTGCGGTCCGGGGCGCGTGCTGACGGGCTTGAATCGCCGCATCGAGCGGCGTGCGGGGCTCGAGTTCCTGGCGCTCGAGGATCCGGATTCGATCGCCGCGGCGCTCGCCGCCACCCGGGAGGACTCTCATGCTTGAGAACGACGTCGCGCTGGTCACCGGCGCTTCCCGCGGCATCGGGCACGCGATCGCGCTCGCGCTGGGGCACGCCGGGGCACGGGTGATCGGCACCGCAACCACCGCCGAAGGGGCGGCGAAGCTCGGCGCGGCGCTTGCGTCGCACGGATACAACGGCCGCGGCGCGGTGCTGGACGCAAGCGTCGGCGCCTCGGTCGAGGCGCTGCTGGCCGAGCTCGAGACCGCGGGCGAGCTGCCGACGATCCTCGTCAACAACGCCGCCATCACACGCGACACGCTGCTCCTGCGCATGAAGCTGGAGGACTGGGACCGGGTCATCGCCACCAATCTGACCGCGGTGTTCCGCCTCTCCAAGGGCTGCGTGCGGCGCATGATGAAGGAGCGCCGCGGCCGCATCATCAATCTCACCTCCGTGGTCGGCCTCACCGGTAACCCCGGACAGGCGAATTACGCGGCCGCCAAGGCCGGACTCCTCGGCTTCACCAAGTCACTCGCGCAGGAGCTCGCCTCGCGCGGCATCACGGTGAATGCGGTCGCCCCGGGCTTCATCGACACCGACATGACACGCGGGCTCACCGAGGAGCAGCGCACGGCGCTCCTCACCCGCGTGCCGCTCGGGCGCCTGGGCGCGCCCGAGGACGTCGCCGCGGCGGTCGTGTTCCTCGCTTCCCCGCAGGCCGGCTACATCACGGGGGAGACGCTGCACGTCAACGGCGGCATGTACATGCCCTGAGGCGGCGTTGGCTGCGCGCCACAGGGGTGGGGCGAGGGGGCAGAACCAAAGGCCGGCACACGGCGAGTTTCGCCAGTAAAAACAACCACTCGCGAGGAGCCCCCCCGAGTGGCACCCCGGGGGTCGTTCACCTACAATACCGCGCCCGCCGTCCGGCTCCGGCCCGACCGGCGGGCAGCTTTATAAGAGCCCTGGAAAAGCCTATATGAGGACCAACCGCTAATGAGCACAGTCGAGCAGCAGGTCAAGGCCATCGTTGCCGAGCAGCTGGGCGTCAAACAGGAACAGGTCACGAACGACGCCTCGTTCGTCGACGACCTGGGGGCCGACTCGCTCGACACCGTCGAGCTGGTGATGGCCCTCGAAGAGGAATTCGAGATCGAGATCCCGGACGAGGACGCCGAGAAGATCACCACCGTCCATCAGGCCATCGACTACATCAACGAGCGCCGCGCCAAGTCCTGATCACACGCGCGCCCTCTTACAGGAATCGTGTGAGCAAGCGCCGCGTCGTCGTGACGGGTCTGGGGGTGGTGTCGCCGGTCGGGAGCACCGTCCCGTCGGCGTGGGATGCGATCCTGCGCGGCGAAAGCGGTATCGGCCCGGTGACGCGCTTCGACGTTTCCGCGTTCCCGGTGCGCTTCGGCGGCCAGGTGCGCGACTTCGACGTCGGGCAGTACCTCGCGCCGAAAGAGGCGCGGCGCATGGACGACTTCATGCACTACGGCTTCGCCGCCGGTGTGCAGGCGGTGAGCGATTCGGGCATCGACTTCAGCAAAAGCGATCCAACGCGCTGCGGGGCGATATGCGGCGCCGGCATCGGCGGGCTCTGGACCATCGAAGAAGAGTTCAGCGAGTACCTGAAGGCCAATAGTCCGCGCAAGATCTCTCCGTTCTTCGTACCCGCCACGATCATCAACATGATCGCGGGGCACCTCTCGATCCGCTACGGGCTGAAGGGCCCGAATCTCGGCGTGGTGACCGCGTGCACCACCTCGACGCACGCGATCGGGCTCGGCATGCGCACCATCCAGTACGGCGATGCCGACGTGATGGTTGCGGGCGGGGGCGAGATGGCCACCACGCGCTGCGGGCTCGGCAGCTTCGGCCAGGCCAAGGCACTCTCGACGCGTAACGATGCGCCCAAGGAGGCGAGCCGCCCGTGGGACAAGGAGCGCGATGGCTTCGTGCTGAGCGACGGCGGAGGGGCGGTGCTGCTCGAGGAGCTCGAGCACGCGCGCGCCCGCGGCGCGCGCATCTACGCGGAGCTGGTCGGCTTCGGCATGAGCGGCGATGCCTTTCACATCACCGCGCCCCCGGAAGACGGGGAGGGCGCGATGCTGGCCATGAAGCACGCGCTCAGGGATGCGGGCTTGAATCCCGACCAGGTGCAGTACATCAACGCGCACGCCACCTCGACCCCGCTCGGCGACAAGGCCGAGACGGTGGCGCTGAAGCGCGCCTTCGGCGACCACGCCAAACGCGTCGCGGTGAGCTCGACCAAGTCCATGACCGGCCACCTGCTCGGCGCCGCCGGCGTGGTCGAGGCGATCTTCTCGGTGCTGGCGATCCGCGACGGCGTGGCGCCGCCCACCATCAACTACCACACGCCCGATCCCGAGTGCGATCTCGACTACGTGCCAAATACCGCCCGGCGGATGAAGATCGACATCAGCCTGTCGAATTCATTCGGCTTCGGCGGCACCAACGGCTCGCTCATCTTCCGGCGCTTCAGCTAGCGGCCGGATCCACACGCCTCGCGGGGCTCCCGTGACGCCCGCTCCTCTCGTTCGCGAGCTCGAGGTACCGCCGGATGCGCTGCGCCGCCTGGCGGCGCTCGATCCCGCGCGCTATCCGCTGCTGCTCGACAGTGCCGCCGGTGGTCCACTCGCGGCCGCGACCGTGCTGCTCGCCGCGCCGCGCGCGGCGCTGTGGCTGAGCGCCGACGGACGCCTCGGAGCGGACGGCACCGCGATCGAAGGCGAGGGGTTCCTCGGCGCGCTCGAGCGCTGGTGGCTGCGCGAGCGTGCGGCGCGCGGGACTGCGCCCGCCGCGTCGCTCCCCTTCGCGGGCGGTTGGGCGCTTTATCTCGGTTACGAGCTGGCGCAGGAGATCGAGCCGCGGCTCGCGCTGCCGCGCACCCCGCTGCCCTGGGTGGCGTTCGCGCTGCGCACGCCCTGCGCATTGATCCATGAGCTCGCGAGCGGGCGTGTGCTCGCGGTGGCCGAGGCCGGCGCCGCCGCCGAGCTCGAGCGGCTCGAAGCCGACGCGCGCGCCGCGGCGCACGCCGCCGAGCCCCCCGACACCCTCGAGATCCGTGGCGTAGCCGAGGAGGAGCCGCGGCTCTTTCTCGCCCGGGTAGCGCGCGCGCAGGAGTACGTGCGCGCGGGGGATATCTACCAGGCCAACCTCTCGCGCCCCTGGAGCGTCGAGCTCGCGGGCATGCGCCCAGGCGCCGGCGCCGCCGCCGCCCTCTACCGGCGGCTGCGCGCGGCCAACCCCGCGCCGTTCGCGGCGCTGGCGCAATGGCGCGGCCTGGCGCTCCTGTCCTCATCTCCCGAGCGGCTGGTGCGCGTCGTCGGGCGGCGCATCGACACGCGGCCGATCGCCGGCACCCGCCCGCGCAGCCGCCTCCCGGGAGGCGATGCGCTGGAGATCCCCGCCCTCGTGATGCATCCCAAGGAGCGCGCGGAGCACATCATGCTGGTTGACCTCGAGCGCAACGACCTCGGGCGGCTATGCGAGCCGGGCACTGTACGGGTCGATGAGCTGATGAGCATCGAGTCCTACACGCATGTACACCACATCGTCTCCAACGTGAGTGGGCGGCTGCGTAGCGATGTGACGCCGGTCGGCGCGGTGCGCGCCGTGTTCCCCGGCGGCACGATCACTGGCTGCCCGAAGTTCCGCTGCATGCAGATCATCGCCGAGCTGGAGCGCGTCGGCCGTGGCGCCTACACCGGCTCCCTCGGCTACCTCTCGCTCGACGGACAGCTCGACCTCAACATCCTGATCCGCACCATGACGCTCGCCGGGACGGCGCTCGAGTTCCGCGCCGGCGCAGGCATCGTCGCCGACTCCGATCCCGAGCGCGAGCTCGAGGAGACGCGCGCCAAGGCGCGCGGACTGCTGCGCGCGCTCGGAGGGCTGCATGGCAACTGAGACGCAATCGTCCGGGGCGCCCGAGTCGGTGCGGATCGACGGCCGCGCGGCGGGCACACTGGCGCTGTCCGACCGCGGGCTCCACTACGGCGACGGGCTCTTCGAGACGATCGCCTGCCTCGGCGGGCGGCCGCGCTTTCTCGAGCGGCATCTCGAGCGCCTCGCGCACGGCTGCGGCCGGCTCGGCATCGGATTTCCGGGGCATGAGGTCCTGCGGCGTGAGATCCTCGTGGTCGCGGGCGAAGCCGACCGCGCGGTGGGCAAGGTGCTGCTGACACGCGGGCCCGCCGTGGCGCGCGGCTACGCCGTCGCGGGCGGCGAGCGGCCGACGCGCGTGACGCTGCGCTACCGCTGGGAGAGCGAGGACCCGACGCTGGCCCGGGACGGGGTGAGAGTGCGCATCGCGGCGCTGCGCCTCGGGGAAAATCCGCACCTCGCGGGGCTGAAGCACCTGAACCGTCTCGAGCAGGTCGAGGCGCGTCGTGAATGGAGCGGAGGCGAGATCGCCGAGGCATTAATGTTCTCATCGAGCGGCAGACTCATCTCCGGGGTCATGAGCAACGTATTTCTGGTCGCCGGCGGACGGCTTCGTACCCCGCTTCTCGATCGCTGCGGCGTCGCCGGCATCATGCGGGCGGTGGTTTTGCGCGAGGCCGCGCGTGCCGGCATCGCCGCCGAGGAGGCGCCGCTCGAAGGTGCGGATCTCAGCGGCGCGCGCGAGCTCTTTCTCACCAGCGCCCTGATCGGTGTGCGTCCGGTGCGCGAGCTCGATGGACGGGCCTGCGAGATCGGCCCGCTCACACAGGAGTTGCAACGACGGCTCGCGCCACAGCTGGCGGAGGCCACCGATGGCTGAGCGCCTCGAGCGCCTGCGCCGGTGGCTGCGCCGCTTAGGCATCGCCGCGGCGCTGCTGCTGGTACTGCTCGGAGTGGCCGCCACCCTCGTGCACGACTGGCTCAAGCGCGAATACTTCACGGCGGGGCCGGCGGTCGTGGCCGCGCGCATCCAGGTAGAGCAGGGGGCGAGCGTGCGGGCGGTGCTCGCGCGGCTCGAGGCTCAGGGCGTCGTGCACAACGCGCGTGCGGTGCTGTGGTATCTGCGCCTGCTGGGTGAGCACCCGAGCGTACAGGCGGGCACCTACGAGATCCCCGCGCGCGCGACCCCCGAGCAGATCGTCACCATGTTCGAAGAGGGCAAGGTGCTGCTCGAGCAGCTCACGGTGGTCGAGGGGGCGACCTTCGGCGACTTCCTCGACCTCCTCGCGCACGAGCCTGACGTGACGCATACGCTCGCCGGCAAGACCCCGGCCCAGGTGATGGCGGCGCTCGGGCATCCGGGCGAGGACTGCGAGGGGCGCTTCTTCCCCGATACCTATCGCTTCGCGGCGAATACGGCCGACACGGTGATCCTGGGACTGGCCTACGACAAGATGAGCCAGGCGCTCGCCGCCGCCTGGAGCGCGCGCAACGCGGGACTGCCCCTCGACAGCCCCGAGCAGGCGCTGACGCTCGCCTCGATGGTCGAGAAGGAGGCGCAGCTGAAGACCGAGCGCGCGCGCATCGCCGGCGTGTTCGTCAGCCGCCTGCGCAAGGGGATGCGGCTGCAGTCCGATCCGACCGTGATCTATGGACTCGGGGCGAAGTACGACGGCGAGATCCATACGCGCGACCTCCTGACCGATACGCCTTACAACACCTACACACGCGCGGGACTGCCACCGACGCCGATCGCGCTGCCCGGACGCGAGTCGCTCATGGCGGCGGTGCAGCCGGATGAGACGGGCGAGCTCTACTTCGTCGCGACCGGGCTCGGCGACGGGGCGCATCACTTCTCCAAGACGCTGACGGAGCATAATTCCGCGGTGCAAGCCTACCTCGCACGCCTGCGCCAGCAGCACGCCGCCTCGAACAGCAGCCATCGGGCCGCCGCCGCGGGCGCCGCGCATCCATGAGCGCCGGCCGCTTCGTCACGCTCGAGGGGATCGAGGGCGCGGGCAAGTCCACCATCGCCAAGTTCGCGCTCGCCTGGCTCACCCGGCAGGGCATTCCCGGCCGCCTGACGCGCGAGCCGGGCGGTACGCCGCTCGCCGAGCGCGTACGGCAGATCGTGCTCGAGCGCGGCAGCGAGCCGCTCTCGCCGCTGGCCGAGACGCTCCTCATGTTCGCCGCGCGCGAGCTGCATCTTAAGAACGTGATCCGCCCGGCGCTCGAGCGCGGCGAGTGGGTGATCTGCGACCGCTTCACCGATGCGACGCGCGCTTACCAGGGGGCCGGCCGCGGCGTCGACGCGCAGCTCATCGAGACCCTCGCCGCCGCCGTGCACGCCGATCTCGCGCCCGACTGCACGCTGCTGCTCGATCTGCCGGTGAGCGTCGGCCTCGGCCGGGCGCGCGCGCGCGAAGGGGGTGCGGCCGATCGCTTCGAGGCCGAGACGGTGGCGTTCTTCGAACGGGTGCGCGCCGGCTACCTCGAGCTCGCGCGGCGCGAGCCGCGACGCTTCCACGTGCTCGATGCCAGCGCGGCGCTGGCTGCGGTCGAGGCCCGGGTTGAGGGGCTGCTCGAGGCGCTGGCGTGAGCGCCGGCCCGGCGCCCGAATGGCTGGCACCGCAAGCCGCGGTACTCACGGCCGCGGCGCGCGCCGGGCGTCTGCCGCACGCGCTCCTCATTCACGAGGCCCCCGGGGCCGGGGGCGACTGGTTGGCGCAATTCGCCGCGCGCCTCGTGCTCTGCGAGCGCGCCCCGGATGCGCCCTGCGGGAGCTGTACCGGTTGCCGCCGCGCGCTCGCCTGGCAGCATCCCGATCTCACCCGCGTGGCGCCGCTCGAGGACTCGCGCCAGATCCGCATCGAACAGCTGCGCGAGCTGAGCGCCGATCTCGCGCTCACGAGCCACGCCGGCGGCTACAAGGTCGGCATCGTGACGCCGGCGGACGCGATGAACCGCTTCGCCGCCAACGCGCTCCTGAAGACGCTCGAGGAACCGCCCGCGCGGACGCTCCTCGTGCTGGTGGCGACCCAGCCCTCGCGCCTGCCGCCGACGGTCTTGAGCCGCTGCCAGCGGCTCACGGTGCGCGCCCCGACCCGTGCCCAGGCGGTCGCCTGGCTGAACGAGGTGCGGGGAACGGGGGAGTGGGCAGGAGCGCTCGAGGTCATCGGTGAGGCGCCGATGCTGCTCCTCGAGGCCGACCCCCAGCCCCTCGCGCAGGCCGGTGCCGAGACCCGGGAAACCCTCGCGGCGATCGTGGCCGGCCGGGCCGATCCGGTGGCGACCGCGGAGCGCTGGTCCCGCAACGAGCCGGCGCTGCGCCTGCGGTGCTTTGAGAATTGGCTCACAGAACACATCCGCCGCAGCCCCGCGGCGGGCAACTTAATGCCAGAAGTGCGCGGTGGCCCCTACTTGCCAGGACCCGGGGCGTTCTTGAATATACGCGAGCTGTTCGGGCTCCTGGACGAGGTGCGGGAGTTAAGGACCGCGCTCGATGTGCCGTTAAACCGCGCACTGGCGCTCGAGGCTCTGTTACGGCGACTTGCACCGCGGGGTGCCGGCGTCGCAGCATAGGAACAAGGATGAACGCACGACCGGTACATGTGACGGGTGGGGAAAGGACCGTGAGAGCGGGCGCGAATAAGCCGGGACTGTTGACGCTCACCATCAAGGATAAGAGCGCGCTGTATCTGGCCTACATGCCGTTCGTGAAGAACGGCGGACTCTTTATTCCGACCAACAGCAACTACCGCCTCGGCGACGAGGTGTTCATGCTGCTGAACCTCATGGGCGAGGACGAGAAGCTCCCCGTGGCCGGGCGCGTCATCTGGGTGACCCCCAAGGGCGCGCAGGGCAAGCGTACCGCCGGCATCGGCGTGCAGTTCAGCGAGCAGGACCGCGGACAGACTCAGAAGAAGATCGAGACCTACCTGGCCGGCGCCCTCTCGGGCGACAAGGCCACGCACACCATGTAGCGCGACTATTTCGGGCCGGGAGGCTTAGGCACCGGCGCGGCCCTGGGCGCGGCTCCAGCGGCCCGCGAGGGAGCGGCGGCGTTGCCGCTGGCGAGTCCGCCGGTCAGCACGTAGGCATCGAAGCCCCGCTCAACCATGAGATACGCCGCCGCGGAGCTGCGCCGCCCGGTGTCGCAGTACACGACGTAGGGCACCGCGGGATCGAGCGTCGAGAGCTTCAGGCGAATCAGGTAGAGGGGAATGTTGAGCGCGCCCTCGACCGCGAGCGTCTGATGCTCGCTCGGGAGACGCACGTCGAGCCAGCGGCCGCCCTTGGCGACGATCTCGCTCGCCTGCTCGCGGCTCACCCACTGCAGCAGCGGCTCGTTCATCAGCTCGCGGAAGTCTTCCTTCTTCAGACGCATCAGCACGCCGTCGGTGACCATGGTGACGGTCGCGTTGCGCTTGGCCTCGGCGATGAGGGCCTCCTCGCCGAAGGTGTCGCCGACGCCGAGCTCGGCGAGCCGGATGCCTTCCTGCTTGAGCGGCGTCTCGCGCGACACCGCGCACTTGCCTTCCACGATGATGTAGAAGTAGTCGCCTTCGCCACCCTGTTTGATGACGACGTCCCCGGCCTTGGTCGGGGTGCGCTGCAGCCGCTGAAAGATCGCCTGGATGTTGGCGGGCGGAATGCGGTGAAACGCCTTGGTCTGCAGCAGCGTCGTCATCCAGTCATCGGAGCCGGCGCTCTGCAGCTGTGTCTGCAGCTCGCCCACCTCGTAGGTGCCGGTCTGATCCCAGGTGATCATGACGTCCAGCAGATCGCTGTCGATCGAGAGATAGGTGACGTCGCCGCGCGCCCGCGCCGCCACCCGGCGGGGTAGCTGCGGGTAGAGGGGATTGCGGGCCTCGGGGGTACCGCCCTGGAGCGTCTTGACGGCGCGGTCGCCTTCGGTGACCTCGAGCGTGCCGCTCACCAGCCAGAAGGTGCGCTTGTCCGTGTCGCCCTGGTCGAACATCAGGCGGCCGGAGTTGAGCGTGCGCAACGTGATCTTCTTCGCCAGCGCAGCCAGGTTCTCGCGTTTCATCCCGTCGAGGGGTGCGAACGCCTTGAGCACCTGCACATTGGTTTCGCGCTCTTCCGCCATGGGCCCCCGCGGCCGACCAGTTAAGTTAATGGCATCGCGCCCGCAAGCGCTGCAGCACGACGGCGGTTCGATGGTAGCACAGGGCGTCCGGCTCCCTGCGCGCGCTGCGCCTCACGTTTTCTCACCCACCCGTCATCTGCGCCCAGCCGGCATCCGGTGTGAAGCGCGGACCGTGACGTGCGGCAAGCTCCTCGAGGCGCGCGACGATGGCGGCCGGGCCGCGTGCACGGGCATAGGTGAGCGGCCCGCCGCGGAAGGGTGCGAAGCCGGTGCCGAAGATGACGGCGGCATCGGCGAGATCGGCGTCCTCGACCACGCGCTCGCGCAGACACGCGACGCACTCGTTGACCAGCACCAGGATCAGCCGGTCGATGAGGTCTTCCGGGGCGGGGGCGCCGGCCGCGGCGTCCTTCACTGCCTTGCCGTCCTGCCACACATAGAACCCCGCACCGCTCTTCTTGCCGAGCTTCTTCGCGGCGAGGAGTGCGGCGAGCCGCGGCAGCGCGGGGACCGGGCGCCCGAGCTCGCTCGCGATGATCTCGCCGACGTGGGCGGCGACGTCGAGGCCGACCACGTCGGCCAGCTCGATCGGCCCCATCGGCATGCCGAAGCGCACCGCAGTCCTGTCGATGGCGGGCAGCGCGACGCCTTCCTCGGCCGCATACATGGCCTCGTTGAGATACGGCGTCAGCACGCGGTTCACCATGAAGCCGGGGGCGCTGCGGCAGGGCACCGGGAGCTTGTCGAGGCGCCGCGCGAAGGCGGTGGCGGTCTGCACCGCGGCGGGGGCCGTGCGGTCGGAATGGACGATCTCGATGAGCGGCATCTGCGCCACGGGATTGAAGAAATGCAGGCCCACCAGGCGCGCAGGATCGGCGAGCCGATCGGCGAGCGGCTCGAGCATGATGCTGGAGGTATTGGTGGCGAGCAGCGCGCCCGGCTTCATGCGCGGCTCGAGGCGCGCGTACAGCTCGCGCTTGGCGTCGAGGTTCTCGAAGATCGCCTCGATGACGACGTCCGCCTGCGCGACCCCGTCGCCGGCCACATCCGCCCGCAGCCGCTCGCGGGTCGCGGCCTTTTTCGCCGGGTCGCGCACGCGCTTGTCGAAGAGCTCGGCGGCGCGTTTGAGCGCCGGCTCGATGTACTCACTGGCGCGGTCCTGCAGCGTCACACTGAAGCCGCGCAGCGCCGACCACGCGGCGATGTCGCCGCCCATGACGCCGGCGCCGACGACGTGCACGTGGCGGATCTCCACGGGGCTCTTGCCGCCGGCGCTCTTCAGGCGGTCCTGCAGCAGGAACACCCGCACCAGGTTGCGTGAGGTCGCCGTCGTGAACAGGTGCGCGATCGAGCGCGCCTCCGCCTCGTAGGCCGCGGGCCCGCGGGCCCCGTAGCGGGCCCACAGGTCGATGATCGCGTACGGCGCGGGGTAGTGGTCGGCGGGCGCCTTGCGTGCCACCTGCGCGATGAGCGAGCGGCGCACCACCGCACGCAGGGGCGCTGCACTGAGCAGCCGCTCGATGAGCGGCGCGCGCCGCGGCGGCGGACCTCTCAGCACCAGCGCGCGCGCCGTGGCGCGCAGTTCCGCCTCGGAGGTGAGGGCGTCGACCAACCCCAGCCGCAATGCCTTGTCGGCGCGCACCGGTCTGCCGGTGAGCATCAGCTCCATCGCGGGGCGAACCCCGGCCACCTGGACGCTGCGCACCGTGCCGCCGAAACCGGGATGGATGCCGAGCTGCACCTCGGGCAGCCCGAGCGACAGCCGCTCATCGCCCACCGCCACGCGATAGCGGCAGGCGAGGGCGAGCTCGAGCCCCCCACCGAGGGCGAAGCCGTGGATGGCCGCGACGCTCGGACAGGGGAGCGCCGCGAGCCGGTTCAGCACCTGCTGGCCGCGGTGGATCAGCCCGTAGCCGCTGTCGGCATCGGTGATGCCGGTGAACTCGCGGATATCGGCGCCGGCGACAAAGCCGCTCTTCTTGGCGGAGATCACCACCAGCGCGCGCGGCGGGTCCTGCTCGAGCGTCGCCAGGAGGCCGTCGAGCTCGCCGAGGACGCTCCCGGACAGCACGTTGGCCGAGGTGCCGGGCTTGTCGAGGGTGAGCCAGGCGACGCCGTCGGCGTCCTTCTCGAGGGTCCAGTTGCGGGCGGTTTCGGTGGTCATGGGATTGGAAGCTTTCAGTGCACGAGGAAATCGCACACCAGTGGGCGGTGATCGGAGAAGCGCACGTCGGGCACACGGAAGCCCGTCACTTCGATCCCCGCGCTCACCAGGACGAAGTCGAGCTCGATACGCGGCACCCGCGCCGGGAAGGAGAAGAGGCCGGCGGTGTTGGCGCTGCGCAGGCCCGCGGCCCGCATGAAAAGATAGATCTCATGCGTGCCCCAGAAGGTATTGAAATCGCCCGCGACGATCACCGGCTTGGCCGACTGCACCACCAGGTCGTGGAGCGAGCGCAGCTGGTACTGGCGGTGGCGGAACTTGACCGACAGGTGCACCAGGAACACGCACACCTCGGTGAGCTCGAGCTCGATGATGAGGCGCTTGATGCCGGTGTCGAAGTAGTGGAAGCGCTCGCCGGCGACGTTCGGGCCCGAGAGGAAGGCGTTGCCCTGCTTGCGCACGATTGGCATGAAGGTGTTGAACGAGCCGCTGCGGTACTTGCACTGGAAGGTCGAGTAGTGGCCGAGCTCGCGCGCGATGTGCTCGGCCTGGTTCACCATGCCGGTGCGGATCGAGCCGGTGTCGACCTCGACCAGACCGACGACGTCGGGCTGCTCACCGCGGATGAACTCGGTGATGCCGTTCAGGATGCGGCGGTTGCTGCGCAGGTAGCCGGCGCCGGGCAGGGGCAGATGGAAGCCCGGGCCGGTGCCGGTGGCATAGCGGATGTTGTAGACGAGCAGGCGCACGGGTAGTGGGGGCATTCTATCCCGCCCTTGCGCTCCGCACCCCGTATGCGAGACTTGGGTCCGTTATCACCTGCGACTAGGGGGGCCGATGTCGCAAGCCAACCCCGTACGCCTCTTCGTCACGCATACTTGGGAGCACAGCGACGACTATCTGCGCGTGTTCGAGTATCTGGAGAGCGCACGTAATTTCTTCTACAAGAACTTCAGCACCCCTGATGTGCGCCCGAGCGGCGACAAGGAAGCGCTGCGCGAGGATCTGCGCCGGCAGATCTCATCCGTCGAGGCGGTGATCGCGCTCTCGAGCCTGCATGCCGTGCAGCCGGATCTGCTCACCTTCCAGATGCTGTACGCGCAGGCCAATCACATCCCCGTGGTGCTGATGAAGCCGTTCGGCGGCGGACGCGAGGCGCCCAAGGCGATCCTCGATCTCGCCGACGAGGTGGTGGAGTGGGACGAGCGGGCGCTGGTGGATGCGCTGCGCCGCCAGGCGCGTCACGAGGAGACGACGCGCTGGGACACGATCGACTTCAAGCTCGACTAGGCGCCGAGCGCGCCGTCCCTACAGCGCGATCGCCTGCGGTACGGCGCCGTTCTTGGCGCGCGCGCCGTTAGTGAGCCCGTGATAGCCGTTGAGCGCGGCGCCGTTGAGCGGGGCGCCGTTGCCGCGCAGGGCGGCGACGTAAGCCGCATCGGTCGCGTACTCGCGCACGATCGCCGCGAACAGCCGCACCACCGTGCAGGCGAGCTCGTCGGCCTCGCTCGCCGACATCTTGCGCACCGTGGCGCGCACCGCGTCCTCGCCGCGCAGCGGCCGCTCACGCGTCAGCGCGTCGTGACAGGCGCGGAATTCCTCGCGCACGACTTCGGGTAGGTCCTCCACCCTGACGAACGCCAGATGGTTGCGATACGCATCGGCGAGCCGATCCTTGATCGCTCCCGAGCGCGCGAGCGACAGAGCCGCCCCCTCAAGCTGTTCCCATGTAGTGGCCATCACTACCTCGTGGGACGCCTCCCGTTGTTGCGGTTCGTGTGTGCGAGGTCCGCGGTGGGGTGGCGTCGGTTAGTTCTTTTTATGCGGTCGGTATCGGAATCCAAGCACACTCAAGCGGCTGCGGCCGAAATATAGCTCAGACTCTAGGAAAAAAATATGGTTAATCCGTGACCATCTGGTGACGGTGGGGCCCTCGGGAGGGCGCTCCGAGAGAGAGCGCGAGGCGGCGCGCGGGGTGCGAGCGCCTTCGGCGCGCTCGGATAGCCGGGTTCGGGGGCGCGCCGCGCGAGTCTGGGAGCGCCGCGCGCGGTGGCCGCAGACTTTCTCCAAATAACCCGATATTAGCGTCGTATAATCTTGATATCGTTTGTATTAATTAGACCAGCAATACGCGGACCCGCCGGTGCCGGTGGCGTATTGCTGCCCCGTCGAGTCGACCGCGAAGGCGGTGCACTGCGCGTCGTTCGCCTGGCTCGTACCCGCCACCGGCGTGGCGACGATGGTGTACGAAGGCGCGGCCGGCGGGTTCGGCATCCCGAGGCCCGCCGTGCAGCCGCCGTTGGCGGGTGAGCAGACGGTGAGCTGATAGTAGCCGCTGCCGAAGGGCACGCCGAAGGCCGCGAAGCCCAGATTGGTAGCCGTGGCGGTGTACACCGACGCGTTGGTGCTGAAGTAGGACTCCTCGCGTCCGGCGATGTCGAGCAGGGTCGTCTTGGCCTCGGTGCGCCGCGCCTGGCGAATGTAGGTCATGTAGGAGGGGACCGCGAGCGAGAGCAGGATGACGGCGATCACCACCACCACCATGAGCTCGATCAGCGTGAACCCCTCGTCCTGTCTTGCCATTCGCAGTTCCATGAAGCTCCTCCGTTAGCGCCGCTCGATCCAGTTGATGCGGCGGCCGGTCGTGTTCGGCGGCAGGTTCAGTCCGAGCGTGCCGCTCTGGATGTTGCCGTTGTTGGCGCCATTGCCGCCCTGCACCTGGTTGGTCTCATAGATCAGGAACATCGTGCCGGAGCTGTTGCCGGTGATGAACGAGCTGCCGGTCGCGTTGGTCTGCATGGCGATGGCGTTCGCGTCCAGGTACGCCGGGTTGGTGTTGACGTTCGGATTGTTGAGCTCGCTCGGCGGCAGGAACACACCGTAGCCGTTGTTCTGGATCACGCCGCCGGTCATCGCGTAGAACACGTACGTGAAGCCGGTATCGGACGGGATCGCACAGGACGTCGGGTCGTTGGCCGCCGGCACGATGGAGTTCACCGTGAGCGCCTGCTGCACGAGCTCCGGACTATAGATGATCTGCTCCTGCACGCCGGGGAGGTTCAGGTACCAGCCGAACTCGTTGTTGGTACCCGAGGCGCAGAGGCTGGCTCCGGCAAAGCAGATCTGATTGGCGGCGGCCATGTCGCGGTTGCCCGTCGCGGCGTTGATGGTGGCCACCTGCTGCTCGAGGTTCGCCTGCCCCACGGGGTTGCCGCCTAGCCCGCTGGCAGCGGCCGTGAGCGAGGCGTACTTCACGCCCGAGGCCGAGTTCCAGGCGCTGAGGTTCCAGTCCCACACACCGTAGAGCGTCTGTGTCCCCGTCGCGTAGCTCGCGGGATTCAGGTTGCTGAGCGGGAACTTCTCGCCCGTACCGAACAGCAGCATCAGGAAATTGGCCATCCCGGCATACGGGGGACCGGAGGCGGCCACGACAGCGCTCGTGATCGGCTGGCCGGCAGGGCTCTTGAAGACCGCGCCGGGCGTCACCGCCCAGTTGCTCGGGTTGTTGCTGGTCAGATCGAAGCGCCACACGTTGCCGAGCAGGTCGCCGGCGTAGACGTAGTCGGTGATGTGGTCACCGTCGAGGTCCGCCGGCGAGGCGTAGGCGATACCGTTCGACTGCCCGGCGGTGTTGGTGCTCAGGTAGTAGAAGGTCGTGGCGGTGGTGTTCGGGTTGACGGTCATGACGTAGATCCCGGCATCGCCGCTCGCGCTGCCGAGGCCGTTACCGAAGATCACCGCCCAGTCGCCGTTGTGCAGGCGGCGGATGGTGGGCGTGCCGTAGGTATTGCCCATGTTGTTGCCGCAGTTGGCGCCGCTGTTGGTGCCGGTGATACCGGCGCACGAGATGGTCGTCGGCGTCCACTCGCCGATCACGAGGCTGCCGGCGTTGGTCTCGGAGAAAATGGCTGGCGTGGTGACGTCGAGGGCGTAGATCGCCTGGCCACCGGGCCCGAGGCCGCCGACCACCCAGGTGTGCCAGGCGTTCCCGTAGAACAGGTCGCCGGTCCCCGGCGTCGCGTCCACGAAGAAGGAATGGCCGTACTGGCTGTTTGAGTAGTCGATGCTGGGGTTGCCGTTGTTGTGGATGGTGTTGAAAACCGCGCCCGGCATGTAGGCGAGCACCTCGAGGCCATCGTTCGGCGTGACCGTGCCGCTGCAGTTGGCCGAGGTCGAGCAGAACGTGCCGTTCGCGTTGTAGGAGCCGCTGCGAAAGCCGTGCAGCAGACCGTCGTTGGAGCCCGCGTACACGACGTTGAGGCGCGACTCATTGGACTGGGCGTACTGGATGTAGGTCGGCGCACCCGCGGCGTCCTCGGCATTGGTCGCGGTGCCGTACAGCCGGTCGTTCCAGGTGGCCGGATACGGCGCATCGGGCGGCCCGACCCACGCCGGGCTCGAGTCGATGATGTCGGCGAGCACGGCGTCGCGCGCGCGGAACAGTCCGACGCTCTGCGAGTTGATCTCGCAGGAACGGTCGCCGCGCAGATAGGCAACGCGATCCGACGCCTGGTAGGGGTTCGAGGCATTGCACGGCGCGCTGGTGTTGTCACCCGCGTCGATCGTGGCCTGCATGGCGGTGGTCAGGCTGTTGTACTCCAAGGGAATGCCGGCCGTGCCGTTGTAGGTGAGGATCGCGCGGCTCGTCGGGGTCTGGGCGGGCG
>Ga0210394_10002528_pt1 | contig 24867 bp, 26 predicted proteins | sample IncBWC12MmetaG_FD_160121 | JGI IMG/M metagenome (GOLD analysis project Ga0210394, IMG submission 160121) | Forest soil microbial communities from Barre Woods Harvard Forest LTER site, Petersham, Massachusetts, United States - Inc-BW-C-12-M | ecosystem: Environmental > Terrestrial > Soil >... | reverse complement strand
GCTCTGGATCGTCACCGCCATTACGATCTTCGTTCTCGCGCTGCTCGTGATCATCATCGTCCGCTTCAATGCGCGCGCCAATCCGACGCCGTCGCGCACCACCCACAACACGCCGCTCGAAATCATCTGGACCATCGTCCCGGTCGTCATCCTGGTGGCGATCGCGATCCCGTCGTTCCGGCTCCTGTTCACCGAGCTCGACGTGCCGGCGGTGGACCTGACGATCAAGGCGACCGGCAAGCAATGGTACTGGAGCTACGCCTATCCGGATAACGGCAATTTCGAATTCGATTCGCTCATCGTCGCCGAGAAAGACCTCAAGGCGGATCAGCCGCGCTTGCTGACCGTCGACAACGAAATGGTCGTGCCGGTGAACAAGGTGGTGCACGTGCTGGTGACCGGCGCCGACGTCATCCACTCCTTCGCCGTGCCGTCATTCGGCATCAAGATCGACGCCGTGCCGGGCCGCATCAACGACACCTGGTTCAAGGCGACGATCCAGGGCACTTTCCATGGCCAGTGCTCCGAACTGTGCGGCAAGGATCACTCGTTCATGCCAATCACGGTGCGGGTCACCGACGACAAGGGTTTTGCGGCTTGGGCGGCGCAGGCCAAGCAGAAATACGCCGGCGGAGAGAATACTCCGCCGACGACAGTGGCGGCGGCCGGGCTGGCGGCGCAGCAATAATCTTATGCAGTGAGCCGCCAACGGACGGCCTAATGTAAGGAACTGGCAATGGACACGATGGCACACGCGGCACACGGCGACGATAACGGGCACGCCATCCCGCACGGCTGGCGCCGCTATCTGTATTCGACGAACCACAAGGACATCGGCACGATGTACCTGGTGTTTGCGTTGTTCGCCGGGTTGGTCGGCGGCTGCCTGTCAATCGCGATCCGCGCCGAATTGATGTATCCCGGCCTGCAGTTCTTCCACGAGACGCATTACTACGACGTCGTCGTCACCGCGCACGGGCTGATCATGATCTTCTTCATGATCATGCCGGCGATGATCGGCGGCTTCGGCAACTGGATGGTGCCGCTGATGATCGGCGCGCCGGACATGGCGTTCCCGCGCATGAACAATATTTCGTTCTGGCTCCTGCCGGCGTCCTTCGCGCTGCTGTTGTCGTCGATGTTCTTCGAGGGCGAGCCGGGGGCCATGGGCGCCGGAACCGGGTGGACCATCTATGCGCCGCTGTCGACCTACGGCCATCCCGGGCCGGCGATGGATTTCGTCATCCTGTCGCTGCATCTCGCCGGCGCGTCGTCGATCCTCGGCGCCATCAACTTCATCACCACCATCTTCAACATGCGCGCGCCCGGCATGACCATGCACAAAATGCCGCTGTTCGTGTGGTCGCAGCTCGTCACCGTGTTCCTGTTGCTTTTGGCGCTGCCGGTGCTGGCCGGCGCCATCACCATGCTGCTCACCGATCGCAATTTCGGCACCACCTTCTTCGATCCGCAGGGCGGCGGCGATCCGCTATTGTTCCAGCACCTGTTCTGGTTCTTCGGCCACCCCGAAGTCTACATCCTCATCCTGCCCGGCTTCGGCATGGTCAGCCAGATCGTGGCGACGTTCTCGCGCAAGCCGGTGTTCGGCTATCTCGGCATGGCCTATGCCATGGTGGCGATCGGCGGTATCGGCTTCGTGGTCTGGGCGCACCACATGTACACGGTCGGCATGTCGTCCACCGTGCAGGCCTATTTCATCGCCGCCACCATGGTGATCGCGGTGCCGACCGGCGTGAAGATCTTCTCCTGGATCGCCACCATGTGGGGCGGCTCGATCGAGTTCAAGACGCCGATGCTGTGGGCGATCGGCTTCATCTTCCTGTTCACCTTGGGCGGCGTCACCGGCGTGGTGCTGGCCAATGCCGGCGTCGACCGCGTGTTGCAGGACACCTATTACGTGGTCGCGCACTTCCATTACGTGCTGTCGCTCGGCGCCGTGTTCGCGATCTTCGGCGGCTGGTACTACTGGTTCCCGAAGATGACCGGCTACATGTACTCAGAGTTCGTCGGCAAGCTGCACTTCTGGCTGACCTTTATCGGCGTCAACGTCGTGTTCTTCCCGCAGCATTTCTTAGGGCTCGCCGGAATGCCGCGCCGCGTCGCCGATTATCCCGATGCGTTCTCCGACTGGAATTTCATCTCCTCGATCGGCTCGTTCATTTCCGGCTTCGGCACGCTGGTGTTCTTCTTCGGCATCGTGCAGGCCTTCGTCCGCAAGGAGCGGGCGGCGGCCAATCCATGGGGGCCGGGCGCCACCACGCTGGAATGGACGCTGCCGTCGCCGCCGCCGTTCCACCAATTCGAGACGCTGCCGCTGATCAAATGAGCGTCACGCTTGCACGGATCGAGCCATCGATCGCCGGCGTCGGCGACTATGTCGCGTTGCTCAAGCCGCGGGTGATGTCGCTCGTGGTGTTCACAGCGCTGGTCGGGCTGTTGATCGCGCCCGGCCATGTGCATCCGGTGATCGCGCTAACCGCGCTGCTTTGCATCGCCGTCGGCGCCGGCGCCGCCGGCGCGCTCAATATGTGGTACGACGCCGACATCGACGCGCGCATGCTGCGCACCGCAGGCAGGCCTATTCCGCAAGGCCGCGTCACGCCCGGCGAGGCGGCAGGTTTCGGCCTGACGCTGGCGATATTCTCGGTGGTGACACTCGGGCTGCTGGTGAACTGGGTCTCGGCGTCGCTGCTCGCCTTCACCATCGCGTTCTATGTCGTGATCTATACGATGTGGCTGAAGCGCTCGACGCCGCAGAACATCGTCATCGGCGGCGCCGCGGGCGCGCTGCCGCCGATCATCGGCTGGACGGCGGTGACCGGCGGTGTCGCCGTCGAGCCGATCGTGCTATTTCTCATCATCTTCTTCTGGACGCCGCCACATTTCTGGGCGCTGTCGCTGTACCGCACCGAGGATTATGCGCGCGCCGGCATTCCCATGCTGCCGGTGGTCGCAGGCGAGCAGGAAACCCGGCGCCAGATCGTGCTCTATACGCTGATCCTGGCGCCGCTCGGCGTCGCGCCGTGGCTTCTTGGCTATGCCGGACCGCTCTATGGCATCGTTTCTATCGCGACCGGCGCCGCCATGATCGCGCTGGCGCTCCGCGTGCGCGCCGAACGCCAAGGCCATGCCGCCAGCAAGCAAATGTTCGGCTTCTCGATCCTCTATCTGTTCGTGCTGTTTGCCGTGCTATTGGCCGATCGGCTGTGGGGAGGGCTCGCCGCCCAAGCGGTCAGCCACTTCGCGGCATGACGACGGTGAGTAACGCCATGGACGACGGACCGAAACCGGAGACCGGCATCAGGCTCACCGAGCAGCAGCTCCGCGCGCGCCGGTCGCGCTCGATTGCCATTGCGCTCGCGCTCGGCGCTTTCGTCGTGGTGATCTTCGTGGTGACCCTGGTGAAGCTCGGCGCGAATGTCCTGACGCGGCCGATGTAGATAGCCATGCAGCAACCGACCAGCCAACGAAACCAAAGACCCGCGAGCCGGCGCGACCTCCTGGTCGCGTTTACCTGCGGCGGCGTGGTGGCGTTGATGGTCGGTGCGTCATTCGCCGCCGTGCCGTTCTACAACTGGTTCTGCCGCACCACCGGTTACGGCGGCACCACTCAGCGCGCCCATGCCGCGCCGGCGCAGACCAATGAACGCACGATCACGGTCTACTTCGATTCCAATATCGCGCCCGGACTGCCATGGTCGTTCGAGCCGGAGCGCCGCACCATCGACGTCAAGCTCGGCGAGGTGGTGACCGTCTACTACAAGGTCATCAATGAAGCCGCGCGGGTGACCACCGGCCAGGCCGCCTACAACGTCAACCCGCCGACCACCGGCATCTATTTCGAGAAGATCAACTGCTTCTGCTTCACCGAGCAGACGCTCAAGCCGGGCGAGAAGCGCGATATGGCGGTGGTGTTCTACGTCGATCCCAAGCTCGCCAAAGATTCCGAGCAGGACGGCACCAAAATGATCACGCTCTCCTATACCTTCTATCCGGCGAAGGAGCCGGAACAGCCGGTCGCGGTGAGCGTCCCGCAACCCTCCGCCGCAAGCGGAGGCGGATAGGCCGGTTCGGCCGCATCCGATGAAAGCAATGACAGCGGCGCGGCCAACCTCTACGGTCGCGCCAAAGTGGAGATGAAGACGATGGCTGATGCCGCCCACGCCAAACCGCACCACGACTACCATCTGGTCAATCCCAGCCCGTGGCCGGCGCTCGGCGCCACCGCGGCGCTCCTGACCGCAGTCGGCGGCATTTTGTGGATGCATCACACCGCCACCTATGCACCGGTCGTGTTCGGCGCTGGCGTGATCCTCATCGCCTACACCATGTTCAGCTGGTGGCGCGACGTGATCTACGAAGCCGAGGTCGAGCACGATCACACCCGCGTGGTGCAGATCTCGCACCGCTACGGCATGATCCTGTTCATCGCGTCGGAGGTGATGTTCTTCGTCGCCTGGTTCTGGGCCTATTTCAACACCGCATTGTTCCCGGACCAATTGCAGGACGTCGGCCGCATCGCGTTCACCGGCGGGGTGTGGCCGCCCAAGGGCATCGAGACCTTCGACCCCTGGCACTTCCCGCTGCTCAACACGCTGATCCTGCTCACGTCGGGCACCACAGTGACCTGGGCGCATCACGCGCTCTTGGAGAACAACCGCAAAGGCCTGATCTGGGGTCTCGTGCTCACCATCGTGCTTGGATTGACCTTCACCTGCGTGCAGGCCTGGGAATATGCCCACGCCGCGTTCCACTTTGCCGGCAATATGTACGGCGCCGCGTTCTTCATGGCGACCGGCTTCCATGGCGCGCATGTCATCATCGGCTCGACCTTCCTGATCGTCTGCCTGTTCCGCGCCATGGCCGGACAGTTCACCCCGACGCAACATCTCGGCTTCGAGTTCTGCGCCTGGTACTGGCATTTCGTCGACGTGGTGTGGCTGTTCCTGTTCGCCTGCATCTACGTCTGGGGCGGCGGCGCCGCGGCTGGATAGCGAAAGCGACATTCTCCGCTCATTCCCGCGCAAGCGGGAATCCAGCTGCTGGGTCCCCTGCGCGGGGACGAGCGGAAGAAATTGAGTCGCTGCCATGAGCAAACAACCGAGCGAAACCCTGTCCGGATCGATCCGCGCCGGCTTGTCATGCGCCTGCCCGCGCTGCGGCCGAGGCAAATTGTTTCGGGGATTTTTGACCTTGCGGCCGCGCTGCGAGGCGTGCGGGCTCGATTATGGATTTGCCGATGCCGGTGACGGACCGGCGGTGTTCATCATGTTTCTCGCCGGCTTCATCGTGGTCGGCGCCGCTTTGATCGTCGAAGCGCTTTATCACCCGCCATACTGGGTCCACGCCGTGCTGTGGGTGCCGTTGATCTCGATTGTCACGCTCGGACCGTTGCGGCCAATGAAGGGGCTGATGATCGCGCTGCAATACCATCACAAAGCCGAAGAGGGACGCTTCGGAGGCGAGCCTTGAGCACGCCGCAGCCGCCGCGGCGCTCGTGGCTCGGATTGCTGCTCCCTGCTCTACTCGCGTTCATCGTCCTGGTTGGGCTGGGTACCTGGCAGGTCGAGCGCAAGGCCTGGAAGGAAGCGTTGATCGCCACGTTGACCGAGCGGCTCGCCGCGCCGCCGCAGGCGCTGCCGGCGCCGGCGACCTGGCAAAGCCTCGATCCGTCGAGCGACGAATACCGCCGCGTCAAATTCACCGCGCAGTTCGATCATGCGGCGGAAGCGCTGGTCTATGGCGCGGCGTCCGCCTTTCGCCCCGATGTGTCTGGTCCCGGCTATTGGGTCTTCACGCCGGCGCGCCTTACGGACGGCAGCCTCGTCATGGTCAATCGCGGCTTTGTGCCGGAGGACCGCAAAGAGCCGAAATCGCGCGCCGGCGGACAGATTTCGGGGCCGGTCGAGATCACGGGCGCGCTGCGCTGGCCCGAGACGCGGCACTGGTTCACGCCGAACGACGACGCCGCGCATAATCTCTGGTTCGCCCGCGACCCGCAGGCCATCGCCACAGCCAAGGGGCTCGGCGCCGTGGCGCCGTTCTTCGTCGAAATGGAGGCGCCAGTGCCGCCGGGCGGCCTGCCGAGCCCCGGCAAGATCGTGGTCAACCTGCCGGACAATCACCTGCAATATGCGATCACCTGGTACGGGCTCGCGGCCGCGCTGGTTGGGGTGTTCGCTGTCTTCGCCTTTAGCTCGCGCCACCGCGGAATCGGCGAAAAAGGCACCCCGTCGCGTTCCTTGTGAAGGCAGCGGCTTTTCTATTACTGTGCCTGTATTCGGTCCCGGCGGCATATTGCCTCCCGGCCAAAACAGCGCGCAGAATCAATAAGTTAATGCAACACGTCTCGACCAGGGGCGAGGCCCCGCCGCTCGGCTTTGCGGAAGTCATGCTCGCGGGTCTGGCCCGCGACGGCGGCCTTTACGTACCGCAATCCTGGCCGCGGCTCGAACCGGCGGCGATCGCCGCTTTCGCCGGCCGCCCCTATGCGGAGGTCGCGGTTGAAATCATCCAGCTTTTTGTCGGCGATGCCGTCGCCGAGGCCGACCTCGCCCGCATGGTGCGCGAGGCTTACGGCACGTTCCGCCATCCGGCCGTGGCGCCGATCACGCAGCTCGGCGTCAATACGTTCGCGCTCGAACTGTTCCATGGCCCAACTTTGGCGTTCAAGGATCTGGCGATGCAGCTGTTGGCGCGGCTGATGGACCGGGTGCTGGCCGCGCGCGGCGAGCGCCGCACCATCGTGGTGGCGACCTCGGGCGACACCGGCGGCGCCGCGGTCGAGGCGTTCCGCGGCCGCAGCCAAGTCGATCTCGTCGTGCTGTTTCCGCAAGGCCGCATTTCCGACGTGCAGCGGCGGATGATGACGACGGCCGCGGCCGACAACATCAACGCCATCGCCGTCGACGGCACGTTCGACGACTGCCAGGCGATCGTGAAGGGCCTGTTCAACCATCACGCCTTCGCCGACCGGGTGCGGCTCTCCGGCGTCAATTCCATCAACTGGGCGCGCATCGTGGCGCAGACCGTCTATTACTTCACTGCCGCGGTGGCGCTCGGCGGGCCGTATCGCAAAGTGGCGTTCACCGTGCCGACCGGCAATTTCGGCGACATCTATGCCGGCTATGTGGCGCTTCGCATGGGCCTGCCGATCGACCGGCTGGTCATCGCCACCAATGTCAACGACATTTTGGCGCGCACGCTCGCGACCGGGGTCTACGAGCTGCGCGACGTGGTGGCGACGACGTCGCCGTCCATGGACATCCAGGTGTCGTCCAATTTCGAGCGGCTGTTGTTCGACGCCTACGATCGCGATGGCTCGGCGATTCGGGCGCTGATGAGTTCGCTCGCGCAATCGCGGCGCTTTGCGCTCTCGGCGCATGCGCTGGCGCAAATCCGTGCGCACTTCGCCGCCGGCCGCGCCGACGAGGACGAGGTCGCCTCGACCATCCGCACGGTCAAGCGCGAGACCGGCAATTTTGTCGATCCGCATACCGCGGTCGGCATTGCGGTGGCCGAGAAAGAGCCGCGCGACCCGGCGGTGCCGATGGTCGTGCTGTCGACCGCGCATGCGGCGAAATTCCCCGATGCGGTCGAGGCGGCCTGCGGGGTGCGGCCACAACTGCCGGAATGGCTTTCCGATCTCGATAAACGGCCGGAGCGCGTCACCGCGCTGCCGGTGGACCAGTCCGCGGTCGAGCGTTTCGTCCTTAAGACGAGCCGGGCCGCGCAGGAAGGAGCGGCAGCATGAGTGTCGAGGTAACGACCTTGAAATCCGGCATCAACGTGGTGACCGATACGATGCCGCATCTCGAGACCGCCTCGCTCGGCGTCTGGGTCGCTTCCGGCAGCCGCGACGAGCGCCGCGACGAACACGGCGTCTCGCATTTCCTCGAACACATGGCGTTCAAGGGCACGAAGCGGCGCAGCGCGCGCCAGATCGCCGAAGAGATCGAGGCCGTGGGTGGCGATCTCAACGCCGCGACCGGCGCCGAGAGCACGATCTACCACGCCCGCATGCTCAAGGCCGACGTGCCGCTAGCACTCGACGTCCTCGCCGACATCCTCTCCGAACCGACCTTCGAGCGCGACGAGGTCATTCGCGAGCAGAGCGTCATCGTCCAGGAGATCGGCGCCGTCGCCGACACGCCCGACGATCTTGTGTTCGAGCATTTGAACGCCATCGCATTCCCCGACCAGTCGCTCGGTCGCTCGATTCTCGGCACCGCCGCGACAGTGCGGTCGTTCGACGGCCGGATACTGCGCGACTATCTCGCCAGGAACTATCGCGCGCCCGACATGGTCGTGGCCGCGGCCGGCGCCGTCGATCATGCGGCGGTGGTGGCCGAGGTGGAACGGCGCTTTGCGAGCTTTACCGGCCCGGCGAGCCCGCTGCCGGAGCCGGCGCGGTTCGGCGGCGGCAGCCATGTGGAGAAACGCGAGCTCGAGCAAGTCCATATCGCCATGGCGCTTCCCGGCATCGCGGTGACCGATCCCACGATCTACAGCCTCGAGGCGTTCACCAACATCCTCGGTGGCGGAATGTCGTCGCGGTTGTTCCAGGAAGCGCGCGAGCGGCGCGGCCTGTGTTATACGATCTCCTCCTTCCACATGCCGTATTCCGACATCGGCATATTCTGCCTCTATGCCGGCACCGACGCCGCCGACACCGCCGAGCTGATGCGCGTCATCGTCGGCGAGATCGCGGGCGCGGCCGATACCATCGCCGAGACGGAAGTCGCACGCGCCAAGGCGCAGATGAAGGCCAGCCTGTTGATGGCGCTGGAAAGCTCCGGCGCCCGCATGAACCAGCTGGCGCGCCAGATGATCACCTACGGCCGGCCGCTGGCGGTGGAAGAACTGGTCGAGAAGGTCGAAGCGGTTACGGTCGAGTCGGCGCGCGCCGCCGGATGCGCGCTGATCGCCCGCGGCAAGATGGCGACCGCCGTGCTCGGGCTGGGCTCCGGCCTTGAAAGCGCAGCCGCAATCGCCGAGACTTTGACGCGCCGGGCCGCATGACGACGCACCATCTCATCAGCCGCAATGGCGTTCTTCCGCACCATCAATTTCAGCGAACCGCTGCCGTCGATCGCCGGTGACGGCGTCATGCTGCGCACGCCGCAAATGACCGACTTCGCCGAGTGGGCGGCGCTGCGCGAAACCAGCCGCGATTTCCTCATGCCGTGGGAGCCGACCTGGCCGGCCGACGACCTCACCCGCAGCGCATTCCGGCGCCGCATCCGCCGCTATAGCGAGGACCTGCGCACCGACCAGGGTTACGCCTTCCTCATCGTACGCCGGTCGGACGACGTGCTGGTCGGCGGCCTCACGCTGGCCAATATCCGGCGCGGCGTCGCCCAGGCCGGCAGCCTCGGCTATTGGATGGGCCTGCCCTATGCGCGCCACGGCTACATGACGGCGGCGGTGCGCGCCGTCATTCCGTTCGCCTTCGGCACCTTGCGGCTGCACCGCATCGAGGCCGCCTGCATCCCGACCAATGCCGGCTCGACGCGGCTTCTGGAAAACACCGGATTCGTGCGCGAGGGCTATGCCCGCGAATATCTGTGCATCAACGGTATCTGGCAGGATCATCTGCTCTATGCGCGGCTGAAGGACGGCCAAGTGTCTTAACCGAACCTCCTTGGTCTTAACCAAATCTCCTTGCCTTCTCCGAGGCATAGAAGAGGCGCCTTGGGATAGCCACGGTTGGTTTGCTATAAGGCTGCGGGCATCGCAGTCGAGGCGATGAGTTGGGGGAATGCGGCGGGATATCAATTTGATGCGGCCGGGCGATCGTTTGCCGACCGCGGCGGTGTTGTTCCTGGCGCTGCTGGCGTCGGGTTGCTCGGGGAGTAGTCTCCTCGGCACCGCGCCGTCCGCCCCCGCGGCTGGCGCCCCGCCGGCGTCGAACTCGCCTTCCTTTACGGACAAGATCTCGGGCTTCTTCTCCCGCTCGACGGCAACGTCCCAGCAGTCGGTCACCGGAACAACTCAGGAGATCGATTGCCCGCTGATCAATATCCGGTCGGGCGCTTCCACGCTGACCATCGGCGCCACCAGCAGCAGCGCCGGCGACGCCGACAGCACCAACAATGGGGCGATGGCGGTGAGATATCAGGGCACCTTCGTGCGTGCCGCGCGCGAATGCGCCCTGGTCGGCGGCAACGTCGTGATGAAGATCGGCGTCGAAGGCCGCATCATCATCGGACCGGCGGGCGGCCCCGGACAAGTCGACGTGCCGCTGCGCATCGCCGTGGTCGAGGAAACCACCGCTCGCACCAAGCCGATCGTCACCCAGCTCATTCGCATCCCGGTGACCGTGGCGTCGGCGACCGAAAATCCGACCTTCACCCATATCGAGGAAGGCGTAACCTTCCCGATGCCGGCCAATCTGGACAATTACGTCGTTTATATCGGATTCGATCCGATCGCCGCCGCGGCGCAGGATCATCCGAAGCCGGCACCCAAGCCGAAGCCGAAAGCCAAGCCCGCCAAGACGGGGTGACGGATTCACCAGCCGCGAATGTCGGTGATGGTGGCCTTGAGCGCCCGCATGTCGGCAATCACGGTGCGGGCGCCGGCATCGACCAAGTCATGGGCGAGCCGGCCCGGCATTTGATGGCTGCCGACAAAACCGATCGCCGTCATTCCGGCCGCGACCGCGGCGGCGACGCCGGGCACCGAATCCTCGATGACGATGCAGGACGCCGGATCGACCTGCATCCGCCCTGCGGCGAAACGGAACAGATCGGGCGCCGTTGGGCACGTCGCTGGCCGAGAACAATCGCTGCTCGAAGAAGCGCAGCAGGCCTGCGGCCTCAAGACCGGCCCGCAGCCGGTCGTGCGGCGACGACGACGCGACGGCTTTCGGGCCGCGCACCCAGGTCAGGGCATGGGCGACATGAGGCAGCGCGCGCAGCTCGGTACGGAAACGGCGCAGGGTTTCCACCGCAACGCCGGTCGCGAAGTTCGGCGGCAGCTTTTTGCCCGTGGCCGCCTCGACCGACGCAAACACGTCCGCCGGGCGCCGGCCGTGATAGCGGCGCGCCAAGCCATCCGAATTTGCTGGAAATCCGGCGCGGGTCAGGGACTCGGCGAGGACCGCGCTCACAATCGGTTCGCTGTCTACAAGTACGTCATTGCAATCGAAGATGACCATGGGTCCCTCCGATGCGTCGGCCACGTCCGTTGGCCGCCGTCCAGCTTTTCAAGTTATCAACAGCGACGATAGCGAACGGCGGCGGTATGCAAAGACCGTCGCCGCGCCGTGCAACGTCTTATGCACAGAAATTGCGGTTAAGCCGCAAGTTTTGCACGACAGCGTTGTAGCGGCGACGATTCAGTTGAATTTTTTTCTGACGTCCTCGATGCCCTGCGCCAGCAGGTTTTCGGCGATCTTGCCCTTGGCTGCGGCGGCGAGGATTTTCTCAGCCGCGGCAACGGCGGCATCGGCGGCGGCGGAGCGGACGTCAGCCAGCGCCTGCGCCTCGGCCTGGGTGATCTTGGCCTCGGCCATCTTGGTGCGGCGGGCGACAAAATCTTCCATTCGCGTCTTGGCTTCGGCGGCCAGGCGCTCGGCCTCGGCCTTGGCGCCGGCGATGATGGCGGCGGCCTCGCCTTCGGCCTCGCGCCCCTTGCGCTCGAACTCGGCCAAGAGCGCCTGGGCTTCCTCGCGGAGCCGGCGCGCCTCGTCGAGCTCGCCCTTGATGCGGGCTTGGCGCGCATCGAGCGAGTCCATCAGCTTGCGGTGCACACCGAGATAGGCCAACAGCCCGAGGAACAGCAGGAAGGCGAGCGCGACCCAGTTCTCGGTTTCCTGCAAGGCTTCGAGCATCGGGTATTCCTAACGCTTCGACGCTTCGGCTAAGGCTGCCGTGACTTCGTGTTCGGCGGGCGCCTGTCCGATCAGGCGCTCGACGATGGCGGACGCGGTGTCCTTAGCGATGGCGCCGACATTGCCCATGGCGGCGGTGCGGGTCGCGGCGATCGATTGCTCCGCCGCCGCCAATCGCTCGTGGAGCTGAGCTTCGAGCCGCTTGTTGGTCGCCTCGGCCGCGGCCGCCTGCTGCTCGCGGGTTTCGGCGGCGATCGCTTGCGCCCGCACGCGCGCATCGGTGAGCGCCTTCTCGTAAGCGGCGTGCGCGGCGTCGGATTGCTCCTTAAAACCTTGCGCGGCTTTGAGATCGTCGCCGATGCGCTTGCTGCGCTCGGCGAAGATCGCGCCGATGCGCGGCAACGCCACTTTCGCCATCAGCACGTAGAGCAGGACGAAGCTCACCACGAGCCAGGCCAGCTGTGACGGAAAGTGCTCCGCCTGGAACGGCGGAAATGCCGGGTGCCCGGCGGGCGCTTGGCTATGGGCGGCAGGCGCGGCCATGACGGCGGTGTTTTACAGCCCGAACAGCAGCAGAAGCGCGATCAGCAGCGAGAAGATGCCGAGCGCCTCGGTGATGGCGAAGCCGAAGATCAGGTTGCCGAACTGGCCCTGGGCGGCGGAAGGATTGCGCAACGCGGCGGCCAGATAACTGCCGAAGATGATGCCCACGCCGACGCCGGCGCCGCCCATGCCGATACAGGCAATGCCGGCACCGATGTATTTTGCGGCCGTCGGATCCATGTGAAAGCTCCTTTTCGAGGTTTCGGGCCGTCAGTGGCCCGGGTGTATCGCATCGTTGAGATAGATGCAGGTGAGGATGGCGAAGACGTAGGCCTGCAGGAAGGCCACCAGAAGCTCGAGCGCGGTCAACGCCACCACCATGGCAAACGGCAGCACCGCGCCAAACCAGCCGAGGATTCCGGCGCCGGCGAGCATGATGATGAAGCCGGCGAAGACCTGCAGCGTGATATGGCCGGCCAGCATGTTGGCGAACAGACGAACGCTGTGTGAGACCGGGCGCGACACGAACGACAGCACCTCGATGATCACGATCGCCGGCAGGATCACCTTCGGCACGCCCTTCGGCACGAACAAATTCAAAAAGTGCAGGCCGTTGCGCCAGAAACCGTAGACGACGACGATCAGGAACACGGTCAGCGCCAAGGCCGCGGTGATGATGATCTGGCTGGTCACCGTGAAGGAATAAGGAATGAGCCCGATCAGGTTGGCGAACAGCACGAACATGAACAGCGTGAACACGAACGGGAAGAATTTCATTCCTTCGGTGCCGGCCGAGCTGCGCACCGTGTTGGCGACGAATTCGTAGGACAGTTCCGCGATCGATTGCAGCCGGCCGGGAACTACCGCGCGCGGCGCACTGGCGCCGATCATCAGCGCCGAAACGCCGAACACGATGATCATCATGAACAGCGCCGAATTGGTGAACGCGATCTCACGACCGGCCAAGGTCATGATCGGCACCATGTCGTGGATCTGAAACTGATGAATCGGATCGACTTGCATGATCTCGTCACTGTCGCGCTTAACGCGCCAATCGCCTCGTCCTAGTCTTTGCCAATTCTAGTCTTTGCGAAGTCCGCTATCCAACCCGGAGCTTGCCACGACGCCCGCCGAACGCATCACATTGAGCACGCCGGCGGCAAAGCCGAGCAAGAGAAATACAATGAGCCCCCACGGCGCTACACCGAGCACGCGATCGATGAGCCAGCCGAGGCCGGCACCGACCACCACGCCGGCAACGAGTTCGCTCGAGAGCCGAAAGCCGCGAGCGTAGCCCGATGCGGTCGCCGCGCGATTTTCAGAAGCGTCATTCGATGGGTCTTCGGCACGCTGGCGTGCAAGACCTTCGCCGAGCCGCTGGAGCCTCGCGGAGAGAGCGGCCTCATCGGTGTGCGCCTTGCGGCCGTTGTCGCGCGCGTCGCTCATGGTCTCGACACTCGCGGATTTGCGGCAATCGCTCGACGCCCGCCCCCTGAAGCCGGGCGGACCATACTGAGAGGGTAAATCCAAGTCAAGAAACGCAAAAGCTATCCTAATACATTGAATTCACGACAGTTATAGGCGGTTCTCCCGCGATTGAAAGAGGCTGTTTGTGCGTTGCAAAGCGGCAAACCTCGGCGCGGCGCATGGTTGTCGGCGCAGCCATCGTGCTCCCATATTGACTACGCATACGGGATGTTCGCCGCTACTGTTTCGAAAACCGCTCCCAGTCAGGAGACGATCATGTTCAGCAAGGCTTTCGCCATCGCCATCGCCGCCGTCTGCCTGAGCACGCCGGTTCTTGCCGATGACGCGACGCCCGACACCAATGGCGGGCGCTATACCCTCAACAAAGTGACCGACGGTTTTGTCCGGCTCGATACGCAAACCGGCGAAGTGGCGCTATGCAGCCAGCGTACCGTGGGTTGGGCATGCCAGGCGGCGCCGGAAGATCGCGCCGCGTTCGAGGGCGAGATCGCGCGGCTGCGCGGCGAAAATGCAGCGCTCAAGCAGGCTCTGCTGTCGCGCGGCCTGCCACTGCCGTCCGGCGCGACGCCGGAACGCTCCGACAACCACGACAACGACATCACCATCCGCTTGCCCGACAATGCCGACATCGATCGCGCCGTGGCCTATGTCAGCCGGCTGTGGAATCGCTTCGTCGATGCCGTCAACCGGGCGCAAAAGCAGATGCTGAACAAGAGTTGATGGCGCGGCTTTGAGCGAACTCTCCGCCATCCACAGCGCACGCGTGGAGACCATCGCGCGGGCGATGCTCGCGCTACAAACTTCCGGCGAAGGGTTCTTCGAGATCACGCGCGAGGTCGCGCGCTTTCTACAAAGCATCAAGGCGCGTGACGGCGTAATGCTGCTTTATCTGCGGCACACCTCGGCCTCGCTGGTGATCCAGGAAAACGCCGATCCGGACGTGCGGACCGATCTCGTCACTGCGCTCAAGCGCATTGCGCCGGCGGACGCCGGCTGGGTGCACGAGGTCGAAGGCCCCGACGACATGCCGGCCCACATCAAGGCCATGGTCAACGGCGTGTCGCTGCATGTGCCGATCGCCGGCGGCAAGATGGAGCTCGGCACCTGGCAAGGCATCTATGTGGCCGAGCATCGCACGCGGCCGCACCGCCGCGAGGTGGTGCTGCAATTTCTCGGCAGTTGCGGCGAATAGTCGATTGTGATGGCCATCACATCATCATGCAATCTGCGCAACGCTGCGATGAGAGCGGCGGCGTAGTCGCACAGGTTTCGAACTAATAGCTGCCAGAAGGCCGCGCGGGGTGCGACAAGCGCGCGTCCGAGCGGGAGGACCAAGGGGGCTACGTCGGGCCGGGATTGACCTTGAGAGGTTCGCGCTTGGATCGCTTTGTTGGAATGGCGGTATTCGCCAAAGTCGTCGAGTCCTCGAGCTTTGCTGCGGCGGCTCGGCACTTCGATATGTCACCGGCCATGGTGAGCAAACATATCCGCACGCTCGAGGAGCGGCTCGGCGTGCGGCTCCTCAATCGCACGACGCGGCGCGTCAGCGCCACCGAGGTCGGGCAGAACTACTATGAGCGCTGCCTGCGCATCCTCAACGAATTGGAAGACGCCGAACGCGCCGCCGGCGACCTGGAGGCCGCGCCGCGCGGCCTGCTCCGGGTGACCACGTCGGTGTCGTTCGGCGCGCATCAGCTGGCGCCGGCGATTGCCGATTATCTGATCGCCTATCCGGACGTTTCGATCGACTTGAGCCTGCACGACAACTATGTCGATCTCGTCGAAGAGCGCATCGATCTGGCGATCCGCCTCGGCCAGCTGTCGGATTCGAGCCTGATCGCCAAAAAATTATATGCGGTCGAAATGGTGCTGTGCGCCTCGCCGGGTTATCTGGCGGCGAACGGCACGCCGCAAAAGCCGCGCGATCTCGTCGATCATAATTGCCTGATCTACACCTATGCGGCGCCGCGGGCGTGGAGCTTTACCGATCAAAAAACCGGCAAGGAAGAGGTCATCCGCATTTCCGGCCGCTTATCGGCAAACAGCGGCGATCCGCTGCTGGCGCTTGCGCTCAAGGACACGGGGATACTGCTCGGTCCGGACTATCTCGTCGCCGACGATCTCAACGCCGGACGGCTGGTCCGTCTTTTGCCCGACTACAAGACGCTGGAAACGCCGGTCTTTGCCGTCTATCCGCACAGCCACTTTATGTCGGCGAAAACCAGGACGTTCATCGATTTCCTCGCCGCACGTTTTGCCCATCGGCCTCAGATCAAACAAAACGGTCATGATAGCAGCCGGCCCACACTGCCCGATCTCCGCACGATGACCGACGCGACGCGACATCCATCTGTTCCGAGTAATTAAATAGGAAACGAGGGCGAGCAAAAGCTCGCCCCCGTTTTCGTCGATGCCTCAGTCTCGCAGAAGCATTTCATTGTAGCCGGTGCTGCCGCCGCCTGTGGCCGCCGGGCTGTTTGCGGCATCGGAGCCCGATGCGAACGGAACCGCGGCGTAGTCATAGAGGCCGCTGGCGCCGGTCACGGCGAATCTGGCGTGGCCGGTCTGGCGAACGGCGACCTTGCCGGTGTTGCTCTCCCGGACGGCAACCTGCTCGTTCTGTGGCGGAACGGTCCAAGTGGGCTTGGTGCCGCCTGGTCCATAGGCGAACGGCAATTCGTTGCCAGTCCCGGAGCTCCTGTCGAACGACTGGGCGAATGCCGGCGATGCGACGCTCATCGCCGCCACCACGGCAATCAGCGCAAGCTTTGAAGTGTTGATCATGAAAATTCTCCTCGTTACGCAGCCGATAACGGTATGACGCCGGTATCGCTGTTGATGAGGAGATGGGCTCGGACAGGCCGTTCTTAATCGGCGAACCGGCGAACAGACTATCAATGAAAGGCGAATAATCCGCGGCCAGCGGGCAGATGCGGCGGATTACGCCTGGTTCGCGGCAGTTTGGATGTTTGACCTCCCGCAACGCGCCGCTACGGTCCGGCCGGTGGCCATTCACCCCGATCGGTCCTAAAATGCCGCACACGACCGGAACGCCACATTGGCCGAAGCGCAATTGCACCATCTTCTGATTGCCGACGATCATCCGCTGTTCCGCGGCGCGCTGCGCGAGGCGGTGTCCGGATTATTCGGCCGCGCCGACATCGGCGAAGCCGGCACGTTCGAGGAGATTACCGAACAGCTCGAACGCGGCGGCGAGGTCGATCTGATCCTGCTCGATCTCAGCATGCCAGGCGTGCGCGGCTTCTCCGGCCTGATGTATTTACGCGCACAATATCCCAGCCTGCCGATTGTTGTGGTATCGGCCAACGACGATCCGGCGGTGATCCGCCGCTGCATGGAATTCGGCGCCTCCGGCTTCATTCCGAAAACGCTCGGCATCGACGCCATGCGCCAGGCCATCGCGCGGGTGCTGGCCGGCGAAGTGTGGACGCCGCCCGACGTCGATCTGGCCCGCCAAACCGACGCCGAGACCACGGCCCTGATCGCGCGGCTCTCGAGCCTGACACCGCAGCAGGTGCGCGTGCTGATGATGCTGTCGGGCGGCTTGCTCAACAAGCAGATCGCATTCGAGCTCGGCGTCTCGGAAGCGACCGTGAAGGCGCACGTCTCGGCGATCCTGCAAAAACTCGGCGTCGAGAGCCGGACGCAGGCCGTCATAGCGGCCGGCCGAATCGAAGCGGGGCAATGGCCTCTGCATCCGCCCCCGCGATAGCGGGGGCGGAAGATCTCACTCCGCCGCGACGCGTTGCACGCGCCACTGGGTGATCAGTGCGCGCAATGATGCCGGCTTGAGCGGCTTATGCAGGAGGTGCGCGCCTTCGGTCTGGGCCTCCTCGCGCACATGGAGCGAGCGGTCGGCGGTGATCAGAATCGCCGGCAAATCGCGGCCGAGGCGGCGGCGCAGTTCGGCGATCGCGGCGATGCCGTTGCCGCCGTCGAGATGATAGTCGACCAAGAGGCCGTCCGGTTCGAGGCCGCTTGCGTCCATCGCCGCCAGCGCCTCGGTGAGGTCGGCGGCGGTCAGCACACGGCAGCCCCAGCCGCCTAAAAGCTTCTCCATGCCGTCGAGAATACTGCGGTCATTGTCGATGCACAGCGCGACCGTGCCGGTGAGCCGGCCGGCGCCGGTTCGCGTCATGGCGGCAACCGCTGGGCTCGCCACGGCCGCCGCCGCACGTGGCACCTCGACCGAAAACCGCGAGCCGCGCCCGACCACGGATTTCAGCGCCACCTCGCTGTCGAGCACACGCGCGATGCGCTCGACGATGGAGAGACCCAAGCCGACGCCGCGCGCGACCCGCGCACCTTGATCGAGACGGTGGAATTCCTTGAACACGGCACGGCGCTTGGCATGGGGAATGCCGATGCCGGTGTCGTAGACGTCGACGCGCAGCTTGCCGCCGCGGCGCCGGCAGCCGACCAGCACGCTGCCCGCGGGCGTGTATTTGATGGCGTTGGAGACGAAATTTTGCAGAAGCCGCCGCAGCAGACGGCGGTCCGAACGCACCGTGAGCGCGCACGGCATGAAGCGCAGGTTCAGGCCTTTCGCGCGGGCCAGCGGCGCGAATTCGACGTCGAGCCGCTGCAACAATTCGTCGACGCGGAAATCGGTCATTTCCGGCTTCATCGCGCCGGTATCAAGCCGCGAAATATCCAAAAGCGCAGCAAAAATCTCTTCGACCGCTTCGAGCGAGGCGTCGATGTTCTGCACCAGGTCGCCGTCCTCGGCTTCATTGTCGGTTTGGCGCTGGCGCTCGATCAGGCTGGTGACATAGAGCCGCGCCGCATTGAGCGGCTGCAGGATGTCGTGGCTCGCGGCGGCAACGAAGCGGGTCTTCGACACGTTGGCCTCGTCGGCTTCGGCTTTGGCGCGCTCGAGCTCGGTGTTGAGCCGGGTCAGCTCTTTGGTGCGCTCGCGCACCCGGCGCTCGAGCGTAGCATTGGCGCGCTCCAGCGCCTCGGCCGCCTTCACGCTCGGGGTGATGTCGGTGAACGTCGTCACCAGGCCGCCGTCGGGCATGTGATTTGAGCGAACTTCGATCACCAGCCCGCGCTCGGCGAAGCGTTCGAGGAACGGCTCGACCTCGGAGGTATATTTGGCGATGCGCTCGGCGATCGCGGCATCGAGATTCTTTTCGTCGCCGTGCTGGGCGACGTAGCGCAAAATCTCGTGAAGCGCGATGCCGACACGGGTGAGACCGTGCGGCAGATCGAAAATCTCGCCGAACTGGCGGTTCCAGCACACCAGATTGAGATCCTTGTCGAACACGGCGATGCCTTGGCGCACGTGGTCGAGCGCGGTCTGCAAAATCTCGCGGTTGTAGTGAAACGCCGCATTGGCGTCGTCGAGCAGCTTCAGCGCGTCCTTGGTCGAGACCGTGCGCTTGCGCAACAATAGCGACAGCACCAGCCGCGACGACGCCGCGCCGATGGCCGACGCCAGCAGATATTCGCCGTATTGCAACAGCTGGAAGTCGGCCTCGGCCTGCGGTTCGAGGCTGATGCGGCGCGAGGCGGCGAAGCTTGCAAAGGATTCACGCGTGCGCTCCTCGCCCAGATAGCGCGCCACGGTGGCGATCAATTCCTCGACGGTAACGGAGGCGCGCCGCAGCCGAAAACTCGGCGCCATCGGCGCCAGGATCGGCGCCAAGGTCGAGGGCACGAACACGTCGGCCTGCACCCGCTCGATCGACGTCGGCCGCCGGCTCAGCGAATAGCCCACATAGCAGGCGATATTGACGGCAAGGCTGAGCAACACGCCGTGAACCAGCGGCGGCAGATCGAGGCCGAACAGCGCCTGCGGCCGTAAAAAGCCAAGGCCCCACGGCCCGTCGGTCAAAATGCCGGCGCTGACGATGCCGGCATCGGAAATGCTCGGCAGCAAGAGCGTGTAGCCCCAGACCAGGATGCCCGCGGTCATGCCGGCGATAGCGCCCCGCGCGGTGCCGCGCGTCGAGATCAGCCCGCCGAAAAACGCCGGCGCCAGCTGCGCGATGGCGGCGAACGACAATAGCCCGATGGCGGCAAGCTGCGCCTCGCCGGCCGAGCGATAATAGATGTAGGCGAGCAGCAGAATGACGAAGATGGCGATGCGCCGCGTGGTCAGCAGCCAGGCGCCGGAATCGCTCGGGCCGGCGAGCGTCGCCCGGCGCTTGAGCACCAGCGGCACCACGATGTCGTTCGACACCATGATCGCCAGCGCCACCGATTCCACGATCACCATGGCGGTCGCTGCCGACAACCCGCCGACGAAGGCAATGAGCGTGATCAGTTCCGAATGGGCCGCGATCGGCAGCGCCAGCACGAACATGTCGCTGTCGACGCGACCCATGGGAAATGTCAGCAGGCCGGCCATGGCGATCGGCAGCACGAACAAATTGATGAGTACGAGATAGATCGGGAACAGCCAGGCGGCGCGGCGGATCTCGGCCTCGCTGTGGTTCTCCACCACCGCGACATGGAATTGCCGCGGCAACAGCACGATGGCGAACAGCGACAGTACCGTCATGGCGCCAAAGCTCGTCAGCGCCGGCATGCGCGTCAACACCGCCGCGGTATTGGCCTGGTCGAGCGCGCGGGTGAACAGCGCTAGCGGGCCGTGAAACATCACGAAGGTCACGAAGATGCCGACAGTGAGGAACGCCACCAGCTTGACGATCGACTCGGTGGCGATCGCCAGCATCAACCCGTCCTGATGCTCGGTGGCGTCGGTATGGCGGGTGCCGAACAGCACCGCGAAGGCCGCCATGAACAGCGCAACGAACAGCGCGCTGTCGCCGACGACGGGCTGCGCGCCTCCGGGATAGGCTTGCGCCAAGATGGTGCCGACCGACGACGACACGGCTTTGAGCTGCAGCGCGATATAGGGGACCATGCCGACGATGGCGATCAGCGCCACCGTCGCCGCCACCGCCTGGCTCTTGCCGTAACGCGCCGCGATCAGATCGGCGATCGAGGTGATGTTCTGGCCCTTGGCGAGCCGCACGATGCGGATGAGCAGCGGATAGGCCAGGCCGATCATCACCATCGGGCCGATATAGATGGCGAGGAAATCCAAGCCGCCGCGCGAAGCGAGGCCGACCGAACCGAAGAACGTCCATGACGTGCAATAGATCGCCAGCGACAACGGATAGATCAGCAATCGCGACGTGGTGCCGCGCGACAGCTCGCGCCTGCGATCGCCGTAGCTCGCCACCAGGAACAGAAAGCCGATATAGGCAAGGGCGATGATAACGACGACCCAGCCTTGCAACATGGCCTTACCCCAAACGTGACCTTGGCCAACGCATGCTCGCGGCGTTTTTAGGTCCGCGGCGCCCGATTTTAATGAAAGTCATCACTTTTCCAATGCCCTGTCCATGGCATGCGTCGTCGCGAGCGGCGCGTTGACGGCGCTTCCACCAGGGAGCATTCATGGGGAAACGATGATCCCTGCCCTTCCCTCGCGGCGCGTGCTGATCGAAACGACCGAAACGCTTGCGATCGCGCTCGCCGGCGGGCTGACATTTACCTATCTGGCCTTGCCCGCGGGGCTCGTCTCCGGCTCGGTCCTGGCCGTGGCCACGGCGGCACTGTTGGGCCGGCCGGTCAGGCTGCCGCTTCTCCTGGCGCGCTTCTGCTACGTCATCGTCGGCATTCTGCTCGGCGCGGTGGTGACGCCGGAGACGCTGCGCGGCGTGACCACGTGGCCGGTGAGCATCGCGCTGCTCATGCTGTGCTCCATCGTCCTGATGCTCGCTACTTCGAGTTATCTGCGCGTCGTGCACCATTGGGATCCGCTCTCCGCGCTCTTGGGCGCCAGTCCCGGTGCCATGGCGCAAGTGATCGCATTGTCGTCGGAGCTCGGCGGCGATCTGCGCGCCATCGCCATCGTGCAGACCATGCGCGTGTTGTTGATCGTCATCGGCCTGCCGAACGGGCTCGCTTTGTTCGGCCTCGTGGTGCCGGCGGTCGCGGTGGCGCGCGGCCCCGCCGACGTCTCCGTGCTCGGGCAAATGATCCTCTTGGTCGCGGTCTCGGTCAGCTTCGCGGTTGCGTTCTTATACTTGCGATTCCCGGGCGGGCTGATGTTCGGCGCGCTGACCGGGTCGGGCCTGCTGCACGGCACCGGCTACGTTCATGCGGTGCTGCCGTGGTGGATCGGCTCAAGCTCGGTGATCGCGCTCGGCGCGCTGGTCGGCTCGCGCTTCGTCAATACCACGGCGCGGATGCTGGTCGGCTATCTCGGCGCCGCGCTCGGCTCATTCGCCGTGTCGATGGCGGTCGCGGCGTTCTTCATCGCCATCGTTGCGTACTTTTTTCCATTTCCGATCGCCAATATCGTCATCGCGTTCTCACCGGGCGCCCAGGACACCATGATGGTGCTGGCGTTGGCGCTGCATCTCGACCCGGTTTATGTCGGAGCGCATCATCTGGCCCGCTTTTTGGTGGTGACGTTTTCGGTTGCGATTGCCGCGCGCCGCATTGCGCGGCAGCCGTAGATGTCGCACAATCGTAACGTGTCGGGATTACCGAACGCACCAGACGCTAAGCCAAGCTGATCTCACGCGCCGTCATCGAGGATGGAGAGCTCTCATGCGCAAACATCGCAATGTCATTGCCCTGACGATCGGAACGGCCTTCGTTGTTGTCGCCAGCCAGGCCCATGCGGCACCGCCGATACCGATAAAATTCGCCCCCGGCTCTTACGGTGCCGTCGTCAATGGCAAGGTCACAACGGGTACGCCATTGACGACCTACTCGCTCAAGGTCAAGGCCGGCCAGGTCTTGATCGTGACTTTTACCGGCGGCGGCCCGATGCGCGGCAGCGTGTCATGCCCGGGCGGTGTCGGAGACGGCCCGTGGTACGGCACCGGCAATACTATTACGGCGACAACCGCCGGCGTATGCACGATCACGGTCGGGGCCAATACCATGGCGGCGAATTGGACCGGCGGTTTTACGATGGCCGTGTTGGTCAACTAGCCGGCTAAAGACCCGCGGCGCGGCGGTGCGCCGCGTTGTCGCCTATTCGGCGGCGAGCGCTCCGGATTGCGCCGCAAAAGAGCGCGGCGGGCAATCGCACCCGGCTGGAGCAAGCGAGGATCGAGTCATAATCCGCAGGCCTCGATCGCGCTTGGCGTGAAGAATGCGGCGGTTCGGAATCTGAATCAGGAAGCCGTCAATCGCGAAATATCATGCTTCCGACTCGTCGTCCTTGTGCTTGTGCAAAAACCTGGCGATTTGGCCTCGCAACGCCGCCGTATCCAACAGATCGCCCATCGCTCCGGCGGTGTCGAAAAGCTCGCGCTGAAGTTTCGCCGGCAGCGTGTTCCACTGCATGATGACGGCGGCGCCCAGGCAGCGAAGAACACGCTCTTCTTCGGCGGCGAGAGTGCTGTGGCCGGGATGCTCTGCGGCCGGCACCTGCACCATCTTGTCGAAATTGTTCGCCAGCCATTCTTCGTTGTCGGCAAGCGAGCTGAAACTATCTTTCGAGTCCTGAAATTTGCGAATCTGGCCTGGGTCGTCCGACCCCTTGATGAGATCGCCGTATTCCTTGGACTTCGCGCGATATTTCTTTTCGGTGAACATTTGAGCTTCCCTCCTCAGGGCCCCGCGACGGTTGCCCGGATCAAATCCCGTGAGCCGGCGCCACGATGTGTACGACGATTGGCGCTCTGCGGCGCCTGGCACGCTCGATGAAGCGAGATAATGAGCCTACGCGTGAACGCCGATTGCGATGACAATAGCAAGGACAATCACTGCTTCTACGATGTAAATCCACAATGCTCGCTGCGTGAATCGCAAAATAACATCCGTTTTCATCATGACTTTGCCCATTGATATAAAATTAGACGATGCAAATCCTATTTTTAAACATGGGTATTGCTATTCGTTATTACAATGGAAGACCGGGGCCGGAATTCTTATCCGGGATACGCGCGATTTGACGTTTCATGGGTAATCGAGACTGTCGTGCCCTGGGAGTTCGTCACGGTGTCCACACGCGCACCGAGCTGTCTGGCGAGCGCCTCGACGATGATCGTGCCCAATCCGGACGTTGTCCTGGCCGGACCCAGATGGGCCTGCGGCGTCCCAATGCCATTGTCGGAAACCGCAAGTCGCCAACCCGTATCGGCCGCCTCATAGGCAACGACAAGCTGGCCCGCGGCGCGCTCGCCGATAAAGGCGTGCTTGAACGCATTGATTACAAGCTCCGTGACAATGAGACCGATACTGCCCGCCTCGGCCGATGAGGCGGTGCCGCCACCCGCCTGGACCTGCAACGAGACCGGACGACTGTCATCGGTCATTGAGGCTGCGAGCGTTTCGCACAATCGAGCGAGATAAGGGCCGATTTCGATCTGCGCGCCGTGGCCTGAAGCCAGCAGCTGTTGCTGCACGGCCGCCACCGACATGACGCGCTGCCGCGCGTTCTCAAGATGCAACCGCGTTTCCTCGGACTTCACCGTCCGTGCTTTGAGCGAAAGAATGCTGGCGATAATTTGCAGGCTATTTCCAATGCGGTGCTGCATCTCCTGCAGCAGCGTCTCCTTCTGTTGCAGCAGATTGGTTATCTCCCGTTCCGCAGCGCGACGGTCGGTGACATCTTCGATTGCCAGGAGAATGAGCTTGCGGGAGTTTTTCTGAAAAAATAGCTCGCGCGCGTTCAGGAGCATCGAGCGTCGCCCGATAATGGGAAAGTCGCGCTCGACTTCGTAAGCCTCCATCACGGCGTGCTGAGGTGCCACTCCTTCCAGCAGCAACCGAAGCTCGGGAATGTCCCACTGGCCATCGCCCAGCCCGTAAACCGGACGGCCATGAATGTCATGACGATTCATCCTGAACGCCTGATAGAAAGCGCGGTTTGCAGTGACGACACGAAGGTCCTGATCGAGAACCAGGAGAGGATCGCGGATCGTATCCACGATGGCCTGGGCAAGCGGGCGCGCATCGTCGAGGTCTATGAGCAGTGG
>Ga0210394_10002526_pt1 | contig 24893 bp, 23 predicted proteins | sample IncBWC12MmetaG_FD_160121 | JGI IMG/M metagenome (GOLD analysis project Ga0210394, IMG submission 160121) | Forest soil microbial communities from Barre Woods Harvard Forest LTER site, Petersham, Massachusetts, United States - Inc-BW-C-12-M | ecosystem: Environmental > Terrestrial > Soil >... | reverse complement strand
GCACCAGCGCCAGCGCGCTCTCGAAATCGCCCTCGTGCAGGTCGGGATAATAGCTGCCGAGCTGGTCGGCGAGGAACATGCCCTTGTAGATCACGGTGCGGCAGGACATCGAGGCCGGATAATAGCCCGCCAGTCCGCGGTCGCGGCGCTGATAGATGGCTTGCGAAATCGACTTGCGCAGAATGTAGAGCCGCCGCTCGAATTCGACCTCGTCCTTGATTTGGGTGCCGCGTCCGATGAACACCTGCATGTTGGCAGGCTCGGTCGGTTTGACGGTTTCGCCCAGCGAGGAATTGTCGGTCGGCACGTCGCGCCAGCCGAGCAGGGTCAATTGCTCGGCCTTGATCTGATCGGCGATGATGCTCTGAATGACCTTTCGCCAGGCCTTCTCCTTCGGCATGAACAGCGCGCCGACCGCATACGCGCCAGGTTCGGGCAGCTTGAAGCCAAGCTCCTTGGCCTTGCGCGCGAAGAAGGCGTGCGGGATCTGCACCAGGATTCCGGCGCCGTCGCCTGCGCGCGGATCGGCGCCCACGGCGCCGCGGTGTTCGAGATTGCAGAGAATGCTGATCGCATCCGAAATGATCTGGTGCGACTTCTTGCCCTTGATATTGGCGATGAAGCCGACGCCGCAGGAATCCTTTTCGAGCGCCGGGTCGTACAGGCCATAGGCCTCGGGGCGGAAGGTGTGCATTTCAACAGCGTGCGGAAGATCGTCCGGTTTCGAGGCCGCAGCCCCCGGCAGCGCATTCGTCACGGTGTTTTCGCGCTCGATCTCCGACCTGCTCATCTCAAGTCCTCTCAATAAGGCCTGGGCCTCACCGTCGGCGGCGCACCTTGGGCGTCTGCGGAACCCGCTGGCCGGGCCGCCGCTCGTCCTTTGCGAGCCGCAATGTCCTAGATTCAGGCTTGGGCGTTCAGCGTCCCCGACGAACGGCCTTGCCCTTAATCTTTGGGCGTCTTGACGCCCCGCTCGATCTTTAGGCGTCTCGACGCCCCACTCGCGCTGCAAGCCCCATGCCGGGCTTGCAGCCGAAACTAAGACAGCGTTGCTGTCCTAACGCCGACCATGCCAAATTTTTTTCTATCACACAAGCACGTGAAAGTCGCTCGCCAAGCTGGTCTGCACACGACGCTGGTCGAGATGGGGTTCCACCCCGGATTTACGCCGTGATCCCGCCCAAGGACCGCCGGAATCGGCGTTGAAATTGCACCGGAGGGGGACACGGGCGAAAGGCTCTCCAGGCGAGGGCATCACAGGAGTGAAAAATGCAGGCGTTGAGAGGGTGGACCATCTCGGTCGGACTGCTGCTGGTCGCCACGGCCGCAAATGCACAAGGGGCGCCGCCACAAGACGCGGCACGCTCCGGTTATCGGGCAGCGTCCGATTTCAGCGAGCCTTACGCCGATGTGCAGCCGGCACCGCCACCGCCACCGCGCGTCATCTACGGCGCACCGGCCTACGGCCGGCGAGCATACGGCCCGCAAGGCGATGGCGCGCCGGAATACGGCCCCGGCTATGGCGGCCCGCCGCTGCTACCGCCGACGGAGGTCTATGCGGTGCTCCGTCAGAACGGTTTCTCTCCGCTTGGCGTGCCGCGACTGCGCGGCCTTTTCTATTCGATCTCCGCGATCGACCGCCGGGGCGACGATGGCCGGCTGCTGATCGATGCCCGCAACGGGCAGATCGTTCGTTTCATGCCGGCTGAGCGATTCGGTGGCTATGGCGGCTACGGTAATGGCTACTATGAAGGCCCGCGCGGGCCTTCCTACGGGCCGGTGGAGCCCATGACCCGTCTTGATGGGACCCGTCTCGACGGTCCGCCACGGCCGCCGGGCGCCTTGCCTCCCAAGATCGCCAGCCGTATGCCGCAGTCGGTCCCGACGCCGAAGGCCGCCCCGCTAAGGCCCGCCGACGAGAAGCCGTTGGCCGAGAAGCCGACACCTGCGCCCGCGTCGATGCAGCAGTCGGCCGCCGTGCAGGGCAAGCCCGCTGACACCCCGCAGGCCGCAAGCCCCGCAGCGATAGCCCCGACGGAGACCAAGCCGGCCGCGCCGGCCATTCAGCCGACGCAGCCAATGCCAAAGGTGCAGGGTCTGGAATGAAAGTCATTCCGGGGCGAGCGAAGCTCGAACCCGGAATCTCGAGATTCCCCGATGCGCAATTGCGCATCTGAGGTCTGGTGCTGACGCACCATCCCGGAATGACGTGTGAGACGCCAACAAAAACGCCCCGGTTTTCCGGGGCGTCTTAGTCTCAGCGAATACCCGCTGAAGGGTTGCTTTTGAGCATGATCTTATTCGGAAAACCGCTACACACTTTTCCGGATCATGCTTCTTAGGCAGCCGCTTTCGCAGCCGAGCCCGCGATCACCGGCGCGCTTTGCGCAACCGAAGCGATCGGAATGTTGCGCGGCTTCTTGGCCTCGGGAATCTCGCGGACGAGATCGACATGCAGCAGGCCGTTCTCGAGCGAGGCGTTCTTCACGGCCACGAAGTCGGCAAGCTGGAACACACGCTCGAAGGCTCGCGCCGCGATGCCGCGGTAAAGCACTTCGGAGTTTTCCTTGGCATTCTCGTTGGCGACTTTCTCGCCCTTGATCGTCAGCGTGTTTTCCTTGGCGACGATCGAAAGCTCGCTCTGCGCAAAGCCGGAAACCGCAACGCTGATGCGATAGGCGTTCTCGCCGGTGCGCTCGATATTATAGGGCGGGTAGCCGGGGCTGCCGTCGGCGGTGGCCTGGTCGAGCAGCGAGAAGAAACGGTCGAAGCCGACCGTGGAACGATAGAAGGGGGCAAGGTCAAAGGTACGCATGAGAATAGTCCTCCATTGAGCGACTGTTGAAATGAACCCGCCCGCCATCGGGCCGGGCTATTGGCGTGCAGCCTTCAGCGCCTCCGGACTTCTTCGGAAATGCTGGTCGTGGCCTGCACGAAGGTGATATGGGAGTGAACCGAACGCCTTCAAGTCCGCCTGGACGAACCGTTTTTGATGCGCCGGACCCTTGATTTTCAGCGCCTTTCGCCTATCCCACTGGCTTTCCATGACACTGGTTTCGATTCCCGCCAATCCCGTGCCCGAGAACGTCGTTTCCGGCACGATCAAGACGCCTGACGGCGCGGAATTGCGTTTTGCGCGCTGGGCGCCGCCGGCCAACCGCAAGGGAACGGTCTGTGTCTTCACCGGCCGCAGCGAGTACATCGAGAAATATTTCGAGACGGTGCGGGATTTGCGCGACCGGGGCTTTGCGGTGGCGATGGTCGACTGGCGCGGGCAGGGCCACTCGTCACGGCGCTTGCGCGATCCGCGCAAGGGATATGTGCGCGATTTCGCCGATTACGATATCGATGTCGAAACCTTCGTGCAGCAGGTGGTGCTGCCGGATTGCCCGCCGCCGTTCTTCGCACTCGCCCATTCGATGGGCGGCGCCGTCATGCTGCGTATCGCCCATGCCGGAAAACGCTGGTTCGACCGCATGGTGCTGACGGGCCCGATGATCGACCTGCCCGGGTACGCCACGTCGTTTCCGGCGCGCGCGCTGTTGCGTACCCTGCGATTTGCCGGGCTCGGCGGCCGTTACGTTCCCGGCGGCGGCGATGGGCTCACCGGCACCGCCCCATTCGTCAACAATCCGCTCACCAGCGATCCCGTTCGCTACGCCCGCAATGCCGCGATTCTTGCGGAGGATCCGATGCTGGGCCTTGGGGCTCCTACGGTGGCCTGGGCCGATACGGCCTTTCGCGCGATGCACGGCTTTCGCGCCACGACCTATCCTCTGGAAATTCGCCAGCCGATCCTGATGCTCGCGGCCAGCAACGACCTCGTCGTCTCGACGCCGGCAATCGAGGAATTCGCTTATCATTTGCGCGCCGGCTCGCATCTGGTCATCGCCGGATCAAAACATGAAATCCTGCAGGAGCAGGATCGCTACCGCGCGCAGTTCTGGGCGGCGTTCGACGCCTTCGTGCCGGGCACGCCGCTGTTCGGATGAGGCTACTTCACGCGAAATAGATTTCGTAGGTGGCCGCTCCCGCCAGATAGATCCCGAGAAAAATCATCGAAATCAAGAACCAGTGGCGGAAGGCTTCGGGCTCCAGCCGCGTTCGCACGGCCTGGCCGACCGCCATTCCGGTGAAGGAGCAAGCCAGCGCGACGACGCCGGGCAGCGCGGTCGATTCATTGAGCAGCCCTGCGGCGGAAAGGTTGAAGGCCTGCACCAGCGTGGCAATCGTGAAGAAGACGCCGAGCGCCTGAATCAGTTCGTCCTTTTCCATGCCGATGGCCTGAAAATACGGCATCGACGGAATGACCTGCACGCCGGTGGCGGCCGAAATGACGCCGGTGACGAGGCCGACGATGCCGCCTACCCATTTCTCGTCGCGGCGGCTGACGGTGAAGACGAATTTCCGAAGGCTGACGACGGCATAGATCACGAGCAGGATGCCGAGAAAGATGGAGCCGTAACGGGCATAGGGGCCTGTCATCATGTCCGCATTGAGCCGAATCCCGATCGCCAAACCCAGCATCAGCGGCCAAAGTCGGCGGATGATGTCGCGCAAATACGGGCCGACGAAGGTCTGCCAGATATTGGTCAGAATGCCCGGCACAATGACGATGGCGAGCGCGTGCGCCGGCGGCATTGCGACCGCAAGCAGTCCCATCGACACCGTCGGCAGGCCGAGCCCGATCACGCCCTTGACGAAACCCGCCAGAAGGAACGCCGCGGCAATGAAAATCAGGAGTGGGTCGATCATCGGACGACATTGACCGATCCGTAAGGCAGGCACAATCTGGCGCTTGTTGAATTAGCCTTCGGCCATGACGAAGGCTAATGGTTCAGGAGCTGGCCATGCGTTTTGATCTGGTCGATCTTCAGCTTTTTGTTGCGGTAGCGGATAGTGGCAGCATCACCCATGGCGCCATGCGCGCCCATCTGGCTCTCGCATCTGCCAGCGCCCGGATCAAGGGCCTCGAAGCCGATCTCGGGGTGACGCTCGTCAGGCGCCGCCGCCGCGGCGTTGAGCTGACCGCCGCTGGCGAAAGCCTTCGCGATCACGCGAGAGCGATCATGCACAATGTCGCGATGATGCAAGGCGATCTCGCCGCCTTCAACAGCGGGGTGAAGGCCAGCGTCCATCTGCTCGCCAACACGTCCGGGCTCTCGGAGCATCTGCCGAAAGCGCTCGCGGCTTTCTTGCGTGAATATCCCGACATCAGCATCGACGTGGAGGAGCGCGAGAGCGCCGATATTGTCGGTGCGATCGCCGGCGGCGCGGCCGACCTCGGTTTTGCGGCCGAACATGCCTTGTCCGAGCATTTCGAAAGATTTTGCTTCGCCGAAGATCGCCTGATGCTGGTGGTGCCGCGGCGCGGAGAGTTCTCTACCCGCCGCCAGATCGACTTCATCGAGGTGGGGAATCGCGACTTCGTCGGGCTCACGAATACAACCGCACTCGCGAGCCACATCGCCAAACACGCCGCGCGGTTGGGCGTGCGCTTGCGGGTACGGGCGCGGTTGCGGGATTTCGATGCCATCTGCCGGATGGTGGCCGCGGGTGTCGGCATTGCCGTGGTGCCGGAGGCCGCTGCAAGGCGCTGCGCGGGCTCCATGCCGGTGACGTTGCTGTCAATCCGCGATTCCTGGGCCAACCGGCGGCTTGCAATCTGCGCCCGCAGCTTTGCGACCTTGCCGAGGCCCGCGAAACTTCTCGTCGATCATTTGCGTCAAGCAGCGCGATAAGGCCTCTCTCAGCCGTCACTGCGACGAGCAGGCGATGCTCTCCTCTTCGTCATGGCCGGGCTTGACCCGGCCATCCACGTCTTGTCTCCGCAAGAAAGGAAGTAAGACGTGGATCACCGGGCATAGGCGCGCGGAAGCGACGCCGTTCTTCGAACGGCTATGCCCGGTGATGACAGCGGAAAGGATCGCGGCGACTCAGGCGAGATCGAGATCACTTCTCGGTGGGGACGCCGGCGTCCTTGATCACCTTCGCCCATTTGGCGGTCTCGCTTTCGATGAAGGCGCGGAAGTGCTCCGGGCTGTCGCCGACCAGTTCCGCGCCCTGGACGGCAAGTTTTTCCTTCACGGCGGGATCGCGCATCGCCTCCGTTGCGATCTCGTTCAGTCTCGCGACGATCGCGGGTGGCGTGCCGGACGGTGCCAGCATGCCGTACCAGTTTTCGGCGAGCACATCCGGCATCCCGACTTCGGCCGTGGTCGGCACATCGATGGCGGTTGGCGCGCGCTGCGGCGCTCCGAGTGCGATGGCGCGCAGCGCGCCCGCCCTGATCTGCGGCAGCAGGACCGGCAGATCGAGAAACACCATCTGCACTTGTTGACCGAGCATGTCGTTGAGCGCCGGCGCAGCTCCACGATAGGGCACATGCACGATGTCGATCTTGGCCGAGAGCTTGAGCAGTTCTCCCGCCAGATGCGGCAGGCTACCGGGCCCGGAGGATGCGAAGTTGAGTTTTCCGGGCTGCGCCTTGGCCAGCGCAATCAACTCGGCCATGTTTTTCGCCGGAACGTTGGTCGCGACCACCAGCATTTCGGGCACGGTTGCGACCAGCGTGATGGGTTGCAGATCCCTCAGCGGATCGTAGGCGATCTTCTCCATGGTCGGGCTGATGGCGAGTGAGCTCGCGCTCGTGATCACGATGGTATAGCCGTCAGGTTTTGCCTTCGTGAGCACCTCGGTACCGAGCACGCCGCTCTGCCCGCCACGATTGTCGATGATGATCGGCTGCTTGGCGATTTCCGACATGCGCTGTCCGACTACGCGCGCGATGATGTCGTTGGGTCCGCCGGGCGGAAACGGCACGATCAGCCGTATCGTGTGTGAGGGAAAATCCTCAGCCTTGACCGGTGCGGCCGGCAACAGCAGGGACAACCCGACGATCAGTGTAGCCGAGGCTTTCATGTCGTTCGTCTCAGCCGTTAAGCAATTTGAGCGCTGCCTGATGGATGCGCGCATCACCGGCGGCGACAATGCGGCCGCCGCCTTGCGCAGGGTTGCCTTCCCACGTCGTCACGACGCCGCCTGCGCCGGTCACGATCGGAATCAGCGCCGCAATGTCGTAAGGCTTGAGTTCCGTTTCGATGACGAGGTCGAGATGGCCCGCCGCGAGCATGCAATAGGAATAGCAGTCGCCGCCATAGCGCGTCAGCCGCACCTGCTTCTCGACGCGGCCGAAAGCGGCGCGATCGGCCTCGTTCATCAACAGCGGGCTCGTCGTAAACAATGTCGCGTCTTGCAACGAAGCGCAGCGCCGCACCGAAAGGCGCCGTTCGCCGGCCGATCCGGAATAATGCGCCGAGCCGTTGTCGCCGGAAAAGCGCTCTCCGATGAAGGGTTGATGCATCATGCCGAACACCGGCGTTTTCTTGTGCAACAGCGCGATCAGCGTGCCCCAGACCGGAAAGCCCGAAATGAACGATTTGGTGCCGTCGATCGGGTCGAGCACCCAGACATATTCGGCGTCCTCACGCTCGTTGCCGAACTCCTCGCCGACAATGCCATGCTGGGGGAAATTGGCCTGAATCAACCGGCGCATCACCGCTTCGGCTGCGCGATCCGCTTCCGTCACCGGATCGAAATCGTGAAGGCCCTTGTTGTCGATGCTGAGCGAAGTTCGGAAGAATGGCAGGATGGTCTCGCCAGAGGCGGTCGCAAGGCGGCCAATAAAGGCTGTGAAATCGATGACCGTCACGATGGTTCCTTGAAGCGGGTCGCGGCAGAACAAGAACTGTCCTTGCCTAGCGCAATCCAATGAATTGCGCACCGTCAACGCAAGGCCGGTCCATGGGCTACATAGGGTTTATTGGCTTGCCGCGAATCGGGATGCGCAGAGGTGTAAATTTCCGATAACCACGCTCGATCACGAATTCGAGAGCAAGAAAACCAGAAGATATCACCAGGCGGGAAAAACCGTTAATATCTATATTAATTATATGATTTCATTTGAGAATATCAGAAAATCGCCGTTTGGGCCGCCAGATGGTTTCAACTGGATATGCACCGGAAATGATTCAAAACCCCTTGCACTTTGTGCAGCGCGGTCGCATATTGTTGCGGTGCGGTAGCGCCTTGCGCTATCGCTGCCCTCCTTGGGCGTTTCCTCCCTAGACTTGGGCCGCTTGTTTAATCAGGCGGCCCTTTTTTCTTGAATCTTACACTCTTGAATCTGTCACTTGCCTGATTCTGTCACTTGGCGGTTCGGCCGCCTATCGCGTGACACCGATCATTCCGCCGCGGTCTGGAACGGCTCGAGGCCGTCCAGCGGTATGCCTGCGAGCACTTCGGCGAGGGCCGTGAAATCGTTCGCCACCTGCGCAAATCGCGAGCCGCGTGCCCGCCGCCGCTCATCCATATAGACCGCACGATTGAGTTCGAGCTGAACGGCATGCAGGCCCGAGGCCGGATTGCCGTAATGCTCGGTGATGAACCCGCCCGCATAGGGCTTGTTGCGCCCGACCGAATAGCCGAGCCGGCGCATGGTCTCCTCGACCGTATCGGCCAGGATCGGTGCGCAACTGGTGCCGTAACGATCGCCGATCACCACGTCCGGCCGCCGCGGCTCTTCGCGTGATACGCCGACCGAAGGCATCGAATGGCAGTCGACGACGATGACGGTTCCGAAGGTGCGATGGGCCTTGTTGATCAGGCGGCGCAGCGCGCGGTGATAGGGCTTGTAGAGCTGCTCGATCCTGGCGAGCGCCTCGTCGACCGCGATACGTTCACCGTAGATTTCCTGCCCGTCGCCGACCACGCGCGGAATGGTGCCGAGCCCGCCCGCGACCCGCATCGATCGGGTATTGGCAAAGCTTGGCAGGCGTCCTGCAAACATCCGCGGATCGAGCTCATAGGGCTCCCGGTTGACGTCGACATAGGAGCGGGGAAAGTTGACGCTCACGGTCGGAAAGCCGCGATCGCTCAGACCTGCGATCAACTCATCCATGAACGAGTCTTCCGAGCGGCGTAGCGAGGTCAGATCAATCCGCGAGGCCTTTAGGAATTCGTCCGGATAGACCGAGCCGGAATGCGGCGAATTGAAGATGATCGGCGCCCGCCAGGCAGCAGGCTCGACAATCTCGAACGGCGGCGGCAGCTCTTCGTCAAACTCGGTCATCGTCAGGCGCCGTCCCTCGAATCCGCCCTTCTGAAGAAGCGTCATTCTCGCCAGAAAGCGCGGCTTTTATGGCCGCATTGTCGGTAATCACAGCCGCTCTGCCAAGCAAAAAAACCATAAATAGAACGAAACGTCTCCTTGCGGTCCAAATCGGCCTCCGCAATTGATTCGCGGCGCGATCGGGTCCAGAAATAGCGGGACGAGACCCCGCTAACCCCGTTCCTTTCACCCGAAATTTACTCTCTATCGGGCTTAGTGGACGGACTGTCCTCCAATATCGGATTTAACGACCCAACCGCCATGCACAAGATCCTTCTCGCCGAAGACGACAACGACATGCGCCGCTTCCTGGTGAAGGCGCTGGAAAATGCCGGTTTTCAGGTCTCGCCGCACGACAACGGCATGTCGGCCTATCAGCGGCTGCGCGAGGAGCCGTTCGAGATGCTGCTCACCGATATCGTGATGCCCGAGATGGATGGTATCGAGCTTGCGCGCCGCGCCTCGGAACTCGATCCCGACATCAAGATCATGTTCATCACCGGCTTTGCCGCGGTGGCGTTGAACGCGGATTCCGACGCACCCAAGAATGCCAAGGTGCTGTCGAAGCCGGTCCACCTTCGCGAACTGGTCAGCGAAGTAAACAAGATGCTGGCGGCCTGACCGGCTCCGCCTGGCGCCAAAACGCCGTGCGGTAACCTTGCCTGCCTGCGTTGGAGCCGATATACGGACCGTCACCCGATTAAGACCTTAGGGCACGTAGCTCAGCGGGAGAGCACTACCTTGACATGGTAGGGGTCACAGGTTCGATCCCTGTCGTGCCCACCACGCACAATCCCTAGTTGTGCGAGAAAGTACCCACTCGCTTTACGTTAAACATATCAAAGACATGTGCGCCGGATTTTCGGATTGGCGTGGTCTCTGCCGACAGAGACGCGGCAAATAGGCCGGTTTCGTCGCTCAATCTCTGCATTGAAAAATTCCGTTCCCGGCGGCTTGTTCTTGAGCCTGGGTTCTGAGGCAGTTGAGGCGAGATTGCGGGTTCACTGCCGTAGTTCGTTTCGTAGTACAAGGATCCAAAAGGGGACGCCGAATGTCACATGCTTACCGGCCGAACGACGAAGTCCTTCACCGCGGTCAAGGGCCGCAGGGGCGGGTGCAGGTCGAGGTGCCAAAGATTTACACCATCGTCCAATGTATGCCGGTCGAGTCGGACGGACGTCTTAGATATCGCATCAAGTCCGACAAGATCGAGCGTGTGGTGACGGAAGATCAGCTCTCGTACTGTCAGTAATGCGCCGTGACTGAAAAGCATGCTGAATGATCGAGACAATATCCTGAGTGCTCTGCGCGAAAAGGCGCTCAAGGTTCGTGAGATCATGATACGAGCCAACGTCGTGAACGAGGAAGCTTGTCAATCCCTCCTGCTGAAAATGCGAGGCGAGGGTGCTGTGAAATTCGATATTCACAGCGGCCGATGGCTTCTCGGGTGATGCGCAGAAATTTCCGAAGAAAGTTTTTTGCCTCGGGCGCTTATTTTGCCGCCGGTGTAAGACTTCTGAAATCCACGTCCGATGCCGCAGCAAGATAGGTAAAGGCCGACCAAACTGCGACCGCCTGGTTAAGCTGCTTCGGATCAATCTTGTCGAGCGTGTCGTCTGCGGTGTGATGGGTGTCGAAATAATCTAGTCCGTCCTGGCGCAGTGATACGACGGGCACACCGGCCTTCTGAAGCTCACGAATGTCGTCCCCGCCGCCAAGGGCTGGTCGGCGGTCGAGGTTTGCGCCGAGCGGGGCAATTATTCGATCAAGTGTTCGGCCAAAATCATTTGCCGCAGCGCCGGCTGGAAGCTGCACGGAATACACATTGCGTGCCCCGAAATCTGCCTCGCTGGCCACCACGATCTTAGCGGTTTCTTCTTGGTGGGCTTGGGCATAGGCGGCACCGCTGAAATTCATCTCCTCGGCGCCGAACAGGACGACACGAATCGTGCGGCTAGGACGTTGCGGCAGTCCGGCGATTAGCCGGCCGGCGCCGAAGACAATGGCGACGCCGGCGCCATCATCAGTCGCGCCGGTGCCGAGATCCCAGGAATCGAGATGTCCACCGATGAGAACGATCTCATCTGGACGCTCTCCACCCTTGATCTCGCCGACGACGTTCCAAGAAGGCGCGCTCTCTCGAATCGTCGGTGTCAGCAGAAGCCGGATCCTTACCGGACCCAGGGCAGCCAACCGTTCGAGCTGATCGGCGTCCGGGATAGCCAGCGCCGCTGCTGGAATTCGCGGCGCGCCATCTTCGTAACTAAGGGCTCCGGTGTGGGGCAAACGGTGGTTATCAGTGCCGAGCGAGCGCAGCAGATAGGCGACGGCGCCTCGCTTTGCGGCTTCGGAGGGACCACGACGCCGAAACTGGTTGGCGGCGCCATAGCCGCTGCCGTCCTGTGCCCGCACCATGCGCTGGGTTACGACGGCGATCTTGCCGTTGAGCGATCCGGGAGCGGCCGCCAGCAAATCGTCGTACGTCCGGAACAGCGATATCTCGGCCTCAACGCCGTTAGCATCAGTCGCGACCGAGCCACCCAATGTGGTCACAGCGAGATGCTGTGGCACGGTACCAACGATCTCCGCGCTTTCGGCGCCGCGGATCCAGGCCGGCAACGTAAATGGCTCGGAGTGAACGTTCTCGAAGCCCGCTGCTTTCAGCCTGGTCTCGGCCCATGCGACCGCCCGCCTATGGGCGTCGGTGCCGGCCAGACGCTGCCCGATCTCGGTGGTCAGCGATTCCACGAAATTGAAGGCGGCTGGATCGTTGAGCGCTCTCTGCCCGAGGCTCGATGCGGTGGCGACTAACGAACCCGCAGGCAACGCGTCGGCGGCTATTGTCGCTCCAGCGCTAGCAGCAAGGGCAACCACAGCGACTAGAAAGCGCAATATCTCGCCCATGGAATTGCTCCTTCGAAAGGCACAAACTACAATATAATCGTGTTTCCGGCCTGCTGTAGACTTAGGCGCGACGGCGAAAACGATTGAACCACGAGCAAGATGCAAAGTGAGCCTGCAACCATTAGTCGGCGCGATCTGCTGTCCCTGATCGGCGCAGTTTCTGGCAGCGCAGCTATGTATCATGCGATGACCAGTCTGGGGTTTGCTTCTGATTCTGGATACAAGGGCCCGATCAAGCTCGATGGTGATCCTAAGGGCGCTTCCGTCGTGATCCTCGGCGCAGGACTAGCCGGTATGACGGCCGCGCTTGAGTTACGCAAGGCCGGCTACAAGGTCCAACTCCTGGAATTCAACAGCAGGGCAGGGGGACGCAATTGGACCTTGCGGGGAGGAGATTCGTTTACCGAACTCGGTGGGTTCAAGCAAACCTGCGAATTTGAGCAAGGCCTCTATATCAATCCGGGCCCATGGCGAATTCCCTATCACCATCGCGCGGTTCTCGATTACTGCAAGCGCCTGGGTGTCACCCTTGAGCCGTTCATCCAGCTTAATCACAATGCGTTTCTGCACGCGACCAACGCGTTCGGAGGCGCTCCGCAGCGCATTCGTGACATCAAGAGTGACTTTCAAGGACAGATTTCGGAATTACTCGCCAAGGTAACGCAGCAGGGAAAGCTTGACGAAGCTGTATCGAAAGAGGATCGCGAGATCTTGTTGCAAGCGCTGAAATCATGGGGCGCGCTGGATGGTGACTACGCTTACAAGGCAAATCTAATTTCTGCTGAATTTCGTGGTTACGCCTCCGCTCCAGGCGGTGGTCTCGGCGCAGCGCCGATCCCGGGCGAAGTGATCAATCTATCTGATATCCTCCAATCGCGAGTCTGGCGCTATCTGCAGATTTTTGCACGCCACACGTTCCAGAGTACGATGTTTCAGCCGGTCGGTGGCATGGACGCGATCGGCAAGGCGTTTGCCAGGGAAGTCGGCGATGTCATTCAGTACGACGCCAAGGTGACGCGGATCCAACAGGACGACCACGGCGTCACGGTCACCTACACAAACCTCAAGGTTCCGGCAACGCCGCAACAGCTCAAAGCCGATTGGTGCGTTTGCACGATCCCGCTTTCTATTTTGAGCCAGCTTCCGGTCGACGTTAGCGCTTCCATGAAGGCAGCCATTGACGCCGTGCCTTATTCAGCCTCGGTCAAGATCGGCTTGCAATTCAGGCGCCGTTTCTGGGAAGAGGATGAGGCGATCTACGGCGGCATCAGTTACACCGATCTGCCGATACTGCAAATCGCCTATCCAAACACCGGATTCAATAGCACTGGCAGGGGTGTGCTGTTGGGCGCATACATTTTTGGCGGTCCGAATGCATACGAATTCACGTCGATGACACCGGCCGAACGGATCGCCCGCGCTGTCGAATTGGGCGCCAACATCCACCCGCAATACCGTGCCGAATTCGAGAACGGCGTTGCGGTGGCCTGGCATCGCGTGCCCTATACACTGGGATGCGCCGGTAACTGGACCGAAAAGGCGAGGGCTGATCACTATGATAACCTTTGCCAGATCGACGGCAGAATTGTGTTGGCCGGCGAGCACGCATCTTACATTCCGGCATGGCAAGAGGGAGCTATTCTATCTTCTCTTGACGCGATCACCCGGTTGCACGATCGCGTAGTCAAAACATAAAGCGCTTGCTCATCAGAGTTGGGACGGCATTACCCAGATCATGCAGGAAAATTTTGGCCTTCGAAAAATAAGCTTCGTCGTGACGGTGTTAGCGGCGTCTTTGGTGGTATCGTGCATTGCTCAAGCCCAAAGCTCCGGGCTCTCGGCATCCAAGCCCGCATTAAGCTCAGGTTTCGTATTCACCGAGAAGAGCGGCGAGCAATTATTTTCTAGTGTTTGCCGGGGCTGCCACATGTCCGACGGCAAAGGTGCGACAGGTGCCGGAACATATCCATCACTTGCGGGAAACAGAAATCTCGAAGCCGGCGGATATCCAATCGAAATTGTCGTTAACGGACAGCGCGGAATGCCACCATTCGGATCGATGATGAGCAACGAGCAAGTTGCTGCCGTCGTGAATTATCTGCGGACTCATTTCGGCAACGATTACCGGGATGAGGTGACTGCCGACGATGTAAAAGCCGTGCGTCGATAGACATCGATCGTCGTGCCGTTCCTGACCCTGGAATCTGAGACCGGTTCGATGACTGGGTGGGGAGTTGGCAGTTCGAACCAGACTGTCCCCACCATCCAGTCCTACGAAACCGCGAATCCCGGCGCCGACTCGCGATGGGCCGTTTCTGTGGGGATTTTCGCCAGTATCGTTCCCCTCTTTCGGTCTCCGGGGACCCTTGCGGTTTCTCAGGCTGATTTTCGGCCTCCGGTCTCTGCATCCAAAAATTCCGTTCCCCGCGGCAGGGGTTTGGCGGCCAGTGCCGGTCGGCTGCCGGGAATTTTTGGGAGTCTCGGAGGCCAAGAGCGCGTCGTTTAGAGCCCGGCCTGTAGTTATCCCGGATTTAGTCCGAGGGCCTCGAACTGCTGGCTCCATTCGGCTGGGGCATCACGCAACCGCTCGACTCCAATGCCGCGTGGCAAACGACCTTCGACCGCGGCGCGCACAAGGTCTGGTGCGAGGAACGCGAGCGATATCGTCATGTTGACCTGACGCACACTGCACTTTTGACGTGCCGCGATCTGCTGAACGTCTGTCACAGCGCCCGAAACGATTTCGTCAAGCCAGCGACGACCTCGGGCGATGGCGCTGACGAGGCGCGCGCGACGTTCGATCCGCGTTGGACGGATTTCATTTTGGGAACGCCGTGCGGGATAAGAATTTGCCTCGATTTCCTGGAGGGCGGCTTCTGCCACGGGATTGAGAGTAAATGCGTGTCGGCCGCGTCGGATGTTTCTTCGTCGTCGGCTGACTTGAACCGAACAGCCAGACGATCCTCATGCACATCGATACGCGCGACCTGTTCCAAGGCCGCTTTGCCATCTCTAACGTGAGATCGGCTGGAGGCCGGCTTCTCCTTCTGAGCGATCAGATGCTCGTTGAGAGACTTAACGATGATGTTTTCGATATCGTTCGCCGGAACACGGGAGACCGACCCGACTGATGCAGTTTTGGATTCTCCATGCAGGTGCGGAAGCGAGACGTAATAGCGATAGCGAACGCCGGCCTTGCTCGCATGGGTCGGAACCATGCGATGACCGACATCGTCGAACAAAAGTCCAGTCAACAGATGGTCGCTCGCGTTCCGCGTCGTGGATCGAGTAGTCCACTGATCCGTGAGCTTCTGCTGGACCGCATCAAATAGCGCGCGATCCATGATCGCCGGCTGTTCACCGGGCAGGATCTCATCTTTGTATTTGACCTCACCGACGTAAAAACGATTGCGCAGCAGATAGAATAGCGAACCCCGACCGAAGGGAACGCCGCCCCGGGTTGCACCCGTTTTGAGCAGTCTTGATTTGGTTCGGATATCTCGCTTCCGAAGGTCTCGTACCAGTGCGTTGACGCCGCCAAGTTCGAGATAGCGGTGGAAGATCAGCCGGACCCGTTCGGCCTCGTCCTCAACGACGGCAATCTTGTCGTCCTTCATGTGATAGCCGAGGGGGAGGGGACCGCCGACCCACAGGCCCTTTCGTTTAGAGGCAGCAATTTTGTCGCGGATGCGCTCGGAAGTGACTTCCCTCTCGAATTGGGCGAAGGACAAAAGCACGTTGAGTGTGAGCCGGCACATCGAAGTCGTGGTGTTGAACTGCTGGGTGACCGAGACGAACGACACGCCATGTGCGTCGAACAGTTCTACCAGCTTGGCAAAGTCGGCCAGCGATCGCGTCAGGCGATCGACCTTGTAGACGACAATGACGTCAATCTTCCGAGCGCGGATATCGTCCAGCAATCTCTGCAGGTCGGGACGATCGGTGGACCCACCGGAATATCCCCCGTCATCATATCGCGACCGGATCAGGGTCCAGCCGGCATGGGCCTGACTCTTTATGTAAGCTGATGCCGCATCGTACTGGGCATCCAGCGAGTTGAACTCCTGGTCTAGCCCTTGTTCGGTGGAGACCCTGGTGTAGATCGCGCAACGAACTGATTTTACCGAAGAGGTCTTCATGGTTAGGCCTCCGTCCTCGATCGATCGTCCTTATCCCGGAGACCGAAAAAGCGCGGACCGTTCCATTTGGTTCCGGTGATCGCGAAGGCGACCTTGGAGAGGCTATCGTAGGTCTGGCCGTTCCAGGCAAAACCGTCAGCCATCACCATTACCCGTTGCGATTGACGATCCCACTCTCGTACCAACACAGTTCCCGGTGTTAGTTCAGTCCGCTTCTGATCGAAGCTGACGAGACGCGCGGCCATCTTCGCGCCAGTGTCCTTTGCGTCCGTGCGATCAAGCACCTGTCGGGTCTCATGATCTAAATCGCCCAGGCGGTCGGCTTGAATCCGATAGGCAATGGTTGCGAACAACAAATGCCGCGGCAAATGGTCAGGCGGCGGTCTCTGAAATACGCTCTGCCATCTTGAACGAAGGCCTTTGAGATCGAGACCGCGCAAATGCGCGATCTCGTCTCCGATGAAAGTTTTGGTCGAGGTACGACCATTGCAACGTTGCTTCTGCATCGCATCAAGCCGCCTGTTTGGTCCGGCCGGTCGAGAGAGGCGCAGCTTTGCCCTCCTTAATGCGATAGACCCGACCTTTATCCGTCAGCTCTGAAATAAGATTGAGACCGAGTTTCTTGTGAACGACGCCGGCGAGAAAGCCGCGAATTGAATGCTGCTGCCAATCAGTAACCGTCATGATCGCGGCGATGGTTGCCCCTGCGGGCGCCCGTAGCATCGCAATGATGCGAGCATGCTTGGTATCGGACCCCGCTTTTTGCTTGGACGATGTAGATGCGGGGCGTTTGCGCGAGGGTGATTTGGCGGCCTTGCGGACGATTGAGCGCGTGGCAGCCTTCGGCCTGGATTTGGGCTTGGTCATGGGATCCTCTGAGGTTGCGCGACGTCATCCGCCGCACCACCCCAGCCCTGCCCAGGCAAAACACCCGGCAGGGCAGGACCCCGAGGGCCAGCCTTTGGCGGCCCTATGTCACCCACAGCAACGCTCTGTTCCTTCACGAAAGCCAGTCATTTCTGGGCAAAAAGTCACTGGAAGGGCCTAAATCTCGCAGTTCGTACCGTGGGTTCGAATCCCAATCCCTCCGCCACTCAACGAAGACATTCCGTACCGTTTGGCCAAGATGGGCGTCAGAATCCGGCTGTTTTGCTGGGATTTTTTGCACCGGAGAATCCCGCCTGGACGGTCCAGATAGCCCAAATGGGTCTGGAGAACGCATTTTTCTCCGGATCCTTCGTACTAGGTTGGTCGGTATAGTTTCGCGATTTCGGCGGAAACCAGTGATTTTCGGCGAGCCCGTTTTGAATCCTTCTTCCTCAGCCGACACTAAGGTCCGACGCATTGGAAACCTTTGTATCCGCCTCAGTTTAACTGCCCACCAGCGTTTACCGCGGGTATGATTTCTTAACGGCATATCGCTGGCGGAGCGCATCACCGTTGGCATCGAGAATGCCGCTCTTCTTCGAGTGGAACGATCTCGTGGAAGAGACCTTGGTAGATCTCTCGATCAGGTTGATGACCTCGTAGGCGCCGGTGTGGTCGCCGGTCGACCGGATGATCACGTCCCCGGTCTTGGTCGTCTTCAACCAGATCCCCTGCTCATGCAGGAGCTCCTTTATCTCGTCGCGCGGGTGGTCGTACTGGTTGTCGTAGTCGGACGAGCAGACCGCCACGTTCGGCTCGATATGCGTGAGGAATTTCTTGGTGGTGAAGCCGTTGTCGGCCCCGTGGTGCGCCAGGATCATGACGTCGGTTTCGTTGCACAGGATGCTGGACCGGCGCAGCCTGGCGCCGATCATGGGAGATTCGACGTCACCCAGGCTGAGAACGTTGAAGCTTCTCCTCCTGAACAGCTTCACGGTCGAGTTGTCGTTGGCGTTTTCCGAGATGTGGTAGGGATTGTAAAACGTGTTATGGAACGCCTTCGCCGAGGCCGGCTCCAGGCCTTCGATGAACTTCGGCGTGATGTGTTCGATGACCGGCACGCGGTCCGTGTTCCTGCGTCGCGAGCGATATTCGCCGATGATCTCAAGACATTCCTCGCCGTGACCGTATTCCTTGTTCGGGTCGTAACCGGGGCATTCGATCCGCTGCGGTCGGATCAGATTCAGGAGCTCGGGCAGCTCGCTCTTGTTGCAGTGGTCGGCGTCCCAGCTCGTGATATGGAGCACGTCGGCGGCTTCGACCTTACAGCGCTCGAACATTTCGGTCTCGACCTGCCCACGGCTTTCGTCGGTCAGGCGGCCTTCGATCATCGTGAAATGTCCGTCGGCGAAATAGGAGAACGAAGAACCGGGGGCGCCGAGGTGAAAGGCGCGGAAACGCGTGACGATACTTCTCATTTGGGGTCCTCCCATTGCAATGATTGCGGGAAGCCCGCAGGAACGTAGGTCGTGAGTGTGGCGTCGGCGACCTCGAAGCCGTGGCGCACTAGAGCGTCGAACCGCTCTGCGGAAATGGCCTTGAGGTCGGTCGGGTACAGCAGCGCAGTCGCCGCCTCTTCGTCTGACTGATAGGCGTCGTAGAAACCGGTCGGCCTGGCGAGGTCCGCCTTCACGTCGACGGCGCGCACGGAATTGCCCATGCGTAGTAGGACTCCAGCGACGGTGCCGGACGCGATGTCGGCGATGAGCATCCTGCTCCGCAGCGCGCGGATCTGGTCGCCGGCGACGTCGAACAGTCGGGGACTCGACAGGTGGCCGCGGACTAGCCCGGCCAGCGGTGACCTGGCCGGCGGCCGCAGCGGTCCCGAGGCGTCGCTGCAGATCAGGAAGTCGCACGATCGCAGGCCGCGGCCGGGTTTGGACACAGCTTCGAGGCCCATGTTGTCGTACGCGCCGCCGTCCCAGAGCCGCACCACCTGCTTCGGCGGCGGACGCATTCGGATCGGCTTGCCGGTGGCGGGATCGGTCTCCCACCAGCCTTCCTCCGGCAGCGGGAGCGTCATCGCGCCGATGACGTAAGGCACTGCCGCGGATGCGGCGACGGCGGTCGATAACAGCAAGTCGGGTGCATAATGGCGGCCGAAGCTCCAGTCGCCCATCTCGCGCTTGGCAAATCGCCAGTTCTTGCCTGTCTCGATGCAGGTAGTGTTGATCTGCCAGTTCGGGGTCTCCGGAAGATCGGCGAGCCGCCCGGAGATTCCCCAGTTGCGTTCGAGCAGTCTCGCCAGCACTGTTGCGCGGCTCTGGATGATATCCGTGCTGAACTCGAATAGGCCGCGCCAGCCGATCGCCTTGGGACTGAACAGGTCTGTGCTCGTCATCCTTCTGCGCATCGCCGGAAGGATGTTATTGAGAAACTGGCGGGACGTCGGCCATTGCATTCCGGCGTGCGTGACGACGGCGGCCATCAACAGGCTTCCACCGGACACTGTTGAGATGGCCGATACCTCTTCCAGCAGATTTTCAGCGGCCATCCGCTTGAGCACGCCAAGGTGGAAAACTGCGGCCCGCACGCCGCCTCCAGAGAGGGTAAGTCCGATGCGTCGGTCCAAAGTGCTCCCGGCGGGAGCGTCCGTTTCCTTCTCGGTGTCGACGCTATCGTTCATTGTTCATCACCCGGATTATCCGTACGTGGCACGGCTCTCACGCAAGGGCCCAATTTGCTCGCATAGACCTTGTGCGCCTCGAAACGGTTGACCCTACGACTCGGATGTGAAACGCATGGTTCTTATGTAAGACAGCACGATTCGGTTCGTGGGTCAACCATCGTCTTACATGTCAACCAACGGAGCCAGCATGCCACTTGAAGACATCGGGCGGCTCGTCCTAGCAAAACGCGGAGGACGCGGAGTTCGAGCAGTCGCGAAAGAAATAGGGATCAGTCATGCAACACTATCGCGCGTCGAACGAGGTTTCCTTCCCGATCTTGAAAATTACGAGAAGATTTGCAACTGGCTGGGCATAGCCGCAAATACATCTCAGCAAGCGTTGCGGACCTCAGGTAATGCGCCCCAAGTACACTTTCGTCGTGAAAAAACCGCGACGGCTGAAACCGCCGCGGCTCTCGCAACAATGATCCTCGCTGCGCAGGCGGCGTGGCCTAAGCGTCACAGCAAATAGGAACTCCCGGTGACTGAGCTGCGGCGGGGGTTTAAGACTTGGTGCGAGAATACGGCGCGAGGCTATCGACGAGAGCTCGCGCTGTCACCTCTCAGCGCACTCGATCCCCGAGCGCTCGCTGCTCATCTCGGCATTCTAATCTGGACACCGGAGGATATTCCGGGACTCGATCCTAAATGTGTGGAGCATTTGACCGTCAAGGCTCGAGACGGCTGGTCGGCCGCCACTTTGCGTGTCGGCGGAGACAGCCTGATCATAATCAACAGTGGCCATCCCCGAACTCGGCAAAATAATTCAATTGCTCACGAGATCGGACACGTTGTGCTGCGACATGAGCCTGCCAAAATGTATGTGACGCCCGATGGGCTGATGATGATGAGCGAATACAATCTCGTGCACGAAGAGGAAGCAACCTGGTTCGCAGGCGCTGTGCTCGTTCCTCGGGACGCTTTGCTGGACTTTGTCAAGCGTGGTATCGACAACACCGAGGCTGCGAAGTTGATGGCAGTGAGCGTGAAGCTTCTCGAAATGCGAAGGCGCCGCACCGGGGTTGACGTGCAACTGTCTCGCCAGCGTGGAACTTGGGCGCCGTAGCGATAGCGCAATGCTTGCCGTATCCAGAGAGTCAGAGGGCAAAGGCCGTGGCACGATCCAAATGTTACTGCGACTAGCCCAAGCTTCTTCGACGTCCCGCATCGGCCCGGACCAGACCGGGTCATGTAGTTGCTGCCGAAGATACGTTTCCATGCCGGCCTCCCTAGCTCTAGCCAAGCTGACCGGACTAACTTCAACGGGCGAGATTAAGACACGACCGCTGATCGTGACTTAGGCGGATATTAGGGGCGGCACGTCCGGTTCTGAGCCAACTGAGACGTCGACCTCGCGGAAGTTAAGGTCGGCCCGTCAGGCCCGAACGGTCAGCCATCCACCCCAGCACACCCCTTCTATCACAGCAGACCGCTTGACGGATGGTTGATGTTGAGGATTGATACAACTGTTACGGCAAGGAAAGCCATCGACCTGGATTGGGGGCTGGCTGGCATGGGATACGAAAGGAACCTAACGCAAATAACAAACGAAATCCTCTTGCTGCCTGACGTGCGGAGGGGGATAGAAGACCCATCGAACGGTCTTAACAACGATTTTGTTCGCGCGCGTATCGAAGGGATGGCCGACCAGATATTTCAGGCTGCCTCCAGCCAAATCGAAAGCTTTGAAGCCGAAGAGAAGGACATCGAGACCGCTCGAGCCGAGTTGGCTCGTTTGACTGCAGAACCGCGCGATATCGTCTTCATTCAGGGCGTCGGCGGGCTAGCTTTTCTTGCCGTTGTTATCGGCGGTCCAATTGTGTTGGTGAGTCAAGGGCCGGCTGCGATCTGGTCCTGGGTCCTGTCGTTGTGGTCTTTGCAAGCGGCGTTCGCACTTGGGCTTTTGATATCATTGATCGTAGTCGTTGCAGCTCGGGTGTATTTTTATTTTTGGCGATCCAGACCACAACTACAACAGAGGCTTATCGAGCAACTCCACCTCGACACGGCTGACGCACGGCTTGCCGCAAAGAAGGACACAGCCGATTCAGCAGTACGCGGGGAAGTTCTCAAGAACGTATTGGGATTGATAGCAAGCGCCTCTCAACCATTCTTTCAAGACCGGTTGTGTGTCCCGGAGACGCCAGATCAAGCGGCTCCGGCGCCCTACAAGGCGACCACCGGACGCGGGCTGTCGGAAGTGCTCAACTCGACGCATGAGGTGCCGACTGCAGTTCATCGTGATTTGCTGCAAACGTTCGAAAACCTGCCTGGCGCCAGTATCGGTATTTGCGGCCCGCGCGGTGCGGGAAAAAGCACGCTTTTGTGGTCTCTTTGCAGTGGAAATCGAAAGGTGGGTGGCCGTGATGCCATTACCGTCTGTACGGCGGCCCCGGTTGAATACGAAACCAGAGATTTCATACTTCACATCTTTTCTTGCGTTTGCCAGCAGGTGCTCAAGACGAAAGGTGTGACGGAGAACAGAGGGCTGCCCTTTGATGAGCAACATGGAAATGATCTCACCAAGCCATTGCTGAAGCAACAGTCGCGTATCGGATGGATATTTGTGTGGCTCGGCGCATCGATAGTCCTGCTGAGCCTGTTCTTTACCGCAATGATTTGGGATCCCCACGCCGCCCTAGATACCGTGCCGTCTCAACCGGCAACGCAAACATCTGCGCCACCTGGTTCGGGAGCAACAGCGCAAGGTTCTCCAGCATCTGGAGGCACATCACAAGCTCCAAAAGCTGGTGCGTCTAGCAGCAAAGGCTTCATCGAGGTCATGGAAATTAAACCGGGCCCTCTCTTACTCTGGGGAGCGGCGGGAACGTTGTTGGGAGCTCTCTTGATCCTCTCAGACCAGCTTTCCCGCCTGCGCGATAAGTATGGGGACGGCAGACCAATACACCCTCTAATTCGCTTTTTCGTACGGCCGCCCCAACCTGCGGCTCCCGGCGATCCACTAGCGACTTGGGCGCAGCAACACCTACACGATATTCGATTCCAGAGAAGCTATTCCTCCGGCTGGTCGGGCGCTCTAAAGATCCCGGCTGGATTCGAGACGGGCGCAACGCTCGGAACCTCGTTGGCCCAGAAGCAGGAGAGCCTTCCCGAGATCGTTGAGCGTTTCCGCAACTTTGTGGAGCTTATCACGCGAGAATTCTCGCGTGTGATCATTGGAATTGATGAACTAGACAAGCTGAAATCCGAAACGGATGCACGAAAGTTCATCAATGAGATCAAAGCGATCTTCAATATTCCGAACTGCTTCTACCTCGTGTCGGTATCGGAAAACGCGATCAGCAACTTTGAGCGACGGGGAATGCCCTTCCGAGATGAATTTGACAGTGCGTTCGACGATATCCGGCATGTAGACTATTTAACGTTGAATGGCTCACGCCGTCTTCTTGGTCGTCGTGTGCTCAATCTTCCAGAGATTTTTCTATGTCTTTGCCATGTCCTCTCTGCAGGATTGCCGCGCGATTTGATCCGTGTAACTCGAGCCATGCTTGATTACGCGAAGATAAACCCGACCAATAACTCGGTCACGGATATTGCCGAAATGCTCATTGCAAATGAAGTCGCCAAAAAGGTACAGGCTATCGAGATCGCGGCCCGTGAGGTGCCTGTTGAACCCGAGGCGACCGAGTTTCTTCAGCAAGTAACGCGATTGCGCGAATTTGATCCACGAGCCGGGGGGCGTTCGAAACATCGGTTGGGCAAACCTCCGGCAAAGCGATCAGATTTGTCAGATGACGATGCGGCCAATGTACGGAAGCTTGTTGAGCTGCGGCGTGAACTCGATGCGTTCCTCTACTTTTCATTGACGACTGTAGACTTCTTTTCACGCTATGAAAACGAACAAGAGTGGCAAGAAGTGATTCGTCGCGGACTTGTGGAGCGATTGGGCGAAGCGCGACAGGCTTTTGAACTGAATGTTGGTGTCGCGGAGTTCCGGCTAGAGGAGCTTCGCCGATCCTGTGATATGCTCAAAGTACAGCGCCGAAGGACCAAGGCGCGACGGTCTAAGAAGCCCAGGCCGACCAAAAAGAAGCGCAGAGCCGCCTAGGCTGAACTTCAGATGTGAGGAGCGGGGCCAACGGATTGGTCTCCGTCCGCTTCTGGCGACGAGAGATTATTGGGGCACCCCGCAATATCAGCCAATGGCCTGGTTCTTCCATACCAACTGATGCGCGAATGAAACCTCACATTCGCGCATCGGGCTTCACATGCCGCCCGCACCCGCAGCTTTTCGATCCGGATCATCATTTATCCGGGGAGGCCACGTCGCACAGTCGATGGCTCGGAAGCAGGTCGCGCTTGCCCGATCAGTTGACTTTGGATCGCTTGAGCTGGGGCTCGTTTGGATTTTCTTAGCCTTCTCTTTATCGCTGCCGATCGTTGCGGCCTTGGCGGATGGGACCATGGGAACCACTACCAGCGCCGCTGCGTATATGGCCAATGTCAAAAATCGGGTCGCAGATTTTCTCATGCGTCTCTCCTGACGTAATTGGAGCAGCCTTATATTTAAGGTTCGCTTCAACCGAACAAATATTGCAGTGGAAATCGAACCAGTTTGCGAACTTTGGAGCGGACCATCACCCCGGAGCCCCAAAGAAGCGCGCCGGCCTTGGTCGAAGCACACTACTTCCCACCGAATTCGCGATTACCAATTGGCTTGTTACGGAACCGTCGCAGAAAACGCGCACCTACCGATCACGTTAAAGCGACCGGCACGCGGTGGATCAGGGGCGACAGAGCCAATGATCTGTTCGAGTGAAAACAGCCGAAGTCCGCGGGCGATGACCAAAAGAAAGTAAACGGCCCAAGTGCCATGTTTCGTTCAGGCCTCAGGATAAAAAATCTCGATGACGAACGTCGTGCACAGCGGGGCGAGAGCAGAAGGCCAGTTCGCCAGTCCAATGAAAAGCAGAATTGGGAAGTTCGCTGAAGGCACCAAGATGCGCGGCTTCCCAACGGAAGCGCTCGTTCTCATGGGAGGAGCTTATTTTGCTGCCATCACCGCTTCCATCTCTGAGTTAGGCACGACGCCCCCGTGCCCGCCCGCGATACGGGCTGGCGCGAT
>Ga0210394_10002525_pt1 | contig 24895 bp, 23 predicted proteins | sample IncBWC12MmetaG_FD_160121 | JGI IMG/M metagenome (GOLD analysis project Ga0210394, IMG submission 160121) | Forest soil microbial communities from Barre Woods Harvard Forest LTER site, Petersham, Massachusetts, United States - Inc-BW-C-12-M | ecosystem: Environmental > Terrestrial > Soil >... | reverse complement strand
ATGTTCCCGACCGAAACGTTCCTCGCACGCGTCGAGAATGGGCCGATCGGCCACCAGCTGATGTCGAAGCTCGAAACGAAGGGCATCACGGGGCTGGCGTTCTGGGACAACGGCTTCAAGGTGTTCAGCGCGAACAGGCCGATCGACCACCCGGGTGATTTGAAGGGTTTGAAGCTGCGCATCCAGAGCTCGAAGGTGCTCGAGGCGCAGATCCGTGCGCTCGACGCGATCCCGCAGGTGATGGCGTTCAGCGATGTCTACCAGGCGCTGCAGACCGGCGTGGTCGATGGGACCGAGAATCCGTGGTCGAACATGTATACGCAGAAGATGCACGAGGTCCAGAAATACGCGGTCGACACGTACCACGGCTACCTCGGCTATGCCGTGATCGTCAACACGAAGTTCTGGTCCGGCCTGCCGCCCGACATCCGGACCGCGCTCGAGAGCGCGATGAAGGATGCGACGCAGTTCGAGCACGAGATCGCCCGCAAGGACAACGAAGACGCGATGGCGGCCATCGAAAAATCGGGTCGCACCAAGGTCATCCACCTCAGCGCGGAGCGGCGTGCCGAATGGGCCAAGGCGCTCGCGCCAGTGCGGTCGGAGGTCGCGGGCCGCGTCGGCCCGGACGTGATCGACGAGCTGGTGAAGGAGCAGGCGGCTGCGGGCGTTCACTAGCCAGCGGCTTTTCACGGGCCACTCCCGGGCGCCTGCCACCGGGTCCAGGGTGACGGGACGCGCCTGCGACCTCGGAGTTTGATGTCGCGATGCTCGCGCTCAAATTGCTCGACCGCCTTGAGGAAACGCTGATCGGCACGCTGATGGCCGTGGCCACGGCCGTGATCTTCGTGTCGGTGGTGCTGCGCTTTCTGTCCACGATGCCCGTCGTTCAGGACGTCGCGATCCGCCTGAACATGACGTGGGCGCAGGAGCTGTGCATCTTCTTGTTCGTCTGGATGGCCAAGTTCGGTGCCGCTTACGGAGTGCGGGCTGGCGTCCATGTGGGGGTCGATGTGCTGATCAACCAGCTGCCTCCGCGCTCGCGCAAGATCGTGGTGACGCTCGGCCTGCTGGGCGGGGTGCTGTTCACCGGCGTGGTCGGCACGCTGGGAGCGATTCTGGTGTGGGAGATCGCGCAGACCGATCAGACGTCCGAGGACATGGAAGTGCCGATGTGGATCGTCTACCTGTGCGTGCCACTCGGCTCCTACCTGATGTGCTTCCGCTTCATTCAAGTCGTCGTGAGCTTCGTGCGAACCGGCCAGGTCCCGCATCGGCACCTGGGGCCGGTCGAGCGTTCACCCTCCGACCGCGCGCAAGCGGACGGGGAAGCGATATGAATGCAGCGCTGATATTCGGGCTGCTGATCGCGCTGATGCTGACCGGCATGCCGGTGTCGATCTCGCTGGGTCTGACGGTTTTGACGTACCTGTTCACGATGACCCAGGTGCCGATCGAATCGGTTGCGCTGAAGCTTTTCACCGGCATCGAGAATTTCGGGATCATGGCGATCCCGTTCTTCATCCTGGCCGGCACCCTGCTGACCCAGGGCGGGGTGGCGCGGCGGATGATCCATTTCGCCACCACGATGGTCGGCCACCTCTACGGAGGCTTGGCGCTGGCCGGCATCATCGCCTGCGCGCTGTTCGCCGCGATCTCGGGATCATCGGTGGCCACGGTCGCCGCGATCGGCTCGATCATCCTGCCGGAAATGGTCGAGCGCGGCTTTCCAAAGCGTTTTGCCGCCGGCGTGATCACCACCAGCGGGGCGCTCGGGATCCTGGTGCCGCCATCGATCGTGATGGTGTTGTTCGCTGTCTCGACCAACACGTCGGTCGGCAAGCTGTTCGCGGCCGGCGTCCTGCCCGGGCTTGTGCTGGCGTTGGCGCTCAGCCTTACGACCTGGCTGATCGCGCGCCGGCGCAAGCTGCCAAGGCTGCCGCGCGCCACCTGGCGCCAGCGTTGGCAGGCGCTGCGCGAGGCCTTCTGGGGGTTGGCCCTGATCGTGGTGGTCATTGGAGGGATCTATTCGGGCGTCTTCACGCCGACCGAAGCGGCCGCGTGCGCGGCGGTCTATTCGTTCATCGTGGTCGTGTTCGTCTACGGCGACCTGAAACTGAGCCAGGTCCCGCGCGCCTTGCTCGACGCCGCCGCCATGAGCGCGATGCTGCTGTACATCATCACGAACGCAGTGCTTTTCAGCTTCCTGATGACCAGCGAGAACATCCCGCAGGGGATGGCGGACTGGCTGACCGCGCAAGGCCTGGGACCGGTCGCGTTCCTGCTGGTCGTCAACGTGCTGCTGCTGGTCGCCGGCAACGTGATGGAACCGAGCTCGATCGTGTTGATCATGGCGCCGATCCTGCTGCCGGTTGCGCTGCGGCTGCACATCGATCCGGTTCACTTTGGCGTGTTGATGATGGTCAACATGGAAGTCGGTCTGTGTCACCCGCCGGTGGGGCTGAATCTGTACGTAGCCTCGGGCATCACGAGGATGGGAATCACCGAATTGACCATCGCGGTGCTGCCCTGGCTACTCACCATGCTGGGGTTTCTGGTGCTGGTGACTTACTGGCCGGCCTTGTCGCTGGTCGCACCTCGGCTGTTGCACCTGTAGGGCCGCGACGCTAATGTAGCGGCTGAGGTGTCGGGCCATGCCACGAAACGAAGACCGCGATCTGGTTGCGAAGTTGAAAGCGAAGGTGGCGTTGGCGGCCCTTCGTGGCGACAAGACGTTGACCGAGCTGGCCACCCAATTCGGCCTGGATCCGGCCCAGATCAACGAGTGGAAGACTCAACTGGAGCGCAACGCCGAGGTCGCCTTTGGATCCGGGGAGCCGTCCAGCGAAGCACCGACGCTGCCCAACGCAGGCACCGCCCCGACAGCGCCCACCTTTTCGACGGCGCCGGCTTTTGTAGAGCGGCCGACGCTGCCGCGCGCGCCCGCCATCTCGAAGTTCCCGACCCTGCCGTCGCCGCCCACGGTGACCGAGCAACCGACGAGGATGACGTCCGTGACTCGCCCGAAGGCACCCACGCTGCCGACGCTGCCGACGCTGCGCACGCACGGTGTCCCGGAAACCGCCACGATCTCAGGCACCACGCTGGACGACCGCTACTGGGACGACAAGACACAAGCGCCGGCGACCGCCAAAGTCGGACCGGAGGCGACGGTGGCGCGGGCGGCGCCCGCGCCGCCTGTCGAGCAGCCGCTCACCTGGACCCGCCGGCTGCTCGGGCCGCTCTTCGTCGGATGGCAGGAGAAGCACCATGCAGCCAAGACGAGCCGGGAGCTGCTTAAGCTGTATCAAGCGATCGTCGCGACCCGTCCGGGGATAAGGAAGGAAGAGCTGTACCGGCAGGTTGTGATGAACCGCCTGCGCGTGACGCTGGCGGCCGCCGACGCCGTTCTGGATCGCGCGACCGAGAGCTTTGCAACCTGGCCCGTCGAGCGGCCGCTGACGTTTCGCGACGTCGTCCATTACCTGGCCGTGTCGGAGTACCTTGCCTCCAAGGATTACGTTGCGTCGTGGACGCGCGAAGACCTTGGCCGGGTCGTGGCCTCGCTGGTGCCGGAGGATCTGTAGGCGCCGGTGACGGCGCCTTGCGCTGACGGCGGCGTGCTGGTGCGCCTGGTGGCGACGTTTCGGCCAGGCGCGTTGCTCAGGGCTTGGTCTGCTGCGGCTTGAAGGGGTAGGGAAGCGGGTCGGCCGATGGCGCGTCGTGCAGCGAGAACGGTTTTGGCGCCATCGACGGGCCTTCCGGCGACAGAACCTTGGACCACCGCCGAAGCTCCTCTTCCAGCTCCCGCTGAGCCTCGTTGTCCGGAAGCGCGATCATCGGAGCGCCTTTCAGCAGCGTGCGCGCCGCATGCAGCAGGTGCAGGTCAGGGTCGAGGACATAGACCGTCTGACCCTGCGAGGGGTGACTGGTGAACATGAAGAAGCCCGACCCGTCGTTCAATGGCGCGAATCCATGCTTGTCTCCGTTCTCATCCTGCCAGGCCGCCTCTTTGATGTCGGGCGCAAACTGCGAAGGCTTGAGCTGAAGGACCGAGGCGACGTCCCTCGGCAGGGGGGTGTGGCTGCCGTGTTTGTCGATGGCCTTGAGCAGACGCCCCAGCTGCTCATGCGTCAGGCTAAACGCGAACACGCAGGCTGGTCCACACACCAGCGCACCCGCCAGCAACCGCCCCAGCATGGCGCGCCATGGCGCCCGCGATCCAATGCCTGCCCTCATCTCCGCTCCTTCACGCTAGGCGTGCTTACGAACGCCCGCCGTTCGACCACCGCCATTTTGCCGAATTCCGGATGATGCGCCGCGCGGGAAAGCACCCGATAGACGGTCGAACTCGTCAGCGTCGCGCTTGAAAAGCCCAGATCAGGCCGCCGGCGCTGAGCGTCGCGAACGCGAAGGTCCAGCCCAATCGCCCGGCACCGGTCGCGTCCAGTGACGCGCCAAACACCATCGGTGCCAGGAAGCCGGCACCGAATCCCAGCAACGAATAAATTGCCAGCGCGGCACCACGCTGGCCCATCGGCGCGACGGCCATCAGCCCTGCGGTCAGCGCGGCCGAGTCGGCCGTTACGCACATGAAATAGGCGGTCAACAAAGCCAGCGACAGCCACCAGGGCGCCGCCGCGGCGAGCCCGGTCAGCCAGCTCAGTACGCCCGCACTGACCATCACGAAGGCGATCCAGCGCCCCCGTCCGACCCTTGCCGCCAGCTCGTTGCCCAGCACGCTGGCGGGCAGGCCGAACAGGTTGATCACTGCGGCCGAGTCGGTGGCATTCAGCCAGGGACAAGTCGAGCCGGAAAGCGAGCTGGCAAACGCGATGAAGGCGACCATCCATGAGCGAAGTCCAAACAGTTCCCAGCAATGCGCCGCGTACCCCAGCACGTAGCGCCCCACGTCCGGATGCGCCAGCACACTGGGCAGACTCGACCACGGTTTGACACGGACCGCGGCGGGTGGCGCTTGCCGCGGCACCCCCAAGCCGATCAGCGCCAGTGCCAGCAATGGGCCAAGAGCCAGCGCCGCGAAGGCATGGCGCCAGGGAAGCGCAAAGGCGAGCCAGCCGGCCAGGGCCAGCGACAGGCTGGTCCCGATGCCGAAACTGGACGTGTAGAAGGCGACGTAGCGCGCCTGGCGCAAGCCGCCAACGCGATCGGTAAGCGCCTTCAGTCCCGGCATGTAAGTGCCTGCAAGCCCCGCGCCGCTCAGGGCCTGGAACAGTGCTCCGGTGAGTGTTCCTCGAGCGAATACGGCGAAGCCGACGGTGCCCGCACTGGCGAGCGCGCAGGAGGCCACGAGGACCGAACGCGCATCGATGCGGTCCGTCGCACCAGACAGGAACGGCACCGCCAGCATGTAGCCGAAGAAAAACGCGCCCCCGATGAAGCCGGCCTGCAATCCACTCAGGTTCCAGGTGGTGCGCAACAGCGGCAGCAAAGCCGGGTAGGCGGCAAACCCGGTCATGCCCAGCACCTCGGCGACGCACATCAGCGCCACGAGGCGGCCCTCGCGGGGCAGCTCAGCGGGCATGCCCTGTGGCGTCTCGCGCAGCGCCGGTCACCGAGGTATCAACGTGGACAGTGCGTAAAGACCAAACACCACGATGCTGGCGCCCGACAGCCGGTTGATCACTTGCATCCAGCGGGGGCTGATCCGGTGCCGCATCAGCGCCACGCTGGTGCTCAGAAACAGCCACCACAGCGCGGATCCGACGAATACGCCGGCAACCAGCGTCGCGGCAGCCCCATAGCTGGGCGACGCAACCAGCCCGAAGCCGGCGAACACGGCTACGAACGACAGGATCGTGGTCGGGTTGGCCAGCGTCAGCAGCAGAGTCGACCAGTACGCCGAACGCAGGTCGCCGGCGCTCTGCGCTTCGCGCTGCGCCGGCGCGCTCATAAAGGTGCGCGCGCCGAGAAAGCACAGGGCGGCGCCTCCGCCCAGACGCAGCGCGAACGCGTGGGCGAGCAGGAAACTGGACACCACCGTCAGGCCGAATCCGGCGATGCACCCGTAGGCGGCGTCGGCGGTTGCCGCTCCGAGGCCGCTGGCGAACCCGGCGATCCGGCCTTGCTCCAGGCTGCGACGTATGCACAGCAAGCCGATCGGTCCCACCGGAGCGGCGATCGACACGCCGACCACGAGGCCTTTGATCAGGAGATTGGCTGACATGGGATGTCGCAGTGCGGAAACGCGACGCTGCGCGGGCGTGCGCGTCGTCTTCCAGGTTCGCAGACATCATAGGGCAAGGTTGTATATGATGATCCGCGGGGAGACGTGATCCGAAATCGGGCGAGCGAGGACAGCACCCACGCGCGGCAACCGGGGCGCGTGGCCGGCGCCGAAGCACAAAGTTGGCCATGACCCGCAGCAATCCGTACGACGTTGGTCTGGATCGCAACCAAGCCAATTTCGTGCCGCTGTCGCCGCTGAGCTTCATCGAGCGGACGGCCGCGGTCTTCCCCGATCATCTGGCCTTGATCTACGGCCCGCTGCGCAGGACCTGGTCGCAAACCCATCAGCGCTGCCGGCGGCTGGCTGGCGCGCTGGCGGCGCGCGGCGTCGGGCGCGGCGACACGGTGGCGGCGATGCTGCCGAATGTGCCCGCGATGTTCGAAGCGCATTTCGGCGTCGCGATGAGCGGCGCCGTATTCAATACGTTGAACACGCGCCTCGACGCCGAGACGATCGCTTTCATGCTGCAGCACGGTGGCGCTCGCGTCCTGCTGACCGATCGCGAGTTTGCGCCGGTGGTCGAGGAGGCGCTGGCACTGAGCGCAGGCGAGCGCCCGCTGGTGATCGAGGTGCGCGATGATCGGGCTCCGGCCGGCAAGGAGCTGGGCGAGATCGATTACGAGTCGCTGCTGGCCGAAGGCGATCCGCAGTTCCCTTGGCAACTGCCGCAGGATGAGTGGGACGCTATCACGCTGAACTACACGTCCGGCACGACCGGCAATCCGAAGGGGGTCGTCTATCACCACCGCGGGGCGTATTTGAACGCGGCCAGCAACGTGATTTCATGGGGCATGCCCGAGCACTCGGTGTACCTGTGGACGCTGCCGATGTTCCATTGCAACGGCTGGTGCTTCCCGTGGACGATGGCCTTGAACGCAGGCACGAGCGTGTGCCTGCGGCGGGTCGATCCGGCCCAGGTATTCGAGCTGATCCGGGAGCACCGCGTCACCCACCTGTGCGGCGCGCCGATCGTCTACAGCATGTTGATCAACGCGCCCGACGAGCTGCGCGCTGGGATCGATCACAAGGTCAAGGGCCTGATCGCGGGAGCAGCGCCTCCGGCAACGGTGATCGAAGGGTGCGAACGAATCGGGTTCGATATCACTCATGTTTACGGCCTGACCGAGTCGTATGGCCCGGCCGCCGTTTGCGCCAAGCAGGAATCGTGGGACGAGCTGCCGCTCGAGGAGCGCGCCCGCCTGAACGGACGCCAGGGAGTCGCGTATCACCTGCAGCAGGCCATCGCGGTCATGGATCCGTCCACGATGCAGCCGGTGCCCCCGGATGGGGAGACGATGGGCGAGATCTTTTTCCGCGGCAACATTCTGATGAAGGGCTACCTGAAGAATGCGGCAGCCTCCGCCGAGGCATTCGCCGGCGGCTGGTTCCATACCGGCGACCTGGCGGTCGTGCATGCGGACGGCTACGTCAAGATCAAGGACCGCAGCAAGGACATCATCATCTCGGGGGGCGAGAACATCTCGTCGTTGGAGGTTGAGGACGCACTGCATCGGCATCCCGCGGTGCTGGTTGCGGCCGTGGTCGCACAGCCGGACCCCAAATGGGGCGAGGTCCCCTGCGGGTTCGTCGAGTTGAAGCCGGGCGCCAGCGTCGAGGCGGAGGAGTTGATCGAGCACTGTCGCAAGCTCCTGGCGCGTTTCAAGGTGCCCAAGCGCCTGGTGTTCGGAACACTGCCCAAGACGTCAACCGGCAAGATCCAGAAGTTCGTGCTGCGCCAGCAGGCCAAGTCGGCGAGCGCCATCGAATAGGCCGCCGTGTCCGCCAGCGAGGTCATACTCGAAGCGCAGGGGCTGTCCAAGGAGTTCCTGGGGTTCTGCGCGGTCGACTCGGTGGACCTGGCCGTCCGGCGCGGCAGCGTGCACGCGCTGATCGGGCCCAATGGCGCCGGCAAGACGACCGTGTTCAACCTGCTGACCGGGTTCGTGCAGCCCAGCGCCGGGCGCATCCGGTTCAACGGCATGGACATCACGGGCGAGTCGCCGGTGCAGATCGCGCGCCGCGGCATGATCCGCTCGTTTCAGATCTCCGCCACGTTTCCGCACCTGACGTTGCTGGAGAATGTCCGGGTCGCGCTGCAGCGGAAAATGCGCAATTCACTGCACTTCTGGGAGCACGAGTCGCGACTGGACTGCCTGAACGAGCGGGCGATGCAGCTGCTCGAGGCAGTCGATCTGGCCGAGCTTGCCCATCGGATCACCGTCGAGCTTCCCTACGGGCGCAAACGCGCGCTCGAGATCGCGACGACGCTCGCGCTGGACCCCGAGCTGATGCTGCTGGACGAGCCGACGCAGGGCATGGGCCACGAGGATGTGAGTCGGGTGGTCGAGCTGATCCGCAAGGTCGCGCGCGACCGCACGATTCTGATGGTCGAGCACAATCTGTCGGTGGTCGAGACGCTGAGCGATGTGATCACGGTGTTGCAGCGGGGCAGCGTGCTGGCCCAAGGCCCTTACTCGGCTGTATCGAAAGACCCTCGGGTGCTCGAAGCCTATGTCGGAGTCGAGGTGTGAGCAGCGCATCGGCCCCCGGCGCGGAAATGCTCCGCCTGCAAAACGTGCATGCGTTCTACGGCGAATCCCACATTCTTCACGGCATTGAACTGGGGGTGAATCGAGGTGAGCTGGTCACGCTGCTCGGTCGCAACGGGGCCGGTCGCACCACCACGCTCAAGGCCATTTTAGGACTGGTGGGGCGCCGCACCGGGTCGATCACCTTCGACGGGCAGCAGATGGTTTCAATGGCGCCGCACCGGATCGCACGCCTGGGCATCGGCTATTGCCCGGAAGAACGCGGGATCTTCGCCGGGCTGAGCACCGAGGAAAATCTGCTGCTGCCGCCCAAGCTGAACAGCGGAGGTTTGACCATCGACGAGATCTACGCGATGTTCCCGAATCTGCTCGAAAGGCGTCACAGCCCCGGCACCCGTCTGTCGGGCGGCGAGCAGCAGATGCTGTCGATGGCCCGCATTCTGCACACAGGTGCCCACCTGCTGCTGCTGGACGAGATCACCGAGGGCCTGGCGCCCGTGATCGTCAGGAAGCTCGGCGAGGTGCTGAGAATGTTGAAGGCGCGAGGCTTCACGATCGTGCTGGTGGAGCAGAATTTCCGCTTCGCCGCCCCGCTGGCCGACCGCCACTACGTGCTGGAGCATGGACGGATCGTGCAGACCGTGACTCGCGAGGAACTTCCTTCATGCACCGAGCGCTTGCATGCGCTGCTCGGCGTTTGATCGACCGGTGAACGGGTGAAATCCAAAGAGGAGAACCGATGAGAGCGAAATTTCTGATCCAGGCTGCGGGCCTGGCCCTGATGCTGGCGGGCGCGGCCCATGCCCAGGTCGCCGGCGGCGTCGTGAAGATCGGCGTACTGACCGACATGTCCGGCGCTTACTCGGACATTTCGGGGCAGGGCGCGGTGGTCGCCACCCAGATGGCGATCGACGACTTCGTGGCGCAGGAAAAGCCATCCTTCAAAGTCGAAATGGTCTACGCCGACCATCAGAACAAGGGCGACATCGCCGCCAACAAGGCGCGCGAGTGGTTCGAGCGCGACGGTGTCGACGTCGTGACCGACCTGGTGACGAGTTCGACCGCGCTGGCGGTGCAGAAGATCGGCAAGGAAAAGAACAAGCTGGTGTTCGTATCCGGAGCGGCCTCGACCCGGATCACCAACGAAGACTGCAACGACGTCACCATTCACTGGACCTACGACACCTACGCGCTGGCCGACGGAACCGCCAAGTACGTGGTGAAGAACGGCGGCAAGACCTGGTTCTTTCTGACGGCCGACTATGCATTCGGCCAGTCGCTGGAAAAGGATGCCAGCGATGTGATCGTGGCCAACGGCGGCAAGGTGCTGGGCTCGGTGCGTCACCCGTTTCCCGGGACCGATTTCTCCTCGTTCCTGTTGAAGGCGCAGGCCTCGGGCGCGCAGGTGATCGGACTCGCGAATGCCGGCACCGACACCACCAACTCGATCAAGCAGGCGGCCGAATTCGGCATCACCCCCAAACAGTCGCTGGCCGGCTTGCTGGTGTTCATCAGCGACGTGCATTCGCTCGGACTGAAGGCTGCGCAGGGCATGTACCTGACCGAGGGGTTCTACTGGGACATGAACGACGAGACCCGAGCCTGGTCGAAGCGCTTCTTCGAGAAGTTCAAGCGGATGCCGACGATGGCGCAAGCCGGCGACTATTCGTCGGTGATGCACTACCTGAAGGCGGTCAAGGCGGTCAACAGCGACGACACGCAGAAGGTGATGGCGCAGATGAAGAAGACGCCGGTCAACGACTTTTTTGCAAAGAACGGTCGTATCCGGGACGACGGGCGGATGGTGCACGACATGTACCTGTTCCAGGTGAAGAAGCCGTCGGAATCGACCGCCCCGTGGGACTACTACAAGCTGATCGCCACGATCGCGGCCGACGAGGCGTTCCAGCCGCTGTCCGCGTCGCGCTGTCCGCTGATCAAGAAATGAGATGAACGCGACGCGGCGGGGCCTGCTGCTGACGCTCGCACTGGCGCTGCTCCCGGTGGGCGCGTCCCGGGGCGAGATTGCCGAGGGCGGCGTGAAGATCGGCGTCCTGACCGATCTGTCGGGGATCTATTCGGATTTGTCCGGCCGGGGTGCCGTCGTCGCCACGCAGATGGCGATCGACGATTTCGTGGCGCAGGAGAATCCATCCTTCAAGGTCGAGCTGGTCAGCGCCGACCATCGGAACGACGAACGAGTCGCCGCCGACCAAGCGCGCGAGTGGTTCGACCAGGACCACGTCGACGTGGTGTCGGACCTGGTTACCACCACGACCGCGCTGGCTGTGATGAAGGTCGCCAAGGAGAGGAACCGGGTGGCGCTGGTGTCCGGCGCCGGCTCGACCCGGATCACCAACGAGGATTGCAACGACGTCACCGTCCACTGGACCTACGACACCTACGCGCTGGCTCACGGCACCGCCAAGACGCTGGTGCAGCGCGGCGGCAAGAGCTGGTTCTTCCTGACCGCCGACTACGCGTTCGGCACCTCGCTGCAGAAGGACGCCTCGGACGTCGTGGTGGCCGAGGGCGGTAGCGTGCTCGGCTCGGTGCGCCATCCGTTCCCGGGCCACGATTTCTCGTCCTTCCTGCTGAAGGCGCAGGAATCAGGCGCGCAGGTGATTGGACTGGCCAACGCAGGCGCCGATACCGTCGAGTCGATCCGACAGGCGGCCGAGTTCGGCATCACGCCCAAGCAGACGCTGGCCGGGCTGCTGATGTCGATCACGGACATCCATTCACTGGGCCTGAAGACGGCGCAAGGCATGTACCTGACCGAGGGCTTCTACTGGGACATGAACGACCAGACGCGCGCCTGGTCGCGCCGCTTTTTCGAGAAGCACCACCGAATGCCGACCATGTCGCAGGCCGGCGATTATTCGTCGGTGATGCACTACCTGAAGGCCGTGAAGGCGGTCAACAGCGTCGACGCGCAGAAGGTGATGGCGCAGATGAAGAAGACGCCGGTCAACGACTTTTTCGCGAGGAACGGCCTGATTCGGGATGACGGCCGGATGGTGCACGACATGGTTCTGTTCCAGGTGAAGAAGCCGTCCGAGTCGTTCGGCCCGTGGGACTACTACAAGGTGGTCGCCACCATCCCCGCGGCGGAGGCCTTTCAGCCGCTGTCGGCATCGCGCTGCCCGCTGATCAGGAAATAGCCCAGTGCACGGGACCCTCACCCCCAGCCCCTCTCCCACTGGCGTGGGGGAGGGGCGCACGACCGCCGCAATGTGGTGCCCGATCGCCCGTCTCCCGCTCGCGGGAGAGGGGAGGGGGTGAGGGTGTCCACGATCTTCGGGGTTGCGCCCCAGATGCTGTTCGGCCAGCTGCTGCTGGGGCTGATCAACGGGTCGTTTTATGCGGTGCTCAGCCTCGGGCTGGCCGTCATCTTCGGCATGCTGAACATCATCAACTTCGCACACGGCGCGCAGTACATGATCGGGGCGTTTGTCGCCTGGATCGGACTGACCGTGTTCGGAGTGAACTACTGGGCGGCGCTGGTGCTGGCACCTTTGCTGGTGGCGCTGTTGAGCGTGCTGATCGAACGCCTGATGCTGCGGCGCCTGTACCAGCTCGATCACCTGTACGGGCTGTTGCTGACCTTCGGGCTGGCGTTGATCGCCGAAGGGGTGTTTCGCAACTACTACGGCGTATCGGGTGAGTCGTACGACGTGCCCGAGCAGCTGCAGGGTGGCGTGAATCTCGGTTTCATGTTCCTGCCGCTGTATCGCGCTTGGGTCGTGCTGGCGGCGCTGAGCGTGTGCTTCGCGGTCTGGTTCGCGATCGAGCGCACTCGCCTGGGCGCCACCCTGCGCGCTTCGACCCAGCGACCGGACCTGGTGCAGGCCCTCGGCATCAACGTGCCGCTGCTGATGACGCTGACCTACGCGGCCGGCGCCGGCCTGGCGGCTTTTGCGGGAGTGCTGGCAGCGCCGGTGATCCAGGTCAATCCGCTGATGGGATCGCATCTGATCATCGTGGTGTTCGCGGTGGTCGTGATCGGCGGCATGGGATCCATCCTGGGGTCGATCGTCACCGGCCTCGGCCTCGGGCTGATCGAGGCGCTGACCAAGGTCTACTATCCGGAGGCCTCGGGCGTGGTGATCTTCCTGATCATGGTGATCGTATTGATGGTGCGTCCGGCGGGTTTGTTCGGCCGGCAGGCATGACGGAGTCCCGATGATGAGTCAGGGTGCCGGCGCGCGTGGCTCGAGCGCTCCGATGTTCGCGGCGCTGATCGTGGTCGGGCTGGTGGCACCGTTCCTGGTGTACCCGACCTTCCTGATGAAGGTCCTGTGCTTCGCGCTGTTCGCGTCCGCATTCAACCTGCTGCTGGGCTATGTCGGCCTGCTGTCATTTGGCCACGCTGCGTTCTTCGGCTTCGGCGCCTACGTGTGCGGTTATGTCTGCAAGAGCCTGGGCGCTCCGCCGGAGGCCGGCATCCTGGCCGGGACCTTGCTGGCCGGCGCGCTGGGGGCGATGTTTGGCGCGCTGGCGATCCGGCGCTCCGGCATCTACTTCGCGATGATCACACTGGCGCTCGCGCAACTCGTTTATTTCATCGAGGTGGAGGCGCCGTTCACCGGCGGCGAGGACGGGCTGCAGGGCATTCCACGGGGTCATCTGTTCGGCTTGATCGACCTGTCGAACAATCTGGCGATGTATTACCTCGTCCTCGCGATCTTTCTCGCGGGGTTCTGGCTGATCCATCGCACGATCCAATCGCCGTTCGGCCAGATCCTGAAGGCGATCCGCGAGAACGAGCCGCGAGCGATCTCGCTCGGTTACGCGGTCGACCGCTACAAGCTGCTGGCGTTTGTACTGTCGGCGACACTGGCAGGCCTGGCTGGCGCGACCAAAGCGATCGTGTTCCAGCTGGCCTCGCTGACCGATGCGCACTGGCACACCTCGGGCGAGGTCGTGCTGATGACCCTGCTGGGCGGACTCGGAACGGTGCTCGGCCCTTCGGTGGGCGCCTTGACCATCACCGGGCTCGAGAGTGTTCTGGCCGACAAGGTGGGATCCTGGGTGACGGTCATCATGGGCGGCATCTTTGTCGTCTGCGTGCTCGTGTTCCGCCGGGGCATCGTCGGCGAGCTGCGTGCGCTGCGCCTTGGTCGCCGGTCCCAGGCCTGAGGCCTCGGGCCGCCGGGTTGCAGGCTGGTGGCTGGCCTGCCTGGCCGTTGCCGCGCTGCTCGCCGGGTCGGCCGCTGCGGCCGATCAAATCCTGAAGGTCGGCTCCAAGCGATTCACCGAGTCGACGATCCTGGGCGAAATCCTGACTCAAACGGCGCGGCGCACGACGCCGAGCGAACACGTTCCCGGCATGGGCAACACCGCCATCGTGTTCGAAGCGCTGCGCGGTGGCGCGATCGACCTGTATCCCGACTACCTGGGGACGATCGAACTGGAGATCCTGCATCACGCTCGAGCCGATGCGACGATCGCTCAGGTCGACCAGGAATTGGCGCCGCTCGGGCTTGGCGTCGACATTGCGCTCGGCTTCGACAATTCCTACGCGATCGGGGTTCGGGGCGACACCGCACGAGCGCTTCACCTGACTCGCATCAGCGACCTGGCCGACCATCCGGAACTTCGAATCGGGCTTTCGCACGAGTTCCTGGGCCGGGCCGACGGTTGGCCAGGGTTGGCGCGTCACTACGGACTGACCGCGACGCCGAGCGGGCTGGACCATGGCCTGGCGTACGAAGCGCTGGCCGCGCGCCAGATCGACGCAATCGATCTATACACGACGGACGCCAAGATCGCGCGATACGGCATCCAGGTGCTGCAGGACGACCGCCACTATTTCCCGCGCTACGACGCGGTCGTGCTGTACCGGCGCTCGGTTCCCGAGCGGTTTCCGCGGGCCTGGGAGGCGCTGAAAGCGCTGACGGGCCGTATCGACGAGCGCCGGATGATCGAACTGAACGCCGCGGCCGAGCTCGATCATCGCGCGGCGAGCGAAGTCGCACGATCGTTTCTGGATCAATCGACCCCGGGCGGGGCGCGCACCCCCTTCCTCGATCGGCTGTTCGGAGAAGATTTCGGCCGGCTGGCGCGCCAGCACGTACTGCTGGTTCTGCTCTCGGTGGCGGCGGCGAGCGTGCTGGGGATTCCGCTCGGAGTGGCCGCAGCACGCTGGCGGCGCGCGGGCGCGATCATTCTGGCGGTCGTGGGAGCGCTGCAAACCATTCCAGCGCTTGCGCTGTTGGCGGCGTTGATTCCATTGCTGGGCGCAATCGGTACCCGTCCCGCGCTGGTCGCCCTGTTCATCTTTGCGCTGCTGCCGATCGTACGCAACACGGCCGTGGGCCTTGCTCAAGTGCCGAACGTGCTGCGCGAGGCCGCCACCGCGTTGGGAGCCAGGAGCCTCACGCGGCTGTGGACGGTCGAGCTGCCGCTGGCCTCGCCCGTCATCGTGGCGGGAATCCGCACCGCGGCCGTGATCAGTGTCGGCACTGCGACGATTGCGGCATTCGTCGGCGCTGGCGGGTTCGGTGAGCGCATCTCGATCGGACTCGCACTGAACGACTACCAGATGCTGCTGGCGGGAGCGCTTCCGGCCGCTGCGCTGGCGCTGCTGTTCGAAGCCCTGTTCGGTGGGCTCGAATGGGCCGTGCGCCGGCCGGGCGGCCGCGTCATCCGATAGGGCTGCTCGAGAGGTAATCGCCGAGCCGGTTTTTCGAGCCGTCGGTGATTCGCCGGGCATGCACTCAAGGCTTCACCGGAATCCTCCGGCGCCGATTCAAGACTAACTTGTGTCAAACGTCTTGAGGTGCACCGAAACCGGATACCAACCATGCCGCCGCGCGCTGATACGACAACCAAGAACCTCGGCCGGCCGATAGGGTGGGTGGCCCTGTTGCTCGGCGCCATCGTTGCGCTGTTCGCAGCGCCGTTTCTCGGTCGAGCCGATTTGATCGGGCCGGGTCCGGGCGGCGGCGAGGAGGCAGCTCCCGTGCCGTCGTATTCAGCCCCGATCGAGACCGCACTCAGCGACGCGCTCAAGCGCCGTCGGTTGAGCATCGATTGGGTTGATCTGCCCGCGGCCTTCACGCCCGGGCAGACCAGCAGGGTGCGGGTCAAGGTGTCGAACGCCGGGGACGGCCAGGCGCCATCGACCGCTGTGGTCCAGGACCGCTATGCCTGGATCGACCTGACGCTGATCGACGCCGCGGGCCGCGAGATTCATCGGCGCGCGGCGATCGAAGCAGGCAGCGCCGTCGCAGGGTTCAGCTTCGTGCTTCCCGCCGATGTGGTTGGGCCCATCGCGGTGCGCGCAGACTTGAACGATCGACCCTCCCCTCAGAGGCTGCTCGACTCGGTGTTCGGCCCGGGTCGGCAGCCTTTCGAAGTCACTCACCTGGCAAGCGTCGCCGAGCGGGTTCCGTTGTCGAAGGTGCAGCCGACCGCCACTGAGGCAATGCAGCGATTGCTGCTGTTGGTCGCACTCGGCCGGTCGTCCCGCTGACCGGCCGCTGCCAGGACGCCCGGGTCAGCACACCGATTCGGCGGTCCTTCGTCTCGGTGGCCGGTGTAAAAGAGACGCCGCGCACCCCTATCGGGTCATTGCGCGGCGCGCAAAATAGCTTGTCGTGTCAACGGCAAGTACCAGCGCGAGCATCGCCAGAAGGACGGTCGCGGTACGCCCCATCTGGAACAGGCCCAGGTGGTACGAGAGGAGCTGACCCAGCCCCCCCGCGCCGACCACGCCGAGGATCGACGCAGCGCGGATGTTGTTCTCCCAGCGATACAACGTATACGAGAGCAGCTGAGGCGCAACCTGCGGCAGCGTTGCATACAGCAGCACCTGCGCCGGACGCGCGCCTTGCGCGCGCAGCGCGAACGCCGGTGCGGGCGGCGCGTTCTCGATGGCCTCGGCAAACAGTCGGCCCAAGACGCCGGTCGTGTGCAGCGCCAGGGCCAGCGTGCCGGCCATCGGTCCGAGGCCCGCTGTAATCAGCATCAACGAAGCCCACACCAGCTCGGGCACCGCGCGCAGCGCGTTCAGCAGCAGGCGGGTCGGAACGCGCCACAGCGCGCCCCCGTGGGTGCGAGCAGCCGGCAGGGCCAGCAGCAGACCGAACAGCGCGGCCACCAAGGTTCCGAGCGCCGACATCGCCAGTGTCTCGGCGGTGGCCTGCACGACCTTCGAGACGAACAGTGCTGAGGTATCGGGAGGAAAGAACTCGCCGGCGAAGCGAGCCATTGCTGCCAATGAATCGCGCGACCAGAGCGCGCTCCATTGCAGATCCAGGCTCCAGAAGCTGGCCACGACCAGCGCGATCGCCGCCAGCAGAACCGAGCCGGCCCGGACGCGCGGCGTGATCAGCCCCGACGGCAGGCGCTCGAAAGCCGGAGGGCCCGCGCTCATCGCAGCAGTCCGCGCAACCACGCGCTGGCGCTGTCCGCCAGCCAAACCAGACCGATGAAGACCAGCAGCATCGTCGCCACTTCGTTGCCGGCCAGCATCTTCAACGAGCTGTCCATCTGCTGGCCGAGCCCGCCGGCTCCGACGAAACCCAGCACGACCGAAGAACGGATCGCGCATTCCCAGCGGTAGATCGTGTAAGACGTCAGCTCGGGCGCCGCCTGCGGCAGCAGGCCATACAGGAACGCCTGCAGGCGGCCGCCGCCGTTGGCGAGCAGCGTGCGGGTCGGATGCTCGTCGCTGCCTTCCAGGATCTCGGCGAACACCTTGCCCAGCATGCCGCCGTACGTCAGGCCGATCGCCAGCACGCCCGAGGTCGGGCCGAGTCCAACCACCCGCACGAACACGAGCGCCCACACCAGCTCGGGCACCGTGCGCAGGGCCACCATCAGGGCACGCGCGGCCTGTCGCGTCACGAAGGGCACAACGCCCATTCGCCCGGACAAGCTGGAGATCGAGAGCGCGGCCGTCGCAACCAACGCGAGCGGTGCCGCCAGCAGCAGCGCCAGGGTCACGCCGGCCGTGGCGATGGCGACGGTGCGCCACGTTTCGCGCGCGACCACCCGCAGAAAGTCCGCGTCGAGCGCCGGCGGCAGGAAGCCGGCCAGGAAGTGCGCCGTCACCTGCAGGCTGCGCGAATCCAGCATTCGCCAGGGACGGAACTCAGTCAGCACCAGCAACGGCCACAACAACACGGCCGAGACCAGCAGCCACGCAAGGCGCCCTCGCCAGGCCGGATCGCGCTGGTACGGCGATCTCACCGCAGCCATCAGCAGTCCCGGATCCGTTTCCATGACGCCGCAGCTAGCGCCACACCATCGGCACTGCCACGGTTTCGCCCGTCTCCACCTCGGCAGCCACATCGCTCGGCTCCGGCGTCGGTGCTTCGCGCTCGTACAACGACCTCAACTGCTCGGGCGAGATCTGCGAAGGCGGGCTGTCGAAGCGGATCCGGCCGGCGCGCACGCCGATCAGCCGCGGGAAATGGGTCATCGCCATGTCAACCTGGTGCATCGAAACCACCAGCGTGATGCCGCGCTGAGACGCGCGCTGTCGCACGATCTGCAGAGCGCGGGTCGCTCGCACCGGGTCCAACGCCGACAGCGGCTCATCGAGCAGCCACAGCCGGGCCGGAGCGAGCAGCGCACGCGCCAGGCTGACCCGCTGGCGCTCTCCACCCGATAGCCGATCGACCCGATCGAACAACCGGCCGCCCAGATCGAACGGCTCGAGCGCCTCGTGCGCGGCGCCAATGTCGAGCGGATAGAGCAGCGAGCGCAGGCTGCTCGCGAGGCTCATCGCAGGCAGGCGCCCGGCAAGGACCGCCGTCACCACGCGCTGGCGCGGCGGCAAAGGAGGCACCTGAGGGGCCAGGAACAACCTTCGGCGCAATTGCTGGCGGCTGCGCGAGCCAAGCGCCCACGGCTCCTGGCCGTCGAGCAGAACCCGCCCGCGAGTGGCGCGCAGCGCTGCCGCCGCCACGTGCAGCAGCGTCGTTTTGCCGGCCCCCGATGGGCCGACCAGGGCCACGTGCTCGCCGCCATCGACCTTGAACTCGACGTCGGCGAGGGCAGGGCGCGTCTGCGACGCCCCACCCGGGTACCGGACCGACACCTGCTCCAGCTGCAGGCTTGAGCCGGCTGCCTTCAACGGTTCGAGCGCCCGATGCTCACAGCAATCCGGCGCTGCGCGCGGCGGCTTCGATGGCCTGGTAGTTCTCGGCCCGCGTCGGAATGAAGCGGGAGGCCCGCTGCAGATTCAGGATCTGCCTGCCTTCCGCCGTCCCGGGACTCAGGTCGAGGAATGCCTGGCGCAGCTTTTCGCGCACCGCCTCCGGCATTGTCGTGCTGACCGACCAGTTGTAGTCGTAAAACGGGCGTGTCGTATAGAACACTTTCACCTGCGCCGTATCGACTTTGCGCTTCGCGACGAAGTCCTCCCACACCGAAATGTTCAGCGCGCCCGCATCGACCTTGCCGGCGGCGACCGCGGCGATGGTCGCGTCATGGGCACCGGAATAGGCGATGCGGCCCAGGTCACGCTCCGGATCGATGCCGGCCTGCAGCAAGGCGTTGCGTGGCATCAGATGCCCGGAGGTGCTCGATTGCGACCCGAAGCTGAAGGTATGGCCCTTCAGGTCCGCCAGCGACTGGATGCCGCTTGCCGCTCCGGTGATGAAGACGGACCGGAACTCCTGATCTTCGGCGCGCTGCACCAGCGGGATCACCTGGCCGCCGGAGCGGATCTTGGCCTGGATGAACGTGAAGCCTCCGAACCACGCGAGATCGACTTTGCCGTTGACCAATGCTTCGACTGCGGCCGCGTAGTCGGTCACCGGAGTCCATTCGATCGGCCGGCCGAGGCGCGCTTCCAGATATCGTCCCAGCGGCGCGAACTTTCGCGCGAGCTCGGTGGGCGCCTCGTCGGGAATTGCGGTCACCCGCAACGGCTGCTCCGCTCGGGCCACGGGTGACGTAAAGCCGGTCGCACCGATTGCGACAACGCCGGCGAGGAGGGCAACGATCAGGCGTCGCGCGAAGCGCGGGCGATATTCATTCATGGATTGCTCCCCCGGTTGCTGCCAGCGCACACGTGCGAAAGCCAGCGAAGATATCATTTCGCTCGGGAACGAAGAAGTTCCGATAGCGTGGATGGCGCAGTCGCGGGTGCGTCGCGACCGATCCTCCGCGCAGGACTTTGCGCGACCCGAACCACGGCACCGAGTAGTCGCGATAAGGATGCGGCTTGAATCCGGGGTAGGGAGCGAAGACCGATGCAGTCCATTCCCATACCTGACCGAACTGGATCGACTCCGCCACCGGGGATTGTGGCGCGGTCATCGCCGCCACCTCCCACTCGAACTCGGTTGGCAGACGTCGGCCTGCCCAGCGGCACCACGCCCGCGCCTCGTGCCAGGTCAGATTCGTGACGGGAGCGGCATCCTCCAGCGCGATCCACCGGCCGAACCATCGCTGTTCAAATCCGCTGCCTGCGCGCCGCCAGTTGCGCGGACAGCGGGCGCTGATCCGCTGGCGCCACGCCCAACCCTCCTCGCTCCAATGCAGGGGGTTATCGTATCCGCCGTCGGCGACAAAGGCCGCGTAGGCCTGGTTATCAACCGGTGCGCGGTCGATCTGGAATCGATCCACGTCGACCCAGCTCTGCATCAACTCGTTGTCGAAGGCGAATGCAATGGCCTGCATGCCGGCTTCAAAGCGCGTCGCGTCGAAGGTCAGCTCTTTCGGTGATTGGGTATCGCCGTCGTCCGGTGCCGCGGGCGGATTCAGCGGCACGGGCAGATCCAGCCCGTTGGCCATGTACAGCGCCGCCTCGTGGTGCATGTCCTCGTGCATCAGCGCAAGCCAGCCGAAGTACAGCAGTCCTGCGCCGTCCGCGCTGGCACGCGAAAGCAGCTGCAGCGTCTGCTCGAGCGTGCGGCCCAGGTAGCCGCGCGTTTCGGCCACGCCGGGCAACGGCAGTTGCCAGCGCGACGTATGCTCGATGCGGCTCGAGTCGTACAGCCCGTCGGAGTTATCCAGGCACGAAGCGGTGCGCGGTGTCTCTGGATCGGCCGCGACCCCGAGCCGTCGTTGCGGATTGCGCCCGATCCAGTATTCCTGGAACCAGCCAACGTGGCCGAGCTCCCACAATGGAGGGTTGACTTCGGTCGAGTAGGGGATCTGCAATCCGGTCGCGCGCAGCGCGCGCTCGTACACGGCGAACGTGCGCAGCGTGCTGGCACGGCTGTCCATCAGCGCAGCGCTCAGCATGCCGCGATCGGCGCGGCGGATCAGCATCGGATCGTCGATGGGCGGCATGCGCCGGTGTGCTCCGCCGCGCAAGGCATGCCTGGGATCGGCCCCGTCGCGGCAACCACATTGTGCCGCATCCGACGATTCTGAAGCCGGGCTCGGACTCCTGCCGCAAGCCGCCCGCAGGACAGTATGACGCTGGACCATCAGCGAGCGGGGAATCGAATCCATGGAACCGACTCTGCGCAAGCAGTTCGCGGCCAATCGTGCCCGGTGGGACGAGTCCGTCGACATCCATCTGAACGCCAGAAGCTACGACCTGTCGGCGCTCAAGCCGGGCACGGACAGCTGCACCCGATCGAGGAGGCCGAGCTCGGCCCGGTCGATGGCAAGCGAGTGCTGCATCTGCAGTGTCATTTCGGACGCAACACGTGGATCCTGGCGCAGCGTGGCGCCGAAGTGGTCGGATTGGATTTCTCGGAATCGGCGATCAGCGATTGCGACACCAACGGACCACCTCCTGGATGCATCCGCTTGGAGAGACGATCTCGGCGCTGATTCGCTCTGGCTTGTCGCTGCAGTGGCTGCATGAACACGAGTGCGTGCCGTGGCGCGCGTTCGATTGCCTGGTCGAAGGCAGGGACGGGATGTATCGATGGCCCGGCGAGCGCTGGCTGCCTCTTGCCTTTTCACTGTGTGCGCATCGGCGCTAAGCCGTGGTAGTCCGAACTGCCGGTTTTGCGCGCTCAACCACGCGCATGTGGGTCATCCGAGGCATCCATTTGAAATAGCTCTGCGTCAATACGAATTTTGCGGGAATGGTTGAACCATCGCAGATTGATCGGCACCATTGACTCAACACCAAGCACCAAGGGATGGCCTCGTCCGAGCAGCATGAGTTTTCCGGTGGAGGCTGTTTTCGAGTTTTTCTCACGTTGAGGAGATGAACCATGAAACTTGCAACCGCGACTGCTTGCTTTACCCTGGCAGCCCTCCTGGCCCCGATCGCGGCCTACTCGGAGGATTCGGATCGCGATTCCGATCGCTCGCACCCGATGACGTACGCCAAGGATTCGGCGATCACGACCAAGATCAAGGCCAAGCTGGCCAGTGAAGACCCGAAATCCATGGTCAATGTCCGGGTCGATACCGACGCCAACGGCGCCGTGGTCTTGAGCGGGCAGGTTCACTCGGAGCGCGATGCCGATCGCGCGATCCTGCTGGCGCGTCAGACGGAAGGGGTGACCTCGGTCAAGAGTCAGATCCAGGTGAAGAAGGAAGACTAACCCGCTGATGGGCCTTGGCAGGCGCGCATCGATTCCGATGCGCGCCTGTCGACGATCCGCTTTCAAGAGTGCCCGGCGCTTCGCTGCTCTTGCCGGGGCGCCCCCTGCGGACCCGGCGGGTTCGCACCGGGCGGCGGGTTGAGGGATCGAAACCTGGCCAGCTCGTCACGCAGCCATCGATCGGCCGCAATCTCTTCGCTTCCAGCGCATCGAATCCTGTAGGGCTCGCCGCTCAAGCTGCTCCTGGTCGCGGCCCGTTCGATGAAATCCTCGGTCGTTGCGATCAGGTCGCGCCTCAGCAGGAACGAGTACTTGCTGCGGACGTGCGCTTGCGCCGCCTTCGCGTCATGCCAGCTGCCGTTGCGATAGAACTCGCATCCCGAGGTCCCAATGGTGTCGAGCAGGAAGTCGATCTCCTGCTGCACCTGGGGAGGCAGTGGCGCGGCACCGGGTGCCGCCATCAGCGAAATCCCGATCAGGGACACCAAGGCCATCGCGAGAAGTCGCCTCACAGCTCGTCATCCACCGGCAGCGTGGAGAGGAAGCCGGCTTCGAAGCGCTGCCAGCTGCTGCGTGCGGGCTCGCTCTGGTAGGTCACGTCCGCGCCGTTTTCTCGGGTGGTCCATGCCAGCCTGGGCCGGTTATCGATGCTGTCCTTGCGCAACGTCACCTTGTACGCGTTGGCAGGCTGCGTCATCGCGGCGAAGCGCGTCGCCACCTGCTGGGCGATCGCCGGGCTGTCGATCAGCAGGCCAAGCTCGGTGTTCAGATGCATCGAGCGCTGATCGAAATTCATCGATCCGATGAAAACGCGCTGGCGATCGAAGACGAACAGCTTCGCGTGCAACGCAAAGTTTCCGTATTGCGCGATTGAGCGCGTCTCGCCGCTGCCCCTGGGATTTCCGAGCAGCGAGCGAATCTCGAACAACTCCGCCCCTTGTTCGAGCAGAGGGATCCGATAGTGCATGTAGCCCGCATGGGCGATCAACTCGATCGACGATTCCAATGAATTCGTCAGGGCCCGTATCTGCACATTACGCCCGCGCAGCTGCGTGAGCAGCCGCATCCCGTCGTCGCCCGGCACCAAATAGGGTGAAACCATCAGCAGCTCCGACTGCACCTGCTTCATCGCATCGACGACCTCACGGCGCATCAGGTTGCCGACCATCGTGCCGCTTTCGACCTTCTTCTTGTCCGGGCTGTCGCACAGCACCTGCGCGCGTGCCCACACCAGAGGCAGCCGGCCCGAAAGCAGTCCGTTGAACGGCTCGCCTTCCGTGACTCGCTTCATATAGTCGATATTGGCGGCCTTGGCCTGCTGGCTCTCCTGGTTCAGCGCCTCACGATGCTCCTCAAGCACCGCCGGATGCAGCACCTCGCGGCCTGCGAGGGCCTGCACCGGGATCGACATCACGCTGTTCCAATAGTCATCGAAGGTGGCCGACAGCTGTCCGACCACCGGACCGGCCGCAAAGACGTCGTCATCGGCGAACTGAGATTGCGGATCCATCTGGAAGTACTGGTCGCCGATATTGCGTCCACCCACCAGGGCCAGCGCGCCGTCGACCACCAGCAGCTTGTTGTGCATCCGGTAGTCCAGCCTCGGTGCGTCGAAGGTGAACTCGAGGCCGCGAACGAATTCGGAGTGACCGCGATAGGCGAACGGATTGAAGATGCGAAGCTCGATCGTCTGATGGGCCGCAAGCGCCGTGATCTGCTCATCGCCCGGCGCAGTCTCCGCATCGTCGACCAGTATCCGTACCCGCACGCCGCGGTCCGCTGCGTGCAGGACCGCCGCCGTCAGCAAGCGACCCGTTTCATCGCCATGGAAAATGTAGTATTGAAGATCGAGGCTGCGTTCGGCGGCGTTAATCATCTCCATCCGGATCAGGAATGCCTCGGCGCCGGCGGCGATCAGCCGAAAGCCGGAGTCGGTTCCGTGCTGCGCGCGCGCGTCGGCGAATTGACGACCGAGCCGGGTTTCCGCGGGGTGGTCGAATGCGGTGGAGTAGGTTTTCGGGTAGTCCGAGCCGGGTGGCAGCGTGGCGCAACCGCTCAACGCGGCCGCGGCCACCAGGGCCAGCGGGCCGATGAGTCGCTTGATCGGAGTGGGACGGATGGGCGCGCGCACGATCGATGGTGGAGGCTGCGTCAACTTTAGCGTGGCAGGGGCGAGGTCGACAACGTCGAAGCGCGCGCCAGTTCACCGCCCATGATGCGACCCAGCGCGATTATCGTCTGCCCGGCGACGGCGCAAAGCAACAACGGCAACTGGCGCACCGCGCAGCGCTGGCGCCGAATGCTGGCGCCGGTTGCGCGATCGACCATTACGACCCAGTGGGCCGGCGAGCCGTATTCGTTGATGCTGGCGTTGCACGCGCGGCGCTCGGCGGCGTCGATCCAGGCGTGGGACAAGGCCCGCGCCGCAGCGGGCGACACGAGGCGGCCGCCGCTGGTCGTTGTCCTGACCGGGACCGACCTGTATCGCGACATCCGCGCGGATGCCGATGCGCAGCGGTCCCTGCAAGTTGCCGATGCGCTGGTCGTGCTGCAGGAACAGGCGATCGAGTCGCTGCCGGCTGGGGTACGCGACAAGGCCATCGTGATCTACCAATCCG
>Ga0210394_10002524_pt1 | contig 24898 bp, 27 predicted proteins | sample IncBWC12MmetaG_FD_160121 | JGI IMG/M metagenome (GOLD analysis project Ga0210394, IMG submission 160121) | Forest soil microbial communities from Barre Woods Harvard Forest LTER site, Petersham, Massachusetts, United States - Inc-BW-C-12-M | ecosystem: Environmental > Terrestrial > Soil >... | reverse complement strand
GACGGTGGTGTCGCCTTCGGCCAATACAGGCGCATCACCAGGTAAATCGAGCCGTCCGGTGCGGGCAGCCAATTCGCTTCCTTGGCTTTTCCAGGCGACTCGTGTTGTATGTAGAGCGTCAGCGATCCATCGGGATTGGTCTTCATACCCGGCAGCATCGGTGAATTGATGAGGTAGCGATTGATTGGATTCTTGATCAAGAACTGTGTCTTGCCGTCGTACATGGTGACTGACCAAAACGCATTGACGGGTGGCTGATCGCCTTTCGGGAAAGTCAACGTGTAATTGTGTTTGCTGCCGTCGAGCGCTTCGCCGTTCGAGTCAACCTTGGCCTGCGGATACATCGCTTCCACGGCATCATTGCCGTAGACACCCGCCTTAGCGCCCGCAGAGCGCAACAGCCAATTGCCGTTATAGAACGCTCGGTTGCCAAACGCCGAACCGATATTCCATCCGTTAATCTCCTTCCCGACCGACGTCGATGCCTTGTTGACCTTCTCAAATCCGTCCTTCACCGCAAGGCCCACCGCGGCCTTGTGCTCTACCGACAAGTCGCTGAAGTTAAACTTCTTGCCCGGCCCTATGCCGATACTGGCGAACCGTGCGCGCAAGTCTTTTTCCTCCGGAACAGCCGGCGCAAACTGTAGCAAGAAATCGAGATATTTCACGAAGTCGGTTTTGAACGGATCATCGCTGGTGAACGGTGGAAAGTCGATGGCCGGCGCTGCTGGCGGAGGCGGCTGCTTCAGGAATGCCGACAAAGGCTCCACTAAATAGCCTGCTTGGATCTTCTTCACGTTATCCATGTCCGCCGGGTTAAACAGCTGCGTGCGATAAATGGCCAACGAAAATTGCGTTTCGACATTGAATACTTTCTTGATGCCCGGTGGCGTCGCACCCTTCCAGTCCGGACCGGCGATGAGAAAGCAGCCGGCATCGTTGCCCGTCGCACGGCTACCAACGTAGCCGTAGTTGTCGGTATACAGGTCGGCGAGCATGACCGAGTAATACCGCTTTTTTTCGACGGCCGGAACGCACAGCACCATAGGCTCCGCTCGCAGGTCCATTTGTACCAACCCATACGGCGTGTCGCTGTTCGGCGTGACGATCGCCGTGTCCTCGTATGTGAAAACGCGGGCCTCATTGGCAATCTGATTGAACGGAGCTTTGTACTGCGAGGATGATTTGTCGACGTTGAATTCATACATCGCCTTGTATCCCGCCAACAACGCGAAGCCATAGATGTAGGCTTCCTCGGCAATTGCCTTGGTTTCAGCAATGCTTGGGGCGGCGATGCCAGTGGCTTTATCCTTCGTGTCGGCCTGGGAGATCGTATCGTCCTTCTTCGCGCAGCTTGTAATCAACACTGCTGTGGCGACGACGAGCACGACGGATTTCAAGAGTTTGGAACCTGCGAATGCCATGTTTGCATGCTCCTGCGGACGGATGCGTGGATTCAAGATGGCACACTGCCAGGGACGCACAGGCGGGGCTATAGGCACTAAGTGCAATGCCAAGGACGGTCGCAGTTAGCAATCGGCCGCTTTGTGGCAGTCATTTCAAGGCCATGAATGACCGGGTTTGGCCGGCTGCTGCCCGCTGTGGACATGATGGGCGCCCATCGACTCGTGTCGACCCCAAGCCGACCGTGGTTAATGTCGGCTAACTGGAAGCTCAATTTAAATGCGAAGTCAACGCCGCCGCGAGCAGCCGGATCCGTTTCAAATGAATCGCCTCTTGCCTCAGCGTTGAGCGACGAGTTCATCCCTCGGTTGCAGCTTAACAAGAGCCGCCTGAATGCCGGCCAATCGCCGCTCTAACGAGTCGATCTTTGCCGCTTGTACCGAATTCACCTGTTGCTGCTTCTGCACTTCCTGTTGCTGCTTCTGCACTTCGTTCAGCAGCATCGGAGCGAGTTCGTCATAGCGAACTCCCTGGATGGTGCCGGCCGCGTCACGAATCACGAGTTCGGGGTATACCTTGGCCACTTCCTCAGCGATCAGGCCGTATTGCCGGGGGCCACGAGGATCGCTCTTCAGATGAAAGGTTACCGGCCGCAGCTGTTTCAGCTTCTGCGTGTTCGCACCCATCGGCGCGATCGCCGTCTTGTACCGTTCCGATGAAGCAAGTACACCGAGCTGCCCTGAGGACGTGACGTATACGGCAGCGCCGGTTATCTGGGAACTTTCGATTCCTGCAATGTACGTTGCGGTCTGCGTGCCCGGCGTTCCGATCCGTATCTTGCCGCTTTCAGTTGCCACGCCCTCATTGCCGATATCAATGTTGTTATTGCCGTAAGTCAGGTTATAGCCCGCGCCCCTGCCCACCGCGATGTTGTTCGACCCGGTCGTATTCGAATAAAGGGCCTGGAGACCGAGAGCGACGTTAGTATTGCCGATCGTATTCGAGAAGAGCGCCTCGGAGCCCAAGGCGGTGTTCTCGTATCCGGTCGTGTTATAAGGCAGTGCGTCATCCCCATCCGCCGTGTTGCTGCTGCCATTGGTGTTCGAATAAAGCGCATAAAATCCGGATGCAGTGTTGTGATTTCCAACGGTGCTGGAATAGAGTGCGCTATACCCGGAGGCGGTGTTTTGGTAGCCGGTCGTGTTGGAAAGGAGGGCGCTAGAGCCTGAAGCGGTGTTGTAGTTGCCGGTTGTGTTCGAATAAAGAGCCTGGTACCCCGTGGCAGCGTTCTCGGTTCCCGTCGTATTCTGATTGAGTGCTTGGTATCCGTCCGCAGTGTTGTCGCTGCCACTTCCCATTACGGATGGACAAGTGGATTGGAAGGCCCCTTCCGGGCGGGCGCCACCCGACAGAGCAAACGCGCCGGAAGCCGTATTCGCGCTGCCAGTGATACTGCAGGAGAGCGCATTGGTGCCCGATGCGGTGTTGAAGCTTCCGCTTTCGTGGTGAATGAGCGAATCGGTCCCGATGCCGGTATTGCCGTAGCCGGTAGTATTTCCACTGAGGGCTTCGACTCCGACTGCCGTGTTATACGAGCCGGTCTGGTTAAAATACATCGTGGTATATCCGAGCGCGGTATTACCGTTACCCGTGTCATCCCATGATGGAAGCGCGAAGAATCCGATGGCAGTCGCGAACTGTTCCTGATTCGCCTGGCCTGCAGCAATTCCGTAGGAAACACTTCCATTGTCTGACCCCGTTCCCGAGCTGTAAGACAGACCGGCGGCGCCGAACAGCACCGTGCCAATGATCGCTGATATCATCTTGTGTGGATGTCTCATGGAGCGGCACCTGTGGCGTGTTGGAAGTAGTTGAGTGTCCTTGGTCTCGCGACTCTGGGCCCCAGAGCGAACGATTTGACAATAGCTACGTACGCCGTTTGTGACTTAGCGCAACCTTTCTAGTCCAAAAGTGTGTCGCAAATCACAGACATCATCGGATTATGTCAAACTGAACAGCTTACGCGGCTTTCGGTCGAGCGAGCGCTCGGTCCACGTTAAATCGATGTGACCGGCGGCATTCTGTGAATTAATGGCCCGGCAATATGAGGGAATGACCGTTGTCAGGCGAACATTCAGATAGGCTGAATTCCTGCTCTTGGCCAACTGCCTGACGCAGACGCGATGGCGGCGGCCCATCGACTCGTGTCGACCCCGTTGCAGTCCTTAGTGACCGTCCGCTATCAGGTGGCGAGAATAAACAATATAACCCCCGCCACTTCGCACACCGTCGCGAGTACGCACAAGCTGATCAGTGCCGTATCGGTGCCTTCTGATTGGTATCCCCACAATACAAATCGTTGAAACCTCCAATATCTGCTTTCAAGGTTTGAATCTTGAGATGTCGGGTTGCCCAGCTTTTGCGAACAACTCCGGGTGTTGCTTCTTGAGGCGCACGCGAATAAGGTGGAAGACGAAAAGGGTCAAGATGCAAGCGCATATGAAAGCGATTGAATATTCCTCTCGGCTCATTGACTCTCCGCGTATACATTCAGAGTGATGCAGCTACTGGGATTTGCCTGCTTGTATGACCACTTTGGTTCGAAGTTCCCTCGCGACCCTGAGCCGTCCATGACGAACGTCTGTTATGGGGTACCGGAAGATGGGCCCAGTTATGTTGCTTTCTGCTTGGGCCAGCTCCACGCATACCAGACCACGAGTCCCGTCAGCGCGATCTCGATAACTCCATAGAATATATAGAATGCCCATCTCCACATCGTGATGAGAATGATCGCGGTATAGAGCACGCCCAAGACGATGTTCAGCCAGCGATTGAAGTTGGGCTTCAACACTAGCGAGAGGAAGATCATGACGCTCGGGATCGCCAACGTTACAGAAGTTCTCAACAAGACCATCTGAGTGACGGGTCCGAGCGGTCCCATCTTCCCTGAGAGCGTGCTTTGCAACGCTCCAGGCACGTAGAGGCCGAAATAATCCGCGTAGATGTAACAGAACATCACGCTCGCCCATAACGCCGACATTTTCAACTTCACGTGGATCTTGATGTCATCCAAACCTGTCCCGGTTTTCTCGCTTGAGTTCAAGGGAGTTCTCCTTCCTTCGATCCGAACGCTAGCCCTAAAGCCAATCGATTATAGATCTAGGCCGAATTTGCGCTCATTGCCGGTCAGCAGCCGTCCACGGTCAAGTGACGCTTCGCGACCCGAACCTGCCCGTCACCAGTGTCTGCTTCCGTAGCGCCCGGCATTCTCTAGCCGACAGGCTCAAGAGGTGGACATCGGAGGACCTCGTCATTGCGGATGGGCAAAATGACGAGGCACCAACGGAGCTCCTGCAAACCAAGCGCTTCCGAACTGGGGGCGCGTCCGCTAACGGTCAATCCAGGCGGCCGCACGGTCTTCACGACGAGCAGGACATCATGAATTTGTGATCAACTACAGCCCGGGCCGAGTGATCCTGCGGCAGTATTTTGATGGTTAGCGTAGGACCCGCAAAAGGAATTGATCAATGTCAGTACGACGCCCCGCAACCGCCATTGCCGTTTCTTTCCTTCTAGTGACGATCTGTGTGTGTCCCGGATCATTGCGCGCCCGGAGTGGCGCAGAGTACCCGGACGGTTCTCCCAAGCCACCGCCACTCGCCGGCGCCAATTCGGTGTCCGGTCTGAACGTCGACCAAAAGAAAGCGGGTGTGTGGACGGCGGAGTTTGATTACTTTTATACGGGAGAGCCGCCTTTCGCCGCGCTGGCGGTGGAATTGACCCCGCAGTCGGGTTCGCAACTCGGCCTAGGTGGGGTAGAACAGTACCAAACATTCCTGCAGCGTCCCCAACGGGGGACAAACCACGCGAGCGTGGAAATTCGCTATCCCGGTGCTCAGCAGAGAACTTTAAAGGTTGCCGTAACGATTCGTAGCCAGATGTTCAGCCCGGTTGTTGTCGCCAGCCAGCAGATTGACAAGGTCATCGACTGGCCCGACTTCCAGACTTGGATCCGGGACCAGCAAGTTGCAAAGGCCTCTCCGGAGGTCAATTTCAGTCGCGCGGTTGCTCTCATCGACTCGGAAGAAGAGGCAAAATTGAACGAGGCCAGATCGATTCTCGAGAAACTAATCAGCGAGAATCCCAAATTCGATGCCGGCTACGTTGAACTCGCACGAGTCGCTATGAAGTTGCACGGCGTGCCAGAGGGACTGCATCAGGCGGAAACCCTGCTCCTCTCCGCGCTGCAGATTAGGCCCGACAGCGTCAACGCAAAGATCCTGTTGGGCTACGTCTATGCGCACGAGCAGCACTTCGCCAAAGCGGAAGCGCTATTCACTCAGGCAGCAATGACGAATACCAATAATCTATGGCTTTGGAGCAACTGGGGCGAGCTGCTGCTGATGGAGGGCAAGACCGATCAAGCAATCGTTAAATATCGAGAGGCAATTGCGCACCCAATGACTCACGACACGTATGATCGGGCCCGCGCCACCGCCTATTCACAGCTTTTGGACCTTCTCAAGGCCCGAAAGGACCAGGATGGGATGGAGGTGCTGTACAAGCAGCGAGTCGCCGAGTTTGGACCCGGGAGTTGCTATACCGCCGACTACGCGAGATTCCTTCTCGACGTGCGTGGCAATACACAGGCAGCGATCGATCTGGCAACGGGCGCTTTGCACCAGAATTGCGATGACACCGAGTCGCGCGAGATACTAGGGCTCGCGCAATACGTGAAGTGGGCCGCCACGACGGGAGCGATCAGCGCAGAGTCGCTGAATCAAGCACGAATATTCCTACCGGCAGGTCCAAAACCGCTGTACTTATTGGCTGCCAGTGATCGAACCACGCCCGCAGCGAAAAAATTGATCGCTGCGGGCGAGCTAATTGACCAGCAAGATAACGAGAAGCTCACGGCTCTTGCCTACGCGCTGCAAAATCAGGATCTGGCCACAGCCAGGCGTCTGTTGACGCTCGGCGCTCATCCGGACACGCCGGTTGGGGCCACAGGCATTCCTGTTGCGCTTTTACCCGTGTTCAGTGCCGATGTTGACGCGGTGCGGATGTTCCGGCAAAGCGGCGTTAACTACTCAAAGATTACGTTTCGGGGTGCGACCGCCCTCGAAATTGCCAAGCGGATAGGGGACCCTGCGCTCATCGACGCGCTTGGAGGCAAGCAAACGGACCTGTAGTGAAGCGGACGTTGAGCAAATGACATTCATACGATCATTAAGGCGCGTTGCATCAGCGCCTCGCCAACACCACTCCGCGGTGCCAACAAGGACCCAAGCGGACCGCGCCCGATATCAACAACCGCTCTCCCATTTCGTTTGACCGATAGTCGCCTCCCGACCCCAACTGGACGACGGCGAGCGGCGGCTATCGGGAAGACCGCAACGGATGCTCTCTCCGCGCAGGTACATCCAGGAGAGTCCGCGGCAAAGGATCCAAGTCCATATTCACTTCTGCGGCTGACTGAGAACTGATAGACAAGCTGCGGCTTTCTCTCGGAGCTTCTCGACAAATTGGGGATCTGGAGTGATACCGAAACGCGCTTTGCCCGGATTAATCAGATCATTGGCCGAAATAGCGCGCCCATCCAAGATGGTCAATCGAACACGTTCCACCGCAGCCAATTGATCGGCAACGGTCTTTGCGTCCGGCGGCAGCGCGAAGCGTCCTGTCACGGCCGAGGCATTATCGTCGCGAAGTCGATCTTGAAAATCGCGCAACAGATTGGCCCCTCGGAATGCCTCCGAATAGGCCTGAAAGCGGTCGTTGTCCATATGGTCGCCAATCTGGCTGGCCACGGCGCTTTCCCAGGCCACAGATTTCCAAGCCCCCCTTATGAACGGCGGACCGAATTCATAGAGCCGCTCAATTTCTGCCGAGTCGTGCTTGACCAAGTCCGTCTGCATCCTGTCGAGGTAGGCCTCCGCGCACGGCTCCAGAACAGCGAACTGAGCCGCAAATGTGATGTCGAATTCGAGATCAGCACGGAGACGCACTTCGGCTTGGTGGACTTTGTGCCTCCAGTGCAGAGATTCAACAGTCTGCTCTAAGCCCAGCGCGATCAATACGCCGACAACGATGACACTGATTTCCGAAAGAAACTCGCGAAGGCCATGCGGCGGCTTTGGCTTATGGATATGCATTTCGTCCCCAAACGTGCCTTGTGTTCATCTCAAATGACCGGCCTCCAGCGTTAAGCTCGCTACCCGCCGTCGGTTATCGATGGTAGCAGGCCGGCCGCAGCGCGGGGCGTGGTGAGCTGAGGCACACCGATTCCGAGGATAGCGACCGTGCGCTATAGAGCAATCAATTTGATGCGGCAAGCGACCGGAGTCGGCCGGGAGTCGCCTCACGACCCACTTCTGCCAGTCGTCAGTGTCCGCTTCAAGGTATCAGAATCGCGAGTCGCTCCAAGGGATCGCTAGGAGATCCATAGCATCGTCTTTTTAGTAACAGTCCAAGTGCCGCTTGCATGCAGAAGTGAATAGATATAACCAGTTCCGCATAAACTACCGCACTCCAGGGACACGTAAACGATTGCCTCATTGCCCGTCGCTAGATAAGCGGGAAGACTCAGAGTCATTACACCTTTCGCTTTTGGAAATGCCTCATAAAAAGCTGCCCATTCTGGCGTTCGTTCTGGTTCCTTCTTGAAGTGTTTCGGCTTCGTTTTAAAAGCACGATCAATGATTGCGGACTCAGTAACTCGAAGGCACTTATATTCCGCGTCCGGCGGTAGCCCGGTTCCGGACGGATTTCGATTCTTTAGCGAAAGAGCATCTTCCTTTTGAACATGAATCGCCTGCAGCCAATCGTCCAGATAGTCGGGCGGTCTAGCAGCGATAGATTCCAACACTACGTAAGGCGAGTCAGTGTCCGAACAATATTTTTCCGCGACTGCGCTCAGAACGGCTGCATCTTGGTCGGCGATATCCGCGGAATTAGCAGTGTCTCCGACGAGGGTCGCGACGCTTAGCAGAAGTAGTGGCGCAAAGTCTCGCATGATTTCCTAACTCTTAATCAGACGACGAAGTCGCCGTTGTATCGACGGTCAAGTGTCGCTTCGCGACCCCGTGCAGACAGTGGCCAACTGTCGCCTTTGGGGCAAGACAATAGCAAATACTTGACGCGCCGCTAGTCGCCAGACAGCAATGGCACCCACAGCACCCTTCTAACATCAACCCCGTCATATGTGGCCCAGCAGCCAAACCCCTCAGACAACTCAGGCAATTCTGATTGAGGAAATGGCGACAGGACGAGAGTTACATTGCCGGTGTTGAACGGGGATACGCAACCCAAGCCTGCACAAATGCTAGTGACGGAAACAGTTACGCGAACTGCCGCGCCAACGGGGTACGGACCTTTCCAGGAGTTCAATACTCGGAAGGTAACTTCCTGCGTTCCCCCAACAAGTATTCCGCCGGGAAATTGAGAATCCACTTGGACATTCGACGCTACCGCTGTTACTTCACCCTGAAATGCGACAGCGGAGGTGACGATTGCTGCTAGGACTTTCTCCGACAATTTTGCCGCGCACGGAGGCTTCGCCGCCACGGCAAAGGGTTGCCCTGCAAGAGCAGCGAAGCTTAGTAGCAGCGACCATTTCATTAGGACTGATTCCATCCCCGGATTGGCTATCAGTGAATTGTACGGCGGCAGCAGACGCTTCGCGGCAATCAAATTATCGCCAACACTGGCTGGTCGTGGCCGAGTTGAGAAGAATCGGCCCCGACTAATCTCCGTCTCTCATCGACCCATCGCCAGCGCGCCGGACCGTCGCACGACAATCATGCACTCAACCGCGATCGCAGGAAGTGGTATCCGATTACGGCACCCCAGAGCGTGAGCGATAAAGCGAGACCTCGGAAAACACGCCAACTTCGCGACTCTACGGCAATTACTACCGCCGCAGATAGTGCAAGGAAATGGATAAACCCGTATATGGCGATCAGAATAAGCAACGGCAATGCGACGAAGGTGTCTCCCTCCTGACGCCTGAGAAGTACTTCTTGCGATTCCCAAAGGAAGATCGAAGCACCCACGATGTTTCCGCCTAGCCATACTTTGAAACTGGTGAAGGCGAGCGGGTGCTGTTGACGACTAATCACGAGCGTCTAACTAATAGTTGGGCGACCAAAGCGTGGTGATGAAGCGCAGATCATGGGCGTTAGCTTACCGCAGGCTGCGAATGTCAGCTAAGCGGCAATGATTCCAATACATCCACCGTCGCCTCCTGGCCGGCAGTTGCCTGATGCGGTCAATTCCCGGTGTCGACCCTGTGCGGCCAGTCACCGGTGGCAGGTATGGGGCAGGCAAAAAATGCAGTCGTTTCCGTTTCCGAACATTGGCGCCTGCACATTGTTTTCTTGCAAAGCGCGCATACAGACGTTCGAAAGCCGGAAACATACCCAATCACGATGGGCGAATAGTGTCAGACCACGCGGCTCCGTTGTTCCGTTGAAAACTTGTACTACGACACAGGGAGTCTCTTCGAAATTCCTAACTCAAAAGCTCCGCGGGATCGCCTTCGTTAACGCACGCACTGGCGGCGACTTTCAGATAAACGCCGCAATATGGGTGGCCGTAGTAGTCTCGCAACGCGGCCACAATCTCGATGTCGCGCTCGCCCGTCTCGGGATTGACGTGTGTGGCGGCGCAGCGGCTAATAAACTTAACAAGTGTGGTCGCAGCAGTTCCGAGCCTTACCGAAGCTTCCGGCGCCAGATCGAGTTCCGACCACGCTGGCCAACCGTCCACATAAACATTCGCCCGAAACCGTAACGGATCAATAGGGCGGCCGAGCCTTGTTTCCAGATCCCGCACGCTTGCAAGATTCACTACGGAGATAAATCCCTGGGGATTGTCGGTGAAACGATGGGGAGGCGCCGTCAGCACCTTTAGTAGACCACGCTGATCGTCCCGGTCCAGAAAATCTGTCAACCATGCGGCGAACGCCGCTTTGCCCTCATCACTCCGGAGATCGCCAGCGAATGGCACCTTTCCTACCGCCTTCACCCTCAGCACCCCTGTCCTTTCATCGTAGACCGTCCGCGCCAGCGCCAACTTGGGGATTCGCGCCAGGACAGTAAAACGCGTTTTGGGCACGAATGCGGCCGCAGCGGGATCAAACCCAGAGGGTCCGTTCTCCACCGCGTAAAGCCGATCACAGGGGAAGTAGCCGCCCGCAACCAACTCCACCGACGCAACTCGTTCCGGCGTGAAACCCTTCACTGGATAACGATGGAGCGAGGCGACACGTCCGATCTTTATAGTGGGTACGTATTGGACCATCCGAGATAATCCCTTTGACACTGCAAGAGTACACGCCTATCGAGAGACTGTAATGGGAAGGATTTCCTATTTGTATTGGCTCTCTGCCAGATTTGCTTACCGCGAGCCGCGAACGGCCGTTTTCCGACAATGATTTCAGCATGTCCACTGACAGGAGTTGGCTGCGGTTTCAACGGGTGACGGCTCGACTACCGGTGTCGACCCTGAACGGGCTGTCACGAAGGGCGGCTATCCGGCAGGTCAAAATGTGGTGACGTGTTTCCCGGCTTCTGTTCGCCAGCTTGATATGCTTAGCCACATGAGTCCAGTGCTCGGTCACCGGCGCGCAAAGTTCGTCGCCGCGCTTCTGCTGCTTATGTTCGGCGGCGGTGCCATATATGCCGCTTGGCCCGGCCACCCGGTTTTTTGGCTTCCCGAAGGGATCATTGCATCTTATTTGAAGAGACAAACGCCACTCGGAACACCCCGTCCCAGTGTTGTTGGGTGGCTGAAAACACATGTTGCAAGAGCCAAACCTTTCATGGCCGATGTCCCCGTCCCGGCGAACAGCGTTTCCCCACCGAGTAGAGTGGGCGGAGCCAGCTTCGTCACAGCGGAAATTGCCTCTTATCGGTTTCCTTTTGCCACGTCAGTGGAAGCGTTCTATATGTTTGACGACCGCGAAAACCTCACCGATATAAGCGTGCGGCGAACAATAGACGCTCCATAGCCTACCGTATTGTCCGCCGTCCATAGGCCCGTCTCGACCCGAAGCTGCAGGTGATGAGGGTCTGCTATCGGGCAGGTCAGTGGAGTTTTTCGCGAGCGGTAGGCGGATATCTCCGGCTGGTGTGTGGTCGCTGTTGGGTTCCTAGGGCCGCTGAGGATTGACTGTAACGATCGTTTCATGTAACGTTCGTTTCATGGACAGAAAAGACGAACTGCGCAACAAAGCACTCGACTACTGCCTGGCCCATGGCATTGCAGAACTCTCGCTGCGGCCCCTGGCGCTGAAAATCGGGACCAGCGCGCGGCTGCTGATCTATCACTTCCGCTCCCGCGATGGCTTGATCGGCGCGGTCATGGATGAGGCTCAGCGGCGCGTGCAGAATTCCTTTGGCGAACTGATGCGTGGCGCGGGCAACAAAGCCGTGCTGCGGACGTTCTGGGACTGGACCACAAATCCTCGCAACAACCCGTACTTGCGCCTTCTGTTTGAGGTACAGATGCTGGCGCTGCAAAATCCCGCCGCCTATGCACACCACCTGGAAAGCACCAGTTCCAGCTGGCTCGGGCTTATCGAATCGGTGTTGCCGCCCTCGGCCGATCGCCGCGCGCGCGCCACGCTGTGCGCCGCCGTGATCGATGGCCTGCTGCTGGAGTTTTTCAGTACCGGTGATCTGCGCCGCACCAGCAGCGCCCTGGATCTTTTCGATTCACTGTTGCGATTCGGCATGCGGGACAGATCCCGCGCCCGCCCGCTGGCTCGCCAGCGTCGATTCGAAGGAGCTTAGTGCCATGAATGGCATTGCCTCCAAAGCGCAGGGACCGCAGCCCACAGGCAGCTCGCCTCGCGCTCTGCTCGCCTCGCGCCGGCACACGCTCATCTTCCTTGGCATATGCTTAGCAGTGACCGTGGTCAGCGCAATGAACGCGAATCACGGGTACCCGACGGGCGCGCCAGCTCGCTCGAACCAGATGCTGCTGCTCTACCTGTTCCTGATCGGCATGGAATGGCTGTGGATTCGCTTCGTTTATAAGGGTATGCAAGCGCACGGGCGCTCGCTACTCGAGTTGATCGGCCGCCGCCCATGGTTCACGCCGCGGCTACTAGCGGGGGATGTGCTGTACGCGGCGCTGGCGCTTGGGTTCAGCTACGCCTTGTTCGTCGGCATTGACCGGGTGCTGCAGCATGGCGAAGCGCTCACAAACCCGCTCCTGCCCGCCGTTCCGAGCGGTGCCGCCGGGATCATCGTCTGGATTGGCTTGTCGCTCAGCGCGGGCATCTGTGAAGAAATCGTCTTTCGCGGCTATCTGCAGCGGCAACTGGCAGCGCTCAGCGGCAGCACCAGCGTCGCGATCGTGGGACAGGCCGTCGCGTTTGGTATCGTCCATGGTTATGAGGGTGTGGGCGCAGTGATCCGAATCGTAGTGTACGGGCTCGCCTTCGGCATGCTGGCGCGGTGGCGCGGCAATATCCGCGCCGGCATGATAGCCCACGTCGTGTGGGACATCCTGGCCGGACTCGACCTAATCTAGCTGGGCTCGAGTCGGAGCAATATATCGCGACGTGCGAGCAACCATTGACGGGTCGTGCCTTTCGCGCGAAGGTCGGCGGTACCGGTCGACGTGCTAGAGGATAATAGAATGCGAATGTGGATGTTAGTTGCGACCTTGGCGATTTGTGCAACTGCCGCTAGTTCGGAGTCCAGCTCCACGGATGCTTTTGAGCAACTCAAAACACTCGTTGGGGAGTGGCAGGCCGATCTTCCCGGATTTGGGAAATTGACAAATTCGATTCGCTTAGTCTCTAACGGCATAGCGATTGAGGAGACCTTGGGTACTCCGGCTGATAACGAGACTTCGATCTATACTCGAGATAACAATCGTATTCTTCTGACGCACTTTTGCGCCCTGACTCCAGATGGCCATCAGGCCCGACTCGAAACTGCCCCTATCAACGGCACGCCTGACGGCCTTACGTTTATCTTCCGCGATGCATCGAACCTTCACAGCCCCGCCGCGCCTCATATGCGGCGCGTATTCATACAAATTACAGATCACGATCACTTCACTGAAAAATGGACCAAAACTGAAAAAGGTAAGGATACGGTGTTCAATCTGAATTTTTTCCGCCGTTAAATCGGTACTGAGGTACGATCGCAGTTGACCGGATGATCCCCCTGGCGCTCAAGAACTGAGTCTTGAGACTGAATTTCCGGTGTCAACCCATTTGAGTCAATCGTGACTGACCGGTTTCAGGTAGCCCAATTGCGGGATGAGGTCTTGCTTCGCGGCTACTCCGGCAAATTCATCTTCTTCAAGAACGCCTTGTAGCGCGGATCCCCCTTCAGCGAGTTCAAAGAAGGCTGGCTCTTGATGTTCCACAGGCCGTCCCTCTGCGTGAACGCCCGTTCTAGCGAGAGAAAAGCGGCGTCGTTTTCTCCTCGAAACGCGTGGATCGCCGCAATTCCGAATGCGTACTCCCCATAGCGCTTCATATAACGCCCGAGCGCGGCGTCCGACTCGGCCTTCCGGCCTAATGCGTAGTTAACGACTCATGTCGACCCCAACGAGACGGTCGCGAGTGACGACTTTGTGGAAGCCAATCGACTCGCGTAGGTCCGTCTATTGTCACTCCTGCAGATTCAACTTATGCAGGAACGCCTTCCAGCGCGGATCAGGCCACAGGTTCCTATACAAGGGCTCGCCGATCAAAAAACAAAGGCCGATATCTTTGGCACTGTAGGCACGTTCTAGCCACTCGAACGCATGATCGCGATCACCGCGATACGCGAAACTCTGCGCGACGATGGACGGGTACGTCCCCCCCCTTTTTTCAATTTGCGCCGCTAGCGCCCGGTCCGCTTCCGCCTGATGACCGGTCGCCTGCAGCAGTACCGGCAACAGTGAGTACACGGAGTCTTCCGGATTGGTCGCCATCGCCTCATCCGCTTTTCCAAGCGCCAGCAATGTCCTGGCGAGCCACCCCGAGGTATAGGGAAAATCCGGCTTCTGCCTCAATAGCGTTCGATAGGTCTTCTCGGCGTCGACGAATCTCCCCTCCAGGTAATACGTGGCACCTAGATTAAAGATCAAGTAAGGATTGAGCGGATCTCGGACCAGCCCTCGGCGAAGGTATCGCTCGGCGTCCCTCCAGCGCCCGAGCGCATAGGCGAGCCTGCCGGCTTCGTTCAACGACCACGGATTCGTGGCATCGATGGCGAGCGCGCGTTTCAGTTCGCCCTCCGCGGCTGCCCAGTCATGGTCGAGCGCCATGTACGTGCTTCCGAGGTGCGCATGCGCTTCCGCCAATTGCGGGCTGACCTTCAACGCCTGCTCCTCGAGTTGTCGCGCGCGTCCGTAGCCCTCCGAGGCGCCGATGATTCCCAAATCGGCCTTTACGATGAATACCCCCCCCAGTCCCGCCCATGCCAATCCATACCCCGGATCCAATTTAATCGCGCGCTCGAGGTAGCCATTCGCGGACTCCAGAGCCACCTTGGTCGGCTCATTGACAGCGCTCACGGCCCGCAGGAACAACTGATACGCCTCGAGGCTCAGGGTGCCGCCCCTCACCCCGCTGAGCTCGCCGCCCCCGAGCCGAATCTCGAGCGCCTGGGCGATCGATCCTGCGATCTCATCCTGCACGGCGAAGACGTCACCGAGCGGTCGATCGAAAGTCTTTGACCACAGGTGGCTGCTGTCGGCGGCGCGGATCAGCTTTGCAGTAATGCGGATCCTGCCGCCCGACGTGCGAACGCTGCCTTCGAGCACGTTCGCTACGCCCAGCTTCTTCGCGATCTCCACGATTTCTACCGACTTCCCCTTGAAAGCGAACGAGGACGTTCGAGCGATGACCTTAAGTCCCGGGGCCTGCGCCAGCAGGTCAAGGAGTTGCTCGGCGATGCCATCGGACATGTACTCTTGATCTTTCTTCTCGCTCATGTCGGTGAACGGCAGCACCGCTATTGATTTGTCACCGACCGCTTCGACGTCTGCGGCGGCCCTGCTCGGTGTCTCGTTCGCCGGTACCGAGTGCTCTGCCAGCACAAATGTCGGTGCGTCCAAACGAGTTGCAGGGCTCGTCGATCGAATCGATGCCGTTGGCAGCGGCGATGACAGAGCGCTCGCGGCGTTGCGCATCGTGGGATCCGGTGACAATAATCGGCATACTCGTTCGACGAAGGCTTCGGCGCGCTGGCCGTCCGGCAGGCGCGTCCATTGCACGTCGCGAAACCGGTCCGGGACCTTCTCGTCTTGGTCTGACGTATCGTCGATAACGACTGGCAGCAGGAACGGCCGCTCCGCGACCATCAAGTGACTGCGGTCAACGGCGAGCTTCCACTCAAGCCGAAAATACCCTTCGTCACGCGTGTGCGTATGGTGTGAGATGATTGGGATAAATAGGGCGCAGGCCTTGATCTGCCGGCGAATCGACGCATCCCACGCATCGCCACCGCGCAGCTCGCTCTGGTCGAACCAAACTTCAATGCCCGCTGCGCGTAACGCATCGCAAATACGCTTGGCAGTCTCCGCATCCTGCGAGGCATAGCTCAGAAACACCGCCTTGCCTGAGCCGGTCACGGCGACCACGTCGTGTCGCTAACTTGGCGATTTTCTGGCTGGGCGCGGTCGGCCATGCGCGGGCTCTTACTTGGTGGTCCCTATAGCCTACCGCAAGACCCGACCGTCCGCAGAGACTCCCCCAAGTTATCAATAGCGACGTTGCTTGGAAAAGCCCCTCACGGAATACATGAAAATTCCTTGCAGGGCGCCAGAGAGCACACGCCGCTTTGTCGGATCACGCTCAAAAGGGCTGAGCCCTGCAGAATACAGAACCCAGCCCTTATTAGCGTCTTAGTACTTCAACCCGTCCAACCTGCGGGGGTCACCTCATACGTAGGGCCTTCCGGTGCACCATCAAGTGCCGATCAACCGACGTCTCTTAGGCTGCGGCTGCGAGCAATTGCCAGTTTCTTGGCATAATGACCGCGTCGATGACGTGGATGACGCCATTCGATGCAGTGATATCACGCTGCCTCACATGCGCACCGTTCACTTGCACGTCGGAACCCGACACCACGGCCGTCAGAGGACTTCCCTGATCGGTCATCACGTCACCCGATTTCAAGTCCTGCGCCAACACATGGCCCGTGACCACGTGATAACTCAAGACGGCCTTGAGCTTTGCAGTGTCCTTGAGCAGCGCATCCAGCGCGCCCGAGGGAAGTTTCTTGAAGGCTTCGTCGGTGGGCGCGAAGACTGTGAATGGGCCCCTGCCCGTGAGCGTATCGGTGAGACCGGCTGCCTTAATGCCTGCAACCAACGTGGCGAAATTGCCCGCTGCAATCGCCGTATCGACGATGTTCTTCATTGGGGCTGCAATTGTGGTGCTACCTTGTTGATTGGCGGAAGTGTTTTTTGACTGTTCCATAAATATTGACCTTTAACGTATAGCCCGCAAGAATTTGCTGGCCAACTCAACGTATTCGGGTGAGGCGGTCACTATGGACCCTATGTGGAGCGTGTGCGGGATTCGGGTCAAATGAGTTGCGAATTGTGCACAAGCACTTGCTATCGAGCTGGATGACGCGATGCTGCGTTGAGTCTTGTAAAGCAATTGAACTTTTGACAATCGACGAGCAAGGGGCCGCGCGCGCGGATTGTGCGTTCATTTTTCTACTTTGGATAAAGAGCAGATTGACACTTGGATTCATAGACGGCACGCAACATTGTGAGCCGCGTCGATAAATATTTATTTTGCAATTTTTTTAAATCCTGTTTGGATAATTGTCGCTACGCCGCCAGCGGTCGTCAGCGCTCGTAAGAAACAGAATTGGGAATCACTGGAGGCTTGCCAGCAGGGATTGTTGCGCCTGCGCAGCGCTGCGCACATGGTTTTTGAGAGTTTGCAAGAAGCCCTTGTATTCCGCTACGAGTGCCTCGCGGAGTTCATTCCAAATCATTGGATATATTTGTGCGTCTCGGAATGCGGCGGGATCGAGTCGAGCGTCCACGTTGCTGTCGGGAAAATTGTCGAGTGCTTCGTGAATGATAGCCACGGCCGGCGCCCGCAGAATGCGTGCGGGGCCGTAGCCGGACATCGATATCACCCACCTCCTCGCCGCCCATGGTCAAGAAGTTCAACGGCGGATCTCCCATCCACGCATCGCCGGTCAAGAGAAAATGCAGACCGTGCCAGCTCTTTTCCAAACCCAGGACGTCTGGCGAGCCCTGAAGTGACTCGAGCAACTCGTGAATGCTTTCCGGGTTGGCGAGAGTCCGACCGGCCAATTCGTCGGGCAGGATGGTCAACTGGTAAATCATGCTCATGAGATTTCCCTTTTGGTGCGCGGATTCATCTGTGCGTTAGCGACCCAACAATTTTGACGGCTACGTAGATGGCGAGGCCCCACAGGATTGAGTTCACAAGCGCGATCAACACAAGGCCGGGTAGTATCGGGCCGTTGCCGAAGGCATGCCAGAAGAGTGCGGTCCAAATGATTCCTCCAGGGGCAAGAAAGCTCTCAGTGATGACGCGCGCGAGATGGGGCCAGGAGGCCGGTGGCCCGTTATCGAAATACCGCGCCAGGGTCGCGCTCATTGAGAGCAGCACGAGCCAGACTACTAACCAGCGCTTCAATCCGAATCGGCGGGTCACAAGGGCGGCCTATGTAAACGGGCTACGGCGTTCTTGCGGAGTTCGCGGCGGAATGGTCAATGACTGCAATGGCGTCCACCTCGATCAGGTAGTCGGGGGACAGCGCCGCTACGCCAACCACGACGTCTGCCGGCTTGTGATCTTTGAACAGCGTAACCCTCGCCGCTTCGATGATCGGTAGGTGTTCGTCGCGATTGTAATTGACGACGTAAATGGTGATCTTGGTGACCTGCTCCGGCCGGGCACCGGCCGCGGCAAGTGCATTCCCAAGATTGCCAAACACCTGGCGCGCCTGAGCCGCCAGATCACCACGGCCAACGGGTTTGCCGTGTATGTCCTCGGGCTCCTGGCCCGACACGAAAACCAACTTGGTTCCCGTCGCCACCACGACCTGTGTGTAGGTTTTCTGGAGTCGGTAGATCAACGGGATTGATGCATTTGAGCGTCATTGATTTTCTCCCGCTTGGGGCCAATGCTGGGTGGGTAGCGCGTAATTCTAACCTGCTACTGGAATGAAGGTATCGACACGAACGCAACGGTCGCGAAGCTCTGCAGATGAGCGGTTCGGTTTGACCTGCCACACAACAAGTGCTGTAGTAAATCCCACCGTCTCACGGAAGAGCGCGTATGAATAGGCCAGCGCAGATACAGTACGGCTCAGTCATGACCTTCGATGACTTCTACAACTCACTGACGGGCTCTCAACCGCCAATGGGACTCACATCGGCTCTCATCGGCTTGTGGTGGGATGCCAAGGGCGATTGGACGCAGGCACATGAAAGGGCGCAGGAGGATGAAGGGCACGAGGCTTGCTGGGTGCACGCCTACTTGCATCGCAAGGAAGGCGATCAGGAGAACGCGGCTTACTGGTACCGACGAGCGCGAAAACCCGTTTGCCTAGAACCATTCGACGCGGAGTGGCGCAGCATCGTCAGCGACTTGGTCCAGTCGCGCTAGGATCTGCTGCCTACGCGCGAAAAATGGGTAGCTCTCGCAATGTCCCGCAATGATGAAAGCCATGTTGAAACGCGCCTCGACCAACGCCGGGGCGGGCTCGTCGCGGTCGTCACCGTCAACAATCAGTCGCGCCTCAATTCGATGAATAGCGCGTTGATGGATGAGTTTATCGAATCGTTTTCGTCGCTCGCGACGAACGCGGAGCTACGCGCGGTGGTGCTCACCGGCGCCGGGAACAAGGCGTTCATCGGCGGCGCCGACATCAGGGAAATGAGTGCCTTGACAGGTGCCGAAGATGGCCGCCGATTCATCACGCGCTTGCACAGGTGCTGCGAAGCCATACGTGCCGTCCCGGTACCTGCAATCGCTCGAATCAACGGATTGACGTTGGGGGGCGGTCTGGAAATTGCCGCTGCCTGCGACGTGCGCATCGCTGTGGAAAGCGCAGTCTTTGGAATGCCAGAGGTCAAGCTTGGCATTCCGTCCGTCATTGAGGCCGCCCTTCTTCCAATGCTGATTGGATGGGGACGAACCCGTCAGGTCGTCCTGTTCGGCGAGAATTTTACCGCACAGGAAGCGCATTCGTGGGGATTGGTCAACGAGCTGGTGAGCGATAGCGACTTGGATGGCGCGGTCGGACGATGGCTGGAGCAGCTGCTCTCGTGTTCGCCAGGGGCCATTCGCCTGCAAAAACAATTGATCCGTTCGTGGGAGGACCTGCCGCTTAGCGCAGCAATCCAGGCGGGAATCGAAAGCTTCACGACGGCTGTTCGAAGCGGCGAGCCGTCGGTCGCTATGCGCGACTTTCTCGAACGTCAGAAGTTACGCAACAGCAAGTCGTGAGCGAGAGGGGCCGAGCTTAGCCGATCGTGACCTGCCACGCTCCAACGCTGGGTGAAAAGTCTGTTCTTGATCAATCGCTGCCCGCTGAGCGGATGGATGAAGGGCCACCTGTCCAAATCCAGGCGCTGCCGCAGGCGCCGGCGAACTCACCCTTTCGACCCCTCTGGGCCATTGGCCGCTGACAGCTTTTGGGACGCTCAATCAACCGCGCTTGCCCGCGAGCGCGCAGGCCGGGTCCACGCTCGCTCTGATTTTAGCCAGATGGTCTGCAACTCCTGCGGGTCGGACTCCACATAGTCGCCCGTTTGCGTGAAGGCTGATCCTATTGTCGATTTCCTGCAGGCTCGTTCGTCGTAGTAGCGGGTTCGAATGGGCTTCGGCGTCACGCAGGCTCTACGAGCTGCGGCGCGACCAGCAGTAGTGGCTTATTTCAGGAGACTCGACTATGCGTTTGCAACTAGGTTCATACATATTGGCAGGAGTTGTAACATCAATCTTGGCGCCTTCGCTGATAGCCAGGGCTGACACTCGCGCTGCGCGCCATACAGGAACCCCGCCGTCTGTGGAGAGTGCGCTAGCAGCCGAGGAAGAACTCGCGAGGGCGATGCGCGAGAACGATGCAGATGGCATCGCGCACATGCTATCAGACGACTGGGCGGTGATTTCCGCCCACGGCGATGTGGGAGAGGGCAAGGACGTTTTCCCCTCGGGTATCAGGTCGGGCGTACTGACGCGGAAGACCTATGAGATTTCGGAGCCGAGAGCCCGGGTTGTCGGATATACAGCCGTAGTGACAACGAAGGTTCACCTAGCCGGCATATTTAACGGAAAGCCTTATGACGTGATGGAGCGTGTAAGCGACGTCTTCATATGGAAGGACAGGACCTGGAAAGCAATCCTGACGCATGAGACCTTCATCCATTGAATTTACGTCGGGTCTGGGTCCGGATTCGGGTCGAGACTGTGTGTCGACCCCAAGGCAGCCTCTGACGAACGTCAGCTCACCCGGCGGCCTGGATACCCGCACCGGTATCAACATTCGCCGAAGGTACGCTACCGCACCGACCGCTAGAATGCTGTTGCTGTAAAAACTACACGCCCCGCAAAGCTTCTCGGGGTGCCGTGCATGGAGTCATACATGACTATTGACCCCGATTTTTGTCGCAAGTCATGCGCAACTGTGCCTGTCCACAACCGAAATCGCCGAGTGGGCAATCGGCGTTCGTAGCCTGCGCTCGCAAGAAAACGTCCTACGCTGGCGTACATATTTGCCGGAAGACTGCGTCAACACGATGATTAAGATGGAGTGGGATCGAACCACCTGATCCCCTCTCGGTCAGACGGCTTTTTCTTACATACATTTGACCAAGTTCATGACACAGTTTTGATTGTTCGTCGCGAATGACAAGTCACGCTGAATGAGATGTCAAACACGGTACGCGGTGCGCGAGCAGGTCTCTCTAATGGACCGTAAAAAGTCTACGATTAGACGGCTCGTTACACGCAATAGCCGAACCCTCGGGCGCAAGCAACGAGGTCCGACCGGCCGTCGAGGAAACTTTCGTGAAACTGCGGCTCCCGGGAACTCTCTCCGACCATTTTGCCCCAATAATTTCCCGGTTTGTGCTCGGTAGTCCGATGCCCGACGCAAATCTCGAAACGGTGGATCTGCATCCTACTATGGAGCTCTCTCGGTCACCGGATCCCGATCCCGGAGTTTCGATTCCGGTTGGTCGCGTATTAAGGGAACGGTATGTCATTGAGGGAAGAATTGGTGCGGGCGGTAAAGGAACTGTGTTCAGAGCGCTCGATCGGTATCGCTCTTGGCTTCCAGATGACCAACAGCATGTCGCCCTGAAGGTATTGCACTCCGGGAGCGATTTCTCTGAGCAAAATATCGAGAGCCTTCGGCGCGAACTACATTGTGGCCAACTGCTGTCGCACCGGAATATCGTCAACGTATTTGAGCTGGACCGTGACAGGGATGTCGTTTTTTTTACGATGGAACTCCTCGATGGGGAACTGCTGAGTGATCTGATTGAACGCATGCGCCCGGCAGCGATGCAGCGACTACAGGCATGGCAGATCATCAGGCAGCTGGGCGCAGGATTGGAGCACGCGCACGAGCGCGGCATCGTCCATGGCGACCTGAAGCCACGCAACCTCTTGGTAACGCGTGAAGGCGAGCTTCGCATCCTTGATTTCGGCGCTGCGCAAAAAATTGTTCACACGCAGGCGAATTCGGGACAGTCCGATTTCGCGCCGCTGTCCCTAACTCCGGCCTATGCAAGCTGCGAGCTCTTGGAGGGCCGCGCTGCCGATCCCCGCGACGATTTGTATGCGCTAGCCTGCATATGTTACGAGTTGCTGGCCGGCGCACACCCGTTCGCTCGTCGGCCGGCAACCTCGGCCCGCGATTTTGGCGTTAAAGCTACCCGCCCTGCGGGTCTCACTGGCCGGCAGTGGCGCACACTGCAGGCGGGCCTATCGTGGCATCGCGGTGGCCGGTCAATGAGTGTTCACAGATGGATCCAAAAATTGACGTCTCACATTGCCGAGGAACGTGTGATAACGCCCCTCCAGGAGCTCAAAGCCGCCAGCGCCGCGAACTCCGAGTGGCGGCCACGCGCCGCTGCAGCTCTTATAGCGGTGCTCTTGATTGCCGTGGTATGCATCGCGCAGCTTCGAGAGACTGCTGCGCAAAAGACACGTGACGGCGGGGCGACTCGGGCGGCGCCGGAGGCTGTTGAGGCCCATGCTCCCGAACCTGAGCTGCCGTCCAAGGGAGCGTCGCCGCCTGACGCCCTGGTCACGGACGCGCGGCTTGGAGGCGCAAAGGATCCCGTCGACGGCCGGGCTCAAGCCTCGCCGTCGCTGAGGCCCTCTTCGCCGTTAACGATTTCTGTCGACGGTTATCAGCTCAGCTCGGGGCATCGTTTTGTTGAGATCCGGGTTCATCGCAATCAATTGCCGAAGAACTCGTCATTTGCATGGTGGACCGAGCCAGCGAGCGCAAGGGAAGATGTCGATTATGTGCATCAAGCGAAGGCTATTCAGACATTCTCGCCCGAACGGCGATCGACCCGCCTGTATGTCAAACTCCTGCCGGAGTCGGCGCGTTCGCAGCGTGACTATTTCTACGTCGCGATAGCGCAGCCCGGGCGTGATCGGAGTTCCGACAAGGTCACACGTGCTCAAATCTGGCTGCCAACGTCGCGTGCCCAGTTGCAAGCTCGGCGTTGAAAGATTGCCGTGTGCGAGATCGCCTTGAACTTTGCGGCGTGCATCAGGTCGCGCATTCATCGACAGCTTGTTTGCACGGGCATGTGCCCAGAAGGGGACTGCGCGGCACAACAACAAAGTTCGCGTTGTAGAGCCTTGCAAGCAGTCGGGTGCTCGCCGAGCTGGGCGCGTCCGTCGTCACTGCGATTCCACCAAGCGATGAATGTCGGCTTTCTGCAACGCATTTCAGCGCCGCCATGGCCCGCAGTTGGCCGATTGCTGCGGTTGAGTTCAGCGACGTTGCAAACCACGTCAATTGCACGACCAGGCAACGCAGCCGCAGCGCCGCTGCATAGGACGTTTCCTATAGTGATTGGGGAAACCAACGGCTGTTTTAGCGTGCACTCGGAGATTATCCTTCAATGAGGCCGACTTGCAGTTTCAACAATTACGGATGCATTTATGCATATTGACGATCAGCTGCGCAAACCAAAGTTGCGATATCGCCTTAGTGAAAGCGGCCGCGAATGCTGACTTCCTGGGCCCTCCCAGTTGAGTCCGCGCCGCCGCCAAGCTGTACGCACTTAGCGCGACCTCACTGGTCAAAAAAAAGGACAGAAGTAGGTGACATCGACATCTTCTCGATGCGGGATCTCCGGGCTGTGGGCAGCCTTGCCGCTCGAACGCAACGGAGCACGATTACTCATGCAACTGCGTTTCTAGCTCTTATCCTAATCCCATCGCTAAGTTCAGCGGCCATTTATAAATGCACTGCCCAGAATGGCAGCATCACTTACACCGACGCACCCTGTCCCGCAGATACGACGACGCAATATATCGATCCAGCGGCGCCCTCGTGGCTAAACGAGTCATCGCAGACTATGAATACTCCCCCGGCGCTTCCCGACGCAAAGTCCCAATCGCAGCCTGAGATCCTCGCTATCCTCTGCGCCAATGATGAATTTAAAGTGTGGCTCAAGGCGCAGCATTCCTTGCCGGAACGGGACGTCAGAACAGCGAAACTTATCCGGCTCAGCTACCTTTGCCGAAGGGCTCTCCACCTCCCAGATGTAGCGGCGCCGATTCCGCCAATGCCCCTGAAGCGCGTTCTTGGGCAGGAGATGCCGCGGCAGCCGATACTCTCGCGCAACTAGTCAGAAGCGGTTCGGTCGAGGGTTGCGAAAAATGACTTGGCATTGACCTGCCTGCTTTCTTCGGCTCACGGATAATCAGAGAACGGCAGTCATCCCCGCGAACTCCTCTATCGCGTTGAGCGACATGCAAGATGCTCCCTACGAGAGCCGCTATCATGATTCCCAACACGATGAGGGGCGCAACGTTCAACATGTTTTCCCGCCCCATGCGTTAAGCGATCAGTCTATCGCAAGGCGCGAAGGTCCGCTTCGAGGCGGTCATTTTGGTACCTCCAGCGCCCGGTTGGGCCGGCTGCTGCCCGCTGTGGACATGATGGGCGCCCATCGACTCGTGTCGACCCGATCCGGCCCGTCGTGACCGTCGGCTTCAGGGAAGCCCAGCATCGACCCTAAGTCGCATACGACGGAGTCGGTTCTGCGGATCCAATAACATACGGTGCGCTCATTGTTAGGCCAACTACAGTTTCGGCTGTCGCACTTGCGACGCCGGCATCAATGGCCCAGTATCGCTGTCACTACATCGCTGGGTTTAACCCATGCAGAAGATCGTCATTTCCTATCGTCGAGCCGACTCGGCGTGGACGGTGCGCAGCATCTTCGACCGCCTAGCCGCGCACTATGGAACGGACTCGGTGTTTATGGACATCGACGC
>Ga0210394_10002523_pt1 | contig 24900 bp, 20 predicted proteins | sample IncBWC12MmetaG_FD_160121 | JGI IMG/M metagenome (GOLD analysis project Ga0210394, IMG submission 160121) | Forest soil microbial communities from Barre Woods Harvard Forest LTER site, Petersham, Massachusetts, United States - Inc-BW-C-12-M | ecosystem: Environmental > Terrestrial > Soil >... | reverse complement strand
CGGATCGATGATCGTGACGCGCGACCGTGCCGCTCACCATCTTCGGGCGCTCGACGTACTTGGGATCCTGGGTCGGGCCGCCGAAGCTGTTCGGCTCGTAGTTGACTTGCCCGCCGCCGTTTCCATCGAAGCGCATCGCGCCGTCTTTGTTATAGGTGTGGAACGGACACTGCGGCTTGTTGACTGGGAGGGAGTCGTAGTTCACGCCAAGCCGATACCGGTGCGCGTCCGGATAGGAGATCAGGCGGGCTTGCAGCATCTTGTCCGGCGAGAATCCCATGCCGGGGACGACGTTCCGCGGCTCGAAGGCGGCCTGCTCGACGTCCGCGAAGTAGTTCTCCGGGTTGCGGTTCAGTTCGAGTTCGCCGACTTCGTGGAGTGGATAGTCCCTGTGGGGCCAAACCTTGGTCAGATCGAACGGATTGATGTGATACGTCTCCGCTTCCTTCTCCGGCATGATCTGGACCGACACACGCCACTTCGGAAAATTTCCTTCCTTGATGGCGTTGAACAGATCGCGCTGGGCGTAGTCCGGGTCAATTCCGCGCATCTCATTCGCGGACTCGGCATAGAAATTCTTGATTCCCTGCTTGGTCTTGAAGTGCCACTTCACGTAGAAGAGTTCATTCTTTTCGTTGATCAGGCTGAACGTGTGGCTGCTGAAGCCGTCCATGTGACGATAGCCGTCGGGCGTGCCGCGATCGGAAAAAAGAATCGTCACCTGATGTAGCGACTCCGGAGAAAGAGACCAGAAGTCCCACATCATGGTCGGCGATTTCAGGTTGGTTTCCGGATCGCGCTTCTGTGTGTGGATAAAATCGCCGAATTTCAACGGGTCGCGGATAAAGAACACGGGCGTGTTGTTGCCGGTCATGTCCCAATTGCCTTCTTCGGTGTAGAACTTCAGCGCGAAACCGCGCGGATCGCGTTCGGTATCCGCCGACCCTTTCTCGCCGCCGACCGTCGAGAAGCGAATGAACGTCGGGGTCTTCTTGCCCACTGCGCTGAACAATTTCGCCGTCGTGTACTTGGTGATGTCCTTGCTGGTGCAGACAAAATGCCCGTACGCGCCTGAACCCTTGGCGTGCACCACGCGCTCGGGTATCCGCTCGCGATTGAAATGAGCCATCTTTTCAAACAGCAGGAAATCTTCAAATACCACGGGGCCGCGCGGCCCCACCGTAAGCGAATTCTGGTTGTCGCCCACGGGCCTGCCCGCGTCCGTGGTCATGATTTTCTTTTCTTCTGGCATGGATTCCTCCTCAGTTGACCTGCAGTCCGCGCGACACCGGTGTTCGGCGCGCGGGACAACGAGTCTCACAGGAGCGTAGCCGCGCCGGCGCTATACTTCCAATATATACTTCGCCTATCATAGATAGGCTGTGCCTATGGCTCGCTCACGGGTTATTTCACCTTCGCCCGGTAATGCGATACGGCAAGTACGGTGGAATTGCCGGCTGATCGTAGACGAGGGAGAGCTTCAACTATGGAACTGCATCAGCTTCGCTACTTCTGCGCCGTCGCGGAAACCGGCTCCTTTAGCCGCGCTGCCGAGCAATCGCACGTCGCGCAGCCGTCTCTTTCACAACAGATTCTCAAACTCGAAGCTGAACTTGGCGCACGCCTTTTCGACCGCCTCGGCCGCACCGTCCGCCTCACCGATCTCGGAACGGCCTTTCTTCCCCGCGCTCGCGCTGTCCTCCGCGAACTCGAGGCCGCCAAGGGCGACGTCAGGGAGCGCAAGGACTCCATCGGCGGCCCGCTCACAGTCGGCGTCATTCCGACCGTCGCGCCCTATTTCCTTCCGCCACGCCTCACTTCATTCATGCGCCAGTTTCCTCAAGCCCAGGTCACCATCGTCGAGGAAATTACTCCGGTCCTGCTGGAGCGTCTCCGCGCCAGCCGAGCGGACATCGCCGTGCTTGCTCTGCCCATTCGCGGGCACGAGTTCGATGCGTTTCCACTTCTCACCGAACGACTCTTCGCCGCGCTCCCGGACAAGCATCCGCTCGCCAACCGGCGGAGCGTCTCGCTGAAGGATCTCCGCAAGGAACCCTTCCTGCTCCTTCGCGACGGCCACTGTTTTCGGGACACCGCCGTTGCCGCCTGCGACCGGGCTCGCGTCCACCCGCAGGTCATCTTCGAGAGCGGCCAATTCAGCAGCATCCTCAGCATGGTGGGAACGGGCATGGGCGTCTCGATCGTTCCCGAAATGGCGATTGAGAAGCGCGCCCGCTGCCGGTATCTTCGGATCGCCGACGACGAAGCGACGCGGACGATCGGCACCGTAGTCCTTCACGGGCGCTCGCTCACACGCGTCCACAACGCATTTCTCGCACACCTCCGCGCGACGTCGCTTTCTTAATCTGGCGATTTCATTTTGGCTGACTTGCTCCGGTGCCTAGTCCGCTTTCACGTGGACGTAGCCGCGGAGTTGGAGCGTGGTGATCGTTGTCATGGCCCATTGATCGATCTGGACTTCCGGCAGGATGGTGGACATGTCGATTTTTCTGCTGAGCACTCCCTGGCCGCAAACGCGGAAGTCGACTCCGGCCTGCTTCATGCTGCGAAGCAGCGGGATGTTGGGATTATCGTGGCCGTCGTTGAGCGTCTTGAACGCCGCATTGGTCAGCGCGATGGGAGTTCCCTCTTGATGAAAGACCACGACAAATTTTCGGTGATCCGCGGCAACGCCGCCCTTGGCTAGCGTGTTGAAGTAGCGCGATATGAAGGTGAGAGAGGGATTCACATCATCGATTTTCGGGGCTGCTTTGCCGATATCGAAGACGATCTTGTACACCAAACTCGGATCGGGCATCTCGTGCGCGTTGGGGAAATCGATGGCCGAGTCAACGCTGGGGATCGGCAGGGCTGGAGAGGACTGCGCGTGCGAGGGACGCGGAAGCCCAATTAAAAGCGCGAATGCAACCACAGCTCCGATCCAAACTGTCTTCATGTTGCTCTCCATCAAATGGAATTTTTCTCCGGCCCCACTCCGTTGGCCATATTCTACACCGCCGCGAAATCGTGCAGACAGAAAAACTTCTCTTTTTGTCATCCTGAGCGAAGCGAAGGATCTCTCCGGCCCGACGTGGAAACAGAGAGATCCTTCGCTTCGCTCAGGATGACAAAAATGCTGTTTCGGCTGACGGGCTACAGCTTTGCAGCGGCGCCGCCATCGACGTTGATGATCTCCGCGGTGATGAAACGCGATTCGTCCGACGCGAGGAAGAGCATGGCGTTGGCCACGTCTTCCGCGTAGCCGGGGCCTTTGATCAGCTGCCAGATTTCGAAGTGGCGCGCGAAGACGTGCTCGCCGGCGGCGGTCGTGAGGCGTTTCGTGAGGGCCTGGCCGGGGCGCACGCAGTTGACACGGATATTGTGGGGCGCGCCGACGCTCGCGATATAGCGCGTGAAGCCTTCCAGGCCGGCCTTCGCCGCATAGTACGACGACGAAGGAAGGGTCGGAAACCTCTCCAAAACCGCGGGGCTCGCTCCCGAAACGGCGGCAAGGGACGAAACGTTCACGATTGCCCCGCGGCCCGATTTGATCAAGTGCGGCCACGCCGCCCGGCTCGTCAGGAAAGCGGCGGTCAGGTTCACGCGCAGGACGCGGTCCCAGGTTTCGTCGGACTCCTCGGGAAACATTTCGCGGGCGCCGCCGCCGGCGTTGTTGATGAGGATGTGCAGCGCGCCGTAGAGGCTCGCGGTCTGGGAAACGGCTCCTTCCACGGCGACGCGGTTCGTGACATCGCATGGAATGAAAGTTACTTCGCGCCCTTCGTCGCGAAGCGCCTTCTCGACCGCTCGGCCCTCCGGCTCTCGGCGCGCCAAGATTGTTGCCTTTGCTCCTTCTTGGGTGAAGAGGCGAGCGGTGGCTTCGCCGATTCCGCTGTTGCCGCCGGTGATCATGGCGACTTTGCCGTTTAGACGGCCTGGCATATTTTGCGCTCCTCCGGAACGGTGTGGCGCCAACCTTCAGGTTGGCATTGCGATGCGGCATCAACTCCGATGCGCAGCGCGGGTGCCCACCTGAAGGTGGGCGCTACAACGTCCTGCTGCGCCGCACAAAATAAAATTACGACATCAATTTGCCGTTTGAGACCGCGGACCCGCGTTCGCCGTCATTTTCCAAATTTCGCCTAGCGCACTTGACGGTTTCATTTCACTAACGGCGCGGACGATCTGGACGACGCCCGCGTTCGGAATGACGCGCGTGGCGAGCGACTCGAACTTCGCGGACAGCTCCTGCCAGCTCAGCGGGTTTTCCGGATCACCCTTCGGATAGCGGACGTGCTTCTTAAAGTGTTTGCCGTTCGTGAGGTCGATTTGCACGCGCGCGGGCCACTCTTTCGGAAAGTTTTCTTCGATGCGTTTATCTTTCACCAGGACAACTTTGCGCATCAAGCTCTTGATTTGAGGTGAGCGAAGATTTTCGCCGGAGAATTGATCGAGGCCCGCCGTGCGATTCGTCAGCGCAACGGCCGCGCCGTAGGGCATCGAAAATTGTGCGTCCACGACGTTCTCCGGCGAATATTTCCGTTTTCGCGGCTCGCAGACGAGCGGCCAGCCGGCTTCGAGGACCGCAACCTCGACGCGCTTGATCTGCTCCGGATGAATGTCATGTGCGGTGGCCAGCTCGATGAGCGCGTCGACGGAAGACTGCATGTAGCGGCAGCAGGCGTGAGGTTTGACGCTGGTCCGCGTAATCTCGAAAGTTTTTCCGAGGCCCCTGGTCACAAGTTCGGGCTTCGGCTTTCGCGAGTACGAAGATAGAAAGCCGTCGCGGCCTTCGAGAATCGTGGCCGGACCGCGAAATCCCTGGGCGGCGAGCTTGGCCGCCAGGATTCCGTTGTGCGCGGCGAGGCCCGGATGGAGGCGCTTGGTCCAGGTGCCCTCGGCCAGGAATTCGAGCGAGCCTGCCGCCATACTGCCGGCAATCCCGACGGCAGAGAGCATGTGCTCTTCGTTGAGTCGGAGGAGCTTGGATGCCGTGACGGCCGCACCGAAGACGCCACACGTCGCCGTCGGATGGAATCCCATCTCGTAGTGATATTTCGGCTGCACAGCGATGGCGAGGCGCGCGGCGACTTCGTATCCCGCGACGACCGCGCAAACGAATTGGCCGGCGTCGATTTCTGGATGAAGATCGCTCAGCGCGATGGCCGTCGAAAACATCACCACGCCGGGGTGGAGCGAGCCGGCTTGATGGGTATCATCCAACTCGAGGCTATGAGACGCCGCGCCGTTCGCGAGCGCTGCGAATTCCGGCGACGTTTTCGACGGCGTGCCAATCACAGTGCACGGCCCGAACTGCGTCGACCCGGCAAGCATTTTGTAAACCGGCCGCGAGGATTCGGAGAGCGAGCCCGCAATCGCGACGCCCAGATAGTCGAGAAGCAAGTGTTTCGTTTGCTCGAAGACTTCCTTCTTAATATCTTTCGGACTGAGCGCGTGGGCAAAGGATACGAGCGTTCGGGTGATGGGTTTCATAGCATCCCCAGCAGTATTCCGGCGTTCCTTAAGATACTCTATAAATTCATTTCTGCTATGCTGCGTTCTTGCTATTTGTGAATGGACTGCTGTCGGCAGGTTGATGCAGCGCCAACCTTTAGGTTGGCGTCGCCGTGTCGAGCGGGTCGCGCGCTCGGGTCGAGCGCGTGCCCGCCTGAAGGCGGGCGCTACACTCAGAACCGGTGCTGTTTGCATGGGGTCCCTCGTTGAATCAAACGAATGCTCACATGGATGAATCGCACGAGGCGCTGAAATCGGCGGTACGCGAATTATGCCGGGAATTTCCCGACAAGTACTGGCGCGAGCTGGATGAAAAGCGCGCCTATCCCGAGGAGTTCGTCCAGGCGCTGACCAACGCCGGGTACATGGCCACGCTGATTCCTGAGGAGTACGGCGGCGCGGGGCTCGGCGTCACGGAAGCTTCGATCATTCTCGAGGAGATTCACCACTCCGGCGGAAACGCGGCGGCGTGCCACGCACAGATGTACATCATGGGGACGCTTTTGCGGCACGGATCGGAGGCGCACAAGCGGCAGTATCTTCCAAAAATCGCGGACGGCTCGCTGCGGCTTCAGGCGTTCGGCGTGAGCGAACCCAATACCGGCACGGACACGACGCAGATGAAAACCCGGGCAGTGCGGAACGGCGACCGCTACGTGATCGACGGCCAGAAAATCTGGATTTCGCGCGCCGAGCATTCCGACTTGATGCTGCTGCTCGCACGCACGACGCCTGCCGATGAGGTGAAGAAGCGCACGGAAGGCTTGTCTGCGATTTTGGTCGATCTACGACAGGCGGTGGGCCACGGGCTGAGGATTCGGCCGATCCGCACGATGATGAACCATGCGACTACGGAACTGTTCTTCGACAATCTGGAAGTGCCCGTCGAAAATTTGGTGGGCGAGGAAGGCCAGGGATTTCGCTACCTCCTGGACAGCCTCAATGCGGAACGCATCCTGATTGCGTCGGAATGTATTGGCGACGCGCGGTGGTTTCTGGAACGCGCGTGCAAGTACGCGAATGAGCGAGTTGTTTTTGGCCGGCCGATCGGAAAGAATCAAGGCATTCAGTTCCCCATCGCGAAGGCGTACGCGAATCTGGAAGCTGCACGGCTGATGGTTTCGCGCGCGGCGACATTGTTCGATGGCGGCAAGGCGTGCGGCTCCGAAGCGAACATGGCGAAGCTTCTGGCGGCAGACGTTTCCTGGGAACTCGCCAACGTGGCCATCCAGACCTACGGCGGATTTGGATTTGCGGAAGAATACGACATCGAGCGCAAATTCCGTGAGACTCGCCTCTATCAGGTGGCGCCGATTTCGACGAATCTGATTCTGAGTTATCTGGCCGAGCATGTTCTTGGCCTGCCCAGGTCCTACTGATGCTGCCGCTTGAAGGAATCACTATCGTTGCGCTGGAACAGGCCGTGGCTGCGCCATTCGCCACGCGGCAATTAGCGGATTTGGGCGCGCGCGTCATCAAGATCGAGCGGCCCGAGGTCGGGGACTTTGCGCGTGGCTACGACGCGACCGTGCGAGGTCTTTCCAGCCATTTTGTGTGGCTCAATCGGTCAAAGGAGTCGCTCACACTGGATTTGAAAAGGGCGGAAGCCAAAGAGATTTTGCGCCGCTTGATCGAGAAAGCGGACGTGTTCGTTCAAAATCTGGCGCCGGGCGCAACCGAGCGGCTTGGCTTCGCCACTCGGGAATTACGCGAGAAATATCCGCGGCTGATAGTCTGCGATCTTTCGGGCTATGGATCGGCCGGGCCGTACCGCGACAAAAAAGCGTACGACATGTTGATTCAGGCAGAGACTGGATTGATATCGATCACCGGGACGCCGGAAACGCCGTGCAAGGTGGGAATTTCCGCTGCGGACATTGCCTGCGGGATGTATGCCTATACCGGGGTATTGACGGCATTGCTGGTGCGGTCGAAAACGGGCAAGGGAGTGGCGCTCGAGACTTCCCTTCTCGATTCGCTCGGCGAATGGATGAGTTACGCTGCGTACTACTCGATGAGCGGAACGGCGCCGCAGCGCTCGGGCGCGAATCACGCCACGATTGCGCCGTATGGGCCGGTGCGCAGCGGCGACGATAAATTGGTGTATCTCGGATTGCAGAATGAGCGCGAGTGGAAGAGATTTTGCGAGGTGGTCTTAGAGAGTCCGGCACTCGCGACTGATCCTCGATTCGATTCCAACACGAAACGCGTACAGAATCGGCCGCAGCTCGATCTGGCCATGGGAAAAGTTTTCGGGACTCTGACCGGCGTCGAAATTATCGCGCGCGTTGACGCAGCTCAAATTGCAAACGCGAGGATGAACACCGTGCAGGAGTTTGTGGAGCATCCGCAATTGAAGGCGCGGGGGAGATGGACGAGCGTCGATTCGTCCGCGGGCCCGCTGCCGGCGCTGCTTCCGCCGGTCACGATGGAGAATGTGGATGTCGTGATGAAGGAAGTGCCGGAACTCGGGCAGCATACCGACGCGATTTTGGAGGAATTCGGATTCGATCGAGAGACTGTCGCGCAGTGGCGCGACCAAAAAATAATCTGACGGTTGGAAGAAGACGAGAACAAGCAACAACTGTCGTTCCGAGCGGAGCGAAGAATCTCTCTTCGTTCCGAGACAACAAAGAGAGATTCTTCGCTCCGCTCGGAATGACAAAATCGCTTTTTCTCGCGCTGACTGGTGTCGCGAGCCACGAGGATCGACACCGGCCTAAAAGTGAAGCAAGGAAGGCGATGATGGCGATCAAGGAAGGCTGGACGGGACGAGTCTTTGAGGACTTCGAGGTGGGTGACATTTACCGGCATCCGCTGGGACGCACGGTCCTGGCGACGGACAATGTCTGGTTTACGTTGCTCACCCAGAATACGAATCCGATTCACTTTGACCATGCCTACGCCGCAAAAACGGAATTTGGCAAGCCGCTCGTGGATTCCACTTTCACGCTCGCGCTGGTGACCGGACAATCGGTCGCGGACATTTCGCAAAACGCGATGGCCAATCTCGGCTGGGACGAAGTGCGTCTGCCCAATCCCGTGTTTGAAGGCGATACGATCTATTCGCAGAGCGAGGTCCTCGAAAAACGCGAGTCGAAATCGCGACCGAATGTGGGGATCGTCCGCTTCAAGACGATCGGCTTCACTCAGGACGGCACCATAGTGATCGACTTCAAGCGCACGATCATGATCTACAAGCGCGGGCACGTGCCCGAAACGGTGAAAGGCCCGAGAGTCGAACCGAAGCAAAAATGATTTGAAGAGCGAGAATGACAGCGCCTCCCACTCCAAGCGGCATTTCCGAGCGATCCGTAGCGCTCGCCGCAGCGAGTCTTGGCGCTGGGGCCGCATTCAGCAGGTGGTGGCGGCTCGTTGGCGGCGTGCTGATGACCCTTGCGCTCGGCACACTCTACGCGTGGAGCGTCTTCGTCGCGCCGCTGGAAAGTGAATTTGGTTGGAAGCGGTCGCAGACCTCCGCGGTGTTTACGCTCGCCGCGGTCGTGTTTGCCGCCGCGCTGTTTGTCGGCGGAAGATTGCAAGACCGCTTCGGCCCGTTTTGGATCGCGCTAGCCGGGAGTTTGCTCTTCACTTTAAGCTTCTTTCTTTTTTCACTCACATCCAGCCTTCACGGACTCTACTTCATTTATGGCGTGCTCGGAGGCATCGGGACGGGATTCGGCTACGGCGTCGTAGTGCCGGTAATGGCCAAGTGGTTCCCCGACCGGACGGGTTTGGCGATCGGCCTCGCGCTCGCGGGTTTTGGCAGCGGATCGGCGGTGTTCGGAACATTCGCAAATCTTGTCTTGTTCCCGCGTTTCGGCTGGCGGAATTCGTGCCTGATCCTCGGCGGAATTTTTCTTGTGATGACGATGACGGGCGCGTTTCTGTTGAAGAATCCCGTCGAGAGCCGCCCGGCGGTGAATGATGTTCGGCCATTCAGCGTAGGAACCGGCGCTCGTCAGTTCGCACCCGGAGAAGTCTTGCGTATGCCGACGTTTTACCTGCTGTGGCTCGGCTTTGGCTTGGGATCGACTGCTGGGCTGATGGTCATCAGCCAACTCATCCCGTTCGCAAACAACCAGGGAGTTTCGAGCGCCGCACTTGCGACGCTCGGCCTGGTGGTCGGCGCCGGCGGAAACGTTTCTGGGCGTGTTTTGTCGGGCTGGCTGTCGGACCTACTCGGCAGGCTCAATACGCTGCGAGTTGTGCTGGCGATGTCGGCGATCGCGATGCCGGCGCTATATTGGGCGGGCGCTCATTTGACGGCGCTCTACGTTTTGATCTTTGCGGTCTATTTTGGATACGGGGCGCAAGCCTCGGTGATCCCCGCGACCGTGGCTGATTTCTGGGGCGCGCGCTACGCGGGGTCTAATTACGGCTCAATTTTTACCGCGTGGGGATTCGCGGGGATTCTCGGGCCTACGATCGGCGGCGTGCTGTTCGACCGATACAAGAATTATGGCGCCGCGTTTTATGCCGCTGCGGGACTCGCGGCGGTGGCTCTGATTTGTGTGTTGGCGGCTAGAAAACCTCGCGCGCAGCGAGTGTGACCGAGGATTGCTTTCGTGCTCGGTTAGTCGTATGTTGCGGTTCGAGTGGCACAGCCACTCTTTACCCCTCGCAGAGGCTCGGGGTAAAGAGTGGCCGTGCCACTTGGGCTGCCGTAACCCGCAGGGAGAGAAACGAACATGGCGAAATCCACAAAAGTACCAGCTGGCCGCCGGGATTTCTTGAAGAGCGTTGTCGCCGGCGCGGCCACGCTGGCCGCGTCCGCGGAAACACTGCCTGCCGCGCAACCCGCGCAGCCCGTCGAAGAGCGCGCTTCCCGCGCCATGCCGATGCTGCCGCCGGTGGTCGAGTCCGATCCTCCCGCGGAAGCTGAAGTTCTGAACATCGATCGCTCCGGCTCCGACTTCATGGTGGATTGCCTGAAGTCGCTCGGCATCGAGTACGTCTGCGCGGTGGCTGGCTCGAGTTTCCGCGCTCTCCATGAATCCGTGATCAATTACGGAGGGAACAGCAAGCCCGAGTTCATCACCTGCTGCCACGAAGAATCCTCGGTTGGCATGTCGCACGGCTACGCGAAGATCGAAGGCAAGCCGCTGTGCATTTTCGCGCACGGAACCGTGGGACTGCAGCATGCCTCGATGGCGATCTACAACGCGTACTGCGACCGCGTGCCGGTGTACATTGTGATTGGAAATAATCTAGACGCGACGAAGCGCGACTCCGCGTACGGAGAATGGCCGCACAGTGTGCAGGATGCTGCCGCCATGGTCCGCGACTACGTGAAATGGGACGACACGCCGGTCTCGCTGGAACACTTCGGGGAATCGGCCGTGCGCGCGTACAAGGTGGCGATGACGCCGCCAATGGCGCCGGTGCTGTTAGTCGCGGACAGCGAGCTGCAGGAGAATCCGATCCCGGAAGGCGCCGCGCTGAGGGTTCCGAGACTCACCTTGCCGGCGCCGCCCCAAGGCGACTCCGGCTCCATTGCAGAGGCGGCGCGGCTTCTCGTGCAGGCTGAGAATCCGCTGATCGTTGTGGACCGTTACGCGCGTACGCAGGCCGGCATCGATCTGCTCGTTGAACTCGCCGAAACTTTGCAGGCACCGGTGATCGATCAAGCCGGGCGAATGAATTTTCCGACGCGGCATCCGCTGAATCAGACTTCGCGCCGTGGAGCGGTGGTCGCGAACGCCGACGTGATTATGGGCCTCGAAGCCACGGATTTCTGGAGCGCGCTGAACACGATGCACGACCAAGTGCATCGCACAACGCGCCCGATCATGAAGAGCGACGCGAAGCTGATCAGCATCACGACGGGCGATCTCTACTCGAAGTCTAACTATCAGGATTTCTACCGTTACACTGGAGTGGATCTGGCGATGGCCGCCGATGCCGAGGCAACGCTCCCGGCTCTGATCGAGGAAACCAAACGCCAGATCACGGCGGATCGCAAGCGCGCGTTCGATGATCGCGGCGCGAAACTCTCCGCGGCGCACCAGAAAGCGCTGGACCAGGCTCGAACCGACGCAACGTACGCCTGGGACGCCAGCCCCATCAGCACGGCCCGGGTGTGCGCCGAGTTGTGGGCGCAGATCAAGGACGAGGATTGGTCGCTCGTGTCTATCCTCCGGCACTTCAGTTGGTGGCCGCTACGGCTCTGGCCGTTTGACAAGCACTATCAATACATCGGCACGCAGGGCGGGGGAGGCGTTGGTTACAACGCCCCCGCGTCGGTCGGGGCGGCGCTCGCGAACAAAAAACATGGGCGGCTGTCTGTCAGCATTCAAGACGACGGCGATTTGCTGTTTGCGCCATCCGTGCTGTGGACGGCGGCGCATCATCGCATTCCGCTCCTGAGCGTGATGCACAACAACCGCGCGTATCACGAAGAGATGATGCACGTGCAGCGCATGGCCAACCGGCACAATCGCGGTATCGACCGCGCGGGAATTGGAACGACATTCGAGGACCCGAATTTTGACTTCGCGAAGATCGCGCAAGGCATGGGCGTCTATGCCGAGGGGCCGATTACCGATCCGAACGAACTGGGTCCGGCGCTGAAGCGCGCGATCGCGGTGGTCAAGCGCGGCGAGCCGGCGCTGCTCGATGTGGTCACGCAACCGAGGTAGACGAGGTGGGGTGTGCGCGATCGCATGGGATTCGCCGAGGAGGAAGCGTGAAACTTTTTCGCGGAAGTTGCCGGGCGGCGCTTGCGACACTCGCAGCAATTTCCTTTTTTGCCGCGCCGCGCGTGGGAGTCGTGAGTGCGGCTCAGGATGCGAAATCCGCCGAGTCGCCCTCCGGAAATGCCGACAATGGAAAGCAGTTGTTCGTGAAGAATGGCTGTTACGAATGTCATGGACGCGAAGGACAAGGCTCGAACATGAGCGGCCCTCGAATCGCGCCGGATCCCATCCCGTTTGATGTGCTTCTCAATTACGTGCGCAAGCCCAGAGGTGAAATGCCGCCCTACACCGCGAAGGTCATTTCCGATAGAGATCTCGCCGACATCTACGCCTATCTGCAGTCACGCAAAGAGCCGCCGACTGCGAAAGCTTTGCCGCTTCTGAAGTAACTTTTTCTAAAATCTTACTGGCAACGAGGACAACGAGCCCCTCAAAAAGGCTCGGGATAAAGAGTGGCTGTCCGACGCGCTGGGCTCCTCTGTAAAAATCAATTCAATGCGCGTAAGAACGGGCATACAATCCGGGCACTGCTGCTGCTGAGGACGGACCTTCCTGGGAGGATCGGCGATGAGCGAAAATGTTGCGGGACTTCGTAAGGCGTTTGAGGCCGGAAAAATCGGCCGGCGGAAACTCGTGCGCGCGCTGGGCGTGACGGCGGGCGCAGCGCTTGCCGCCGGCGCGTTTCCGGAGAAGGGGCTCTTTGCCGGAGGCGCCGCGCAGATGGGCATGTCCGGCGGCAACGCCGTTCTGAAGGCGGTCGCGTACAATCACATCAACTATCAAGTTGCGGACTACGCGAAGGTCCGCGATTTCTACATCAGTCTGCTGGGCGTGAAAGACGCGTGGGACGACGGCAAGCAGTGCTCGGTGGAATGCGGCGATCCTCCGAATGCGATCTACATCCGCCCGTTGACGAAGCCGCTCGATCGGCCCGCGGGCAACTGGTCGGCGCAGATGGGCCAGGGCAACGTCGATCACTTCGCTTTTTCCATCGAAAATTTCGAGCTGGAATCCGTGCGAGCGGAGCTGGCGCGGCGCGGCCTCGAGCCGAAGGGGGACGGCGCGTACGCGTGGTCGATCAAGGATCCGAACGGCACCACGATTCAAATTTGCGCGACACACGGCGTATTTCCGGGCGCCGCGGCGCCCACCGCGAAAGAATCGGACGGCACAAAGAATCTCAGCATGATGCCCAAACCTGATGAGAAGAGCTTCAAGGCCTACGGGGTGAGCCATCTCGTGTATCACGTTCCGGACGTCGATCAGTCCCGGGATTTTTACATGGGCCTGCTTGGGATGAAGCTTGTCTACTACAAGCCCGGCGGGGTGTTCGGCGTGGATGCGCCGGGAGGGCCGATTTGCTTCTTGAAGTTTGGCGAGAATTATTTGTATCTTCGCAAAAGCCAGCACCCGGAAGACAAGGCGTACATCGCGCATTTTGCGATGGCGGTCGAGAATTACGACCAGGCCGGGGTGAAAGCCGAACTCGAGCGGCGCGGCTACAAGCCTGAGCCGGATGGAAAGTATGGCTGGTCAATAAAAGACCCGGCAGGGATGAGAACCGAGGTAGCTGGGAGAGGCTTGCCGGAGCATGTTGCCGGCGATTGCGCCGGCGGGAATGTGAACTGCCCAGGAGGACCGGACAAATAGCCATGAAACGAATCCTTTTGATTGTCGTGGCTGCCGGCGCACTTCTGTTGCCGCCGGCACTGTGGGCCGGACCGGTCAGCAGCACCGCGGACCGGCTGTATGTTCTCGATTGCGGCCTGGGCCACGCGACTGACGAATCGCGCTGGACGGTTGGAGTAAACGTCGGGAAGCCGATCGACATCACGGTGAGTTGCTACCTGATCCATCACGCCAGCGGCTATTTCCTGTGGGACACGGGCATCTCCGATGCGGTGGCCGGGATGGCGGACGGCTGGTATCCAAATAACAATCCCGCGACGGACATTCATTGGACGCGTGCGAAAACGCTCGAGTCGCAGTTGGCTGAGATCGGCGTCAAGCCGTCGGAAATCAAATTCGTCGGAATATCGCACACGCATCCCGACCACATCGGCAACGCGGAATTGTTTCCGAATGTGCCGTTCCTGATTCAGAAGGCCGAGTACGACTATTACTTCGCCCCGGGAAAAACGGGAATTGCGAAGCCGCCATCCGACACGAGGGCCACGTTCTCAAAAGAGCACCCGGTAAATCTAGTGCAAGAGGACCTGGACGTGTTTGGCGACAGCTCGGTCATGATCGTATACACGCCGGGCCACACGCCCGGCCATCAGTCATGCCTGGTCCACCTGGCAAAAACGGGATGGATTTTGCTGAGCGGTGACGCGGTGCACTTGCAGGAAAATTGGGACAACCGCCGCATTCCGTATTTCAGCACGATGCCGGCCGAACAGAAACTCCAGACGCAGCTCTCCATGCAACGCATGGCCGACTTGATTTCCTTCTATCACGCGCAGTTGTGGATCAATCACGAGAAAACGCAGAGCGACAAGCTGAAACACGCGCCGGCCTATTACGAGTAGACGACGGCCGGCTCCCGAACGTCAGCCCACACATCAAGGTCTTCGCATTAAAGACGCCCGCACTCGCTACCGATAGCTCTAGTGTGCCTCTCCCCGACCTGCACGGTCGGGCAGGTTTCGACATAGGCATCTCTGTGTCATTTTGCCGTAGCCGAGTTGAACCTATCCAACTAGAGTAACGTTTAGAGTCATCTTGCTGTCCAACTCGAACCCGAAGGGAATGTGGAGGAACCATGTGGAACAAGGAAACCCAGCCTGAAGTTCCGGGCCTGCCTCAGTCGAAGGCGGCGCCGGCCCCGATGACCCCGCTCAACGCCCCGTCGGCGAATCGCCCCGGCAATGTCGCGGCGCGCTCGCTCGCGTGCCTGGGGCCAACGATCGTGGTGAAGGGCGAAATCTCCAGCGACGAAGACCTGCAGATCGACGGCAAGGTGGAAGGGCCCATTTCGCTGAAGGGCCATCGCCTGACGGTGGGACGCACCGCCCAGCTGAATTCCGAGATCAATGCGCGCGAAGTGATCGTGTACGGCAACGCCGCCGGCAATCTGCGAGCGCGCGACCGCGTCGAGATCAAGAAAGACGGCCAGGTGATCGGCGACATCACGACGACGCGGATCAGCATAGAGGAAGGCGCTTATTTCAAGGGGCACATTGAAATCGAGCGTGTCCAATCGGGTTTTTCGTCCAGCAAGGAAGAAGCGATTCCAGCCGGCATTGGGGCTTACTAGGCCGCTGTTCGCCCGCAACACTCGACTTGCCGAAATCGGCAACGGCTCGAGTCAAGCAGCGATGGGTGTATTCCTGGGACAGTTTCGTGTGAATCCGTACCAATAGACTTTCAGATACTCTCCAGCATTTTCCCCGCGACAAAAGCAGCACTCAATTTCCACTCACATGCATGAGTAGAGCGCCGCTCACTCTTGGCGCCCTGTCGGGGCCACGGTGCTCAATCTCCGCGCCTATCCGGGTTGTGATACCCTCGCGCGAATCATCGCCTCGGGGTAGATCCACCTACGGAGCCGCAAATGAAGACGATGCGGGTAGCGCGATTGCACGAAATCGGCGGGCCGCTGGTGCTGGAAGAGATTCCCGTCCCGGAACCGCGCCCGACCGATGTTTTGGTTGCGGTGAAAGCCTGCGGAGTCGTGCCGAATCTCAAAAACGTGCTCACGAAGTGGCCCGAATGGTTTCCCTACCTGCCGCTGCCAAAACTGCCCGCGATTTTTGGGCTGGACGTGGCGGGCGTGGTGGCTGAGGTGGGCAGGCAGGTCCATTCGATCCGAGCGGGCGACCGCGTGTACGTCAATCCGGCGCGCGGATGCGGATCGTGCCGCGCGTGCCGCGGCGGTGAGATTGTGAATTGCCGCGCGTTCACGTTCCAGGGCTACTTTGGGCGCGGGCCATTGTCGCAAGCCTTGTTCGATGACTACCCGTATGGAGGGATGGCGGAATACATCACCGCACCGCAAAGCGCCCTCGTCCGCTTGCCGGAAAATGTGAGCTTTGAACAGGCCGCTCGATTCGGGTATCTCGGCACGGCGTACGCCGCGATTTTGAAGGCGGGCGCCGGCCCGGGTCGCACGCTGCTCGTCAACGGAATTGGCGGCGCACTTGGGCTTTGCGTCGCGCTCGTCGGCTTGGCCTCGGGAGTCACGAAGATTCTGGGCACGGGCCGGAATCAGGCGCTCCTCGATCGCGTGAAGGCCCTTGCGCCTGGAAGGATCGACGTGTTGGCGGTCGGAAAACGTCCCATTCACGAATGGGCCGGCGAACTCACCGAGACCGAGGGCGTTGACGCGGTCATCGACACGCTGCCGCCCGGCTCGCCTTCGAGCGCCATGCAGGACGCGCTCAACGCGCTGCGGCGGGGCGGCCGCGGGGTCAATATCGGCGGCGTGGGCGAACCGTTGCGGCTGAATGTTCACAGAATGATGGGTATGAATATCCAGCTGATTGGTTCGTGCTGGTTTGCGACCGGCGAGGGACAACAGCTGGCGGAAATGGCGCGCACGGGCACGCTGAACCTCTCGGTATTTGAAGACCGCCGCATTCCCTTGAAAAATGTGAATGAGGGATTGAATTCCCTTCAAGACGCCAATCGCGGATTCAATAATTTTGTGGTGATCCCGTAATCGCGGTCAACCCGCGCTGCGACTGCTGTAGCCCGCCTCATTAGAGGCGGGGTTACGGGGCCTCCTTCGACTAGTGCCAACGTCCCGCCGTCTATCCCAACGTCCCCCGCGTCTAAAGACGCGGGCTACAGCGCCAGAAATCCGCTACGTGCCTGTCCATTTGGGCGGGCGCTTGTTCAGAAACGCGTCCATGCCTTCCTGGAAATCGTGGCTCATATAGCAGGACAGGATCATGTTGTTGTCCTCTTCCGGGGTCATGTTTTCCTTGATGCGGCGCATGGCCTCTTTGGTGGCGCGCAGGGTGAGCGGCGCGCGGGTGGCGATCGTGCGCGCGAGCTCATCCGCGCGGGCTTGCAGGGCAGCGTAGTCGGGTAACACCTCGCTGAGGAGGCCGACGGCGCGGGCTTCAGCGGACTCGACGAGGCGGCCAGTGAAGAGAATTTCTTTCGATCGCGCGACGCCGAGGAGCGCGACGAGCCGCGCGTAATTTGCCATCGACAAGCAATTGCCGAGCGTGCGGCTGATCGGCACGCCGAAGCGCGCGTTCACCGCGCCGATCCGGAGATCGCAGCACGCAGCGACGGTGGTGCCGCCGCCCGTGCAAGCGCCCGCGACGGCGGCGATCGTCGGAATCGGGATTCGCTCGAGCGCGTCGAGGAGGCCATTGATTCGCCCTTCGTAGTCGAGGGCGTCCTGAGGAGAAGAAAATTTCCTGAACTCCGAAATGTCCGTTCCGGCCGCAAAGGCAGTTTCGTCCGCGCCGGTTAGCACGAGGACCTTGATCGATGAATCGGCCGACGCCGTCTGACAGATTTCCGCGAGGCGTTCGTACATGCGAAACGTGAACGCGTTTCGAGCTTCCGGGCGATTGAACGTAATGCGGCCCACGCCCTCGTTCACTTCGTAGAGAATCTCCTGGCTCATGGTGTCGCGCCTTTCTCGGTTGAGGCCGGCATTTGGATCGCGCCTTGCTCCGCCAGCCGATCGATCTCGGCGTCGGAGTAGCCGCTCTCGCGGAGTACTTCGCGCGTGTGCTGGCCGAATATCGGAGCAGCACGGTGCACGGTGCCGGGCGTTTCGGAGAATTTAATCGGTAGGCCGATCGCTTTCACGGTTCCGGCTGTGGGATGCTTCGTCTCGACGATCATTTCGCGCGCGAGGGCCTGCGGATCCGCGTGCATCTGCGCGATGTCCAGCACCGGTCCTGCCGGAAGGCCGCGTTCTTCGAAGCGTTTCAGCCATTCCGATTTCGTGCGGCGCTCAAAGAGCGGGGTCAGCGTCTCAGTTAGCACCGAAAGGTTACGCATTCGCGCGGCGTTGTTTACGAACCGCGGATCGTCTTGCAGCTCGGGCGCCTCGATCGCGTCGACCAGGCGGAGCCAATTTTCCTGATTTGCGGCCCCCACCGTGATCCAGCCATCCGACGCCGGAAACGCCTGATAGGGCGCATTGAGTGGATGCGCCGATCCCATGGGCCCGGGCGCGTGCCCCGTCGCGAAACAGATTGCAGAATGCCAGTACGTGTGCGCGATCCCCGCTTCAAAGAGAGATGTATCCACCATCTGTCCTTGCCCGGTTGACGCGCGAGAGTGCAATGCCGCAAGGATGCCGACGCACGCGAGAATTCCTGCCGTGATATCCGTGACTGGCGCTCCAGCCTTCATCGGCGGGCCTCCCGCGCGCTCGCCGGTGATGCTCATCAGTCCGCTCATGCCCTGCGCCACCAGATCAAACCCGCCTCGATCCGCGTATGGCCCGGTGCGACCGAACCCTGAGATCGAGCAGTAGATCAGTTTGGGATTGGAGGCGTGGAGCGTGTCATACCCGAAGCCCATTTTTTCCATCATGCCGCGCCGGTAGTTCTCGATCAGCACGTCCGCGCTTTGCAGCAGACGAGACAGGACGGCGCGCCCTTCCTCCGATTTCAAGTTCAAGGCGATGCCGCGCTTGTTGCGGTTCATGATCAGAAACGCCGCGGATTCATCGCCAACAGTAGGAGGGACCATGCGCCGAGCATCCTCACCGCCCGGAACTTTCTCCACCTTGATGACATCGGCGCCCATGTCGGCCAGGAGCATCGTGCACGCCGGGCCAGCCATGATGTGCGAAAGGTCGATCACCTTCAGGCCTGCGAGCGGACCAGGCTTATTCTCTTTGGTTGCATTCCCCATCCGCGATCCTCTCTTGACTCTGTCGCGCCAACAATACTAACGGTTATTTCGCGAACTCATAAATCGTTTCGTACCTGCTCCAAGTGAGTAGATAAACGGGATCGTCGAATGTGGGAATCAGCCCTTGGGCGCAAAAATGCTAGTTCCCGACAAGACTTATAGGGACTTGGCGGTGCTAGGCGGGCACCTTGCGCCGGCTTGTTCGCGCAACTCAACCTCGTAATACGCTGCGAAGAGCGCAACTTGCTTCTTCGGGTTGTAGGGATCGTAGAAGACCGGTATCCGCATTCCGATGTCGAGGAGTTTCCAGCTTGTCCTGATCTTTGAAAGTGTTTCGCCAGATTGGGTGTTGAATTGATAGCGCACGTATTGGCCATTGCGTGCGCTACCGTAATTCTTAGTTATGCGACCAAGCACCGCGTCTCCATTCGATATAAGGTGCCTGTGCCGAACGTAGATGCGCCACTGAAGTAAACCTAAGACTATTGCCAGCCCACAAAGAAGCCGGAAAAAAGACACGAACGTTTCCTTCTGCCAGGATGCGGTCGGATGAAAATAATCCTTGGCAGTCAGTGCCGTGAGCGTAAGTAAAACCCCGGGAATCAGAAGCGCGGAGACTTTTCCTCGGAAGCTCATGCGTACCGGACGGGGTTGCGGCATCCCGGGGAGGATTCGGCTGACATCGTCGTAGGGGCCGGGAGCATCTCCGCCCAAAGCCGAGTCATCGTGAGATTGGGATTTCACAAACGCATCTCCGGAACCAAGTCGGAGCGCCCGATAAGGGCGTTCTTTCTTGCTACGGAGCTTAAGATATACCCGCATGGCTGGCAAGAACGGGTGCTTACGGTCATCTTAATGGTGGCGCAAAAACAACACCCGACAAACTGGCGAAAGGACACATTGCAGCACCGAATCCCACGGCCCCCTCGCAAGCGATGCAAGTAGGTTTACGAAATTATCGCAGCGCTGACTTCGTCTGTTCCGGCGGAATGAAATAGCCCACCTTGTTGTTGAACGGAGTCCCGAACCAGATGCGCCCTTGCGCATCCGGGACGAGTTCACGCATGCCGTTACCGGAAAATGGCATGGGAAACTCGACGATCGTGCCGGTCTTCGGATCGAGACGTCCGAGGATGTCATCGTCGTAGGAGCTGTACCAGACGTTGTCAAAGCGATCGACGGCAATGGCGTAGGGCGTGGGATCAGGATCGGGCAGCGGAAATTCCTGGAATTTCTCCGTCTTGGGATCGAAGCGGCCGATCTGATTGCCCCACCATTCGCCGAACCAGACGATTCCCTTCGAATCGACCGTGATTCGCCGCGGGCCCGCCGTCTTGGGATGCGTGCTGCTATTGCCGTAGTTTTCGTCCGGCTTCGTCCCATTGAGCGCGGCGAGCTTTTCCGTCGTGGGCGGAGTCCACTTGGTGATCTTCAGCGTCTTCGTGTCCATCTTGCCGATCATGCCTTCGCGGGGAAACTCGGCGAACCAGATATTTCCATCCCGATCGAGTTCGATGCCGTACGGCGTGCGCGCTTCGGGGAACTCCGTGAATTTTTCTTCCTTTGGGTCGAAGCGCAAGAGAATTGATCCGCCAGCCCAGATGTTTCCAAAACGATCAAGGCGAATCGAGTTCATGCTGCCAAGGCCGATGGAATTCATTCCGCGGCCTGTCTTCGCGTCATCGTCCCTCGGCGCGCAAAACGGCGGCTGATATTCCTTGAACTTGTGTGTCTCGGGATCGAATTTTCCAAGCTTGCATGCGGCGTCCTCGGAAAACCAAACCATTCCATCGGGTGCTTCGGTGACCGAGTGGAGGTGCAACGCTTTCCGGGTGCCCTGCGGCGCATCGAATTCCTGAACTTCGCCCGTCTTCTGGTCGAGCTTCGCGATTTGATCGGCCGTCCAGGAATGCGGCATCCAGACGCTGCCGTCCTTCTGGGGATATGCGACCCAGGGAATGCGGCCCGCCTTGGGCAAATCGTAGAGGACATAGACAATTTTCATGGCTTCGTCGCTGAACTCCGCGTGCTTGGCTTTGGGATAGTCGGGAAGATCAGCGGGCGACCGAGGAAGGTCGGAGTCGGGACTGAAAGTTCTGCCAAGATACGCGGCGACCGCGGCGCCGTCCTCCTCCGTGATGCGGAGGTCGCCGACGCCACTAGCGCGGTCGCGCATCAAGGCGACGCATGCTTGCCAGCCGTCTTCATCACGGCGAGCTGCGGCAATTTTTGTCTGCAGCCCGTGGCAGCTCATGCAGCGAAAAAACAGCAATTGCTTGCCGGCTCCCTCTGGCAAGAGCGCCTGGCCTTCATGAATCGAAAGGTCCGACCATCGGACGGTTCCCTTCTGGAGCGCGAAATCCAGCGAGACGGATTGTTCGGCGTCAACCTTGACTGCGCTGCGCGGATCGCTCTTGAATCCCACCGCTGTGGCCGTCACCTGGTATTCGCCCGAGTCGAGATTTTGAATCCGGTACGCCCCACTCCGGTCGGAGAGAACATCCACGGTGATTTTCGTTTTCGCGCTCTGCGCCCGGACAAACGCACCCTTGAAGGCTGCTCCATCCGGGCCCTTGACGGTGCCGGAAATCACGCCGCCGGGGGCGGCATGCGCGAAGGATGCAAACAGGATCGCAAGCCCGAATGCCTTGAACAGTGTTTTCATATCTGGCTCCAATGATTCTCGATGACTCAGTAGAACGCTGTCTCCATATCGAACGAAAAGAACGCGCTTATTCAGGTCAGCGACCAATGCTGAATGGGGCGCCCTCAGCGCGCCGCTGGTTTCGCCTGGTTCTGATAGGGCTTCCAATTCCCGTTCTTCGCCGTCGCTTCGGGCTTCGCGGGGTAGAAGCCGTCGCGATTCGGCATTTGCACTTTCAGAAGAGACTTGGCGTCGAGGACGTCGGTCTCTTTCACGATGCCGTTTTTGTAGAGCACGAAAGCGGTCACGGCGTAAATCTGATCGGGAGTGAGCGAGCCTTCCGCGCCCTGCGGCATTGAGCGGTTGATGTAATCCCAAACCGTCGTGGCGTACGGCCAAAAGCTGCCGACCGTCAGCAGCGGCGCGCGAGTGCTGAGCGAATCAACGCCTCCGACCAGGCGGGGAGCGGGCCCTTCCGTTAGTGACGCCCCGTGGCAGAAAATGCATTTTGTCGCATACACTTTGGCGCCTTCCACTGCACTCCCCGATCCGGGCGGGAGCTCTTTTCCATCAGTGCCAACGACGTTGTCCCATGCACGGAGTTCCGCTTCCGTCGGCGGCCGGCCCACTTTGTAGGTGGGCGATTGCGCCATGATCGCGCCCGATGAGGCGAGAGCGATCACCGCAGCGAGAACGCTAGCTTTTGTAAAGCGCATCTTGAACGCTCCCATCGCGCGCCACTCTCCAAGGTTGAATCGGGTTGGAGAAAAATTCGTAAATCGGCGCGGACTGCCAGAAGTCCTGCACGTCGCTGCCCGACACGGGCGGCTGGGTTCGATTGCCCCAGAGCTCGCCGAGTTCGCGCATCGTAGGCTGAATGTCGCCGAATTCGTTCGTGCAGCGGGACTGGATCAGAGTTTCTTCGCCATCCCAACTCCAAGCCAGGCGGAATCGGGTGAACGCCTTGCGCAAGACGGGCTGCTGAAGCTGCGCGTCCGTCCACGTTCGCCCGCCGTTGGTGCTGACTTCCACGCGACTGATCGCGCCGCGACCGGACCAGGCCAGTCCGGAAATTTCGTACAGCCCGCGGCCGGGAAGCAGGTGCGCGTCGGATGGAAATGTGATCAAGGATTTCGGCCCGACCTGGAATTCGTACCAACTCGCCTTGCCGTCCGGCGTCAAGTTTGTGTAGTTGGCCGTTTCAACTTTCAGGAAGTAGGGCTTGTCGACGACCTTGATGCTGCGGAGGTACTTCACATTGCTGACGCCTTCCCATCCGGGAACAACGAGCCTCAACGGGTAGCCCTGCTCGGGGCGCACTGCTTCTCCGTTCTGGCTGTAAGCCACGATCACGTCGTCCATTCCCTTCTCAAGCGGAATGCTTTTCGCGTGCCGGTTCGCGTCCGCGCCTTCCGCCACGAGCCAACTGGCATTTTTCTGAACGCCCGCTTCCTTGAGCAGCGTGGAGAGCAGCACTCCGGTCCACTCGCTCGTGCTGACGCGGCCGTGTACTTGCTGGATGACGAACGTGCTCTTGGTCAACGCCGGTGAATTCGAGACCTGCAGCGCCTTCACCATTGCCTTGTAATGCGACATACCGCTGTTTCCGGCGCACTCGATGAAATGAATGCGCGAGACGGAAGGCAGGCGCTTCAGTTCATCCATCGTGAAAACGAGCGGGCGATCCACCATGCCGTGGATCATGAGGCGGTGGTCGCGCGGATCGATGTCGGGCAGGCGGGCGCCGCGGCCCGTCATGAAATGAAGAGGGGCCGGCGTGATGATTCCAGTCGAATCCTGAAGCGGTGTCAGTCGCTGGCCCATCTCTCCCGGCGGCAGACCGGGAGTCACGTCGCGCGGCCCGCCGAGGGTCACCGTGCGCACCGAAGTCTCGAAGCGCGAGCGCACGCCGTAGGAAAGATCCTTCGGCGGGCGCGCTTCGGAGGCGTCGGTCTGGAGCGACTGGGCTCGTGCGAACGGCGCCGAGCCCACGGCCAAACCAGCGAGCGCGGCGCTGCGCTTCAGAAATCGTCTGCGATCGGAACTCTCGGAATTCATGGCGGGTTCCTCCTGACCTGAAATCCGTTGCGATTGCTATAGCGTCAAAAATGGGGCAAGTCAAGAAAGTCGTCGGGCTGACGTGCGATTTCTTGCGGACTCCCGCTTACGATAGGCCGACTACAAATTGATTGTCCCGCCGGAACCGGAAGCGTACGATGCGCAAGCGCGAGGCCAGCTCAAATCTCATCCGGTCGCGCCCTCCTGGCCTCGTCAATTCAACATTTATTAGTTTTTTCTCCAAGTGATTGCGAGGCGTTGATGAATAACCGGGCGATGATACGGCGAATGATCTCCATTGCGACGCTCTCGCTTGCGTTTGGATTCCTGGCAACGGTGCAAGCGCAGGACGCCGCACCAGCTCCAATCACGGACCAAGATTTGCTCGGAGGTTTGAAAAATCCTTCGCGCTGGCTGACGTTTTCGGGCGATTACACGGGACAGCGGCACAGCCCGCTCACCCAGCTCACGCCGCAGAATGTCGCCGGGCTTGTGCCGCAATGGATTTTCCAGACCGACATTCCCGGCTTGCCGGGGCGCGGCATCGAGAACACGCCGATCGTCGTGGACGGCACTCTTTACGTGACGGGAAACAACAACGAAGCCTGGGCGCTCGATGCACGCACCGGCCGTCCGATCTGGAGCTATCGCCGCAGACTGCCTCCCGATTTCATCGCGTCGATTTGTTGCGGGCCGGTCAATCGCGGTTTCGGAATCCTGGGTGACCGTTTGTTCATGGGCACCCTGGACGCGCATCTCGTGGCGCTCGACCGAAAGACTGGCGCGGTGATTTGGGATGTCGCCGTCGGCGATTTGAAAAAGGCGAACGCGATCACCGCGGCACCGCTCGTCGTCAAGGGCAAGGTGATCATCGGCGTGGCAGGAGGAGATTTTTCAAGCCGCGGCTACATCGACGCCTACGACGCGCAGACGGGTGAGCTTGCGTGGCACTTCAATACGATCCCCATGCCGGGCGAGCCGGGTAGCGATTCGTGGCCGAATGCAGATGTCGCAGCGCGCGGCGGCGGAGCGGTGTGGGTCACGGGCAGCTACGATCCCGCGCTCAATCTCGCGTACTACGGCACGGGCAATCCGAACCCCGACTACTACGGCGACGATCGCGAGGGCGACAATCTGTACACCTGCTCACTT
>Ga0210394_10002521_pt1 | contig 24932 bp, 19 predicted proteins | sample IncBWC12MmetaG_FD_160121 | JGI IMG/M metagenome (GOLD analysis project Ga0210394, IMG submission 160121) | Forest soil microbial communities from Barre Woods Harvard Forest LTER site, Petersham, Massachusetts, United States - Inc-BW-C-12-M | ecosystem: Environmental > Terrestrial > Soil >... | reverse complement strand
GCGTTGAGCCGCTATCGCCTTTCGAACGCGCCGTCGCTTCCGTCACGTGCCCTTCCAGCTTTGCTCCTCTCGGAACAATAATCTTGCCGGCGTACTTTATTTCCTCGGTCGTGTGCGCCTCGACTCTGTCGCCTACCTTCGCCTTCTTCGAATCCACGGACGAATTCAATTCCGCGTTCACTGCTGTTCCGCTCGGCAGCGTCACCGCGCCCGGCTCTGTCTGCGCCGCCGCAACTGCCGCAAAAATCGCGCCTGCAAAAATCGTATATCCCGTTCGAATCATTTCGCCCTCGCGCTTTCTAGGAGATGATCCCCAGCGGTTTCGCCACTTCCGCCAAAATATCCGCGGCCCGCAACAATTGTTCTCTCTTGTGCGTCGCGCTCACAATCGCGCGCAACCGCGCCTTGCCTTCTGCCACCGTTGGAAACCCAACCGCCGGTGCAAACACGCCTGCTTCAAACAACTTCTTCGAAAACTCGAACGCCTTCGCCGCATCTCCCACATGAATCGGAATAATCGGCGTCTCGCTCACCTTGAACTGGAACCCTCGCTTCTTCAATTCCCGCTTGAACATTTTCGTGTTAGCCCACAATTTCTTGACCAGCTTCTCGCCTTCGGGTGAGTCCAGCAGAGTAAATGCTGCCTGGCACGCCGCCACCGTAGCCGGCGGATGCGATGTGGAAAAAAGAAATGGCCGCGCACGCAAGTATAGAAAATCAATCAAGTCGCGCGACCCGGCAACATATCCGCCCATCGCCCCAATGGCCTTGCTCAACGTCCCCACCTGAATGTGCACGCGCCCGTGGCAATTCAGATGATCCACTGTCCCGCGCCCGCCGCGCCCCAGCGCACCGCTCGAATGCGCATCGTCCACCATCATGATGCAGTTGTACTTCTCCGCCAGGTCGCAAAGCGCCGGCAACGGCGCAATATCGCCGTCCATTGAAAAAACGCCGTCCGTAATAATCAGCTTCTTCCCCGGAAATTCCAGGTGCTCTTGCAGGATCCGCTCACAATCCTTCACGTCCTTGTGCTTGAACACCTTGATCGTCGCCTTCGAAAGCCGCGCTCCGTCAATGATCGAAGCGTGATTCAACTCATCCGAAATGATCAGGTCTTCCTTTCCCAATACCGCGGAAACCGTCCCGGCATTCGCCGTAAATCCCGACTGAAACACCACGCACGCTTCCACATTCTTAAACCGCGCGATCTGCTCTTCCAGCTCCATATGAATCTTCATCGTCCCGGCGATCGTTCGAACCGCGCCGGCTCCCACGCCATATCGCTTGATCGCATCCAGCGCTGCCTTGCGCAATGATTTGTGCGTGGTCAGCCCCAGATAATTGTTGGAAGCCAAATTGATCACTTCCCGCCCGTCAAAAATGCAAACGGGCTTCTGCTCGCCTTCCAGCACGCGCAGCTTTGGCGCCACTCCCTTCGCCCGCAGCTCGTTCAACTGGTCGGAAATGTATTGCGTCGGATTCTGTTTCGTTGCCATCGTTGCGGTGTCAGACATGCCTAGACTCCTGAGGTGGACTCGGCTGGTGAAACTACCATTCTGCGTCAGCTGGCGGCTCAGGGCAAACAATTCGGAAGCAAGGTTAAAGTGGGAAAGGCAACTCGCTTAGCGCGGCATTCCGTTCGGATACAAAAGAATCTTCCCCGCCAATCCGCCCTGCAATTTCGCAAACGCATTCTCAAACTTCTCCAGCGGCTCCCGCTCCCCAAACAGCGGCTCCAAATTCAGCCGGCCCGCTTTCAAAAGTGCCGTCATTTGCACCCACGTCCCATACATCCGACGCCCATAAATCCCTTGCACGGTCGCACCCTTGAAAATCACGTCGTTCACCAAATCCAGCGGCACATTTTCCGTCGGAATCCCCAGCAGTGACGCCCGTCCTCCCGCTCGCAACGCTTTAAATCCTTGCTGGATCGCGGTTGGATTTCCGCTCATCTCTAGCAACGCGTCCACGCCGGTCCCACTCGTCTCCGCAAGAATCCGCGCAACCGCATCCTCAGCCGTCGGATTCAAAACCACATCCGCACCCATCTTTTTCGCCATCGCGCGCCGCTTCTCGTTCGTCTCTGTCGCAAATACCGTCGAGCTCCCGCAAGCCTTCGCCACCGCTATTGACATCAACCCAATCGGCCCGCACCCCGTCACCAAAACCGTCTGCCCAGCGATCGGCCCAGCCAGCACTGTATGCACCGCGTTCCCCAGCGGATCGAGAATCGCTCCGTAATGTTCCGGAATCGCCGGATCGAGCTTCCAGATATTCGACGCCGGAATCTTCACGAACTCCGCAAACGCCCCATCCTGATCGATCCCAATAATCCGCAAATTCTGGCAAATATGCGCTTCGCCCACTCGGCACTGGTGGCAGTGCCCGCAATTCACGTGCATCTCCGCGCTGACCAAATCCCCGACCTTTACCGCTGTAACCTCTTCGCCTACGCGCTCGACAACTCCGCAAAACTCGTGTCCCAGCGTCAACGGCGGCTTGATCCGTCCCTGCGACCACCGGTCCCATCCATAAATGTGCAAATCCGTCCCGCAAATCGACGCCGTCTTCACACGCACCAAAACGTCCGCCGCCCCAATCGCCGGCACCGGTGCCGTTTCAAACGACAACCCGCGCCCCGCCTGCATCTTCCGCAACGCCTTCATAGTCGCAGCCATCTATCTCGGCCCTCGCTCAAGACACAATCCCCGATGCTAGCACAGCCGTATACCCAAGCACTCGTAGGGGCACGGCATGCCGTGCCCGTCTTCGATCGCCCCGTTCGCGTCCCGCCAATCCCTCACCGCCATCGCCTCGCCTCCAACGCCGCGAGACGCAATCCGCTTCCTACCCATTTCCTACTCACTTCTCTGCGTCCAAGGTCGCGTCTCGTATTTCAAATTTCGTATTTCGCATTTCGAGTTTCGTCTTTTCCTGCCTCCTCACCGCGCAATCTCCTCCAATACCAACCCATTCGTCCGCGGTCCCATCAGCGCCACCACACCCGCCACCAAAATCATGGCCACCGCCAAAACCGCAAACACCGCCGGCACTCCATGCAGCAAAACCGCCCCAATCAAAATCGAGGTAAACGCCGCGCTCAACCGGCTCCAACTGTAAGTAAATCCCACTCCCGTAGCTCGCAAGCGCGTAGGAAACAACTCCGCTTGATACGCATGAAACGCCGCCGAAAACCAATAATTCGCCAAAGTCAAAAGCGCGCCAAATCCCACCACCGCCGCCGGCGCAATCGAATTCCCAAATCCCAATCCCAGCCCCGCCACCAGCAAAGCCAGCATCACAATCGTCCACTTCCGTTCCATCCTGTCCGAAGTAAACGCAGCCAAGAGCGGCCCAATCGGCGAAACCAGCGCAATCAGCAACGTGTACTCCAGCGAATGCAAAAGCGAAACTCCTCGCTTCAACAAAAACGTAGGCGCCCAATTCGCAAACCCATAAAACCCAATCGTCTGCAAAGCCTGAAAGATAACAAGCATCACCGTCCGCGAAAGATAAGGCGGCTTCCACAACTCCCAAAACGATCCGCTCTCCTTCTTCTCTGTGCCCTCTGCGCTCTCCGTGTCCTCTGTGTAAATTCTTTTGCCTTCTTTTGAAAACGACTCCCTCTCCAACCCCGACATAATCGCATCCGCCTCCGCCAACCGCCCCCGGCTCTCCAACCACCGCGGCGACTCCGGCAATCTCCTTCGGAACCACCAAGTCAAAAGCGCCCCCGACGCCCCAATCACCATCACCCACCGCCACCCGCTCATCAAAAAATGCGTCGGCACCAGCAAACGCGAAAGCACCGCCGCCACCGGCACCGCGCAAAATCCAGCCACCTGCGTGATCGCCACATACCGCCCCCGCGCGCGCCCCGGCACCACCTCCGTCACATACGTATCAATCACCACAATTTCCGCACCAATCCCCACACCCGCAAAAAACCGCAGCGCAATCAGCCATGCTGCGGTCGGCGCAAACGCATCCGCAAACGTAAACACCGAATAAATCAAAAGCAGCAGAATAAACGCGCTCCGTCGCCCCATCTGGTCGCTGCCCATCCCAAAAACCACCGTCCCCACAAACATCCCCAAAAATCCCGCCGCCACAAAAAACGTAAATTGCCGCAGCGTAAGAAACCCCGACTGCTGCAAAACAGCCCCGATGTACGCCACAATAAAAATGTCGTACAAATCAAAAAAATTCCCCAGCGACACCAACGCAATAAACCGCCGGTGAAATCCCCCCAGCGGCAACCGCTCAATCCTCTCCGCAATCGTCGCGTTGCCAGCCGTCATCTGTTCTTAGCTTTCATTGCGAATGGAAACTAAAATTGTCATTCCGAGCGCCATAGAAAATTTGTCATTCGGGGCGCCAAACCAAAATTGTCGTTCCGAGCGGAGTGAGGAATCTGCTTTTCTCTTCGTTCTAACCAGCACCACTCACTTCACCTCGGTAACCACCCCAATCTTCTCCAACGCCCTCAAATACTCCACCACCATCTCCACTGGCACCGGCCCATACTCCGCCGACACCGCATCCCGAATCTCCTGCGCATTCCTCTTCCCATCCGCGAAATTCAAAACCTCATACGCATACTCCTCCCCACCACCCCACAATCCCTCGTAACCAAACAATTTCGGCGTCGCCACTCCCGCCGCCTTCGCATGATCCGCAAAATAGTCGTACCCAAACACCGCCAGCGGCCCCTTCGGCTCAGGCTTTCGTGCGAACCGGATAAGTCCCTCTCCGCTTGCCTTTGGCCTCGATTCCATCGATTCCTTTTCCTGCCGCCAGGGGTAAATCGTTAGAAATTCGGACAGGAATCTTGCCTCTTCTTCTGAAGTCTCTAAGAGTAGCCTTCTGGTTGAGTGCGCCACGTTACTGGTGTAATCAAGCCCCTGAAGCGTCGAATTTCGAATCTCTTCATTCGACAGACTGTCTCCGCGCCGCCAGTTCTGCCGGTCTCGATCAATGCCTCCGACGCGCAGCTCGTCACCGAGCGCAGAAGTAACCTTACCGACCGACGTTGCCAAAAAATACCCGCTAGCCGCCCCAATAAACGCCGCCCTCTTCAACTTCGTCGTATCAATATTCGCCGCCGTATCGAAATTCGTGTGAATGTATCGGTCCGGCCAGTCATTCATATAAATCGCCGGTATCCCGAACGACGAATCCTGATACACATCGTGGTCGCTCCCCATCGTGTACGCCGAATACTCCGCCCGCAGCGGCTCCTTACCGCCCTCCGGCGCCACCATCGGATACTCCGCCCGCAACCCCGCCGCATACCGATACGACTGATCGTTCAACCAATCCGCAAACGCCCACGCCACGTCATGCACAAACGACGGCAAGCTCATCGGCCCCCGCGTCAGATGAAACACCGCCTTTGTCTCCGGCCCGCCACCCACCATGTCCATGTGAATCACCGCCTTGACTCTCTGGGCCAACGCTGGGCCTGTTTGAGTTAAGTTTCCCCCTCCCCCTAGCACACGTCTTGTTGTCCCGTCGTAACTCGGATTCACTTCAAGCGCCGACTTGTATGTGCGCGGGGGAGAATTTAGAAGTGCCATCGTCCCTTCAATTTCTGGCGGCCAATAAAACCGAATCGTCCGGGCCGGCCGCGCCAATTCCCCCTCGGCGATCAACTTCTGCAAAGTCCGCGCCACCTCCAAAATCGTCACGCACCCGCTGGCATTGTCGTTCGCCCCCGGCCGCTGATGATCCAGGTGGCACGAAAACGCAATCTCCTCCTCCTTGAGTTTCGGATCCGCCCCCGGAATCACCGCCGTCACCACTTCATATTTCCCCGCATACTGCCCCGCCTTCACCACACCATGCACAAACAAGTTCTGCCCTGTCGCAAGGCGCTCGCGAAGGTCGCGTGCTGTTTTCAGCGACACCATGAACGCCCACGTTTTGTTTGCCGAAAACGTTTCCAGATGTCCCCACCGAATCAAATTCTCGTCCTCACCCCACCAAGCATTCTTCTGGTTCTGGGCATAGCTGATTATCCCCACCGCTCCAAACTTTCCCACCGCCAAATCCTGCACCGCCCCCGGCGACGCGCTCACCAGGACGATCCTCCCTTTCACACCCTTTCCCGCGTAATCGCTTTCCTTGGTGCCGTCGCCCACATCGACCAACGTGCCAACCGCCTCCCCACTCTCACTATCCTCAGCCAGCACAACCGGCTCCGCTCCATAACTCTCGTGCAATATCACCGGCCCGTCTAAACAGTCCGCAATGACTTCTGGATTGCTCCCGCAACGAACAATTCGCCTGACTTCGGTTACGTCTAACTCTCCTGCTTCCGCATCCCAAGCCGCCCGCGACCTCTGCGTCCCATAAAAAATCTTCCCATCCGCCGGAAACTCCAATATCGCCACATCGCTCAACCCATACTCCCGCGCCCTCTCCGCCACTAACTCCGCCGCCGCATGAAATCCCTTCGACCCTCTCTGCCGATGAAACGTCGCAATCACCTCCAAATTCCTCTTCGCTGTCTCTCCGCTCAACTCATTCGCCAACGCCGCCACATCCTTCTCCGGCAAGAGCGGCGGCTTCTGCCCCCATGCCGCCACCGCTAACACTCCTCCCACACTCGTCACGATAACTGCCATCCAAATGATTCTCTTCCTCACGATCCCCTCCGAAACCCACGTTGGTGCTGCCTGCCTGGCGCCGGGCTTCCCCCGGCATCTTTCGCTGCACGCCCTCGCCCGCGCGCCGCGATTCTACCTTCATTTCAAGCCACCAATCGTCCTTTCCCGTAGGGATACGATACGTCGTGCCCGTTCTTCTGTCTCCAAGAACAGACAATCCGTCCTTCCCGATCCTGGCAAACAAAACTGTCAGCGAGACAAAGCCAGTTTAAAAAGAGATAATGCGTCCAACTCAGACGGATTTACCGCTCGGAGCAAAAAACGCATTGATCCCCGAGCAGGTTTTATTATTGCCGTGAATATTGCGGTCGCGTGGGGCTCGTGTCTCGGGTGCTGGTATTTCCGGATGTTGCTTCTTGGACTTGTGTTTTTCGGAGTTGTAAGGTTTGACCTCTTCACCTCAGCCAGGTCCGCGCAAAGCGGAGCGCCTTCTCCTTGTGCTCTTTCTTCTCTCTCTGCCCATGCTCAATCCCTGGGTGCGCGGAGACGGTGTCGGCTACTACGCTTACGCGCGTGCCCCGCTCATCCAGCACAATCTCGATTTCACTCCTGACTATCAGCAAGCCAACGCCAGCTTTCGAGAACATCGCCTCGACGAAAACGGCCAGCCTACTGCCGAATTTCGCACCCGCACGGGCCACCTCGAAAACCACTTCACAGTCGGTCCCGCCATTCTCTGGGCTCCGTTTCTTCTCCTCACACACGTCAGCGTTCTTCTCGCGCGCGCTCTCGGGTCGGCGATTCCTGCGGACGGTTTTTCCACCCCGTACCGCATCGCCATGGCGGTCGCTACGGCGCTCTACGGTTTTCTCGGCCTGCTCATTTCGTTTCGAATCGCCCGCAAATACGTCGACGAAACCTGGGCCTTGCTTGCCACTCTCGCAATTTGGTGGGCGAGTTCGCTCCCCGTCTATATGTATTTCAATCCGTCCTGGTCGCACGCGCATTCGGCTTTTGTAGTCGCGCTATTTTTGTGGTACTGGCACGAAACACGGGACGCGCGGACGCTGCCCCAATGGATTTTTCTGGGAGCGCTGGCGGGATTGATGCTCAATGTCTACTACGCAAATATCATGCTATTCATCATACTGCCGTTTGAGGCGCTGCGCGAATATGGGGTCGCGTTTCGCAAAGCGACGCCCAGCACGCCGAGCGTTGCGCAACTACTGGCGCGGCACGCCGCTTTCACGGCTACGCTGATCCTCTGCCTGCTGCCAACATTTATCGCCCACCGTATCATTTACGGCAGCTCCTTCGAAACGGACTATATTCCGATCAGCCAGTGGTCCTGGGGCTCACCCTATCTTTTCTCCGTGCTTTTTTCCTCGAATCACGGCTTGATTTCGTGGACGCCGGTCCTGCTGTTCGCCGTGATTGGCCTCGTGGCCTTTTGGCGAAGCGTGCCGCGCGTCGGCGGAGCCTTTCTGGCGGCCGCTCTCGCCTTCTATTACTTCATCGCGTCGTACCCGGACTGGGCCGGAATTTCTTCTTACGGAAACCGTTTTTTTGTTTCTCTCACGCCGCTCTTTATTCTGGGGATCGCCGTTTTTCTCGACCGCTTCACCCGCATCTTTCGAACGCGCCGCCCCGCTCTCGCCGCGGCATCTGTTTTTCTCGCCTGCTTTGTTTTCTGGAATGGCGGCTTGATGTTTCAGTGGGGCACACACCTCATTCCCGCACGGGGTCCAATCTCATTTTCAGAAATGATTCAAAACCAATTTCTCGTCGTGCCGCGCCAGATTTCGCTGCAGTTCGAAAAATATTTGTTTGGCCGCAAAGCCATGATGCAGCAGATCGAACAGCGCGATCTAGAGCAGATGAAGCGGAAGCCCCCGCCCCCGTGATCCTCGCTCGGTTCTTTCTGACATTTTATGCGGCAGCGGCATCGCGAGGCGCTTGCATCTCTGTTACTCTACTTGGTGATTTGTCCAATTCTCTTGGAGTTTCACTAATACTTGATGGCTTCGGTCACCGCACCCGCATCGCCGCTTCCAGTGCAGCACGCCGCGACCGCTACCGTACGCATTGAACCGCCGCGCGGCTGGCTTGATCTGCGGCTCGGCGAAGTGTGGGCCTATCGCGAGCTTCTTTATTTTTTCGTCTGGCGCGATGTTAAGGTGCGCTACAAACAAACCGTGATTGGGGTGGCGTGGGTTGTGCTGCAGCCGCTGATGACGATGGGAGTCTTCACGCTTTTTTTTGGGCGGCTGGCGAAGCTGCCTTCCGACGGCCTCGCGTACCCCGTCTTCTACTTTTGCGCGCTCGTTCCGTGGAATTATTTTGCGACGGCGCTGCAGTACTGCACGGCCGTCGTTGTTGATAACCAGCGCGTGATCACAAAAGTTTTTTTCCCGCGGCTGGTGCTGCCTCTGTCCGCCGTCGTTTCCGGACTCGCCGACTTTGCCATCGGCTTTGTGGTGCTGGGCGTCGTGCTGGCCATTTACGGCATTCGGCCCGGGTTGGCGGCGCTGTGGCTGCCGGTGTTTTTGCTGCTCGCGGTGCTCACCGCGCTGGGCGTCGGACTATGGATGTCCGCGCTTAATGCGCTGTATCGCGACATTCGTTATGTGGTGCCCTTTCTGATCCAGTTTTGGATGTTTGCTTCGCCGGTGGCGTACCCCTCCTCGCTTGTCCCGCAGCGGTGGCGGTGGCTGTATGGACTGAACCCCATGGCGGGAGTGATAGACGGTTTTCGGTGGGCGCTAACCGGGCACGGTCAACGGCCGGGGCCGCTGCTGCTGGCGTCGACGGCAGCAGTTGTAGTGGTGTTTGCGGGGGGGTTGTTTTTTTTCCAAAAGATGGAGGGAGCGATTGCGGACAGAGTTTAAGGTAGGGAAGGACTGGGTAAAGGAGCAATGAAGGAAAAGTTAAGGAAGCAATGAATGCGGAGCCGCGTGAAGGGCAGCGTTGCTTGAGGAGGAGGGAGACAGAGTACCGACCGGGCCGGGATAAGTTCTGTCTGTCCCACTTTGGGGAGGTCCCCTCCGACTGGGTCGGAACCTTCGGTCGCTCGCGATGCTTCTTGGCGACGGAAACTTTGAAGTTTCCGCAGGGGACGCAAAAAGCGCGCGCTCGGGACAGCGATGCTCGTCGCATTCGCTGGTTAACAATAAGACCCCCCACCTGGTTTTTTTTGTAATTGCGGATTCTAAAGGAGTTATGGGCTGGGGAAACGGATAGATAACAGGTGGCAAGCTGCGTGGTTGGAACGAGCGATCTGATTACAGTGAATATGCACGGAGCCCGGTAGCGCAATATTGCTGACTTTTCAAGTAAAATTGCAGGACTAGACTCGCAGCGTTGTAAGATACTGAAAACAATGAGTGAAGTGGTGATGCGCGGTGTGGGCACGTGAAACCGTGCTGAAGCGGGTTGACGGTCATGCACGCGAAAAGGCCCAGCAACCTTCACAATGACAGGCCGCGCGAGGTGGCGCGCTGAAGCAAGGTCGTATGGGCCGGAATTTTGAAAAACGAGGCTAAGGAAGTGCGAAGTCCTGGGTGCCTTAACTTCGGGAGCAATTCGTTTCACAGGTCGAAGCGGCGTGCGCTGGGGGAGTCACTCTTTCACTTCATAGCCTTTAGGAGTCCTTATCGTTGTGAGGTGTGCAACGCTCGGTTCTTTCTTTCCGGCGCCTGGTCGGCAAGCCTTCTGCATGATTGCTGACGGGACGTATGCCATAACACCGCAACGACAAGGGAGTTATGTTGTCCTTGAATAGCTAGCCCGGATTGAAGAAAAATGTATGTTGATAGTTGTCGCCGCTTCGCAACCGAAGGCAAGATTTGATATTCGGCCCGGCCCCGGGAGCTCATGAGTATCTGCTAACGAAATCAGTCGGAATCCGAATTTGGGAGAACTCATGAGCAAGCCAACCCAAGAAAGAATATGCAAGGCAATCCTTTCCGTCAGTGAGGTGTGTGTGTTTCTGGCCATGCCTGGCTTTTCTACCGCAATAAAGCGAGGACTCATTTTTGGTCTTCTGTGCGCGCTAACTGGAGCGGCGCAGGAACAGCAAATGGCTGATGTTCGTACGTTCGGCAAATGCGCGGCGCTTTCCAAAACTACGGCAACGACGACTTCTGGAGAGCCAACTGTTCTGCTGGATGAAGTCCAAAGTTTCAGGAACGGTGAGTACGTCACAATTTTCCACGCGGGCCCACCTTGTCGCTTAACTAGACCAAGCGCGCCAATCGTTACGCCTTCTGTAAATGCCGGAGGCGTGGACGCGGTTCCCGCACGCACTGGATCTTCCGATTTCGCATATGAAATAGTGGCCGCCGATAAGTTTGGTTGCTACACGGCTGCTTCCATGCCGGGGTCAACTTCTGCTGGGAACACACTCGGACAACAGACGATTGCTATCACTTCCGGCACTCGCTTGAACAATCTCCAGACGGTGACAACGTCTACGGCACACGGACTAATGGCTGGTCAAATGGTTTACATCCGATACTTCAGCACGAGCGACGCAAGCTTTGAAGGAACCTGGATGGTTCATACGGTTCCAGATCAAACACACTTCACGTTTCTTTCGAGTCTAGACACCCGTACAGGCGCGAGTGCATTATTCATCGGTGGTAGTTTGATCAGTTTCAACGCAAACAAAATTTCTTGGACAGCGGTGCCAGGAACCTGGAAATACTACATCTACGGCCGTACTCGCGGAGCTTTTAGGCTTCTCGGCCAGACTCTATTTCCATATTGGGTCGATTACGGGTCACCGATGAATGACAGTCAGACCTTTCCACTGTGGATTCCGACGAGTGCCCGATCTGTAGGAGCCAACGACCATCTGACAAGTCAGATTGTATCCGGTGGTGGCACGAAGAGGTTGAGACTCGCCGAGAGTGCAGGAACCTCTGTAAGGGGCGCGGAGATCAAGTCCGACGATGGCCCTGCACTTAAGGCAGCAGCCTCGGTCACAAACGGTGGCGCAGTTTATGTCCCACCTTCTGGTATTGTGATCAACTCTTATACTCAACTAAACCGGCCGTTCTTTTCTTACAATCTAAGCATGGCGGGTGACATCACTCTTAACGATACATTGGAATTTCTGGGCCCGGTGAGGGCCAGCGGCACAAACAATCCACCTAGGGGTGCTTTTGGATGGTTGGGGGGGTCGTCCTTCATTGGGACTGCATATCCGCTTGTCACGACGGATAGCGGGCCAAATCACTTCGACAATATTATTTTCAACTGCACCGCATTGAATGGGTGCTTGGATTTTGCGGCCGTTGTAGACGACTCCAACATCGACGACACTTTCGAGTACGTCTACTGGAGCACAGGCGGAGCCCAGACAAGCGACTGCATTGGTCAACACGCCATCTTCGCTACGGGTGGATTCAGTTTTCGATTCAAATTCAACACTTTTGGGACCAGCCCTTGTGGACCGAATTCAGAGTCCAGCGTTGGCTCATCACCAGTCCCATCTGTGGTGTTCACGCCGCGGCTAGATGACAACACTCCTACAGGAAATTTCATCGTAGAGTCGTCGTGGTTCCTGAATCGTGGCGCGTTCGATGCAGATGGTGGCACTAGTCCTTATGGTGTCCCATACGGGCGAATGAGTGACATCCAGACGCAGAACTCGTTGATGCCCATTCTCCAATTCACGGGGCTTTATGGCGCCCGAAGCGAAGGAAACTTCGCAATTCATGGCGTGACTCCGGCCGATTATCCTAGTGCTATGGTCGCCAACTATATGCAACAAGCGATCATCGGTATAAACGTTTCCGAAATCACAGTCCTGCAGGGTGGACATAATTTTTTCACGGGCAACCCGTTTGCTGGAGTTGTTGGAAACAACATCCAAACTAATCTTGGAATCGGCCGAGATGTGACAATCAGCGGGGAAGCAACGAGTTATATTGTAGATGGTGTATTCAATTTTCAGGCAGCAGGCTCCAGCGTCGGTGGCGGCAACATCGGATTGCAGAGTTTCAATGCCTTAACTTCTATTGGAAATCCGTATAAGATATTCGTCAACGGGGCTAGACCGGCTGCTGCCAAATGCTCAGTAGGTTCAGGTGGCACGATTGCGCCAGGTACGTACAGCTTCGCCGTCGCTCCGGTCTGGTGGGACAACTCCGTCGGATCATTTGGTCCCTTCCTCAATACTTGCACGACTGTCATTGGCAAACAGACTGTCACGGTCGATTGGACAGGCATTCCCGGGGTCAAGGGTTACTATCTAGCGGTCGGCGGAGCCAACGGTCTTAATGCTACTGGTCCTCTATCGCCGATTAATATTTGTCAGGTGCCGGGCGCCTACCAGTACGCTGGTTCCACCTCATTTGTTTGGACAGGTTCAAATACCCACAATTGCGGAGGTTCGATCCCGCAAGCCGCAGGCGGCGGCCCAACCACGATGAACGCGGATGGATTCTACGCGCCACAATTGTTGTTGACTCCGGTTCTGTTCATAAACCTAGGAAGCCCGGTTAATTTCACTTTAAAGATGTGCGCGGACTGTACTAGTTCTAATCCTTGCACCGGAGGTGGCACAGGTGCATTGGCGAAAGGACTGAACAATCGATGGGTGTGCAACTAGAATGCTGAAGAATTTTTCGGCGGCGGTTTTGGCTTTTCTCCCGATAGTCCAAACTGTATCCGAGCTTACTTCTTTGCGTTTCTTCCTCGGAGTTCCTCGGGCTCGGATGGCGATGTAGGATGTAGGTAACATCTACTGCTTTGGCTTCGGACGCCAGTTGATTCCGAGCGCGTTCAGGATTCGCGCCTTACGTCCATAGCGTCTTGAAATGTACGGTTGCTGGTGCCAAGCGACATCGTGAACCGATCCAGAAAGCTTTCGGAAGGCCATGGTTCGGCGTTTCAATTCCCAAGCAAGTTCCCATCGTGGTTCTTCTTTGAGAAAGTCGACAAGTGTGCGCACCGATTCCAGGTGAACGTCGTCAATAACGCACAGCCCCCCGACCTTTAGTTTATCCGCAGTGTAAAACCAGTCGATGAACGGCCACGGAACAGAGTGTTTGCCGTCGATGAGCACGAGGTCGAGATCCCGGAGAGTACATCTTGGCAAATACGTTTCCGACGCCTCCGAACGAAGTCGACGCGTTCGATGCCGATGTGATTGGCACGGGCGTATTCCTTAATCGCGGCGGCCTCGCCCTTGTTAGGCGTCACAACGGTATGATAGGCCTTTCGAATCGCAAAAATGATCGTAGAGAGTCCGGACCCAGTTTCGAGAGTTCGCTCGCCCTCCGTAACAGCTCTATGCAGAAACCTTGCAACCTTTGAATCGATCCCGTAACAGGCGGCTAAATTCTTTTCCACAGTCTCGCGCAAAGAGCCCGTTAGCGACGAACCCCTGAAAACCTTTTCATTGCTGACTTCAGTGTCCCCTTTATGGGCTTGTGGGTAAGCGTACGGTTCTAACCGTGTGTACTCCGGGTGTGTGAGTGAGGATGATGGCCTTTGTGGACACTTTGTGCGTGTGTCCACGAAGAGGGATCGTGGACACATCGGATCAAACACCCCAGGTCAGAACAAAGCATCGGCGTCGAACGATCCAGGAGCGACGATCGATCGTGGAAGAGACGTTGCTGCCGGGAGCCTCGGTGTCGAGAGTGGCGAGACGACACGACGTAAACGCGAACCAGGTGTTCTACTGGCGTAAGTTGTATCGCGAAGGGCAGCTCGGAAGCAGCGCGGACACGCGGCTGGTGCCAGTGAAGGTTGCGAATGATCCATCTATAGAGGCGGTGAAGGAAGAGGATTTCCTTCCGCGCTCGGGAACGATGGAAATCAAGCTCTCGAAAGGGACGCTTCGAATCTTTGGGACTGTGGATGTGATGGCGCTGCGTGCGGTAATCGAGTGTCTGGTCGGATGATCGGACTACCGGCCGGAACGCGGATCTGGATCGCCGCAGGAGTGACCGATCTGCGGCGCGGATTTACCGGCTTGAGTGGAATGGTGCAAACGGCGCTCAAAGAGAATCCATTTTCCGGTCACGTGTTTGTTTTCCGCGGGCGTCGAGGAGACTTGATCAAGATGTTGTGGTGGGATGGCGACGGTCTTTGTCTTTTTGCGAAGAGACTGGAGCGCGGACGATTCCTCTGGCCACAAGCCGCGAGCGGAACGGTCGCATTGACACCCGCACAGTTGTCCATGCTTCTGGAAGGGATCGATTGGCGGCGTCCAGTACGCAGCTACGATCCGCAGATGGCGGTGTAAAAAGAATTTATTCAGAATTGATTTGCCAAGAATTTTGTTCATGGCATACTGCGCGCATGGTTGCTTCTCGCGCAACACTTCCTGATCTCGACGCACTTGATCCCAACGAACTAAAAGCACTGATCGTATCGCAGCACGAACTGATCGTGTCTCGCGATGACGAACTCGAGCGGCTGAAACTACTGATCGCCAAACTGCAGCGCATGCGATTCGGACGTTCTTCAGAAAAACTCGATCGGCAGATCGAGCAGTTGGAGTTGCAGCTGGAGGCCCTGCAGCAGAACGATGCGGAAAAGGTTGCTGCTTTGCCGGAACCACTCGCGAGCGTAGAGCTGCGGGCCCGACCGGCACGACGACCGCTGCCGGCACATCTACCGCGGGAAGTGCGGACCTATCCACCAAAGCAAGAAGCTTGTCCGGACTGCGGTGGCGAGCTGAAGCACCTGGGCGAAGATGTTTCGGAGATGCTGGAAATCGAATCGATCCGCTTCAAAGTGATCCGCCAGGTTCGTCCCAAGATGGCCTGCGGATGTTGCGATCGCATCGTGCAGGCCGAAGCACCGAGCCGGCCGATCGCGAGAGGGGTAGCAGGGCCGGGACTTCTGGCGCATGTTCTGGCATCGAAATTCGCTGATCATTTGCCGTTGTACCGACAATCGGAGATTTACGCTCGGCAGGGAGTGGAGCTGGATCGTTCGACACTGGCGGACTGGGTGTGCGGAACCAGCCAGCTGTTCGAACCGTTGGTAGACGCGCTGCGACGTCACGTGATGGCAGCACAGAAGCTACACGCGGACGACACACCAGTTCCGGTGTTGGCGCCTGGGAATGGAAAAACCAAAACCGGGAGACTGTGGACTTACGTGCGAGACGATCGGCCAGCAGGAAACCAGACACCTCCGGCGGTGTGGTTCGCTTACTCACCGGATCGCAAGGGAGAACACCCGCAGGCACACCTGAGCAAGTTCCAGGGAACGCTGCAAGCGGATGGTTACGCAGGGTTCGAGCAGATCTACGAAACAGGACGGATTCAAGAAGCAGCCTGCTGGGCGCATGTGCGCCGAAAGTTTTACGATCTCGAGATGGCTCACAAATCTCTGGTCGCGGTGGAAGCGCTAAGGCGAATCGGCGAGCTCTATGCAGTGGAAAGTGACATCAGCGGACGATCGCCAGAAGAACGTCGCGAGGTCCGCAACACGCGCAGCCGGCCGTTGTTAGAATCACTAAAACAATGGCTGGACGAGACGCTGGTTAAGCTCTCGAAGAAATCGGATACCGCCATTGCGGTTCGTTACGCGCTGGGAAGATGGGACGCGTTGTTGCGCTACTGCGACGATGGTCACTTGGAAATCGACAATAACGCTGCGGAGAGATCGTTGCGCGCTGTGGCTCTGGGTAGAAAAAACTATCTTTTCGCTGGATCGGATCGGGGTGGAGAAAGCGCCGCGGTGATCTACAGCCTGATCGGAACAGCCAAGCTGAACGGAATCGATCCCGAGAGTTATCTACGAAACGTACTGTCCCGCATCGCAGAGCACCCGATCAACCGCATCGACGAACTGTTGCCATGGAACTTCGCCACGGAATCCACCGAAGATTCATCCCGAGCCGCCTAAACCATCGCCATCAAGCTGTCCAGACGGTCTCAGGCCTACGCTTACGCTTGTGGCGGGTTAGCGATTACGGTTTCTAGCAAATCCTGGTTCAAGAGGAGCTCACTTTCGCTACAAATCTACCAGGTTATCGACCTTTGAAAACATAGAGTCGTCACCGAGGATAGTCGGACACTCGGAGGCAGGCGTTTTCGAGTGTAATATGTATGGCATGCATAGCATGAGCGATTACCTATGCGGTCTTCAGGACCTTTCCCCAGCGAACGGGGCTTGCCCATGATCACCAGTGTGATTCGCGGCGAAGCCCTTGGAAAGAAGTACCGGCGCGGGCTGGCGGTTGATCCGGGGCTGCGGCACGCTCTGGAGCGATTTGTGAAGTCGCCGCTTTCGGCGCTGCGCCGACAGAAGGACGAGACGTTTTGGGCGCTGAAAGACGTGTCTTTGCAAGTCAATGAGGGGGAGGTTCTGGGCCTGATCGGGCGAAATGGTGCGGGCAAGACCACGCTCCTGAAAATTCTTTCCCGGATTACCAAGCCGACCACCGGCTGGGCGGAGATTCACGGGCGGGTCGGGTCACTGCTCGAAGTGGGCACGGGCTTTCATCCGGAGCTGACGGGGCGCGAGAACGCCTTCCTCAGCGGCGCTATTCTGGGGATGCGCAAGCGCGAGATCGAGCGCAAGTTCGATGAAATCGTGGCCTTCGCGGAGCTGGAAAAATTCATCGACACGCCGGTGAAGCACTATTCGAGCGGCATGTACGTGCGCCTAGCGTTTGCAGTTGCCGCTCACCTAGAGCCAGAAATCCTCCTCGTCGATGAAGTCCTCGCTGTCGGCGACATCAATTTCCAGAAGAAGTGCCTCGGCAAAATGGGTGACGTCGCCCGCGCTGGCCGCACCGTAGTCCTGGTCTCCCATCAGCTCAATCAAATCCGTCGCCTTTGCCACCGGGTCGTCTGGATTGACGGCGGTTCCGCGCGCCAGGACGGCCCTACCCACGAGGTCGTTTCCGCCTACGAAGCGACCATGGGTTCGTCGCTAGCAAGTGCTGGGAGGCGAGAGGCGGCTCCGACCGGTAAGGGGCAATTCTTGACATGGGAAATCGCGGAGCCTCGAAGTCAGGATTCCCACACGCTCAACATCCTTGGACCGGTCACCTTGAGAATTGACGTGCAACTCTACGATCGAATTGAGCGGGCTAACCACGGCATAGCGATCTACAACTCCGACAACTTGCTGGTGTGGGCTTGGGCAGCCCAGGGTTTCGTTTTAGACCGAGGCGAGCACCAATTCTTTCATAGGTTCCCTGTTTTTCCGGTTCGCCCCGGGCCGTATACCCTTTATGTAAGTCTCTATCACGATGGCGACCTCGTACATGCCACGACCCTTGCACCAGAGATGATTGTCGCAACCGATGTGCACCAATATCCGATGGATGGGTGGAAAAGTGTGCTCAATCTCCCTTGCGAATTCGGAATTGATGGATCTCCGGTGGGGAGTGGAATGTGAGACGAGGCGTCTCGACGGCGCTTGCGGAGAGTGTAAACTCGTCTGAGGGCGTTGACTCTCTCAAAAATGAGGGGTTCAGGCAGGAGTCCGCCGCGCGCGTGCCGGAACTGGACGGGATCCGCGGGATCGCCATTGGAATGGTGCTAATGCACCATTATTTCTATCTTGCCATTCAGGCGCGTCCAGCCACTCCGCTGTCCTATGCTCTTGTTTCAGGCCGTCTCATGTGGAGCGGAGTGGACCTTTTTTTTGTGCTCTCCGGTTTTCTTATCGGCGGTATCTTACTAGATTCGCGAAGCTCTTCGAATTACTTTCAGGTTTTCTACACGCGCCGCTTCTTCCGCATCGTGCCCATTTACACGTTTTGCTTGGCCGGCGCTTTTGCTCTGACCTGGCTCTTTCGCTTAGGGGTGGCAGGAGGAGTTAGTTGGATCGTGAAAGACCAGCTTCCCTGGATTCCTTATCTAGTCTTTCTTCAGAATTTTTGGATGGCTCACAAGAACACGCCGGGGTTATTTGGCCTCGGGGTGACATGGTCTCTGGCCGTGGAAGAACAGTTTTATCTAACGCTTCCATCGCTAATTCGGTATCTCAGTCCGCGAAGGCTTGTTGTGGTAGTCGTCGCCTGCATTATTGCGGCCCCCGTGCTTCGAATTGCGTTACACGCCCGGTGGCCAGATCATCCCTTGTCGTGGGTCACGCTCATGCCGTGCCGGGCTGACGCTTTGCTTCTTGGGGTGTTGGGTGCGATTGCGATGCGAGACGCCCGGTTGCGCGCAATGCTGGCGAGCAAGCAGGTAGTCTTCCGGTTGGCCCTCGCCGTATTTGTGATAGGTATTGGGTATATGAACCTACGGGCTCCAAGCCCGTACGGTCCTGTCATGCTCACGATTGGTTTCACTTGGCTCGCAGCTTTTTATCTAGGTATATTGATTTACGCTCTGACGTTTCACGGGAGCTGGATCAGTTGGTGTCTACGCTGGGGCTGGCTGGGCTGGTTAGGGTCGATAGCATATGGAGTTTATTTGCTCCACGAGTTTGTGCGGGTCGCATTCTTCGGGCTCATCTGGTCGCGGCCACCCGAGATTTCATCGGTTGCGGAGCTCTGTGTCACGATCCTAGCTCTCGCTGTTACTCTCATCGTCTGCCGATTCTCTTGGGTATACTTTGAAAAACCGCTTATAAAGCGCGGGCATCAAGCCCAATATTATCGCGGCGGTGCGAGGGTTCGCGAATCGCATGCGGACGCCTAGCCCCGAAGCAAGCGGCAGCTAAAGGGCCGCTTAGGAGACTACTCAGAATGGGATTCATGTATAGAGTGAAACAACTGAAGGACTTCCGGAAGACAGGAAAGCCGTCGGAGGGAAAGAGCGCGGCTTGGGACAAACCCTACGAGACGCTTCGGGAGAAATGGGTCTCCGTCCCTTCAGGCGAAAATGTCTTCGAGAAGACCACCAACCTGATGGAGCTCCCAGACGACGAACTATTAGCTCGCTGGGAAAAAGCACGCCACGAAATCACCACGAAGCACGAGTTCGCACATCGCGGCTGGTATCACACTCTATATGCCGAGAGTATGCGCGACAAGAAAGTCATGGACGTGGGCAGCGGCTTTGGGGTCGATCCCATCACCTTTGCGCGGCACGGCGCTAAGGTAACGTTTATTGATCTGGTTGAAACGAACCTGAGAGTTCTTGAACGCCTGTGCAAAATCATGAATCTCAAAGACGTTCAGTTTGTTCTTTTTGAAGACCTGAGTTCGCTCAAACCGCTGGACATTGACTACGACGTCGTTATGGCAATGGGGTCTCTCCACAATGCCCCTGACCACGTGATGAAACCCGAGTACCAAGAACTCCTACGACACCTGAAGATTGGCGGTCGCTGGTTACAGCTTGCTTATCCGAAATCCAGATGGATTCGGGACCGCAAGCCCCCTTTTAAGGTCTGGGGCCAATATACTGATGGACCTGGCACGCCCTGGTGCGAGCCGTACGACCTCGAGAAGTTGATGGGAATGTTTGCGCCGGCGAAATTCGATGTGGTTCTCTATCAGGAATTTCACAATAGCGACTACAATTGGTTTGATCTTGTCTATCGAGGCATGCCTGAACGCGCGCGTTCGTGACTGGGGATCGTCACTCCGGCAATTTTTCGTTCTTTAAACTCCAAGCAAACTTTGTCCGCTGCTCTGGCGTGGCGAATGCGTGAGTTTCTCGAAGCTTGGAATCCTTGCGCACGAACGCCACGTCTACTTGCGCCAAGGCACCGTCCAGCGGCCTGTACAGCATTCCCCACAGGTCATACACTACGAATTTTCGCTCATACATGTAGCTCACAACGTCCGCCAACTGTGGACCGCCGATCATGGTTCCGAAGAACGTCGCCTCCAAGATCACAACTTCGCACTGCTGCAACGTCTCGACCGCTCCGCCAAGCACTCTCAGTTCAGCGCCCTGCACGTCGAGCTTCAGCAGGTACGGACCGGCTAAGCCTCGTTTCTGGCAGACCTGGTCAATCATGACCATTGGAACTTCCCGAGGCTCGCCATCCACTTGCGCGCCTTCGGCTTCCCGGAACAAGCTCGAACAATCCAGTTGATCGGCGTGCACATTGATTGAGACCGTCCCGGAAGAGTCCCCCGCCGCGGCCAATACATACTGGGCCTTGTACTGCGAGCAGATTTTTTTTAGGAACGGTTCGAATTCCGCTAACGGCTCGATCAGCAAGATTGCAGCTTCCGGTAGCTCCTCGTACAGCTCTCGCGTATCGAATGCCACGCCTACGTCAATCACCGTCCGCGGCTGGAAACCCAACTTGGTCATTTGCCTTAGAACCCCACGTAGGCTGGAGCGAGGAGGTTCTTCAGGAGCGGCTGTTTCGGCTGGTGAGGGGATACGCCGTAGCTCCAGACCGAGGCTCTTGAAGACTCTCTTGGCGCTCCCCTTAATGATGCGGTTCATTGCTGCAAAGTTCCTCAGGCCTTCATCTCATCACTCAGCCAGCATAGCGGTCAAGGGAGGAATCCCTTGACTCCCATTCAACGGGACACGGAAGATAGAATCATTACGAATGTCTGAGATCATCACGTCAGGGGGTTCACTGAAGCAACCGGATTGCGCCACTTATCAAGGTGTCTCAACCACCTGGCCGCGAATCGCGCTGGTCACTCCCGTTTACAATTCGGCCAGATATCTGGAACAGACTATCGAGTCGGTGCTGGAGCAGCGCTATCCGAACCTGGATTATTTTATTGTGGACGGGGGCTCAACGGATGGAAGCACGGAGATCATTAAAAAATATGAGAGCCGGCTTTCCGGCTGGCTGAGCGAGCCAGACAACGGGATGTACGACGCGTTGAACAAAGGCTTTGCAAGAACGAGCGGCGAGATTATGGGGTGGGTCAGCGCCACGGATAAGCTCCACCCGGGAGGAATGACAGTGGTGGGAAGCGTTTTCCGGGATCTACCGCAGGTGGAGTGGATTACGGGCCGCCGTACCGCGTTCAGCGAGGAGGGAGAGACCAAGCGGATAGACGACGTGCTCGTTTGGTCCCGCTGGCGATTCCTGATGGGCGCGTCGCGCCGGCACATTCAGCAGGAGTCGACTTATTGGCGCCGAAGCTTGTGGGAGCGCGCGGGCGGCTACGTGGACGCTTCGCGTCGCTCCGCAAGCGATTTCGAATTGTGGCTGCGATTTTTCCGCCATGAGCGGCTCTATGCAGTGGACGCGCTGATTGGGGGGTTCCGAGAGCACGCGGACTCGGACAGCCTGGCCGACCTGGGCAAGTTTAACGCGCTGTGCGATCAACTGGCGGAAAAGGAATTAGGAGAGCAATGGGGGAAAGCGTATTCGGCCTACAAGCGAATCGATGCGGTAGTGCGCCGAGTGCCGAAAGTTCGGGCGCTCTGGTACCGCGCCAAATTCGAAGCCCTCAACGCCATGTATGGCATGCGCGGACCAGTCATCCGACGAATGAACGGCAAGTGGACAACGGCAATGGCTTACGCATGGTCCAGCAGTGCCATTACGTAACGTGCCGCTCGCATAGCCAGCCGCATACAGGATAGACTAGGCCAGTATTTCTCACAGGGGGTATATGGATTCATCGGTCTCGTTGATTGGATTGGGGAAATTGGGCGCGCCGATGGTGGCGTGCTTTGCGGCACGCGGATTCCGGGTACACGCCGTGGACCTGGATTCCCAAAAGGTAGATACTATCGGCCGCGGCGTTCCGCCTGTGAACGAGCCGGGACTCGCCCGGCTGCTGCAAGAAGGCGCGGGCAACATTTCGGCGACGCATGACACGGAGAAGGCGGTGCGGGAGTCGGATACGACTTTTGTAGTAGTCGGAACACCCAGCGAGAAGGACGGCGGGTTCTCGCTTAGGTACGCCATCCCGAGCTGCGAGGCTATCGGCCGGGCTCTGAAAGCGAAAAACTCGTATCACCTGGTCGTGCTCACCAGCACGGTGATGCCGGGTTCCATGGGCGGCGAAATCAAGTCCGCACTGGAGCGCGCAAGCGGGAAGCGATGCGGAGACGACTTCGGGCTGTGCTACAGCCCTGAATTCATCGCGCTGGGCTCGGTAATCCGGGACTTTTACAATCCGGATTTTCTGCTGATCGGCGAGTCGGACACGAGGGCGGGAGACGCGCTTGCAGAGATTTACAAGCGCACTTGCAAAAATTCTCCACCGATGGCACGCATGAACTGGATCAACGCAGAGATCACCAAGCTCGCCGTGAACACCTACATTACAACGAAAATCAGCTACGCGAACATGTTGGCAAGGCTGTGCGAGAAACTTCCAGAGGCAGACGTCAACGTTGTGACCGATGCGCTAGGGCTTGATTCGCGGATCGGAGCGAAGTATTTGAAGGGCGCGGTGAGCTATGGCGGGCCCTGCTTTCCGCGGGACAATCGCGCATTCGCTGCGCTCGCTGCAAAGAGCGGGGCTTTTTCTGACCTAGCGGAAGCAACGGACCGATTTAACCGCGCGCAGATCAAGGCGCTCGCGGATAAGGTGATGTCACATCTGTTCAAGGGCGGTACGGTGGGGATTCTGGGGCTGACATACAAACCGGACACAGATGTGGTGGAGGAAGCGTTCGGACTGCTTTTGGCGCAGGAACTGGCGTCGGAGAACCTGCAGGTGGTCGTGTTCGACCCTTCAGCAAACCTGGAACAGCACCTCCCGCAGAAACGCATTCGCATTGCGAATTCCGCCGCGGAGTGCATCGCAGATTCTCAAATCGTCGTGGTAGCGACGCCCTGGCGGGAATTCCGCGATTTGCCTCGATCGGCATGGCTGCAGCCCATTCGAGGCGTGACGAGTTTTCATTCCGGACCGCGCGTGGTGATTGATTGTTGGCGAGCTCTTCGCCACCTGGAAAGTGCACAGGGTTTGCGGTATGTCCGGCTGGGCTGGGGCGGCGCGACTCGAACGACGGTTCTCGCTTCGAAAGTCTAACCTGATGTTGACGTTCTTTTCCACGCCGAAGGCATTTCGCGGACACATTGAAATCATCCAACGCAATGCTCTGGAGAGTTGGAAGCGGCTTCATTCGAATATCGAAGTCATTCTCTTTGGTGTTGATAAAGGAACAGCGGAGATTTGCAAGGAGTTTGGCTTGCGGCACATTCCAGACACGAGTCGTAGCCAACTGGGCACAAATCGCGTGGACTCCATGTTCGAGCGCGCGCAGCAGGTTAGCCGCCACGATCTACTCTGCTATTCCAATTGCGATATCGTTTTAACGCAGGATTTCATGGAAGCCGTACAGAGGGTGAGGGCCTGGCGCAGCGCTTTCTTGATGGTGGGGCGACGATGGGACACGGCGGTTGCCGGTTCCCTGGATTTTGCGAAGGAAGATTGGGAAAGAAGAATTACAGAACTGGCGCGGAGGGAGGGATACCATCGCTTCTATCACAACATTGATTACTTCGTTTTCACACGCGGGTTGTATCGGGAGATGCCGCCGCTAGTTGTAGGGCGGGCGCATTGGGACCATTGGATGGTCTGGAAGGCGCTGGCGCAAGGAGCGGCCGTGGTGGACGCTTCAGAAGACGTATGCGCTGTACACCAGAACCATGATTATTCTCACGTACCCGAAGGATGGAAGAGTGTATCCGAGGACCAAGATGCGCAACGGAATTTCGAATTGGCGGGGGGGCGGGCCCACCTGCGGACAATTGAGGATGCGACGTTTCGGCTGACGGCGCGAGGGGTTGAAGCGAATCGATTTTACTGGATGGCGCCTACCAAGCGGCGATGGCGGGATGTCGGTCGGAAGATCTGGGGGACGCTACGAACAAAGGCTTGGCATCGGCTGCTGGATGCGACGCGTCCGCTTAGGCACGCGGTAGGCTTGAAAGAAGACAGCGTACCTGCGGGACTCCGAAGTCGAAAAAAGCGGCATTGGATGGATGTATAGGAATCGGCGGACTGAGAATCGACAGATCGACCTCTCGACGCCAGCCGCAAATACGAAACGCAAATTGCAGGATGGCGGGACCTTGGGGAAAGGGTATAAACTATGGGCCTTGCCCAGCCCATGGAAGGCAAGTTTATGTGGAAAGTACCTAGGTTTGGCCTCGGAATGACGGGGCGAGGGGTTCGGTGTCCGAGTTGCAGTAGTTTTAAGGTGCACCGGTCGAGGCGGTCTGGCATAGTCGAGAGGAGCTTTTTGAAACTTCTTACTGTGCATGCCTATCGATGCGAGGAGTGCGACGAACGCTACTTCAGCTTTGGGCATCGCCGCGAGCGGCTAGATCAGCGTCAAAGCTCGTCGTTGGAGACTCGGCACGCCCAGAAAGGGTGACCCTCCGAGCGCGTGGCGGCACCACCAGCCCACAAGACCCCAACGCCTGGCCGCGGATCACGTTAGTGACAGCGGTCTACAACCGCGCGCGGTACTCGCGGCAGTTCTTCGGGCT
>Ga0210394_10002520_pt1 | contig 24937 bp, 16 predicted proteins | sample IncBWC12MmetaG_FD_160121 | JGI IMG/M metagenome (GOLD analysis project Ga0210394, IMG submission 160121) | Forest soil microbial communities from Barre Woods Harvard Forest LTER site, Petersham, Massachusetts, United States - Inc-BW-C-12-M | ecosystem: Environmental > Terrestrial > Soil >... | reverse complement strand
GCCGGCCTGCCTCACTTGCCCGACCCCTGCCGTTTCGCAGACACTGCCGCAGCCTCACGCCGCCCGCCCTCACCTAAGCGGAAGGGAGTTGATGACAGCTGCAGACGCCCTGCGGAAGGTATTCGCTTCGCCCGCCCGGCCGGCTCCGCTGCCGCCGGGCACCGGCGGCACGCCGGCCGCGGTACCTTGGCGTGCGGTGGCGACTGCAGGCGTCGCGGCCCTGGTGGCGGCCACGACGGCGGCGGCGGGCGCCGCCGATCCGCCGCCGGCACCGGCAAACCCCGCCACTGCGCAGGAGCTGCCGCAGGTCATCGTGATCGCCAATACGCCGCTCACCGGTCTCGGCCTGCCGCTGAACGAGGTTCCGGCCAACGTACAGACCGCCACCAGCGCGGACATGCAGCGCCAGCAGTCGCTGAGCGTCGCCGACTACCTCAACAACAACTTCAGCGGCGTCAGCGCCAGCGCCAGCGCGGATAATCCGTTTCAGCTCGACGTCAACTACCACGGCTTCACCGCATCGCCGCTGCTCGGAACGCCCGAAGGGCTGTCGGTCTACGTCGACGGCGTGCGCGTCAACGAGTCCTTCGGCGATACCGTGAACTGGGATCTGATCCCGCAGTCAGCGCTCTCCACCGTAACGCTCATCTCCGGCTCGAACCCGGTGTTCGGCCTGAATACCCTCGGGGGCGCGCTGTCGCTGCGTACCAAGAGCGGCCACGACGATCCCGGCACGGAGCTGGAGGCCTACGGCGGCTCCTTCGGGCGGCGCTCGCTCGAAGCCAGCACCGGTGGCGAACGCGGCAACTTCGACTATTTTTTCACCGGCACGTACTTCGACGAGACCGGCTGGCGCGACCTGTCTCCGTCGCGAGTGTGGCAGGCCTTCGGCAAGGTCGGCTGGCAGAACGAGCGGACCGACCTCGACCTCAGCTACACCTATGCGGACACCAGTCTGTACGGAAACGGCGCCGTGCCGCAGAGCATGCTCGACTACCGGCGCGCGGCGAGCTACACACCCGACCTTACCCACAACCTGCTGAACTTCGTCAACCTCAACGGCACGCAGTTCCTCGCCGAGCAGCTGCTGCTGTCGGGCAACCTCTACTACCGGCACCTCGTCACCAACAGCATCAACGGCAATGTCAACGACAACTATCTCTCCAGCGCTTACCTCGGGCCGCCGCTCGACTGCACGGCAGCGCCGGCGAGCCTGACGCAGCTCGCCTACTGTGCCCCCGGACAGAACGCCGGTGGCGCCCTCGCGCAGCGTACCAGCGGCGCCGCGCTGCAGCTCACCGACTCTCAGGACCTGCTCGGGGCGCACAACCAGGCGATCGTCGGCGCCGACTACTCCGACTCGCGCGACACCTTCTCGCAGTCGTTCCAGTACGGCTCGCTGGCGCCCGACCGGACGCTCATCTACGAGGTCAGCCCTTTCAACGACGAGACCGTCATTGCGCTGCGCGGCGGCAACCGTATCTATGGAGCGTACCTGACCGATACGCTGTCGCCAGGCTCGCTGCTGCACGTGACGTTGTCATTGCGCTACAACCGCAACACCGAGACACTCGCCGGCGACAGTCTCACCACCGATATCGGTCCGGCCTTCAACCAGGCGAATCCGCTCACGGGCGATCACACCTTCAGCCGCCTGAATCCCGCGCTCGGCTTCACGCTGACGCCCACGGCCGCGCTCACCCTGTACGCCGACTACAACCAGGCGAGCCGCGCACCGACCGTGATCGAGCTCGGCTGCGCCAATGCGGCGGCGCCGTGCGGGCTGCCCAACGACTTTGCCAGCGACCCCGACCTGCAGCAGGTGATCGCGCGCACCGTAGAGCTGGGCCTGCGAGGCACGGCCGCCGATGAGCGCCTGGCCTGGAGTGCCGACGTCTTCCACACCCTCAACCGCAACGATATCCAGTTTGTCGCGACCGCTACCAACAGCGGCTACTTCAGCAACGTCGGCGATACCCGTCGCCAGGGCCTGGATCTGGCGCTCGGCGGCAAGCATGCCGGGCTCACCTGGCATCTCACCTACAGCTTCGTCGATGCCACCTACCAGTCGACCTTCCCGATCAGCGCCGCCTCCAACAGCAGCGCCGATGCCAACGGCAATATCCTGGTGCGCCCCGGAGATCGCATCCCGCTGATCCCGCGGCATGTCGGACGGCTGGCGCTCGACTATCAGCTCACGCCGCGCTGGGACGCCGGGGGAACCGCGATCGTGGCCGCCGGCTCATATCTTCACGGCAACGAGAACAACGCCAACCAGGCGGGCGGCACCAACGGTGCGGGCGCCTTCATCGCCGGCAGCGGCTGGATCCCCGGCTATGTCGTGGTCAACCTGCGGAGCACCTACCGCCTGACGCCGCAGCTGGAGCTCTTCGCCCGCCTGGTGAACCTGTTCGACCGCGACTATGCGACCGCCGGCTTTCTCACCACCAGCTCCTTCACCGCTGCCGGCCGCTTCATCGCCAACCCGGCCGACTGGACCAACCAGAACGCGGTCGCTCCCGCAGAGCCGCGCGCCGTGTGGGTGGGCGTGCGCGTGCGCCTGCACTGAGGCACCCCCGCCCACCGCGGCGGCGCGCGCGGCTCATACCGGCCGCAGCGGCGCCCCGGGCCGCGAAGTGCCGACGAGAAATGCCGGCAGCTCGGCGATGCTCTCCACCAGGGCATCGCAGGGCAGCGTGCGCGGATCCGCACCTTCGTTGTAGCCGTAGGGTACGCACACGATGGCCATGCCCGCCGCCCGCGCCGCGCTGACGTCGACCAGCGAATCACCGACCATCAGCGCTTGCGCGGCGCGCACCTGCAGGCGCTCGCACGCCAGCAGCAGCGGCTGCGGATCGGGCTTGCGCTGGCGGTCGCCCTGCGCCCCCACGACCGCATCGATCCACTGACCGAGCTCGAGTCTTGCCAGCAGGTCGACCGCCAGGTCCTGGGACTTGTTGGTGACCACCGCCAGATGCAGCCCGAGGGCATGCAGGCCGCGCAGACCCTGCGCCACGCCGGGGAAGGGGCGCGCCTTGAACGCGTTGCGCTCGTGCAGATTCTGATAGTAGGCGTGATAGCTCTGCTGCAGCAGAGCGCGGTCGGCGCGCGCAGCGGCGGCTCCGAGCCGCGCCAGTGCGCGCTCGATCAGGGTCGGCACGCCCCGTCCGATCAGCAGGCGCACCTCGGCCGCCGCCAGCGGGCTGAGCTGCTGCTCCTGCAGCGCCGCGTTCAGCGCGGCGGCGATGTCCAGCACGGTGTCGAGCAGCGTGCCGTCGAGATCGAACAGCACCGCGCGCACGGCCGGCCGCGCCGCGCGCGGCGGGGGCGCCGTCAGGCCGGCATTCATGTGCGCGGCGCCGGCGTCACGGCAGGCGCTGCCGCAGGTCGATCAGGCGCAGGATCATGGGCGGGAAGATGAACCCCGGCAGTGTGGCGCGCAAGCGGCCGGCTCGTCGCCGCGTGCGCGGCGGAGTACTATCGGAGCACGCTTGCGCCCGGCGCGGCGCTCACCAGGAACTACCCATGACACGCGATGCCCGCAGCCTCTTCACCGCAGTGGCCTGGTACGCAGCCATCGTGCCCGTCGCCCTGCTGCTGCTCGCGCTGCCGCCGGCACGCGCGGCCGCGGCCGATGCCCCGCCACCTGCCGCCGCGGCGCAGGCCTCGTCCGCCTCAGCGGAGTTCGGCGGACAGTGCGTCGAGGGACTCGCCGAGGGCCGTCACGTCACCACCCACTGTGCGCTCACCTGGACCGACAAGGACGGCAAGGTCTACTGTTTCAGCAACCCGCAGGCGAAGAAAACCTTCCTCGAGAACCCGCAGGCGAACCTGCAGAAGGCGCGCGAATTTGTCGCCGCCGGCAACGTGCAATCGACCGAGCAGGCCATGCAGTCCTTCGACAGCGGCGATGCCGAGACGCTCGTCAAGGGGCTCATCGACGAGAAGACCAGGTCCAACGGCGGAGTGTTTCCGTACCAGGATCCGCTCAACGGCAACCCGCTCAAACTGGTGTTCGACGGCGTCGACTTCACCCGCACCATCGACGGTTACGGCTTCTTCCCGGACGTGAAGTTTCACGACCAGGCGGACGCGCAGAAGCGCTACCTGATCGATTTCTGGGTGGCACCCGGCGCCGATGGCAAGCTGCAGGTGCAGGAGGTCCGCATCTACAAGGAGCCGCTGCAAAGTGACGGCAAGTGGGTGCTGATGGCCCGCTCGCCGGTGCCGTGGTGGTGGATCCCGGCCTCCGAGCACCCCGGACACATGGCAACCAAGCGCGGCTGGGAAGTGATGTCGGCGGTCGAAGGCGGAGCACTCAAGGAGCAGGCGAAACACAACGGCGTGTTCGAGCTCAAGGACGACAAGACCGGCCAGGTGCTGAAGCTGGAATTCGTCGACACCCACCAGCCCATCCGCCAGCTCGACGAGAACGGGCACTATTTCGCCTGCACCGACTTTCGCGTCGTCGGCACCAAGGATCAGATCTACGACATCGACTTCTGGGTTACCGACAAGGACGGCACCATGACCGTCGAGCAGACCAAGGTGCACAAGGTGCCCGAGCTCAAGGACGGGCAATGGGTGGAGGTGCCGCGCTACGAATGGAAGGACCTGGGCAGCTCACACGTGGTGCCGTGAGCTACGGCTCCGTCGCCGCCACGATTCCCCACGGACTGCCGCCCACCGCAATGCGCCGCTCGACGGTTCCGGACTCGAGGTCGATCACGGAGACGTCGCCCGAGGGGCCGTTGGCGGTGTAGGCCTTGCGGCCGTCGCGGCCGAGGGCCACGCCCCAGGGTCGTTGCCCGACCTTGGGCGTCGTCCGCACGATCTGGCCGGACTGCGCATCCACCTCGAGCAGTGCGCCGTACCGGCCGGTGCTGACGTAGAGCCGCCGCCCGTCGGCAGAGGTGATGCCCATGGGACGCACCAGCTGCGGATCGCCGAGCGTGATGGTGTTGAGCACGTGGTAGTCCGCGGTGCTGAACACGGTGAGCGCGGCAGCGAATTCATCGGTGACGTAGCCGCGCTGCGCCTCGGCGGCGAGAAAGATGGCGCGCGGTCGCTTGGCGGTCGGGAAGCTGGCGAGCACCTTCATCGCGTGCGCATCGACCACGTACACGCTGTTGGAAGTCTCGCAGGTGACATACACGATGCGATCGTCGCGGCTCACCGCCACGCCTTCCGGCTCCGAGCCCACCGCCACGGTTGCGCGCACCTTGCCGCTGGTCAGATCGAGCGCCGACATGTGCCCGCTGTCCTCGTTGGAGACATACAGCATCCGGCCGTCGTGCGACAACGCGAACGCCTCCGGATCGGCACCGCTCTGATAGGTGTGGCTGAGGGTCTGCGACTTCAGCTCGACCACGCCGATGCCGTCGTAGCGCCGATCCGGCGGCGGCAGCTTCGACTCGTCGACGTTCGGGCCGCCGATGGGCGAGCCCGACAGCGCCACGTAGACGCGCTGGCGATCCGGCGAGACCTGAATGCCGCGCGGGCGCTTGCCGACCGCGATGCGCGCCACCACCGCCGCCCGCTGCGGATCGACGATCACCACGTTACCGCCGGTCTCGTCCGAGACGTACAGCCGCTCCCCGCCGCCCGGCGCCGCGGCGCGTACCGCGGCCGCGAGCAGCAGCAGCGCCAGCAGTCCGGCGGCAGTGCGCCGCAGCTGCCGGCGGCCGCAGATCGCAGCTGTCGCGCTGACCGTGCCGGCGGATCCGTCCACAGCTTCAGTACAGCACGACACTGCGGATCGAGGTACCGGCATGCATCAGATCGAAGGCGTCGTTGATCTTCTCCAGCGGCATGGTGTGCGTGATCAGCGGATCGATCGCGATCTTCTTGTCCATGTACCAGTCGACGATCTTCGGCACGTCGGTGCGGCCGCGGGCGCCACCGAACGCGGTGCCCTTCCATACCCTGCCCGTCACCAGCTGGAACGGCCGGGTCTTGATTTCCTGCCCTGCGCCGGCGACGCCGATGATGACCGACACGCCCCAGCCGCGATGGCAGCACTCGAGCGCCTGCCGCATAAGATTGACGTTGCCCACGCACTCGAAGCTATAGTCCGCGCCGCCGTCGGTGAGCGCGACAAGGTGCGCCACCAGGTCGCCTTCGACCTCCTTGGGATTGACGAAATGGGTCATGCCGAACTTCTCGGCGAGCCCCTTGCGATTCGGATTGAGGTCGACACCGACGATCTTGTAGGCGCCCGCCAGGCGCGCGCCCTGGATGACGTTCAGCCCGATACCGCCCAGACCGAACACCACCACGTTGGCGCCCGGTTCCACCTTCGCGGTGTTGATCACCGCGCCGATCCCGGTGGTCACGCCGCAGCCGATGTAGCAGACCTTGTCGAACGGCGCATCCTCGCGGATCTTGGCGACCGCGATTTCCGGCAGCACCGTGAAGTTGGAGAAGGTCGAGCAGCCCATGTAGTGGTAAATCCTGTCCTTGCCGATCGAGAAACGGCTGGTGCCGTCGGGCATCACTCCCTTGCCCTGCGTGGCGCGGATCGCGGTACACAGATTGGTCTTGCGCGACAGGCAGCTCTTGCACTGCCGGCACTCCGGGGTATAGAGCGGGATGACGTGGTCGCCCTTCTTCACCGAGGTGACCCCGGGCCCGACGTCGACCACGACGCCCGCCCCTTCGTGCCCGAGAATGGACGGGAACAGGCCTTCCGGGTCGCCGCCCGAGCGCGTGAACTCGTCCGTGTGACACACCCCGGTGGCCTTGAGCTCCACCAGCACTTCGCCGGCTTTGGGACCCTCAAGATCCACCGTGGCGATCTCGAGGGGCTTGCCGGCGGCGTAGGCAATCGCAGCACGTGTTTTCATGGCTGACAGGTTCCTGATTCGGAAGCGTTGACGGGTCCGAAAGCTAAAGGCCCCGCGCGCAGGCGGCGCGGGGCCTCATGGCACGAGCCAATCCCTACGCGGCCAGTACGCCCTTGGCTTTCGCCGCATGGGTGGCGATCAGATCCATCAGCGCCGGCGACAGGCAGTCATAGGGCTCGAGACCGAGCTCTTTCAACCTGGCACGCACGGCGCCCATCTGGTCCGGCTTGGTACCGGATTCGATGATCGAGGACACGAAGGCCGCGAACCGCGGCTCCTCCCAGCCGCTGTCCTTCGACAGCTCGGTGTGGAAGAAGTCGAAGCCGTGGAACGGGTGCGACTTATTCTCGATGCGGCCGTACATGTGCACCCCGCAGCCGGTGCAGGCATGGCGCTGGATCGCAGCTTTCTCGTCGACGATCTTCAGCTTGTTGGCGTTGGCCGTGACGTTGACCTTGTCCCGGCCCGCCACGCCGACGACGGAGAACAGCGCCCCCTGCGGCTTCCAGCACTTGGTGCAGCCGCAGGCGTGATTGAAGGCGACATTCGCGCCGATGCGCACCGTCACCGGGTTGCTGGTGCACTTGCAGGTGAGCGTGCCGCCGGCGAAGCCCGGCGTGCCCTTCTTGACTCCGTTGTCGACCATCGGGTGAATCTTGATTGCCATCTTAGTCCTGCCTCGCCTCTGGGGTGGATCGATTGACTCATTCGGGCCCCTGCGTGCTCACCCCGAGGTGCTGGGTGTGCCGCAGAAGTCCGTGTCGGTGAATCTTGCGGTAAATGGTACGGCGGCTGATGTGCAGCCGTGCGGCCGCCGCACTGACGTTCCAGTGACAGGTCTCGAGCATGCGCTTGAGCGCATCGCGCTCGGCGCCGCTCAGCGCACTCTCGCCGTCGGCCGCGGCCGCGGGGTCGGCCGTGCCGTGCGGCAAGTCCTCGGCGCCGCCCGCCAGCCACTCCTCCTTGAAGTCCGCGAGCGTCAGCCGATCGCTACTGCGCAGGGCCAGCACGGTGCGCAGCACGTTGCGCAGCTGCCGCACGTTGCCCGGCCAGGAATGGCGTACCAGCCGCTCGAGCAGCTGCGCTTCGATCTCGACGGCGCTGGCCGACTCGCTGCTGAGGAGCTTGCGGATCAGTTCGGCCTTGTCGGTGCGCTGGCGCAGCGGCGGCAGCCGCACGGTGATGCCGTTCAGCCGGTAGTACAGGTCTTCGCGGAACTGCCCCCTGACGATCATCTCCAGCGGGTCGTGCTGCGTGGCGCTGACGATGCGCACGTCGACGTTGACCACCTTGTTGCCGCCGAGCGGGGTCACTTCGCGGTCCTCGATCACGTTCAACAACCGCGCCTGCAGCGCCACCGGCATGTCGCCGATCTCGTCGAGAAACAGCGTGCCGCCGTTCGCCTGCAGGATCCTGCCCATGCCGCCTTCGCGGGTGGCGCCGGTGAAGGCCCCGGGCTTGTGGCCGAACAGCTCGCTCTCGATCAGCGTCTCGGGAATCGCCGCGCAGTTCACGGTGACGAACGGCTTGTGGGCGCGGTTGCTCGCATAGTGGATCGCGCGCGCGCAGTAGCCCTTGCCGGTGCCGGTCTCGCCGAGCAGCAGCACCGAGATATCCCGATCGATCACCCGCCGCAGCGTCTCGACGTTGCCTGTCATCACCGGGTCGGTCGAATGCAGACAATCGAGCGAGCCGCGTGTCGCGCCGTTGCCGCCGCTCTTCAGCTCGGCATCCACCACCACCTGCGTGCGCGGCGGCGTCTCCAGCGGCGGCTGCACGGTCGCGAACCAGCGTCGTGCCGCGGGCCGGGAGTTGAGCGGCTCGGCGCGAAAACCGCGCTGCGCCGCGAGCTGCAGCAGAGTTGCGAGACTGGTATCGAGGATGCGGTCGGCGCGCTGGCCGCATACGGCATCGTGTTCGCGCTGCCCGAGAAGCTTCAGCGCGGCGCGATTGGCGCCCCTGACGACGCCCTCGTCGTCGAACGCCAGCAGGCCCTCGCCGGGGGTGCTGACGAACTCCGCGCAGCGGTGAAAGCGCACCAGGTGCAGGTCCTTGCAGGCGGCGCTGAGCAGCGTGCGGTTCTCGACGTTCTGCGCCGCCCAGTCGACCAGTGCCAGGGTGTGACTCTGCGGGTTGGCGGAGGCACCCGAGATATCGAGCGCCGCCAGCAGCTCGCCGCGCATGTCGAAAATCGGCGCCGCCGAGCAGGTGAGCGCGGTGTTCTGCGCGAGGAAATGGTCGGTGCGGTGAATCACCACCGGCCGGCGCGCCGTGAGGCACGTGCCCATGCCATTGGTGCCCATCTCGCGCTCGCTCCACATCACCCCTTCGCGAAAGCCGCAGCGCCGGGCGGTGGCGGAGAAACCGGTGTCGCCGACGTAGGTGAGGATGACCCCGTCGCGGTCGGTGAGCATGATGCTGTATTCGGAGTGCTTGATGAGCTTGCCGAGCGCCTCCATCTCGATGCGGGCGATCGACAGCAGCACACCGAGCCGTTCACGCCGCGCCTGCAGGTCGGCACGCTCGACGCTGTTCGGGCGGCGCGTCTCCTGCGGGTCGAGCGCGAAGTTGTTGAGGCAGCGGCTCCAGGAAGTGCGCACGATATCGGTGATGGGCACTTCGGCACCGTGGCGGCGTACCAGACTGCCGATGAGGTCCGCTTGGTTATGAGCAGCGGGTCGCGCACGCATCATGGTAAGGCCCCCCTCCACACCTTCCCGCGGCTAGCCCTGCGGTTTGCAGCCGAATTTGCACTCGGGCGCGCCGTGGTAGTTCGACCGTACCCACGCAAGGATGCGCCACAAATCGTCGCCCGTCTTGATCACCTGCCCCATGGGGGGCATCGGGCCGACGACGTTCTCCTGGGCGATACGACTGTAGCCCTTGCTCTGCAGGGTCTGGCTCCCGTAGGCGACCAAGCGGAACAGGGTGTCGTCGTCGCCGCCATACACCCACACGTCGTTGGTGAGCGGCGGACACATTCCGCCACCGCCAGTGCCGCCGTGGCAGCCGTTGCAGCCATAGTTCTGGAACAGCTTGCCGCCGGCCTCCACGGCCGCCTTGTCGGTGTCCTGATAAGGGTTCTTGAGGGTGCCCTTGGGGGCGGCATCGGCCACCTGCTCGGCGGTCTCGCCGGCGCCCGCTGCCGGCGGCGCAGCTTGCGCTCCCGCCTGGGCGGCCGCCGGCGGTTGCCGGGCGAGAATCAGCGCCGCCGCCAGGGTCAGCGCAAATGGAACGACTATCCAACCTCTGAGCACTGTGCGCCTCTCGCTCAGGCCCCCGGATGTCCGGGCGCATCGCCGAGCAGCTTGATCACCTTGTCATCGCCGCGGGCGCGCGCAATGGACAGGGCGGTGTCGCCGCGCTCGGTCTGCGCATTGACGTTCGCCCCGGCGCGCACCAGCAGCTCCACCATGTCGGCGCGGCCGTTGGCCGCGGCGATCATCAGCGCGGTCACGCCGCCGCCGTTGCGGGCGTTGACGTCGGCGCCCTTGGCAATGAGCGCCGCGGCGACGGCGGTGGAGTGATTGGCGGTCGCCAGCATCAGCGGCGTGTAGCCCGCCTCCCCGAGCGGCCGATTGGGATCGGCGCCCGCTTCCACCAGGGCCACGGCGGCCTTCTCCTTGCCGTATTGCGTGGCGATGCCGAGCGGGGTGAAGTTCTGCGCGCTCGCGGCATTCGGGTCCGCGCCGCGTGTGGCCAGCACCTTGATGTCGGTGGCATCGTCGGTGTACGCCGCCGTCATGATCGGCGTCCAGCCGTCGCGGTCGCGCTGGTTGACGTCGGCGCCGTGCGCCAGCAGGAACTCCACCATGTCGGGGTAGCGCTGCACCAGCGCGTGATGCAGCGGCGTCTCGCCCTGCAGGTCCTGCGCCGCCACCGGGACGTGCTTCTTTTCCAGCAGGTAAGCCACGCGCACCCGGTCATCCGCGATCACCGCATTGTTCAGCTCCACGGCCGGGCTGGCGCCGTGCTTCAGCCAGTCCTCGAGCTGCGCCACGCTCACCGCCGGTGCGCGCGCCTTCGGCGCCTCGCGCGGCGCCTCCACATACGGCCCGTGCGCCGGCAGGTCGCCGCTGATGATGCAGCTGCTGCAGCTCACCAGCGGTATGCCGTACTCATCCAGTAGCGCGCGCATCGCCTCGCGCTGCTGGTGCAGGGCCTCATCGAGACGCTGCGCCTGCTCGCGGTCGCCGCGGCGTACCGCCACCGCCATATCGAATTGCAGCGGCACGCTGTCGTCCATGAGGTTCGCCGGCTGCAGCGTGAGCGGCTCGTGCTTGACCGCCTTGTAGTAGCCGGCCAGCGGCCCCCAGGCCGCGGCCACATCCAGCTTGCCGTCGGCCACCTCCTGGATCTGGTGGCTCGGCTGATCCGCCGGCACCAGGTCGGCATCGTGACTCAGGTAATGAATCTGCACGTTGCCGATGCCATGCTCGGCCAGCGCCTCGCGGATGGCGGAAGTCTCGTACACGCCCACCTTGAGCGTCCGCAGACGTGGATCATCCAGGCTCTTGATGTTCAGGTTGCGATCGGTGCGCGTCACCAGCACGTAGGTGGTGCGGTAGAGCGCCGTGGTGGTAATGACGTCTTCGGCGCCGAGCGGCATGTCGAGCATGACGTCGCACTGCTCGGCATCGAGCGTACTGCGCGTCAGCCCGCGCTCGATGCCGGGCCGGTAGTAGTACTCGACGGTCGTACCGAGCGCGCGCGCCAGCACCTCCGCCATCTTGTTCTCGAGACCTTCACCGCGGTTGTTCGACAGCGGCATGTTGCCCGGATCGGCACACACGCGCAGCCCCGCCTGGGCCGGCGCGGCCAGCAGCGTGACCCATCCTGTGGCCAGCAACGCACTCAGCGCCGGCCGGGCTCGCATCCACCTCATCATTTTCTTGCCTCGGCTCCTCGCTCCATGCGGTGCCCGTGCTCCTTGCAGCGCCTGCGCGAAGGAAGGAACGCGCCCGGCAGCAACGCCGGGCGCGTCCAGATCATCAGGCAATTATCTCAGCTCTTCGCCAGGCTTCATCCCCTTTTATTCTACTGCGAAGGTATAGAGCGTTCCGCCCTGCGGGATCATGCTGAGGTTCGCAGCCTTGGTCATGGCCGTGGCGCCGATGGCTCCGAACTTATCGTTCAGATCCAGTCCCGCCGTGACCGGCAGGCCAATCCAGCCACCGATGCCGCTCCACACCGACACGAACTGCTTGCCGTTGACGCTGTAGGTGATCGGGTTGCCGATGATTCCCGAACCCAGCCGCCGCTGCCACAGCACCTTGCCGCTCGAGCGATCGACTGCGCGGAAGTCACCGTTCAGGCTGCCGTAGAACGCCAGCCCGCCGTCCGTCACCAGGGCGCCGCCCCAGTTCGGATACGGATCTGGAATCTCCCACACCGTCTCACCGGTCACCACGTTGAACTTCTTGAACTTGCCGGTGATGCCGGGCTTCTCCGGATACATGTAGACGTTCGCGAACACGTAGACGATGCCCTGCTGCGTGTGCGAGCGCTCCTGCGGCTCATCCTCCATGCACCAGTTGTTGGTCGGGCAATAGGCCATGCCGGGCTCGCTCGGATCGATCGCGCACGGCTGCTGGTCCTTGCCGCCCATCGCCGACGGGCATGCCTGGGTGTTGTCGTGCGGCTTCAGCGGCGAGTGCTCGAACACCCTCACCGGCCGGCCGGTCTTCATGTCGACCTTTTCCGCCCAGTTGGTGGTCACGTACTTGTGGGCCCGCAGCAGCGTGCCGTCGGTACGATCGAGCACATAGGCAAAGCCGTTGCGGTCGAAGTGGATCAGCACCTTGTGAGGCTTGCCGTCGACCGTGAGGTCTTCGAGCATGTTCTCGTTGATGCCGTCATAGTCCCACTGATCGAACGGCGTCATCTGGTACGCCCATACGACCTCGCCGGTATCGACCTTGCGCGCGAAGATCGTCATCGACCACTTGTTGTCCCACTTGCCGTCGTTGCAGCTCTGCTGGCTGACGGGATTCGCCCCGCAACGGTACGACGGGCTCCACAGGCCGGGGTTGCCGCTCGAGGCATACACGAGCTTCAGCTCCGGATCGTAGCTGTAGAAACCCCACATCGCCCCGCCGCCGCGCTTCCACTCATCGCCCGGATAGCTGGAAATGCCGACGTCCTTCCCCGCAGTGCCGTACTCGGGATGCTTCTTGTTGCTGTCCTTCGTCAGGCACACGTCCTTGTCGCTGCCGGTGTTGTAGCACTCCCACACCTTCTTGCCGCTGCCCAGGTCGTAGGCCGTGAAGCGGCCGCGGGCCGCGAACTCGTCACCGCCAAAGCCGATGAGCACCTTGCCATCCGCAATCAGCGGCGCCGGCGTGATGGTCTCGCCCTTGTCCGGATAGGCGTGCTTGACGACCCACACTTCCTTGCCGGTCGTGGCATCGAGAGCGATCACGAAGCCGTCGAGCGTGCCGAACACCAGCTTGCCATCGGCAAAGGACGGCCCGCGGTTCACCGTGTCGCAGCAGGCGCGCGGCACCGCCGAGTCGTCGCGGTTGGTGGTCTTCTTGTAGTTCCAGACCTCCTTCGGATGGTCCGGATCGGTCAGGTCGAGCGCCTGAATGATGTTGGGCCAGCCGCTCTCCATGTACATCATCGGCTTGCCGTTGACGACCACCACCAGTGGCTGACCTTCGTGGCCGCGCAGCGTGCCGCTCGACTGCGACCACACCATCTGCAGCTTCCCCACGTTCGAGGTGTTGATGGACTTGAGCGCGCTGTGGCGGGTCAATCCCTGATCACCGCCCGGAGCCGCCCATAGATTGGGGTCCTTCGCGCGGTCGGTGACCTCGTCACCGATTGCCGCCGCGCAGGACGCTCCCAGTGCCAGCGCGGCACATAGCGTGCGCAGGCTTCTCTCGCGTTCGAATCGCATACGCAGTTCTCCTAGACTCGAGTTATATCGTTCGGTACATCCAGCATTGCCGCTAAGCAAAAACTGGCGGCTGCGCGCTGTGTCGGCCCCGCAACCTTCATCCTCCCCACAGACCCCGTGTTCCCCTTGGAAGTTAATAATTTAGGCGCAGTATCCTAGTCCCATTCCCACGGCCGTGCAGCCGGACGGTGCAGGCGCCGAGTTCGCTACAAGGCTGTGTCACAAATGACACAGTCGTTGCACGCTTGTCGGCCGCCTGCACCCCCATGGACCCACCGTCGCTGCGCTGCGGCGGTGCGTCCGTGGCTATAGCGGCCCTCAGAAGGCGAGGAACGCCCCGGCGTTCACCGTGGTGGCGTCGTTGCTCCCCGCGGCGCTCTCGCTCTTGGTGCGGCTACCTTCCGCCAGCAGCGTCAGGTTCTTGGTGAGCGACCAGTAGACGCCGAGTGTGCCCTTGCGGTTGCTGCGCACCAGGGTCGGATTTGCCGCCTGGTCGGCCGCATCGGCGAAGTCGAGGTTGCTCGCGCCGTAGTTCGCGCCCAGCTTCACCGCGCCGATCTTGTAGGTGACCTGCGCCAGGTAACCGTTCGAAGTGCGCGTCGAGTTGTTGAAGTCGCCGAGGTTAAAGAACGCCGTCGTGCCGAGACCGGTGGCATGGTAGTAGTAGCCGACGACCTCCAGCCCCTGCAGATCGAATTTGGCGAACACGTCCACCCCGCTACCCCGGTACTCGTTGGTGGTGGTGGCTGGCGGGGGCGTCAGATTCGGCACCTGGTAGTCCTGCTGCTGGGTGAGGGCCGCCACCGAGAAGTAGAGCTTGGTGCCCTCGGCGATCGGCAGCGTGTAGCTGAGCTTGCCGTGCACTCCCGGCGCTTTCTTCGGCTCCACGGTGCCCGCGTCGCTGAGGGAATTGAGCGGATCGAAGATGCCCACGGTGAACGCGAACCCCGAGATGTCAGGCGTGGTGTAGTCGATCTGCGCCAGCCAGTCGGTGTAGATGTAGCCGAAGCCGATGCCGCCCAGCGTGGTGTTGGAAGGCGCCGCCGAGGCCGCGGACCCGGGCGCACCCACGCCCAGCAGTGTCATGTCGGCAAGGATCACGTCCGCACCGAACAGGCCAATGTTGCGGCCGAGGGTGAAAGTCCCCATGTCCTTGTTGCCGAACGTCATGTAGACCTGGCGGAGGTCGAGGCCGGTGGAGCCGAGCGCGGTGTTGGAGGAACCGTTGCTGGCGCCGGCCTGCAGGTTGGGGCTGCCGCCGTCGTTGGTGGCGATGCCCGGATACAGGCCGAGGTGCGCCGCGAGATCGAAGCCGTCCTGCGTGGTCGCTACCCCGAACGAAAACGCCGCCGGCAGCAGACCGTTGCCGACGTTGGAGACGTTGCTGGTGGAGGCCGAGCCGACGCAGGTCAGACCGCCGGCGACCGCGACCGCGCTGCTCGCGCTCTGGCAGCTGGACCAGATGTAATCGACGTTGACTTCGCCAGTGATGGAAAAGGTCCACGACCCGTCCGCGGTTTTCAGGTCCACGGCCGCGGCTGGCAGGGCGAGGGCCGCGAGGCATGCCCCGGCGACCGCGGGCCGCAGGATCCGTTGAATCGAGAAAGTGCTCTTCATTGAATTACTCCCCACAGGTTGTCCCTCGTGATGCGGCGGTGCGCCCAAGCGCTGCCACTGGGCACGCGGCAGCAAGTGCCATGCCAACGTGCGTTGCAATTGGGCAACACGTGGTGTACTTGCGGAACAACGACTTATGCCCCCGACTTCCCCGGAAGAAATCCAGGCATTGTCAGAAAGGCTACAGTGTGACGAGTCGAGTGTTGCGAAAATGCCCCGGTGTGCCCGCGTCCGGGGCGGAGTATAGCGCCGGCGGGCCGTAGCGGGGCAGCCCGCTCAATTCACCCCCGGTCGCAGCCACCGCGCCGCGAGCGGCGGCACCAGCACGAGGCTCACCAGCGTCGAGGAGATGAGGCCGCCCAGGATCACGACCGCCATCGGACCTTCGATCTCGTGGCCGGGCGCGCGCGATTGCAGCGCCACCGGCAGGAGCGCGAGCGCGGTGAGCAACGCGGTCAGCAGCACCGGCGTCAGCCGCTCCTCGGCGCCGCGCAGCGCCGCGGCGACGCCCCAGCGCTCGCCCTCGGCGCTCACCAGGTGCTGGTAGTGCGAGATGAGCAGAATGGTATTGCGCGCCGCCATGCCGAACAGCGCCACGAAACCGACCATCGCCCCGAGCGACAGCGTGCCGCCCGACAGGGCCACCGCGGCCACGCCGCCGATGAGTGTGCTCGGCAGCGCGGCGAGCACCAGCAGCACGTGGCGACTGTGACCGAAGGCGAGCGCGAGCAGCAGCACGATCAGAGTGAGCGCCGCCGCCGAGTGCCACAGCAGCTCGCGCGCCGCCGCCGCCTGCGCCGGCGCGGTGCCGCCGTAACGCAGGTAGACGTTCGGCGGCAGCGTGACGCGCGCGCTGATGGCCTGCTGCGCGGCGCGCGCGAAGCCCGCCATGTCAGCGGTGGTGGGACTGGCGATCACCACCTGGCGGCGCAGGCCGTCCTGGTGCTCGATGAGGCTGCGTGCCGACATCATGGTGAGGGTCGCGACCGCGCCGAGTGGCACCATCACGCCGTCGCGGCCGCGCACGCGCAGCTCGCGCACATCCTGCGGCGTCGCGCCGGCAGCGGCGATGCGCACCACCACCGGCACGCTGCGGTCGGACTGGTTGAGCTGTGCGACCTCGGTGCCGTGATAGGCGGCGTTCAGCACGCCGAGCACGTCGGCCGCCTGCAGGCCGTAGAGGCTGAGCTGCTCGGGCCGCAGGTGCACCTGCAGCTCCGGCTGACGCGGCGGGACTTCCAGGCGCACGCTGCCGCTCTGCGGCCACTGGCGCAGCAGCGCCGCGATCTCGCCGGCCACCTGGTCATCGAGGTCCAGGTCCGGACCGAAGACGCTGACGAAGAACGGCGCCACCTCCCCTGAGAGGGTCTCGCCGATACGCTCGGCGAGCACCGAGTAGATCTCGACCAGCTGGTTCGGGAACTGGTCGAACACCGCGCGCACCCGCGCCTCGAGCTGCTCGATGCTCACGCCGCGCGCAGGATCGAGCTGGATCTCGAACTCGCTCTTGTTGGGCGCATCCGGATCCTGGCCGTTCTCCGCGCGGCCGATCTGCTCGGCGACACTCTTGACGCCGGGAATCGCAGCGAGCCGCACGCTGATCCGCTGGCCGACACGCGAGGTTTCGAGCAGCGAGATGCCGGGCCGCAGCGCCGCGTGCGCGATCAGGTAGTTCTCGCGGAAGTCCGGCAACAGCCGCGCGCCGAGCAGCGGGAGCAGTGCCAGCCCGGCGAAGCCGCTCAGCAATATCGCCGCCAGCACCAGCGGGGCGCGCGGGGCGAGGTGCGCAATCGCCGCCTGCTGCCAGCGCTTGGCCCGCCGCAGCCAGCCGGGCTCCGGGCGCGGCAGGTAGCCCTGCATGAGCAGCGCGCACAGCGCCGGTGTCGCGCTCATCGCCACGAGCAGCGACAGACCGACCGCCAGCAGGAACGCCGTCGCCAGCGGCCGGAAGAAGGCGCCCTGCAGTCCGGAGAGCATGAGGATCGGCAGGAACGCCACCGCCACCGCCGCGGTGGCGAACAATACCGGCCGGCGCACCTCGAGCGAGGCGTCGAGCAGCAGTGGGCCGAGGGGCACCCCGGCGCCGGCAGCGCGCCGCCGCCGGGTGATGTTCTCGACGTCGATCACCGCATCATCGACCACCACCCCGAGCGCCACGACCAGGCCGCCGAGGCTCATGGTGTTCAGCGACCAGCCGCCGAGGCTCAGGATCCACACGGTGGCGAGCAGCGACACCGGGATGGCACCGAAGGAGATGAGCGCGCCGCGCCAGTCGCGCAGCGTCAGCAGCAGCAGCACCACCACCAGCACCGCACCGACAGCCAACGAGTTGCGCAGCTTGCCGATGGCGCTCTCGATGAAGCTCGCCGGACGCAGCAGCGCCGGGTGGTACTGCACCCCGCGGCGGGTGAGCGCTGGCAGCAGCGTCTGCAGCCGCTGCTCGAGCTCGCGCGTGACGTCGAGGGTGTTGGCGCCGTACTGTGTCGAGGTCTCCACCAGGATGCCGGGCTGCCCGCCGATGATCGCATCGCCGAAGCGCGGCGCCGCGCCATCGCGCACCTGCGCCACGTCCATGAGACGGACGGGCGCCCCGCCGTGGCTCGCAACCACCGTCTGCGCCAGCTCGGCACCGGCAGTGCCGGGCGGCTGTGTCTGCAGCACGATGCGCTGCGTCGCGGACTCCAGGTAGCCGCCGCCGCTCATCTGCGTGCCGCGGCGCGCCGCCTCGAACACCTCCTCGAGTCCGACACCGCGGGCGGCGAGCTGCAGCGGATCGACCAGCAGCTGACGCTCGCGTGTATCGCCGCCGAAGATCTGCGCCTGCGCGACCCCGGGCACGCCGAGGATCTGCGGCTTTAAGGTCCAGCGGACCAGGTCGCGCAGCTCGAGCGGCGACAGGCGATCGCTGGTGAAGCCGAAGTGCAGCAGGTACTCCATCGAGGAGCTCAGCGGCGACAGCAGCGGCGCACCGACACCCGCCGGCAGCAGCGCGCTCGCACCGGCGAGCCGCTCGGTGATCACCTGCCGCTGCAGGTAAGGGTCGCTGTCGCGGCCGAACACCACCTGGATCGCCGCCAGGCCCTGGCTCGAAGTCGAGCGCACCGCTTCGACGTTCTCCGCGCCGGAGAGCAGATCCTCGAGCGGCCGCGTTACCAGCGACTCGACCTGCGTCGCGTCCAGGCCCGGCGCCTCCGCCTGCACCAGCACGTGCGGCGGAGCGAAGTCGGGAAAGACGTCGAGCCGCGCGCTGAGCAGCGCAGCGACGCCGAGCAGCGCGACGAGCAGCGACAGTGCGGTCACGATGCGCGGATTGGCCAGCGAGCCGCGAACGATGGTGGCGAGCATGGGCGCTAGTCGTGTTCCTCTTCGGCGGCAGAGAAGCTGCTGATTCCCTGCAGCGACCACAACACGCCTGCGCCCTGCACGACCACCTGGTCCTCGCGCGCAAGGCCCTCGACCAGCCACGCATCGCCCACCCGCGCGACCGGCCGCACCGGCGCCACCGCGTAACTGAAGCGATCCGCGCCCGTGCCGCTCACGCGGCGATAGACGTAGGCGCCCTCGGCGGCGTAGAGCAGCGCCGCGGCCGGCACCAGCAAACCGGCGGCCGCGGTGGTCTGCAGCCGCACCCGCACCCGCGCGCCCGGACCCAGGCCCGGCGGCGCACGCTCGAGCTGCAGCAGCCAGCCGCTGGTTTGCGTCTGCACGTCGACGCGCGGCAGCGCACCGAGGACCCGCGCGCTGACCTCGACGCCCTCGACCTCGATGAGCGCGCGCCGGTCGAGCGCGCTGCCGGAGGCGTGTGCCGGTGCGTCCGCGCGCAGCAACAGCTGCCGGCCGTCGGCGAGCGCTGCCAGCAGCGCCTCGCGCTCCGCGGGTTTCCAGGCGGCGAGCGGGCCCCACTGCAGCCTGAAACCGAGCTCGGCGGCGCGTGCCTGTGCGGCGGCCTCGGCCGACTGCGCCTGCGCGGCCTGCCATGCCTTCAGCGACGCCTGCGCTTCCTCGCGATACAGGCGCTCGAGACGCGTGGCGTCGGCGCTCGCCGCGGCGGCGGCCGCGCGGGTGCTCTCCACGCGGCCGATGTCACTCACCAGCGTGAGCGGGTCGAGGACCGTACCGTAGGCCTCGATCTGCGGGACGGCGCTGAGGGGCAGCGGATGCTCGATGCGGATACCGACGGCCTGCTGCTGCGAGAGCGTGAGAGCGAGCGGACCGGGCGGTGCACCCGCGGGCAGCGCGGTGTCGTCGGTGTCGGCGAGCGCGACGACCGCCGCGGTCGCGAGCAGCAGCCCCGCGAGCGAGCGGCACGCGCTCATCAGGCAGACGGCGCGGACGGCGGCCACAGACCCTCCTCGCCCTGCAACGGCCGCCGGTAAGCGTCTTCGAGCGAGCCGAAGACGAGCTGGGCGTTGTAGGCCGCCTGCAGCACCGCGAGCTGCGCCTCGGTGAGCGCGATCTGCGCGGCCACGGCACTGCTGCGATCGCCGGCGCCGGCTTCGAGCGCGCGCTGCTCCGACTGCTGCTGCTTCGCCGCGAGCGTGGCGAGGCTCTGGCTGTCCTGCCAGGCCTGCTGCGCCGCCGCCCAGGCGCTCTCCGCCCGCTCGATCTCCGCGAAGATCTCCGCCTGCACCGCCTTCAGGTGCTCGCCGGCCACGGCGCGGCGCGCCAGCGCCTCGCCGATCTCGCCCTGGTGCTGATTGAACAGCGGCAGCTCGAACGACACCCCGACCGCACTCTCGCGGGCGATGTCGGTGAGCGCGTCCTCACGCACCCCGCCGCCGCCCCAAGCGTAGGCGGGGGTGACGTGCACCTGCGGCCAGCGCCGCGCGACCTCGCTCTGCAGAGTGAGCTCGGCGAGATCGTAACCGCGCAGCGCCTGCACGATCTGCGGCCGCCCGATCAGCGCCGCGGTGCGCCAGTGCTCCGGCGCGTCGACCTTGAGAGTGGCGATCGCCGTCCAGTCCTGCCAGCGTGCCGGCCGCTCGCCGAGCGCGGCCAGCGGCACGCCGACGGCGGCCGCGAGTCGCACGCGCGCATCCGCGGCGCGCGCCTGCGATTGCTGCAGGCGCTGCCGGGCGTGCAACAGCTCGAGCTCATCGGCGAGTACCTGGCCGCGCGCCACATCCCCGAGCTCGAAGCGGCGCCGTTCGCCCGCGAGCAGTGCCTGCCGCTGGCTCACCAGCTGCGCAAGCAGCGCCTGCTCGTCGCGGGCGGAGGCGGCATCGAGCAGCGCCAGGCGCAGCGCGGCGCGCACCTGCCACAACGATTCGGTGAGGTCGGACTGCGCCAGCGCGCTCTCGAGCGCCGCACGCCGGCGGGCCCGCGCGCGCTCACCGGGCTGGCGGAGCAGAAAATCGAGTGACACGCCGTAGAGCCACGCGCCGCTGCTCGCCGCGCTCTTCAGGTAGTCGGCGAACAGCTCCATGCCGGGATTGGCGCGCTGGGCGGCGGTGCGCTCGGCGGCCGCAGCCGCCACCACCGCGGCACGCTCCTCGGCGAGATGCGGGTTGAGCTGCAGCGCGGCGGCCAGCCATTGCGCGCGATCCCAGCCGCCGTCCGCGGACGGCGTGGCGTCGCCGCTCCCGAGCCGCCGCGCGTTGAATTCGTCCAGCGCGGCCGCCGGCTGCAGCGGCGCGGGCGGCGGCGCGCCGGCGCACGCGCACAGCAGCGCCGCGATCAGCAGCGCCGGCGGCGCCGCATGCGCAGCCTGGGCGGCGTGGGCGGGCGCGAGCCGCTCAGGTGCGCGCGGCGGAGGCGAGCGCGTCGGCATGAAAGCGCAGGTGATCCTCAACGAAGGTGGCGATGAAATAGTAGTCGTGACCGTAACCCTCGTGGCGGCGCAGCCGCAGCGGTTGGCCGGCCGTGGCGCAGGCCTGCTCCAGCAGCTCCGGCAACAGTTGACCTTGCGGCAGAAACTTGTCGGCCAATCCCTGATCGACCAGCAGCTGCGGGTAGAGCGGCCCGCGGCGCGCGCCGATCAGCTCCACCGCGTCGTAGCGCGCCCAGGCCGCCGGGTCCTCGCCGAGATAGCGCGGCAGCGCCTTGCGACCCCACGGACAGCGCGTCGGCGAGCAGATCGGCGCGAAAGCCGAGACCGAGCGAAAAATTTCCGGGTTGCGAAACGCCAGCACCAGCGCACCGTGCCCTCCCATCGAGTGGCCGAAGATTCCCAGCTGACCGGCATTGCCCGGGAAATGGCCGAGCACCGTCTCGCGCAGCTCCTGCAGCACGTAGTCGTACATGCGGTAGTAGCGCGACCAGGGCGGCTGGGTCGCATTCACATAGAAGCCCGCGCCGGCGCCGAACTCCCAGTCATCGGCCTCGCCCGGGATGCCGGTGTTGCGCGGGCTGGTATCGCACGCGACCAGCATGAGGCCGAGCTGCGCGGCGACGCGCTGCGCGCCGGCCTTGATGGGGAAGGTCTCCTCGGTGCAGGTGAGACCGGCGAGGTAGAACAGCACCGGCACCTTGCGCTGCTCGGCCTGCGGCGGCTGATACACCGCGAAGCGCATCGGCGTACCCGTCACCTGCGAGTCGTGGCGGTAAAACCCCTGCAGGCCGTCGAAGCTGCGATGCTCGCTCATCGTTTCGAGTGTCATGGAATTCCCCGCGGCGCTTCCTGCCGGCGCTTGCATTATGAATCCGAACGGGCGCCGCGGTCTTGCCGGCTTTGCGCCGTGCACGCCGCAGGCCATGTCACGGGTGACTCACGCGTGCCACATTGGACACACTGTGCAGCGCCCCTGTGCAGGCTGCCCGTCCGCGCGGTATATTTTTCGCGCACCGTCGGCGCGGTACGCCGCCGTTCGCGCACTGCGACGCGCTCACCGGGGGTGCATCACGACGATTGCCGAGCGCGGCCGCCTCCTCCCCCGGGGCGGCCGCCTTCGGCTCACGCACGGCAGCGACGGCTCACTCAGCCGACTGCGACACCTTGCCCCAACGGTAATTGACACGCAGACCGTAGACGCGTGGCTCGTTGGTGGTCAGCCGCAGGTCGAAGTTACCGGTGTTGCTGTAGACGATCGCGTTCTTGTCGGTGAGGTTGTCGACATACAGCTCCACCAGCCAGTTGCCACCCGGCGGAGTGAGCCCGAAGCGCAGATTCATGAGGGTGTAGTCGGGCTGCAGGACGCGCGGCAGCCCGGTGGTCTTGTCCTCGGGATTGAGGCCGTTCCACATGTCGCCCTTGTGGGCCATGTCGAACTGCGCATAGCCGTGCAGGTCCTTGCCGAGCGGCTGCTCGTAGCGCGCATTCCAGCTCCAGCTGAAGTAAGGCGCGAACGGCAGGCGCTCGCCAACGTACGACTGGTAGGCCGCGCTGGCCGCAGAAGTGACGTGTGCGTCGGTGTAGTTGGCGGAAGCCTGCAGCGTCAGGTTGTCGTTGATCGCGTAGTTGATGTTCGACTCCGCGCCGTAGATGCGGGCGTCACCGACATTGATGTTGTAGCTGGAGGAGGGGCACACCAGCGCGTCGTAAATCAGCGCCTGCAGCTGCTTCCAGTCCATGAAATAGGCCGCGCCGTTCCACAGCAGGCGACCCTGCAGGCTGGTCGATTTCCAGCCGAGCTCGTAGTTGTTGAGTGTGTCGGGCGTGTAGGTGGTGGGGACGCCGCTCTTGTAGCAGTTCGGCGGGTCGGCGCCGTTGGTGCCGCCGTCGCGGAAGCCCTGCGCCCAATCGGCGTACACCATGACCTTGTCGGTGATCTTGTAGTTCGCTCCCAGCTTGCCGTTCCACTTGCTCGAGCCGCCATTGTAGTAGGACGCGGCTGCGTTACAGGCTGGCGCATTCTCGATCGCGCAGTTCGCTCCGCCGTAAGCGAACTGGGAGTAGGGAACGAAGTAATTGAAACGCGAGTGAAAGTGCACGGCACCGGCTTCCACGTTGAGCTTGTCGGTGATGTCGAAGCTGATATCGGTGAACTCGGTGGTCTGCCAGTATTGGGAGGTTTCCGTGTACGCGAACCACTGTCCGGGCGGCAGCGTCGGCTGGGTGAGGCCGTAAGAGCTCAGGTAGCTCTGAAACGCTTTGCCCCCGTACACCAGGTTGGGCATGTAATAGGTAGAGCCGTAGTTGTCGCCGGTCTTCTCCCAGTACGCGCCCACCAGCCAGTGAAACCGTCCGCCGGGCTTGGAGGCCAGCCGCACCTCATCCGACCAGCGCTTCGAGTTGTCGAAGTAGTAGTAAAACTGCACCGGCGGCTTGCAGCCGGCGTACCCCGTGCCGAAGTAGGGGTCGTTCTGGCAGGTAAAGCCCTCCTGCGTGCCCGGAAAGCCGCCGGGCGGATTGGCCTTGGCACCGGCGTTGAAGTTCTGCTCGTACTGCGAGTACTCGTTCCACTGCCGCCGCGGCTGCGACCAGTAGGTGCTCGCGAATACCAGATCGCCGATGCCGACGTCGCCGTCGACGTGAAAGTCGAACGCCTTGGTCTGAAACTCGTTGGATTCCGGACCGAAGCGCTCCACGGTACGCGGTGCCAATGTCGGATCCTCGTCCCACGCCCCGAGGGTGTGCTGGCGCTGGTAGAGGTAGGTGAGCAGCAGGCTCCAGCGCTCGCCGAGATTGGCTTTGAGCGCCGCGCGGCCGCCTTCGACGTGCTCGCGGTTGTAATCGTTGCGCGCCCATTGGGCGTTGTCCGAGACCGAGCCGTTGACCCAGGTGCGCGTCACCAGTTGGTTGTTGATGAAACCGCCGTGCGAGTCGCTGAAGGCGGAAGCCCGGAAGCCGAGGATCCCGTCGACGATGGGGATGTTGATGAACCCCTCTTCGGTCCAGTTTTCCTGGGCCGACTGGACCTTGCCGCCGTCGAAGTCGACGCCCGCGCTGAAGGCGTGCACATCGGGCTTGTTGGTGATGTAACGGATCGCCCCCGACATGGAGCCGGCGCCGAAGGTCGTGCCCTGCGGGCCGTTCAGCACCTCGATGCGCTCGACGTCATAGAGGTGCAGGTCCGGCTGCGCGCCGTCGAAGCTCATCGACATGTCGTCGACGAAGAAGCCCGTCGAGGAGGTGTTGGCGTAGTTGGGGTTGCTGCCGTCGGAGACCCCGCGCATGACGAACAGCTGCGTGCCCGGGCCGGTGCTGATGTAGGAAACCGAGGGGACCTTCTGCAGGTAGTCATCCATGCCGGTGATGGCGAGGTTTTGCAGATCCTTCTGCGTGAAAACGTTGATGCTGATGGGAACGTCCTGCAGGTTCTCCTGGACCTTGCGGGCAGTGACCACGACTTCCTGCAGCGCCCCGCCGCCGCCGGTCGGCGCGGCCGCGGCACTGGCACCCGCTGCGGCGAGCGCATCGCCTCCGTCCGCGGCGAGTGCCGCGTGCCCGTGCGTCGCGCTCACCCCCGCGAGCGCCGCCGCCACGGCGAGACCCACGCGGGAACGTGCCCCGCGCCGTGGCGACGCCGTTCCCTCAGACCGCGCATGCATCGTGGCTCTTGCGACCATTCCCCCGCTCCCCATCGATCGCCCCCTTCAGATCATCGTTTGAGCAGGTATCCTTAGTCAACGAGCGTTCAACAAGCGCGTTGACCGCGCCCGCGCCACCCCGCGCTACCGGCGCCCCTTACTCGAA
>Ga0210394_10002519_pt1 | contig 24938 bp, 21 predicted proteins | sample IncBWC12MmetaG_FD_160121 | JGI IMG/M metagenome (GOLD analysis project Ga0210394, IMG submission 160121) | Forest soil microbial communities from Barre Woods Harvard Forest LTER site, Petersham, Massachusetts, United States - Inc-BW-C-12-M | ecosystem: Environmental > Terrestrial > Soil >... | reverse complement strand
GAACCGTATGTCTTTGGGCTTGGCGATCGGGCCGATCTCCTTGGCGACCCAGTCGCGCAGCTGCTTGGCGATCACCGGGGCCTGCTCGTCGTTGGGGCGCGCCTGCTTCAGCACGACGAACGCGCAGACGGCCTCGCCTGTCATGTCATCGGGGCGTCCGACCACCGCCGCTTCCGCCACCATCGGGTTGGCCACCAGCGCCGATTCGATCTCCATCGTTCCCATCCGGTGACCCGCCACGTTCAGCACGTCGTCGATCCGGCCCACGATCGTGAAGTAGCCGGTCGCCTTGTCGCGGATCGAGCCGTCGCCGGCCAGGTACAGTTTTCCACCGAGCTCCGCCGGGTAGTAGGACTTCTGGTAGCGCTCGGGATCGCCCCAGATCGTGCGGATCATCGACGGCCATGGACGCTTCACGACCAGCAAACCGCCCTGCCCGTTCGGCACGTCGTGCCCGCTTTCATCGACGATCGCCGCATCGATGCCCGGCAGCGGCAGCGTGCAGGACCCTGGCACCAGCGGCGTCGCGCCCGGCAGCGGCGTAATCATGTGGCCGCCGGTTTCGGTTTGCCAGAACGTGTCGACGATCGGGCAGCGCGATTGGCCGACGTTCCGGTAGTACCACATCCACGCTTCCGGATTGATCGGCTCGCCGACCGTTCCCAGAATCCGCAAACTCTTCAGGTTGTACTTGCTCGGATGAGTGGCCGGCGCCACGTCATTCGCCTTGATCAGCGAGCGGATGGCGGTCGGCGCCGTGTAAAAGACGGTGACCTTGTGGTCCTGGCACATGCGCCAGAAGCGTCCAGCATCGGGGTACGTCGGCACGCCTTCGAAAATAATTTCGGTCGCGCCGGTGGCCAAGGGACCGTAGCAGACGTAGGTGTGGCCAGTGACCCAGCCGACGTCCGCGGTGCACCAGAACACGTCCGAAGGCTTGATGTCGAACACCCATTTCATGGTCAGCATCGCCCACAGCAGGTAGCCGCCGGTCGAATGCTGGACACCCTTGGGTTTGCCGGTCGAGCCCGACGTATACAGCACGAACAACGGATGCTCCGCGCCGACCCATTCGGGATCGCAACTGGTCGGCTGGTTCGCCACCAGCTCATGCAGCCAAACGTCCCGCGGCGCATTCCACGCGACCTTTGCCTGGGTGCGCTGGTACACGATCACCTTGCGCACCGCATCGCCACCCTCCTCCGCCAGCGCTTCGTCGACCGCCGGCTTTAGCGCAATCGGCTTGCCCCCACGCATCTGTTCGTTGGCGCAAATGACCAACGAGGCCCCGACATCGACGATCCGCTCGTGCACCGATTTGGCGGAAAAGCCGCCGAACACGACCGAATGAATGATTCCGAGGCGAGCGCAAGCCTGCATCGCGACCACCGCCTCGATCGACATCGGCAGGTAGATGATTGCGCGGTCACCCTTGCGATAGCCGAGCGATTTCAGGCCATTGGCCAGCTGACAGACCCGAGCGTGCAGCTCGCGGTAGTTGATCGTGGTGATCTTGCCATCGTCGGCTTCAAAGATGATCGCGATCTTGTCGGCGTTGCCGTTGGTCAGGTTCCGGTCCAGGCAGTTGTAGGATGCGTTGAGCTCGCCATCTTCGAACCACTTGTAGAACGGAGCATTGCTCTCGTCCAGCACGCGCGTAAAAGCCTTGTGCCACAGCACGTTTTCCTTGGCCAGGCGGCTCCAGAAGGCGCTCGGATCGCGCTCGGCCTCGGCAAACAAAGCCCGGTAGGCGTTCATGCCCGAGATGGCGGCGTTACGCACCGCCTCGGGACTCGGTTCGAAGATGCGCGTTTCGTGCAGGACGGATTCGATGTTGCTCATGGCGCAGCGCTCCCAGCGATCGGTTTGATAGTCGTGCCTTCGGGCGGCTTCTGGTCTTCGCTTCGAATGTCGCTTCTAATCTTCGCTTCTAATCTTCGCTGACGCTTACCTTACACGATGCGCGGGTGCGACGGAATTCCCAGCCCCTGCGCCTAGCCCCGGGTCACCGTCCAAACCATTCGAGCCGCTCCCTCAGTCGGACCACCTCGCCGATGATCACGATTGCGGGCGGCTTCATTTGCGCCCGGGCGATCCGCTCGGGCAGATCCGCCACGGTGCCGACGAGCGTGCTCTGTGTCGCGATCGAGGCGTTCCGAACTGCAACAGCCGGTGTTGCGCGGTCCAACCCGTGGGCGATCAACCGCTCGCAAATGACCCCGATCGCCGCCACGCCCATGTAGATCACAATGGTCTGGCCCGGGCGGGCCAGCGCTTCCCAGTCCAGGTCGACTTCGCCCTCGGTCAGATGGCCGGACACCATCGTGCACGCACGAACCATGCCACGGTGCGTCAGCGGAATGCCTGCATAGGCGGATGCCGCGTTGGCCGCGGTCACCCCTGGAACCACTTCGAACGGGACCCCCGCCTCGGCCAGGTCGATGATCTCCTCGCCGCCGCGGCCGAACACAAAGGGATCGCCCCCCTTCAAGCGCACCACGCACTTTCCCGCGCGAGCCCGCTCGATCAGGAGCTGATTGATCTCGGGTTGAGGCAATTCGTGGCGGCCCGGCTCCTTGCCGACGTAGATCCTTTCGGCCTGGGCCGCCGACAGATCCAATACCGCTTCGCTGACCAAATGATCGAACACCACCGTATCGGCGCAGGCCAGGATGCGCGCACCCTTGCGCGTGAGCAACTCCGGGTCGCCGGGCCCCGCACCGACCAGGTACACCTTGCCGCTTGCCTGTTTCGGATTGCTGCGACTCATCCTGGCTCTTCAGCGATTCGCCCGCGCATCGAATCGGCGGCGCCTGCGGCGCCCGCCGAGCGAGCATCTTGCCATGTCCGAATTCGGTAAGCTTTGGCAAACGGGCTTTAGCGGGAGATTGCAATGAGCGTGTGCATCGTGGGTTGGGCTCATGGGCGCTTTGGCCGGCATGACGATCAGGACCTGGAAGCACTGGTCGAGTCGACTGGCCGCCAGGCCATCGAGCACTCCGGCGTCGCCCCGCAGGATATCGACGCCGCGTGGCTGGGCAACCTTAACGGCGGCTTCGTCCCGGACAACTTCTGTTCGTCCTTCATACTGGAATCGGATCCGGCGCTGCGCTGGAAGCCGTCAACGCGCGTCGAGAACGCGTGCGCGTCTGGCTCGGCGGCGATCTACGCCGCATGCGACGCAATCGAAGCGGGCCGCGCGCGGGTGGCACTCGTGGTCGGTGCCGAAAAGATGACGGCGATCAGCGGCGAGGAAGTGACCCGCGTGCTGGCCAACGCCTCATACGTCAAGGAAGAAGCCAGTGCGGGGATGACCTTCCCGGGCATCTTCGCCCAAATGGCTCGCCAGTACTTCTCGCGCTACGGCGACCACCGCGCCACGCTGGCGCGAATCGCCGCCAAGAACCATCGCAACGGCGTGCGCAATCCCTATGCGCACGTTCGCAAGGACCTGGGATTCGAGTTCTGCAACACGGTGTCGGACAAGAACCCTCTGGTTGCCGATCCGCTGCGCAAGACCGATTGCTCGCTGGTGTCGGACGGGGCTGCGGCCTTGGTGCTGGCCGACGAGAAGACCAGCCGTTCGATGCGCCGTGCGGTGCGCTTTCGCTCGCGCGTCCAGGTCAACGATTGGCTGCCGATGTCCAGCCGCGACGCCAGCGAGTTCGAAGGGCCGCGCCGCGCCTGGAGCGACGCGCTGAAGGCCGCCGGCTGCCGCCTGCAGGACCTGTCGCTGGCCGAAGTGCACGACTGCTTCACGATCGCCGAGCTGTTGTGCTACGAGGCGATGGGGCTGGCGGACCGCGGGGCAGGCGCGCGCGTATTGGACGAGGGTACCGTCGAACCCGAAGGCCGGCTGCCGGTGAACGTCTCGGGGGGCTTGAAGGCGAAAGGACACCCGATCGGCGCAACCGGCGTATCGATGCACGCGCTGTGCGCGATGCAGCTCACCGGGCAGGCCGGCGAGATGCAGGTGCGCAATCCGCGCCTGGCTGGCGTGTTCAACATGGGCGGAGCGGCCGTTGCGAACTATGTCAGCGTGCTGGAGCCACTCAAATAGCCCTTTTTGCCTCAATCGCCCGCTTCCTTCAGGATCGCCCACCGCACCGAGCTCACTCCGGTCTCCAGGCTGATCCGACTCACGAGCTGCTCGAGTTGAGTCTGGTTCTGCAGCGTTGCCGTCAGTTCCGCGCTGACCTCGACGCGCCCGGGTGCGTTCTCCACGTCGGTGCTGGTCAAGGATTGCAGCACCAGCGACATGCCGGCCACCGCGTGCAGCAGCAGCGTCCGCACCCGCACCTCATCCTGATCGTTGCACGTGACGGTCACCCGGTAACGGTGCTCCAGCTCGGTGGCGCTCTTGACGTCCTGGCGGTTGATCCGCTGCGTCAAGCCACGCAGCAATATGTTGGCGCCGAGTACCGCGAGCGCACCGGCGAAGGCCTCGACCAGCTCGCCAAACGCGCTCATGACCCCGACCGCGGCCGAGCACCAGAGCGTTGCCGCCGTGTTCAGCCCTCGAACGTTCAAGCCTTCGCGCATGATCACGCCGGCACCGAGAAATCCGATGCCGGTGACTACCTGCGCCGCAATGCGCGCCGTGCCTTCCGGATCGTTCGACAGGGCTGTCACGAGCACGAAAAGCGCGGATCCGGCGGCCACCAGCGCGTTGGTGCGCAATCCGGCCAGGCGCTGACGCAGCTGACGCTCGGCTCCGATGATTGCACCCAGTGCCACGGCGACCAGCAGGCGCACGATAAAAATGTGAATTTGCATCGCGGAGCTCCCCGATCGTTGTGCTGTATGGTTGCGGGCCTGCGGTGTCGACGAGCGCCCATTCTTCGGACGCCTCCCCATGGCTTCCACGGGGATCCATGCCTTGGCGACCCGCCGACCCCATTATCGCCGCCTCGATGAACGCGCCCGACGTCTCGCAACGCGCTGAGCGCAGCCTGCTGCGCATGGCGCTTCGCCCCGGCGACCTGCTGCTCGATCCGGTCTATCGGCGGCTATGGGCGTCGACGCTGATCAGCTCGTTCGGAGCTCAAGTCACGCTGCTCGCAATCCCGTTGACCGCTGCAGTCCTTTTGCAGGCTTCGGCAACCCAGATGGGCATTCTGACCGCGATGGAAATCTTTCCGTTCGCGCTGCTGTCGCTGCCCGCCGGCGTGTGGCTCGATCGGGTCAGGAAGCTGCCCGTGTATGTGGTGGGCGAGCTGACGATCGGCGCGGCGGTGACCTGCGTGCCGATCGCATGGTGGATGGGCATGCTGTCGATGCCGCTGTTGTATCTGGTCGCTTTCGCGATCGGCGCGGTCAACACGACCGCCGGCACTGCGAGCCAGATCGTGCTGACGCAGCTCGTCCCGCGCGAGCGTCTGGTCGAAGGGCACGCGCGCAATGCGCTCGCCTCCTCCACCGCCGAAATCATGGGCCCGGGCGCCGCCGGCCTGTTGATCCGTCTCATTGGAGCGCCCCTGGCGCTGCTGGCCAATGCCGCGCTGATGGTGGGCTCGGCGCTGATCCTGGGCGGCATTCGGATCCCACGCGAGGAGCGTCATCCGCCCACGCCGTTCTGGTCGTCTCTGCGCAGCGGCCTTCACTTCGTCGCGCAGCGGCGCCTGTTGACGACGATGTCGGTCGCGGTTGGCATCTGGAATTTCTGCTACATGGCCACCTTGGCGATTCAGATCCTGTTCGGCACGCGAATCCTCGGGCTATCGGAGCGCGCGATCGGGCTGAGCTACGTCGCGCTGGGAGGCGGAACGATCCTGGCCAGCATTTTCAGCAACCGCCTGGTACGCCATATCGGCCCAGGCCCGGCACTCGTTTTGGGATTCGCCGTGTGCGCGGTCGGTTGGTCGGCGCTGGCGGTGGCACCCGTGGGCGTGATCGGCATCGTCACGTTTGCCGCCATGCTGTTCCTGTACGGTGTCGGCGCCATATTCATCTTCGTCAACTTTCTGGCGCTGCGTCAGGCGGTCACGCCGGCACCGATGCTGGGCCGGATGACCAGCACGATGCGCTGGCTGATCCTGGTGCCGGCCGGGCCGGGCGCACTGGTCGGCGGCTGGATGGGCGAACAGTTCGGGCTGCGCGCGACGCTGCTCTTCAGCGGCGTTTCCACCTTGCTGCTGGCGATCGTGTGCTGGCGCCAGCCCGTGATTCGCCAGCTGCGCTCGCTGCCCGGGATCGACGCCGAGCCTGCCAACGCCGATACAACGCCGAGCAGCTAGCAGTCTGCGGCAGCAGAAGATTTCTCCCGCTCCGCGGGAGAGGGAGAACAACTCAGCCGCGTCCATCCGCGCGTGCTCTGCTGCGCAAAGCTCCTAGCCGCCCGCCTGGTCTGTCCTCATCATCGCCTGGAACAGCGACATCGGCAGCGGGAACACGATGGTCGAGCCGCGATCGCCGGCCACCTGCGTCAGCGTCTGCAGGTAGCGCAGCTGCATCGCTTCGGGCTGTTGCGCCAGCGTCCGCGCCGCCTCCAGCAGCGCTTGCGCCGCCTGCTTCTCGCCCTCCGCGTGGATCACCTTGGCGCGCCGCTCGCGCTCGGCTTCGGCTTGGCGCGCGATGGCCCGCACCATCGACTCGTTCAGGTCCACGTGCTTGATCTCGACGTTGGTGACCTTGATGCCCCAGGCGTCGGTCTGCGAATCGAGGATCCGCTGAATATCCAGGTTCAGCCGCTCGCGCTCGGCCAGCATCTCGTCCAGTTCGTGCTTGCCCAGCACGGCCCGCAGCGTCGTCTGCGCCAGCTGGCTGGTCGCGTTCAGGAATTTTTCCACCTGGATGATTGCTTTTTGCGGATCCACCACCCGGAAATACAGCACTGCGCTCACCTTGACCGATACGTTGTCCCGCGAAATCACATCCTGGGGCGGCACATCCAGCGTGACGACCCGCAGATCGACCCGCACCATCTGCTGCACGCCCGGCACGATCAGGAACAGCCCCGGACCTTTGATCTTCCAGAAGCGCCCGAGCATGAACACGACCGCGCGCTCGTATTCGCGCAGCACACGCAGCGCAGAGAACAGCAGCACGATGACCACCAGCACGCCCAAACCAAACCCGAATTGCATTTCGAAGAACATTCGTCAGCTCCGCGCTTGTCCGGCGCCGCTCACCTCGAGCGTCAATCCGTCAACCTTGTCGACCCGTACCGCCGTGCCCGCTGCGAGCGGCTCGTGGCTGCGCACCCTCCAGGAGGCACCCTGCACACGGGCCCAGGCTCCCTCCTCGTCCACCCAAGTGACAACGCCCGGGGCGCCGATCAGCCCTTCCTGGCCACTCACCACCGGCCGGCGTCGCGCGCGCATCGCGAAGGTGCCGAAACCGAAGATGACCGCTGCGCTCACCACGGCCACGCCGAGCAGGAACGGGAACGGAATGGCAAATCCCGTGTCCGAATTGACCAGCATCATCCCGCCGACGACCAGCGCGACGATGCCGCCGATTCCGACCACCCCGAAGGTCGGCAGGAACACCTCGGCGATCATCAACGCGGTGCCGAGCAGAATCAGCGCCACCCCGGCCCAGTTCACGGGTAACAAGTGGAGCGCGTACAGCCCCAGCAGCAGGCAGATGCCTCCCGCGACGCCCGGCAGCGCTGCGCCGGGATGAATGACCTCGATGAACAGGCCGTACACGCCCAGCATCATCAGCACCAGCGCCACCGTCGGATTGGACAGCACCGCCAGCACGCCGGTGCGCCAGTCGGGCTGGAACGTTTGAACCTGCGCTCCGGCCAGTGCCAGCCGCACCTTGGACGACCCGACCGTGATCTGGCGTCCGTCGAGCTGCGCGATCAGGTCCTCCAGGTCTTTCGCGATCAGGTCGATCACGCCGGCACGCAACGCCTCCTGCGCCGACATGCTGTGCGCCTGCCGCACGGCCTTCTCGGCGAAGTCCGCGTTGCGGCCGCGCAGCTGCGCCAGGCTGCGCAGGTAGGCCGCCGCGTCGTTGACCGCTTTTTCATGCAGCGTGTCGATCGGGCCCGATGCGGCACCCGGGCGCGCGCCGGCAGGCGGTTGCGCTGGCTCGGGCGTCTGGGGACCGATTGCAATCGGCGTGGCGGCGCCCAGGTTGGACGCTGGCGCCATCGCGGCGATGTGGCTTGCGTACAGGATGTAGGTGCCTGCGCTGGCGGCGCGCGCCCCCGCGGGCCCGACCCAGGTTGCCACCGGGACCGTCGAATTCAGGATCTCCTTGATCATCGCGCGCATCGAGGTATCCAGGCCGCCCGGGGTATCGAGCTCCAGCACCACCAGCGACGCGTTGCGCGTCTGCGCTTGTGCCAGGCCATGGGAGAAGAACTCGGCGGTGGCCGGATTGATCATGCCGTCGATCACCAGCACTTCGACGCGCGGCGCCTCGGTGCGCGCTGCCCCGACTTGCGGCTGCGCGGTCACCTCCGCGGCTATCCCCGCGGTTATCCCCGCGGTTATCCCGGCGGTTATCCCCGCAGTTATCCCGGTAAATACGCCGAGTCCGGCGGCCAGTCCGAAGACCACCGACCGTGCGAGGGCGACCGACCGTGCCATGCGACTGGATCGAGTAAGCGACGTCTTCATGCGACAACCGCCTGCGATCGCGAACCGCCATCGGCAGCGGTCGGGGCCGCAGGACGGGACCATGATGGTCCGTCGCGAGGCGGAACGCAAACCCTACTGGTCCGCGGCGCCCTTGCGCGCCTCCAGCTCCGCCCAGCGCTCGAAACTGCGTGCCAGAGCGGCCTCGATCTGCTCCAATCGCACGCGGTCCTGCTGAATCTGCGCACCACCGCGCCGATGGTAGTCGCCGCTCGACATCGAGCTCTGCAGCTCGTTCTGCTCCGCTTCGAGCGACTCGATCTGCGCGGGCAGAGCGTCCAGTTCGCGCTGTTCCGTGTACGAAAGCCGCTGTCGGCCCGTCCTCGGCGACCTCGGGTCAGCGACGCCCTCCTTCGGGGCAGAACCGCGCTTATCCGTCTTCGCGGCGGGCGCGCCGGCCCCCGCCGCGAAGGCGGATTGCGCGAGCCAGTCCGTATAGCCTCCTGCGTACTCCTTCCAGAGCCCCTCGCCCTCGGCCGCCAGCGACTGGGTCGCCACGTTGTCCATGAACGCGCGGTCGTGCGTTACCAGGATCAGCGTGCCTGAATAGTCCGCCAGTGTCGTTTCCAGCAGCTCCAGCGAATCGATATCCAGGTCGTTGGTCGGTTCGTCGAGCACCAGCAGATTGGACGGCTGGGCAAACAGGCGCGCCAGCAACAGACGATTTCGCTCACCCCCGGACAAGGTGCTGACCGGGGCTTGTGCGCGCTGCGGCGGAAACAGAAAGTCCGCCAGGTATCCGGTTACATGCTTGCGCACGCCTCCGATTTCGACCCAATCGGATCCGGGCGCAATCGTCTCGGCCAGCGTGCGCTCGGGGTCGAGTTGCTCACGCAATTGGTCGAAGTACGCGATTTGCAGATTAGTGCCGAGTCGTACGCTGCCGTCGTCGGGCGCGAGCGCGCCCAGCAGCAGTCGCACCAGCGTGGTCTTGCCGGCGCCGTTGGGCCCGATCAAAGCCAGCCGGTCGCCTCGCATCAGTCGCAGCGAGAGGCGCTCCACCACAATGCGTTCCCCGAATCGTTTGCTGACGTCACGCAATTCCGCCACCAGACGGCCGGATCGCTCGCCGGCATCGATCTGCAAGCGAACCTGCCCCAGGCGCGCGCGCCGCTCGCTGCGCTCGCGCCGCAGGCGGTCCAAGCGGGCGACGCGGCCCGCGTCGCGTGTGCGTCGCGCCTCCACGCCCTTGCGGATCCACGCTTCCTCCTGCGCCCAGAAGCGGTCGAAGCGGCGCTGGGCCAGTTCTTCGGCCTCCAACTCCTCGGCGCGCCGCGCCTCGTAGGCGGCGAAATTGCCCGGATACGAGCGCAGCACCCCGCGGTCCAGCTCGACGATCCGATTGACGACGCGATCCAGGAAACGCCGATCGTGCGTCACCACGACCGCTGCCCGGCTGCCTCGCTGCTCCTGGATCAGCTGGGTCTCCAGATGCTCGATGCCGTCGATGTCCAGGTGGTTGGTCGGTTCGTCCAGCAGCAGCAAATCGGGCTCGAGTGCGAATGCGAGCGCCAGGGCTGCGCGCTTGCGCTCCCCGCCCGAAAGGGCGCCAGGATCCAGCGCCTCGGACAGCCCGAACCGGTGCAGCTGCTCGATCAGCCGCGCTTCGATTCGCCAGCGGCTTCGCTCGTCGTGCACGTCGCCCAGGGCACCCCGCAGCGCGAGCGCGGCGCGCAGCGAAGCGGCCGCCGGAAGCTCAGGCTCCTGCTCGACCGCAACGATATGCAAACCGTCGCGCCTCTGGATCTGCCCGTCGTCCAGACTCAGCTGGCCGGCGATGGCACTCAACAGCGAGCTCTTGCCGCTGCCGTTGCGCCCGATCAGCCCGATACGCTCGCCGGCGCTGACCGACAGGCCCGCTTGATCGAGCAGCGGCGTGACGCCGAAGGCGAGCTCGGCGCCGGTGACGGTGAGAAGGGTCATCAAATACTCCGGGCGCCGATTATCGATGAACTCGCGCCCCGAGCGTCGGCTGCGGGTAGCGGATAATCCGCCGCTGGCGATGACTGGCGGTCGACTTAAGGAATGCTGCTCAGGGAACTGAACCGAGGCAAGTGCAAGACGTACCTGCTCGCATGTGAGCGCGACCGCGTGGCGGCGCTGATCGATCCGGTTCGTGACCACATCGACCGCTACCTCGCCATGCTCGCTTACCTGCAGCTCGAGCTGAAGGCGGTGATCGACACGCACACGCATGCGGATCACCTTACGGGATGCTTTCACCTCGGTGATCTGACCGGAGCGCCGGTGCTGATGCACCGAAACGCGCCCGCGCCCCGGGTCGACCGTCACGTGCAGGACGGCGACACGCTCGCGCTGGCAGCCTGACGCTGCGATTCCTGGCCACACCCGGCCACACCCCGGACGGCATCAGCATCCTGGTGGGCGATTGCGTGTTCACCGGTGACACGCTGCTGATCCGGGGCACGGGACGGGCCGACTTCGCCGGCGGCGACGCCGGCGCCCAGTACGACAGCATCGTGGACAAGCTTTTCGCGCTGCCGGACGCTACCAAGGTGCTGCCGGCCCACGATTACCGCGGCAACACCGTCTCGACCATCGGCGAGGAGCGGCGCCTGAATCCGCGCGTGGCAGGACGGACGCGCGACGCGTATGTCGCGTTGATGCAGTCGCTCGAGCTGCCGCTGCCCGGTCGGATCCAGGAGGTGCTGCAGCCGAATCAATCGGCGTTGGAGGATGATGCGTTGAACTATCCGAGCCTTGCTGAACTGAACGAAGTGCGCCAGCTCGCCCCGACCGCGCTCAGTGCGATGCTGGCTGTCGAGCCGCCGCCGCTGGTGATCGACGTGCGCGAGGACAACGAGTTCCACGGAGCGCTCGGGCACATTCCCGGCGCGAAACTGATCCCGCTGCGAACGCTGGCCGGCAGGGCGTCGGAGCTGGGGGCGGCCAAGGAAACCCCGATTGTCGTTGTCTGTCGCTCAGGCGTGCGCAGCTCTACCGCGGCGGCGATCCTGACGAGCCTGGGCTTCGAAGATGTGTCGAACCTGAAGGGCGGGATGCTGGCTTGGAACGACGCAAAGCTTCCGGTGCAAACGACCTGACAGCGTGACCTAGCGGCGCGACCTGACACCGCGTCGCCGCTATCCCGGGCGATTCGGCCAGCCGGCCGAAACAGCCCAAGCCCACTAGAGCTGGCTGGGCGGCGCGAAAGTCCCGGGTGTGGCCGGCTCCTGCAGCATCACGGCGGCCGGATTGTTCACGACCAGATCGATGTACCCGTCGCCGTTGATATCGCCGGCAGCGATGAAGCTGCCCGCCAGCGTCCCGTTGTAGGTGGCCGACAGGCTGAAGCTGCCAGGGCTCGCCGAGCTCTGCCGCAGGATCGAGACTTTCGAGGGTACGTTGAAGCCGAAGAACGAGAACGACAGCACCCCGATGTCGGGCAAGCCATCGTGGTCCAGATCGGCAATCACCGGCTGCACGGCTCCATCCGGAACCCCGATGCCGGAGGCTGTGAAGCTTCCCGCGACGAGCTGCCGCAACACGGTCACGCTGGCGCCCCCGATTCCTCCAAACGGGGCGTAGCCCGCGTTGGCCACGACGATGTCGGTCCGGCCGTCGCCGTCGACATCGCCGACCGCGACTCCTTGCGGGTTGATTCCGGCGCTCACGTACACCGGGCTCAAAAAGCCGCCCGAGCCGTTGTCGTAAAGAATCGCGACGCTGTCGCTGGTCGCCAGCACGATGTCATTGCGCCCGTCCCCGTCGACGTCGTGGATCGCCACATCGTTGGAGCCGCGATTGACGCCCAGGCTCAGCGAAACCGGCGCAGCGAAGGTTCCGGGACTGGTAGCGCTCTGCACGAACAGGATCGCGTGCGCGTCGCTCAGGCTGCTGTCCGCGACCACGATATCCGGGTGACCGTCGTTGGTCACATCGCCGATCGCGACGGCGTCGCCTCCGCCGCCAGTGGCCAGCGTTTGTGCCGCCACGAAGGCCCCGGCGTGACTGGGATCGTGCATCAGGATCGAGATCTGACCCGTGTCCGGCACGCCCACCTGAGTGCGGGGACTCGTGACGACCAGGTCCAGATGGCCGCTGCCGGTCAGGTCGGCGGCGGCCAGCGCCCACGGATCGGCTGCGACTGCGTAACGGACCGGAGCGGCAAACTTGCCGGGTGTGGTCTGCAGATAGACCGTCACGAAGCCTGCATGAGGCGCCGGGCCGCCGATGTAGCTCTGCGCGACCGCAACGTCGAGTCTGCCGTCACCGTCGAAGTCGGCCACAACGACACCGGAGTCCTGATAGAACGGGATGAAGTTGTAGTCGTTGTTGTCATAGCACGACGAGACCAGCAGGCAGCCGCCACCAAGCAGTGCACAGCGTAAGAAACCGCCGGTTCGTGCGGAGAGTGAAGCCGTCATACGTGACCCTCGCGCAACGCTGGACATACGATGCTACCTCCTACGAACAAAGGCCGCCTCTGACAGATTTGTGCGCATTCGGAAAAACCTGTATCCGATTGTGTTCCCAGCGGCAGGGCGGTTCCCGAAGGCGCGGCCAGCCATTCGGATGACTTTCGGCACTGTCGCGTGGGATCGGGCGGGCGCACAGTGCGGCCATCGATTGCAAGGTGTTCTAACCCACTTAGAAAGCCACTTGGAAAGAGGCCCGAAATGAACCTGAACCGCCGCAGCCACAAAGAAGACGCCCTGTTTGTGATCGCTCTGCTGGTGCCCGCCATCTTCGCCGGTGCCCGTTACCTCGAGTCGGATCGCCAGATGACCCAGATCGCGCAGGCCCAGACCCGCGCGACCTCGGTGGCCCTCGAGAGCCACAAGCCGTCGCCCGTGCTTGTCGCGAAGGCAGACGCCGGCGGCCGCTGACCCTCCTTCGCCCGCTTCGCGGGCTTCGGAGGGCAAGCCCTGCCTCGCGCCTTCGCCCCGAGGGGTTGCGGCGGGCGAGCGCGTAAAAGCCGGGTTTACCCGCCGTAGCGCGGAGCGCGCAGGCGGGCATCATGCGGCGGTGGCCCTGAATGCAACGATCTACGTCTTCGATATCGACCTGGCGGATGCCGACCGCCACGTCTACCAAAGCCTGAACCTGCGGGTTGCCTGCCATCCGTCAGAAGCCACGGATTTCCTGGCGACTCGAGTGCTGGCCTACTGCCGCGAGTACGCACCCGGAATCGGCTTTTCCGCGGGCCTGTCGACGCCAGAGGACCCGGCCATCCACATTCGCGACGCCACTGGAGCGCTGCTTGCATGGATCGACATCGGCGTTCCTGATGCGGTTCGTGTGCACCGGGCCAGCAAGGCTGCGCCGCGCGTTGCGATCTACACGCACAAGCCGGCCGAGCAGCTGCGGCGGGCGCTGGCCGGAGAACGCATCCACCGCTCCGATTCGCTGACGCTGATCGAGGTCGATCGAAGCCTGCTCGCCGCCTGGACGCCGCTGCTGCAGCGGCGCATGAAACTTTCGCTGTCGTTCAGCGGCGGTGAGGTTTATCTGGCACTTGGGCAGCACACGTTGACCGGAACGCTGCGGTCGATCATGTTGGATGGCGATTCCGCCGCCTGATCGCGCAGCACCGTCACGGTTTAGCCGAACCTGACCCAGCGCGGCACGCGCGCGCAGTACGCCCGCCATTCGTCCCCGAATTGCCGCGTGGCCCAGGGCTCCTCGAACAGCACGACTCGCAGGTAAAACATCGCCGCCACGCAGACCGCGTACAAGGCCAGGCTTTGCGACCAGAAAAGCACCGCCCAGCCCACCAGCAACGTGGTCACTGCCACGTACATCGGATTGCGGCATTGACGGTAAGGCCCTGTCGTCACCAGATGCTTGGGCGGCGACCAGGGCGCCAGCGTGCCGCGCCCTGCCACGTAGAACTCGCGCACGCACCACAGCAGCAGCGTGGTGCCGGCGGCAATCGGCAGCCACCCGAGCTGCTGCGCGCCGGAAGGCGCGGCGCTCGCCCTGCCCAGCCACAGCGGAATCGCGAACGCGACCATGCCCGGCAGAGCGAGGAAGGCGAACACGGCGCGCACCAGCAGCATCGACGCTAGCCAAGATCCTCCCTGATGTCGGACAACATAGCACGCAACTTTCGCAGCGCGTGGAACATGCGCGTTTTCACGGTGCCGATCGGACAGCCAACGATCTGCGAGATTTCGCCGTAAGCACACCCGTGGAAGAAGACCAGCTCGACCACGGCGCGCTGCTGCGGCGACAGCCGTGCCAAGGCCCGACCGAGCACCTGGCGCAGCTCACGCTGCATCAGCGGACCCTCGGGACCGACCTCATTCAGTGGCCAATCGTTGTCGTCGCATTCGACCGGCTCGTCGAGGCTGCGCAGCGCTTTCAGCGCTTTTCGGTACGCAATGCTGAAGATCCACGTCGATACCTTGGAGTGGCCGCTGAAGGTGGCGGCCTTGTCCCACACGACCATCATCGTGTCGTCCAGGACCTCTTCCACCTCGAGGGGCTTGCGCGTCACCCGCTCGAGAAAGCGCGTCAAACGGCGGACGTAAACGCGATAGAGCGTCTCGAACGCATCGCGATCGCGATGGATGACCCGCTGCAGCAGCAGGACGTCAACGAGCTCGCGACCGATCGCCTTGCCATGCGGCGATTGAGGTCGAGGACCTCGCTGTGAGAAGGGAGCTGACGACATTCGGGCCCCTGGGATGGAACGGTAAGTGGAGCGCTCGTTGTCGGAAGTTCAATAATCAGCATCCGTTCCCTTGCGTGAACGTGTGAGACGCAATCGAGGTCGCGTTTGAACTCTTTGCTTCTGCGCCGGCACTCACTGGGCTGCGAATACTCGCAAATGCGGAGGGTTGCGGTCCGACGCTGCTCATCGGCCTGGCGACCGGTAGCTTTTCGGATACTTTCCCGGAGGGAGAAACCATGCAAAGAACCTTGATGTGCGTCGTGCTGAGCGCGGTGCTAAGTCTGACGATGACCGCGGCGCGCGCTGATGATGACGAGGGCGAGGGTTTTAATCAACCCGGCAACATCCTCATCACCGATCAGTTCAACAATCGCGTAATTGAAATCAATCAGGCCGGCAAGATCGTCTGGCATTTTGGCGTCGGTCCCAACGACCTCTCGCCGAGTTCGGCGGTCGGTACCAATGACGCCGAGCGCGTCGGTGACCTCACGCTGATAGCAGGCACCGGCATCCCGCCAGGTACGGCCCAATCCCCGCTCGCGTGCGCCGGCGCCAGCGCGGCTGGCTGCGCGGACAACCGGGTGATGCTGGTCGATCGGGACGGCGAAATCATCTGGCAATACGGCACGTTCGGCGTGACCGGATCCGGCCCGAACCAGCTCAACACCCCGGTGGCGAACATCTTCCTGCCGAACGGAAACGTGCTGATTACCGATCAGGCCAACCAGCGCGTTATCGAGGTGCGCCGCTCGGACAACGCCATCGTGTGGCAGTTCGGGGAGACCGGCGTCGTCGGCACCGACAACAGCCACCTCAACAGTCCCAACTCCGCCGAGTTGCTCCACAACGGTCACATCCTGATCGCCGACGAGAGCAACAACCGCGCCATCGAGGTCACGCACACGACGCCGAGCGAAGTCCTGAAAATATTCAGCGCAGGTGGCTCCGTCAGCGGGATGGCCTTTGCCAGCCGCTTGCCCGACGGCCACACGCTGCTCACCGACGCCGGCAACAGTCGGATTGTCGAAGTCGATCGCCACGACAATCCGGTCTGGCAATACTTCACCAACGATCCTGCCGGCAATCCGGCGCCTTTGCCGACGCGGGGGGTGCGCCTGGCGAACGGCCATACGCTCATCAGCGATCAATTCAATGATCGAGTGATCGAGGTCACCAGGGCGGGAGCAATCGTCGCGAGGTACGGCACATTAAACGTGTTCGGCTTCAACACGCACGACGCTTCTGTGATCAACGCGCCCTACAGCGCGTACAAGATCGGCGACTATACGGGCATGACTGCGCCGTTCTGATCGCGGTCAGTCAGTCTGCTCCCCTCTCCCACGCCCGTGGGAGAGGGTCCTTGGGTGAAGGTGCAAGCCGAGCGATCGGGCGGTCACCGACGCAGGCCGGCGCGACCGCGGCATCGGGTCGCGCCGCAGCCGCGTAAAGCAGCGCGCTGCCGCCGGCCACCAGAACGCCGAACGCGATAGCCGCCACGATCCAATGGCGCATCAGAAACTGGCCGGCACAGTCGATCGGTCGGCGCTGCCGGGCTTCGACCGGCCGCCCGTTCAAATAGCGCCGCAGATCGTGCGCCAGCGCCGACACCGAGCTGTAGCGCGCCTGCGGCGCCGGAGCCAGCGCCTTGAGCACGATCGCATCCAGGTCGCCGCACAGCAGGCGGGCCAGCTTGCGCTGCGTCGTGGCGCGCGCGGGTCCCGCGGTCTGCGCCAGCTGGGAACTGGGGCGCTCGATGCTGATGGTCGCCATCTCCTCCTGCAGCTTTGCCGCGGAGGTGCGGGCTTTGATCCGATACGGGCGGCACCCGGCCAGCAATTCATACAGAACGATCCCGAGCGAATAGATGTCGCTTGCCGCGTCGCCCGACCGGCCCCGGACCAGCTCCGGACTGGCGTAGTCGGGAGTCAGCGCGCGCCCGAAGCGCTGCGTGAGCTGCGCCTGGCGATCGGTCGGGTCGGTCAGCAACTTGGCCACCCCGAAATCGACCAGGCGCACCTGGCCGTCCGGCGTCACCAGCACGTTGGAGGGCTTGAGGTCGCGGTGGACCACCTGGTGCGTGTGCGCGTAGCGCACGGCGTCGAGCACTTGCAGGAAAAGCTTGACTCGCTCCCGCACATCGAGTTGTCGTGCGTCGCACCATTCGATTAACGGCTCGCCGGGGACGTACTCCATCGCCATGTACGGCCGTCCGTCGCGGGTGACGCCGGCGTCATACATGCGCGCGATGTTGACGTGCTCCAGGCGCGCCAGGATGTCGCGCTCGAGAGCAAAGCGCTCGATCAGATCCGGCCGCAGCGGCGAAATCATCGGCAATTTCAGAGCCACCTCGCGCCGGAAGGCACCGTCGGCCCGGCGCGCCAGCCAAACCTCGGCCATGCCGCCGGCGCCGAGCGGGTACAGCAGCAGGTATGGACCCACGCGCTGTCCCGCCTTCAGGTCGCCGGCTTTGGCGGCGTCGACCTCGGGGCCGCCTTCGAGCCTCGGCAGCGTCTCCAGCCCGATCGTGACCGATCCGGTGTCGCGCTGCATCAGCAGGGATTGGCGCAGCGGCCCCGTCAGCTTCCGATGCTTCTGTGGAAGCTGCTCGATCCAGCGGCGCCTCGCCGCAGAATCCAGCGGAATCGCCTCGTCCAGCAGGCGACTCAGCTGCACCATTTCGGTGACGGACAGGGCCATCGCTGCTCCCGAAGCCTTGGATCACCGGCGCTGGGCTTGGGCCGACGCCAGGCGCAAGTGCTCAGGCGAGTGGGCCTTGTCGGCGGCCAGCTCGGCTTGCGTGCGTGCCTGGACGATCTGGGTGACTTCGCGATCCGACTGGACGTAGCGAGCGCCGGCGAAGATGGCCGGGAGCAGCAGCGCGATCACGAACAGGACGTCGTCTCTATGCGTGGATAGTTTGAAGTTCATCTTGGGCCTCGTTTTGTGGTTGTTTTGCAAGACGAGGCCAATGTACGAAGCTGAGACGGGGGCGTCTGTGAACTCTTCACGCTTTCCGCAGTCTTTGGGAGCTTGAGGGGCGCATCGGCTTCAATCGCCTGCGTGAGGCCGGTCGCGTTGTGCCGTGAGTTGATTTTTTCGAGAGGTCCGTCACTTGTGAGCAACCAATCGGTGGATAATCGCGCGTCCACACAACCTGATATCGCGCCCTTGAACGAACGCGTACGGTCGGCGCCGCCCTCGGTGGCGGGCGTCGCGATGATCGAGGCTCTGGCGAAGGTCCCGCTGTTTGCGGGCCTTGGGCGCGCCGAACTCGCCCCACTGGCTGAGAGGACCGTCGAGCGCAGCTACAAGCGCAACGTGATCGTCGTCAACGAGGGCGACCGTGCCGACACGCTGTATTTCGTCCTGGCTGGCCGCATCAAGGTGTTCTCCGCCGGCGAGGACGGCCGGGACGTGGTCTGGAGCACGCAGGAAGCGGGAACGTATTTCGGCGACATGATGCTCGACGATGGCGCGCGCTCGGCCTCGGTGATGACCCTCGAACCGTGCCGGCTGGCAACGCTATCCCGGAACGATTTTGAAGAGTTCCTGACGCTGCATCCGGCCTCCACGCGCGCCTTGATCAAGAGCCTGATCCGCCGGATTCGATCGATGAACGATCGGGTCCGCGATCTGGCCATGCTCGATGTCGAAGGTCGTGTGGCCAAGCTGTTGCTGTCGCTGGCGCACGAGGTGGACGGGCGTTTGGTCGTCGAGGACCTGCCGACTCAGCAGGAGATCGGCGAGCGCGTGGGCGCATCGCGCGAGATGGTCAGCCGCGTTTTCAAGGCTTTGAAGGCAGAGAATTACATCTGGGAAGAAACCCGCCGCCGGATCGTCATCCTCCGGAAACCTCCGCGGGGCTGGTAGCCCTCCTGACCGCCCCATCCTTGTCGTTCTGCACGACAGATCCGTCCAAACTTGAGTGGCAGGTCGTATCGGCGCGCTATCAATCTGGCGCCGGTGCCACCTCGCCGCCGCGTCGAACGCCGCGGCGCCCCTGTCATCGCCTCGACTTCCAACCCGCCATTTGCGGGACAGTCTGAGGCCGTCAAATCGGCAAAAGTTCAATGGAATGAGCGAGTTGCACGCGGCCGCGCGATCCGAATTTCGGCCAATTGACGGGCCTGTTCAGGGTTTAGTGTGCGTAGCGTAAATGCGATATCTGGTCAGATGCTCGCTCGAACCGCTCGCACCATCGCGCTGTCTCTGATCGTCGCCGCGACTCCGGTCGCCTGGGCGATGGGCTCGGCCGGCCTGGAGCGCTTGATCGTTGAGCACGACGTGCGATCGATCGAGGATCTGTTGCCGCTACTGCCGAGCGACCTGCGATCGCACTACGTCTTGATGTTCCGCAGCCGCAGCCTGCACGGATCCAGTTTCGTGCACCCGCGCGCGATCCTGTTCGATGCCGAAGCGCGTTTTGTGGTGTCGTTCAACGGCGACGCCAGCCAGGCCGGCTTCAATGCCCTCGAGACCATGGAATTCGATGACGCGAACAAGTCATTCGAGTTCCGGGAGTTCGTGTTCCCGACCGAGACCGACCGCCAGGGGAGCGTTCATATCTCTCAAGCAAACCCGGAGCCCTGCCTGAAGTGCCACGGAGAGCCACCCAGGCCGATCTGGGACACCCATCCGACCTGGCCGGGTGCCTACGGCGAACGTTACGGCGCCTCCCTGACCGCTTCCGAGAAATCGGGGTTGACCGAATTTCTGCGCGGCCAGCCCATGCATCCTCGCTACCGCTATCTGCTTTCGGTTGACCGTTTCTCCAACTTCGAGACCTTCCGGCCGTCGGCGCGCACCCGCTACGAGGGTAGCGAGCTGCCGCCACCGAACGCCGAGCTTGGAGCCGCGTTGGGGCGCTTGAACTTCGAAACGATCGTCCGCCAGTTGGAATCCCGACCGGAGTTCGACTCCACCAAATACCTTCTGCTGGCGGCGCTGGGCACCGATTGCGGGCGCCTGGAAGAGTTCTATCCCAGCGATCAGCGCGCCGGGGTCCAGGCGGCGCTGGATCGCTTCGTGGCCGAGTCGGCGCGCGCCAACGGCGCTCAGGCCCACTTGAAGCAATTGCGCGCGGTCGGGGCCGATCACTCCGACCCCGGCGGCTACGCGCGGGCCGATGGGGTTGAAGCGCTCGATCGATTCCGCTTCGTGGTGGAGACTCGATTCGGCTTGTCGACCAATCAATGGACGACCGCGCTCGAAAAAGGCAGCTACGACTTTGCCTGGTCGCCATCGGCTGCCGGTGAGATGGCCTCGTATCTGCGCAAGCGCGTTCTGACCGATCCGGACACCAAGACACTCGCGGACTTCCGCTCGTTTGCCGGGCGGGATCCTTACTGCGCTTACCTGGAGCGCACGAGCCGCGCCACTCTGGCTGCCGCACGACCGCCGCTCACAAGCGCGCCCCCACCGACCACCGACCATGTTGCGCACGCCTATGGCGCCCAGCCCACCCAGGCGCTGCTGGACAAGTGCTCCAGCTGCCACCTCAATGGGGTTGGCCCGCACCTGCCATTCGATCATCCGCCCGAACTGGCCGCGCTTCTGCGCGACGGCCGCTTCGCGCACGGCACGCTGATGGATGAAATCCGGTGGCGTCTTGCGCCGGAGGCTGGCGCCGGCCGCATGCCGCTGGGCACCAACATCAGCGACGCGGAGCGCCATGCACTGATGGATTATTTCGGAGCGATGTTGCAGCGCAGCGCCACGCAGTAAGGGGCAAGGCGAACCAAGCAGGCGCGCTGCTTTTACAGGCCGGCGAGCTCGCGCTCCAGGTCCGGGAACTGCTCCCACAGCACATCTTGTTTGCGATTGCCGTTGGCGTCGAAGATCACGATCCGGAAGTCGTGCATCACGTGCTCGTCGTACACCCAGTACTTCAATTCCAGAAAGTCGGCGAGCTGGCGCGTATCGGACTTGTCTCCGCTCAGAAAGTGCCAGCTGGCCGGCAGCTTGCGCGCATCGCGATAGCGGCGCCACTGGTCCGGTGAGTCGTGCGTCGGGTCGTAGCTGACGATGACGAAGCAAACGTCGCTGCCACGGCGTGCGAGGATTTCCTGCATCTTGCGCAACCACAGCATGCTCGCCGAACACGTCTTGCGACAGGCCGTGTACGACATCGTCATCACGATCGGATGCCCCTTGTAGTCGTCAAACGTGTGCGTTGCGCCGTCCACATCGGTCCAATGTACGTTGCCGAAGCGCGAGAAGAGCTGTGCGGAGGCCGACGCCCCGCAGGTCAGCGCGATGACGGCAATTGCGATGCAAATCAGGCGGTGACAATTCATTTACTTGCGCACTGAGTCGGACAACCCGGCAATCCGATCGCCACATACGGTGCCAGTGTAGAGCGCGGCATGTCGGAAAATTCCGAGGGCGACGGGAGCAATGCGACGTTAGTTCTCAGCTTGCATTCGTAGATCCCAAAATGTGCCCTGTCGGGGTTGCTTTTCGAGCGACTCGGGGATCCCCTGCACTTCTAGTCTAGTGCCAGCAGTCCAAAGCGCCGCGCTGCTTTTTTGCGTGGCGATCGTGGCCGACGGCGGGCGTCACCACGACAGTCAAGCACCAATCAGGGGAAAACCGAATGACACCTCGAAGAATCCGCGCGGTCGTCGCGGCAGTTGGCGCGATCGGCTTCTGCGCCGGCGCGGCAAGCAGCGCGAGCGCACAAACCGCCAATCCCGATCCAAGCGTCCAGGAGCTGCAGCGCAAGCTCGAGCAGAGCCTGCAACAGATCGACGAGCTGTCCAAGCGCGTGCAGCAACTCGAATCGCAGCGCAACGCACCCGCGACGGCCGGCTCAGGCCAGAGTGCAACGCCGGCGGCATCCGCAGCTCCGGGCGCTTCGCCCGCCGCTTCGACAACGGCCACCGCGCCAGCCGCGGCGCCTGCGCCCGCAACCGCCGCGGCTCCGGCCGCGGATTCGCGCATCGATGACCTCGCTTCGGAGGTAAAGCAACTGTCGCAGAGCGTCAGCCGGATCAACAACGATACCGGCGTGCCGCTGCACGGCTTCATCGACGTGGGCGCGCGCTGGTACTCCAAGACCGACCCCAACAGCAGCAACTCGGCCAACGGATTCAATGAGAAGGCGATCGACTTCTATCTGAACCCGGAACTGAGCCCGCGCATCAAGTCGCTGATGGAAATCGCGATCGAGACGAGCGAATACGGTCAATCGCCGGGCATCGACTTCGAGCGCCTGCAGGTCGGCTACCTGGTCAGCGATGCGCTGACGGTCTGGATCGGCCGCTTCCACACGCCCTACGGCTACTGGAACACAGCCTTCCACCACGGCCCGCAGATTCAAACCGCGGTTCAGCGTCCGAAGTTCCTGGCGTTCGAGGACACCTACGGATTCATGCCCGCCCACACGGTCGGCGTGTGGGGAACCGGCAAGCAGGCCTGGGGCGACGGCCACGTCACCTACGACGTTTCGCTCGGCAACAGTCCACGCATCCTGACCGGTGGCGGACCGGGCGGCGGCGGGCAGGTCGATATGAACCTGCTCGGTTCGAACAACCACGACATGTCGACGCTGCTCAATGTCGGTTACGAATTCGGCGGCTCGCTGGAAGGGCTGAAGCTCGGCGTGCACGCGATGAGATGGCGCACGACGGACGACCTGTCACCTCCGGACACGACCAACGTCCGCTTCGTCGGCGGCTACGCCGTGTACACCGAGAACGACTGGGAGATCCTGAGCGAGTACTACCGGTTCAACGACACCAACGTCAGCGCCGGTGACACCAATCACAGAAGCTGGGCTTCCTACGCGCAGGTCGGGCGTGCGTTCAACAAGTTCACCCCGTACGTGCGCTGGGAGGCGGCGCTGGTGGATCAGGCCGACAACTATTTCGCCGTACTCGCGGCCCCGATCGGCTCCTCCTACCGGCGCTATGCCGGCGGCTTGCGCTACGACCTGACGAGCAACACGGCGCTGAAGTTTGAGAGCGACAGGACCGACTACCTCGACCGGGGGCTCGAAAGCTACAACGAGTACCGCTTCCAGGTTGCGGTCCGCTTCTGACGAATAAGGGAGCGCCGATGAAGCTCAAACAGAAGCTGGTCGTGCTCGCCGCCGCGAGCCTGGTTACGCTGGCCGCGCGTGCCGGAGATCTTTACGTGATCTCCAACTCCGGCACGACCGTCAGTGCAGCCGATGTGCGCGAGATCTTCCTGGGTGAGAAGCAAATCGCAGGAAGCGTCAAGCTGGTCCCCGTCGACAACACCGCATCGCAGGATCAGTTCCTGGCGAAGGTGATGAAGATGGAAGCCGCCAAATACACCGCCTCGTGGACCAAGAAGTCGTTCCGCGATGGCGTGAGCGCGCCGCCCGTCAAGGGCAGCGACGCCGAGACGATCGAGTTCGTGAAACAAACCGCGGGTGCCGTCAGCTATGTCGGCACCTCCCCCGCCGGCGTCAATGTCGTCGGCAAGTTCTAGACAACCCACGGAGCGCCTCGGAGCCTGACGATGCGCGAGCTCTCGCACCTGAATCGACGGATAGTCCTGCAATTCCTGATCGTGCTGGCGCCTGGTACGGTGTTGAACACCTACCAGGTGATCGTCGAGCGGGCGAACAGCCGCGCGATCGAGCGCACCGCGCATCTGCGCTCGATCGCCGATCAGGCGCGCGCGGACTATGCGATCTACCTGAACGGCGTGGTCGATGCGGTCGACGCCGGCCAGCTGTCATCCAAGGCGCTCGATGCGCTTGGCTCGGCGCTGGCCGACGAGCGTCGCCTGGCGGCCGAGGACCCGGGTCATGCGGTCGTGGCGGCCGAACCGATGGCGGGAATGCTCGCCGCGTTGCAGAGCGATTCCAGCTTGAAGGGCATGGCGCCGTTCAAGGACACGATTCCCCGCCTGGGCAAGCAGATCGCCGCTGACCTGGCCGAGTACGAAGAGGCCGCTCATGCGGCGATCGCTCAGGCCACGACGCCGCGCCAGAAGTTCCTGGTGCCGATCGCCATGTTCCTGTCGCTCGCGCTGGCCGCCTTTTTCATCTGGCGCGCGCTGCGCGACCTGACCGGCCCGTTGCAACTGGCGATCGACTCTGCGAATCAGATTGCCGCCGGCAATATGGACGCGGCAACCAGCCTGGACACGAGGCGCGACCTTGGCCACCTGCTGGCGTCGATGCGCACGATGGCCGAGCGCGTCACCGAGATGATTGCCAAGATCCGTACGGCGAGCGGCACCATCGAGGGGGTCGCCACCGAGCTGGCGCAAAGCAACCAGGATCTGTCCCAGCGCACGGAGCGGCAGGCCGAATCGCTGGAGCGGACCGCCAGTTCGATCGGGCAGCTGGCTCACACGGTGCGGCAGAACGCGCTCAATGCGCGACAAGCCAGCAACCTGGCGGTCGATGCCAGCCGCACAGCCCAAGCCGGCGGTGAAACCGTCGGGCGTGTTGTCGAAACGATGAACAACATCGCCGACAGCTCGCGCAAGATTCACGAAATCATCGGTGTCATCGATGGGATCGCGTTCCAGACCAACATCCTGGCGCTGAACGCCGCGGTCGAGGCCGCCCGGGCCGGAGAGCATGGCCGCGGCTTCTCGGTGGTCGCCGCCGAGGTACGCACGCTCGCGCAGCGCTCCGGGCAGGCTGCGACCGAAATCCGCAAGCTGATCGTCGACAGCGCGGGCCGTGTGCAAGGCGGTGCGACGCTGGCTCAGGAGGCCGG
>Ga0210394_10002518_pt1 | contig 24943 bp, 20 predicted proteins | sample IncBWC12MmetaG_FD_160121 | JGI IMG/M metagenome (GOLD analysis project Ga0210394, IMG submission 160121) | Forest soil microbial communities from Barre Woods Harvard Forest LTER site, Petersham, Massachusetts, United States - Inc-BW-C-12-M | ecosystem: Environmental > Terrestrial > Soil >... | reverse complement strand
TGGTAGCGCGTGTGCAAATCACAACCTATAATCATCATCGCTCGGCTCCTTTCCTCCGAGCCTTGGTCGCTTTGAGCGCTTCCAAGTCTACTCGCTCGCAAGGAGCCGACACGGTTATCTCATCAGCGAAAGCAAAGTGGAGGAGCCGGCGTGGAAAAGGCACAAATTGCCACGTTTCGTGCCCATAGCTGGTTTGGTGACCCGAATCAACATCTGCTACTCTGCTAGGTCTTAACAACGAGGAAATATTTAGAGATGCGATATTGCACATCCGTCATCACTGCCACATTGTTAATCTGTTTCACGCTGCCGATATCGGCAGCCGACAAAAACAAAAGCAACACAAACTCCTCAGACCCCAACAAACCGTCCTACGAATTGCCGCAGCCGGCAAAAGAAACTCTTGATCTCAGCATGTACCAGCAGATCCGCTACGAAGGCTTGGCTCATTCACATGTGATGGAATATGCCTCCGCACTCATGGATGGCATTGGCGCGCGCCTCACCGGCTCGCCGAATTTGAAGCGCGCCAACGAATGGACGCGAGATCAACTTGCGGCCATGGGGTGCAGCAATGCGCATCTCGAAGACTGGGGCGAATTCGGTATGGGCTGGCAGCAGATCAACACCTGGACGCGTATGTCTTCGCCTGATAATGCTGTTTTCATTACGCAGGCCGCGCCCTGGTCGCCTTCGAGCAACGGTACCATCAGCGGGCAGGCGATTTCGATGGACGTGAAGAAGGAAGAAGACCTCGGGAAGTACAAAGGGAAGCTGAGCGGGAAAATCGTTCTGCTTGGCGAGATGCGCGAAGTCAAGCCGGTGGACAAGCCGCTCTTCGAGCGCGAAGACGAAAAAGATTTGGCCAAAATTGCCGAGCATCCGCTCACTCCCGAGCGCGACGACTTCGTTACCGAATACATGAAACGGCTTGAGCTGCGAGAGAAAGTCGCAAAGCTGCTGGCCTCGGAGCGTGCGCTGGCCGTGATTCTCCCCAGCCGCGATGGCAGGAACAACGGCGGCTCTGGCGGAACTATTTTTGTGGACAGCGGCGGCGGCCTGGGATGGTTCAGCTATCAGCGCGATCACATTCAGCCGCTCCCCGTGGTAATTATGGCGATCGAAAACTACGGGCGCGTCTACCGCCTGCTCAAAGCCAACGTTCCAGTGACCATTGAGATGAACGTGGACACGAAGTTCACCGGCGATCACGAGCATGGGTTCGACACCATTGCCGAAATACCGGGAACTGATCCTAAGTTGAAAGACGAAGTGGTAATGGTTGGTGGGCACCTGGATTCATGGGCATCCGCGACCGGTGCGACGGACAATGGAGCGGGCACCGTGGTTGCGATGGAAGTCATGCGCATTCTCAACACACTTCAAGTAAAGCCGCGGCGTACGATTCGCATCGGCCTTTGGACCGGAGAAGAGCAAGGCCTGTTTGGCTCGATCGGATACGTGAAGCAGCATTTTGGCCTCGTGCCGCTTTCGACTGCTCCTGACCAGGTTAAGTTGCCGGAGTGGCTGCGCAAACCGAGTGGACCCGTTCAACTGAAGGCGGATCAACAAAAGATTTCCGGATACTTCAACGTGGATAATGGTACCGGCAAGATCCTCGGCGTGTATTTGCAGGAGAATGTCGCCGAAGCTCCGATTTTTGAGCAATGGATCCAGCCGTTGAAGGATCTGGGAGTCACCACTATCAGCGTGCGAAATACTGGAGGCACTGATCACGAATCCTTCGATAACGTGGGCATCCCGGGCTTCCAATTCATTCAGGACAAGCTCGACTACGTCACGCGCACCCACCACTCGAATATGGATACTTACGAACGCCTGCAACCGGGCGATCTCGCGCAAGCCGCCACGGTCGAAGCGATCTTCGTTTACAACACGGCGATGCGCGACCAGATGCTGCCCCGCAAGCCGCTGCCGCATCCGGAGCTTGAGGAGCAGCGCAAGGCGCCACTCAAAAAGTTGATGCCCGGCGGCGTGGAGGTTGATGAGAAAGATACGAAAGAAAATAAGTAACGCTTCGTACTATCCACACTACGAACTGTCGTCCCGAAGCGAAGCGAGGATCTGGGTTCTTGCCTGTAGCGTCGGTATCGCAGTCGCAGGCAAACACCTGGATCCTCGCTTCGCTCGGGATGACAGCTGGTTTATTGGTGCTTCCCGGCTTCAAACATTTTGGAATGGAATTCCATGACCTCGCCGATGTGGGCCCCAAAGTATGATGCGCTGTGATTGCCGGGGTAAAGATGAAATTCATGCTTGATATGCTCTTCCTGAAGCTGCTTGTCGAGAGCGGCGGCGCCGACCTCAAAATCATATTCGTCGTCGCGCCCGCAATTGAAATAAATGGCCAGCTTACTGATTGCGACTCTGTTCTTCCGGGCGAGTGAAAAAGGATCGTTTTGCTTCCAATGAGCCACATTAACAGGATTGCCGAAAACTGAACCCAGCAACTTGCCCGTCGGAGTTCCGGCACGCAGCGCGGCATCAAGCTCTTGCGGCGATTCGGTCATGAGTGCTGCGCTCTGCGCGCTCACAGCTGAAAACTTTTCTGGATACGCAAATGCGAATCGCAGCGCTCCGTAGCCTCCCATCGAGATGCCACTGATGGCTCGCGACGCCCGCTCTCGCCGGATGCGATATTTGCCCTCAATGTACGGTATAAATTCCTGCAAGAAGAAATCGCTATAGCGAACCTTGCCATCCGCGGAGTTCACAAAGAAGCTAGCCTTACCTTCTGGCGAGACGATTAGAAAATCGCCAATCTTGTGTTGCTGGCGCAGATCTTCGATCAGATTCCATCCCCCCGTTTTGAATAGCGTCTGCTCATTCTCGCCGAGGCCATGAAGAAAATAGAGCACCGGGTAACGCTTTGCGGGTGCGGAATTGTAACTCGGTGGAAGCAGCACACAGTAGTGAACGGTGTCAGCGAGGACGCGGCTCTTCAGCGCATCGCAATCGATGCGGCTCTGCGCCAAGGCGGAGACGGCGAACCATAATAAGAGAGTGAGACATGTTAGAACCCTGCGCATTGATTCCAGTTTACAGGCCGTTTGGCAAAGAAAGGTCAATCCCAGCGGCTGAAGCCGAACCCGTTGTCCGCGGCCCACGGTATGCCTGCAGGCATGCCTTGATACGAATCCGGGATACGAATCCACGCTTTGTCGCGCACTGTTACTCGTAGCGCAGCGCTTGCACGGGATCGAGGTGGGCAGCGCGGCTTGCTGGATACAAACCGGACAGCAAGCTGACTACAATCGCAAACGCGATAGCTCCCAGCACCAACCACCACGGCACGAACCAGATTTGTTCCGGTGGAAAATGCTGGCGCTTTAAATATACGTTCGTGCCCAGGTTAATCACTCGCCCGATAGTCCAGCCGAGTGCGACCCCGACAAACCCTCCAAACGCGCCCATTACGCCCGCCTCGGCGAAGAACAATCCTTTCACGTCGCCGTCGCTGGCGCCGATGGCCTTCATGATTCCGATTTCGCGGCGCCGCTCGAGAATTGCCATCACTAGCGTATTGACGATCCCAATCGACGCAACCGCCAGCGCGAGGCTGCCGAAGATCCCTAGAAACAAATCGAGCACGGCGAAAAATTGCCGCAGGCTGCGGGTCGCATCGACGATGGAAAAAGTATTGAAGCCCATCTTCTTGATCGCATCCTCAACGGGCTGAACCTGAGTGGGACTTTTGACGTGAACCTCGACCGTCGTATACGCTGGCATCCCTCCTGCGAGGTTCGTAGTGTCGCGCAGGTCGGAAGGCTGCATTACGTGCAAGTTCTGCGCCAGCTTTAATGGCATAAACACCCGCGCCCTGGCCTGCCCGCGCATGCTGTCGGGATCGAGGTCGCTCACGCCGACGATCTTTAAACTTGCCTCGCGCGAAACTACTGAATACGCGGTGCCGGCGGACTGGCTGGTGCTCGTTCCAGCTTCGGGCGTCGCCGTCCGCTCCGCGTAGCGCATGGTCAATTGTTTGCCCAGCAAGGGCTTTGCCAGTTCGATCACGCTCGCTTCTTCGCCACCAGTTTTTGGCATCTTCCCCAGCAATTGCGCGGCGAATGATTTCTGCAGAATGACTTCATTCGCGGTATCTGAAGAGAAGAAATTTCCCTGCATGCCATCGAATGCGTCGTTATTTTTCGCCGAGAATGGCAGCCCTGCCACCATTGTTAGGTAGGGCTTATTTTCATAGTGAAGTTCCGTGATAAAGCGGATGTCAGGATAGGCCTCGAGCACATCAGGGAGTTGCGCGATCTTTTGCCGTGCGGATTCGTTCAGCGTGGGACTCTCCGCTGGAGCCGGGCCGTTTTCTTCCTGTTCGCGATTGAACCCGCGGAGGTCGCGCCGCGAAGTTACGACCACGGTGTCAAATAAACCCGACTTCTGCAGGCGTCGTCCGGCCAACTGCTGCAGGCCGATTCCCAGCGACAGCATTGCCACCAGCGAAGCTACGCCTACCGATATTCCCACCGTCGTGAGCGAATTGCGCAGGATGGACTCGCGCAAATTGCGCACTGCCAGTTCGGCCATATCGTAGGTCTTCATGATCCGCCTCCGAGTGCATGCCCAGCGGTCGCGGAAACCGCATTCGGTTGATCACCCACCAATTTGCCATCGGCGAGGAAGATCATACGGCTGGCGTATCGCTCTGCCAGAGCACGCTCGTGAGTGACCATAATGATGGTCATACCCAGAGTTTGATTGAACTCGCGAATGAAGTTCATGATTTCGGTTCCGGTCTGGCTGTCAAGATTTCCCGTGGGTTCGTCCGCCAGCAAGAACTGCGGCTGATTGATCAAGGCGCGAGCGAGGGACGCTCGTTGCTGCTCGCCGCCGGAAAGTTCGGTAGGACGATGCCGCAAGCGCGCACTAAGGCCGACGCGCTGCAACGCCTGCCTGGCAAGGCTTTCGCGCTTGTTGCGATCCACCTCCGCGAAGCGCAGCGGCAGCTCGACGTTTTCTAAAAGCGTCATGCTAGGGATCAAGTTGAACGACTGAAATACCATGCCGACCGTGTGCAACCGATACTTGGCCAATTCCTCGCGCGAGAACTTTGCCAGATCATTTTCTCTGACCACAACCGTTCCGGAGGTTGGATGATCGAGTCCGGCAATAAGGTTGAGCAACGACGATTTACCCGAGCCTGAGGTGCCCAGCAATCCCACGAACTCACCGGAGGCAATCTGCACCGAGATGCCATCGACCGCGCGGATCAGCGCGTCGCCCATGCGATAGTGGCGAGAGAGATTTTCGATGCGGATTGCGATGGGATTTGTTGAACGGAATACGCCAGACATGGGCTAACGCGTCTCTCCCCTGACCAGGCGCAAGGTGTCGGCCAGATCGGGATCTCCATTTGCTTTGGATGGTCCGTCTCCCGCTGAAACCGGCACGGCATCGCCTTCGCCCGGCGCCAAGAACAAATTTGTTTCGACGCCATGCTGCCTGGTGTAGAGATCGTAATAGCGGCCACGCATCGCATAGAGTTCTTCGTGCGTACCGTGTTCGACAATTCGGCCTTGCTCGACCACGAGAATCTGATCGGCGCGGCGGATGGTCGAAAGCCGGTGCGCGATCACGAAAGTCGTACGGCCCTGCATCAGGTAGGAAAGTCCTTGCTGGATCAGTTGTTCCGATTCAGAGTCAAGACTGGACGTCGCTTCATCGAGAATCAAGATGCGCGGCTCCGCCAGAATGGCGCGGGCAATCGAAATTCGTTGCCGCTGTCCTCCTGATAATTTCACGCCCCGCTCGCCGACCACCGTGTCGTACTTATCGGCGAATGTTTCGGCAAACTCATCCACGCGCGCAATGCGGCAGGCTCGCAGAATATCGTCATCACTCGCGTCAGGGCGCGAGAAAGCTACATTCTCCCGAATGGTGCCGTCGAAAAGAAATGACTCCTGCAAAACCACGCCGAGGCGCGTGCGATAGGAATCCAGCCGTACCGTGCTGAGATCGACTCCATCAACCAGAACTTTGCCAAAGGTTGGCACGTGAAAAGCCGTGATCAGTCCTATGGTCGTCGACTTGCCCGAGCCGGATGCGCCAACCAACGCGGTCACTGTGCCTGGCGCCGCGTGAAATGAGATATCGTTGAGCACCATGCGGCTGCCATCGTAACTGAAGCTCACATGATCGAAATCAACATCGCCGCGAATCTCGTTCAAAACTACCGTACGGTTAGGATCGTTATCTTCACGGCGCACGCTCAGGATTTCATGCGTGCGCTCGAGGCCTGCCAAGGCTTCCGTGAGCTGAGTGCCGATTTGCACGATCTGCATGATGGGTGCGACCAGGAAGCCGAGAAAAAATGTATAGGTAAAGAATTGGCCGATAGTCAACATTCCCGCTGCGTTCTGGCGTGCACCTACGTACATGATCACGGCTCCGACCACGCCCAGCAGCAAACTGGCGGAGAGGCTCATGACTGAAGTAGCGGTCAGAGTTCGCAGCACGTTATCCAGCAGACGTTGCACACCACGCGCAAAAACGGCCTCCTCGCGTTCCTCGGCGTGATAACCCTTGACCACGCGAACTCCGCCGAGAGACTCAGCTAGTCGACCCGTTACCTCGGCGTTGATCTTGCCACGCTCGCGAAAGATAGGACGGATGGTCCCAAAAGCTTTATACAACGCCAGCGCAAAGAGCAGCAGGAATCCGAAGGCAACGGCAGTCATGAAAGCGCTGATGCGAAACAACACGACCAGTGCGATGCATGCAGTCATCAAGCCCCCAACGAGATCGACTAATCCGGTGCCGATCAAGTTACGGACGCCTTCAACATCGCTCATAATGCGCGAGACCAGCGCACCGCTCTTAGTCGAATCGTGGAAAGAGATTGGTAGCCAGCCGATATGTGCTTGAACCTTTTGCCGAAGTTCCGTGATCAGGCGTTGCGCAGCCTTTGAAAGTAGTTGGGTCAACGAAAACGACGTGATCCCCTGGATCACGGTCGCCGCCAGCACACCGAGCACCAGCGGCTTCAACAGGTAGTGCTGGTGCTTGATGAAGACGTTGTCAATCAGGTACTTGGTGGAGTAGGGCAGAACCAGACCAGAAACGCGATTGATCACCATCAGCAGAAGGCCGAGAGCAAGCAGCTCACGGCGTGGGCGAATGAGTTCCCAGACGTGGGGAAGAACGGCGCGAAGCCTTGCGCGCGCTGGTTTACGATTGGAATCCACTTTATGCATTAGACACTATTTGGTGCGGCTGGGGTTCATTTTGTGGCACCGTCAGGACGAGAACGATGTGATAACATCGCCGTCGATTTCGAATCGCTGAATGGGACGATGCTGGATCAGGCAAGGAAACTTGCAGAATCCGTGAGCGACAGAGTGACTAAATTGTAATGCCGATCTTGCCCAGTAGACTTTCTCCAAATTGGCAATGCGTTTAGACTGTATCTGTACCCCAGATTCTAAGGAACACAATCGAGAATGTTTTCTCAACCCACTAGCCCCGAATCTTCCGAAGAAAAGCAAGCGCCCACAGTATCCGGCGGCCACGAACTTGAGCTTTTGCTATCTGACAGCTGGAACCGGCCTCTACGCAAGCGTTTGCTCGACCACCTGCGTGATACTTTATCGCCGGAGAAGCTGCCGCCGCTGCATCTCACATCGCGGCCGGTGGACGTTGGTATGCTGGCGGGCGACATTTTGAGCTTGCCCTGGTATCGCACCGTATTCACGAACCTGGGCGATGTGATTTCGCCGGAGACTCTGCCGCCTTTGCAACTGGAATCGCGGCCGGTGGATGTCGGCGAACTGATCGGCGATCAAATGAGCCATATGTGGTGGAGCTCGCTGCTGCGCAGCCTGGCCGATGTGGCTGCTCCGGAGAGATTGCCCGCTCTGCAACTGACATCCGCTCCGATGGATGATCCCAGCCTGACTGCGGGCGCCATGCAACTGCCGCGGTGGTCGTCAGTCATCAGCACGCCGAAGGTTTTTTATCCTGACAAACCGAAGGCTGCCTTCGTGCAGGCCCCCAGAGCCGCTGCGGCGCCGCCCAAGCCGGATCCGGCCGAAGTTGAATTCGTTCACGTCCTTGAAGCCGATTTGAAAAGAGACTTGCGCCGTTCCATATTCCGCCAGCGCTTGTGGATTTCACTTGCAGTTATCGAGGTGCTCGCGTTGATCGGTACTTCGATCTGGTGGAAATAAATTGTTGCGCCGGTCCGCTTCGGCATTCCGCCGATTGTTTTTATTCTTCGCCGACATTGCACCCCTATATAAGAATTGTGCTTTTACCAGATTGTTAAATAGGAAAAGCTATGAGCGCTGACTCGCGCGACCGCGAACTGGGAATGCACCGCAAGATCACGCGGCGTGACTTCCTTGACGGAGTCGCCATTACGGTGGGCAGTTCAATTCTGACGGCGAGCACGCCATGGCTGCGTGGCATCGGCGTGTCTGATTCGTCTTTCGCTCCGGAAAAAGATCCGAGTTACTATCCTCCAGCCCTTATGGGGATGCGTGGGAATCATGAAGGCAGCTACACTGCCGCCCACAGCTTGCGTGACGGAGAATTCTGGGACTCTGCCGGCAGACCGGAGAGCACCGGTGAAAAATACGATCTCGTCGTCGTGGGAGGCGGCATTAGCGGGCTGGCGGCCGCTTATTTCTACCGTCAGCAGGCGGGGGCGAATGCGCGAATTCTTGTCCTGGACAACCACGACGACTTCGGCGGACACGCCAAGCGCAATGAATTTCGCGCAGGCAACCGGATGTTACTCAGCTATGGCGGCACGCAGTCGATCGAGAGCCCAGCGCGCTACAGCCAAGTGGCAAAGGGTCTGATCAACGATCTAGGGATAGACACTCAGCGTTTTTACAAAGCTTACGATCAGAAGCTGTACTCGAAGCTGAATACCGCTTGCTTCTTCGATCGCCAAACCTTCGGAGAAGATCGCCTGGTTATGGGGTTGGGGTCAACCCCTTGGCCGGAATTTCTTGGCAAGTCTCCGCTTTCAGACGCAGTTCGCCGCGACATCGTTCGCATTTACACCGAGAAAGTCGATTACCTGCAGAGGCTATCGAAAGAAGAAAAGTTTGCGCGCCTCTCAAAGATTAGCTATGCCGACTATCTGACCAAGATTTGCAAACTCAATCCGGACGCGCTGCCTTTTTTCCAGACTTATCCGCATGACTTATTTGGCACCGGAATTGACGCTGTTTCAGCTCTCGCCTGTTTCGAGAATGGCGACGATTACCAATCGTTCACCTATCCTGGTTTTGACGGTTTGAATTTGGGCAAGCCGGAAAAAGTTGAGCCTTACATTTTTCATTTTCCCGACGGTAACGCGTCCATCGCGCGCTTGCTGGTTCGTTCGTTGATTCCAGACGCGATTCCGGGGCATACCATGGACGACGTGGTACTGGCTCGCGCCGACTACAGCCGCCTCGACGTCGCGAAGACTCCAGTTCGCATTCGCTTGAACTCGACGGTTGTGCAGGTGAGCCACAATGGTCATCCTGATTCTGCGAAAGATGTCGCAGTCGCATACATGCGCGGAGGAAAAGTACAAACCGTTCAAGCCAATTCCTGTGTTCTAGCTTGTTACAACATGATGATTCCGTACCTCTGCCCTGAACTTCCGGAAAAGCAGAAAACAGCTCTTCACTCTCTTGTGAAGACTCCACTGGTGTACACCCACGTCGCCATCCGCAACTGGACAGCGTTTCAGAATCTTGGTATCCATCAAATCGTCGCACCCGCCAGCTACCATACTTATACGGCTCTCGACTTTCCAGTGACCCTCGGCCAGTACGAATTCGCCAGCAAGCCCGACGATCCCATCGTTCTGTTTATGCTACGCACTCCGTGCAAACCTGGGCTGCCGCCACGTGATCAATTCCGCGCCGGACGAACTGAGCTCATGCGAACACCGTTCTCAATCTTTGAACGAAATATTCGTGATCAGCTGGCACGAATGCTGGGCAGCGCAGGCTTCGATCCCGCGCGCGATGTTGATGGCATCACCGTAAACCGGTGGGCGCATGGCTACGCCTTCACCCCGAACTCGTTGTTCGATCCCGATTGGCCGGAGAATGACAAACCATGGGTGGTGGGACGAAAACCATTTGGCCGGATCGTGATCGCCAACTCCGATGCAGGCGCAAGCGCTTATACAGACGTAGCGATTGATCAAGCCTATCGCGCGGTCAGAGAATTATTCAGTCGCAGTTAAGAGAGGGCGATAAGAACTTACTGCGGTGGTGCTGCCTTCGGCGCGCTACTGGCCTCGACCAGTTTCTGCACGGCTGGAGCCACCATCAGCAACAATTGTGCCTTCGGTTTCTCAGCTTCCTGCAATAAGGCAAACTGTTCCGCCGTCCACGAATCCGGGGCGCGCTCGCCACGGATGACATAGTCGAGTGCTTGCAACCCCATCACTGCGACTGCCGAAAGGTCTTCCGACAGGGGAACGATCTCCTGCAATAAGAACAATTGGTTTTCGAGGGGCTGCAGCTTGGTCTGATTATCTCGCCAACGGGACAACCACATTGCGATTTCTTGTTTAGCGTTCGCGTCCGCTTGTCCGGCAATCAACGCATTTACAAGATCAGTAAAGCGCCTCGCCGTTTCACTCTCAGGCCGAGCCGCATCGACCACGCGATTCAGCGGCGCCAGGCTGGTAGCCTCGACTGCTGCAATTTCTTCGCGAGTGTAATCCTTCACCGGCTCCACAACATCAGTAAACGTGCGCAAAGCAGAAATATCATTTGACCCGGCAACGCGGCGAAGCATGGGCGCATAACTAGAGTTGTGCGTTAGGCCGAGCCAATCCAGCCATCGACTCACACCCTGCAAGCGCTGATACATGGAATGTACGTCGGTCAAATCTTGCTGCGACCATAAGCGCTCTGCGATGGCTGCGGTCCGAGGCCAGAGCCGCGAGTCAATATTTTCCGGGGATACATATTCCGACCACATGCAAGCCTCGCCGCCGAGAATGCGCTGCTTATCTTCTGGACTCAGGTTCGCCGCCGCGCCACTGATCGCATCGATCGCGTAGTGCCGCGAAGCCGGCCAGTTCAGATCGACGTAATATCCAAATGAGAGAAGGCCGCGATATCCCAGCTTCGCCGCCGCTGCAAGCGAATCCTGCCCGCGCCATGATTGCACGACGATATCTTTAGGCAAGTCGGGCCGCAGTATTTCGTCCCATCCCACCATCGCCTTTCCATGTTTGCTCACGATCGTCTGCACCCGCGTGTTGAAGTAAGCTTGAAGATCCTGATTGTTCTTCATCCCGTGGGCGCGCATGAACGCCTGGATATTTGGATTCGCGTCCCACTGTTTTCCGTTAACCTCGTCACCGCCAATATGGAAAAACTGATCGGGAAAAAGTTTGGCCATTTCCCCGATGAGCGCGTCGAGAAACTTGTAGGTTCGCTCCTGCGTCGGATCCATTGCCGGATCGAAGATGCCCCACTTCCGTTCGATCTGATACGGTCCCGGAGCGCTCGCCAACTCGGGATAGCCAACAAACCACGCGGTGCTGTGTCCGGGCATGTCGAACTCGGGAACCACGCGAATACCGCGGTCGTGCGCGTAGGCGATCAAGTCTCGAACTTCGTCTTGCGTGTAATACTGTCCGTCAGAGCCCATTTCCTGCAGCTTCGGGAACTTCTTACTCTCCACGCGGAAACCTTGATTGTCCGAAAGGTGCCAGTGAAATACATTTAACTTAACCGCCGCCATGCCGTCGAGATTACGCTTCAAAACATCCAGCGGAATAAAATGGCGGCTCACGTCGATCATCAACCCGCGCCAAGGGAAGCGGGGCATGTCCTGAATTGCAATTGCTGACACGGCAAAGCCATCGGAAGTGGTTTGCACCATTTGCAGAAATGTTTGCAGCCCGCGCATGATTCCGAGCGTTGTCACCGCATCGAGCTTCGCCCCTGTCGCGCCGATGACGAGCGAGTAAGACTCGTCTTCGCCGAGTTCCTGCACAGCTTTACTCGACCGTTCGCAGTGAATTACCAGTCTGGCTTGAGCAGCATCGATGATCTTCATGTCCAACTGAGGTATGGCAGTCTGGCGCCCCAGATTATCCAAAAATACGCCGACCGCACGCTGCAGGAAAGCGTCCGAATGGCCCTGGATTCCAACTGTGAATGAAGGATCGATTACGAGCTGACCGGTTTTCATTTGTACGCTGGCCGGCATCGGCATGAGACTCAATGGTCGCGTCTCGGCTGAAGAGGAAGACAAGAAAAAACCCACCATAAGAACCGCAAAAATAGCTCGCACCAAGCGCTCTCCTGGAATTGCCGTGTGGAATGGGCAGGATAGTGGAATCGCGAGCGGTCCGCAAATCTCACAGAAATTTACCTCAAGTCAAAAAAGTGAGGATGCACAGTTGACTATTTGTTCCAATCTTCAATCTTCAATCCCTTCACGCGCCGGAAGACGGCATCGCTCGTTACAAGGACGATGCCTAAGGCAAGGGCTTGTGCGGCAATCATCAAGTCGAGATTGCCCATTGGTTCTCCGATGCTCTCCAGCGTGGCACGTATGCTGGCATATTGTTGGGCCGCCTCGGAGTCCCAAGGTAGCACCTCCACGCGTAACAAAAACTCCTCCACCACTATCTTCAGTTGCGTCGCTTCCGCTCTTCGCGCCACGCCGAAGAGCAGCTCGGTCTCAGTAATTACACTGATTCCCACTTCGGCCATGGCAACTTTTAGCAGTCGTTCGCGAACGCGAGGGCGATTCCCCTTGATGATGTAACTGACGGTGTTAGTGTCGAGCAGATAGCGGACCGGCATTTTAGAGCGTTTTAACAGTTGCTGTACCCTGTTACGGATTGTCATCCCGACCGGGGCTTCCCGTTCCCGCAGGGAATGGGAAGCGGAGTGGAGGGACCTGCTGTTTCCGCGCAGGCTACACCAATCCCGAAACTGCTCTAGAACAAGTCCCGCTCTTGCGGCGGCGCATCTTTGCGATCGCTAAGAAAATCCTTGGGCACAGCGGCGGCTTTGGTCAATGCGAAAAAGTCCTGCCAAGACTCTGGCCGCCGGGACAAAATCACGTCCCCGGAAACCTCATCGCGACGGATGTAGACCTGCGAACCCTCAAACCGAAGGTCAGCGGGGAGACGGACGGCTTGGCTGCGTCCGTTGCGAAAGAGTTTGGCGATCCGAGGCATGGTATATACCATGATATATTACATTCGCCTTGTCAAGCGAGACGCAATAGAAACCAGCAGTCGTTTCAGCACACTCACAGCGAATCGCATGGCCGTGGGCGCTACCCCAGATTTTCCTCATAGTGTGCCTTCCCTGGTTCATCGGACAGCGTATAGAGCGTTGGCGAAGCACTTAGAAAATTCAAAACAACCCGCTACCGTCATTCGATAAATTGTATTCTCTCGCAGAGCCAAGCCAAAAACCACCCCGCTCATGAGACGATTGAATTGACACCATGATTCAGCTTTCCTCCGCCGGAAAACGCTACGGTCACAAGCTCCTATTCGAGGGAGCTGACTGGATGATTACTTCCCACGACCGCATCGGACTGGTGGGCGCGAACGGCACCGGAAAATCCACGCTGATGAAGATTTTCGCCGGGATCGAAACGCTCGATTATGGTTCCATTAGCACTGCCAAGGGCATCAGCGCCGGCTACCTGCCGCAAGACGGCCTCACGCTCTCCGGACGCACTGTGTTTGCCGAGTGCATGGCAGTTTTTTCCGAGCTGCGAGAAATGGAGCAGGAGATGGAAGACCTGACCGCTCGCATGCCGGAGCTCGATCATTCGTCTTCTGAATATCAACAGGTTGCCGAACGCTATCAGCGCATCGAGCACGAATTTCGCACCCGTGACGGATACGCCATTGAGGCTCAGGTGGGAAGCGTGCTCATGGGTCTCGGTTTTCGCAAGGAAGATTGGCATCGGCGCACCGAAGAGTTCTCCGGCGGCTGGCAAATGCGTATCGCATTAGCCAAGCTGCTGCTGCAGGAACCAAACTTGTTGCTGCTGGACGAGCCCACCAACCACCTTGATCTCGAAGCGCGGAATTGGCTGGAAGAATATCTGACGCACTATCCAAATGCGTTCGTGCTGATTTCTCACGACCGCTATTTTCTCGACGTCACCGTCAACAAAATTGCTGAGATCTGGAACAAGCGCATCCATCTTTATCCCGGCAATTACGAAAAGTATCTGGCATCAAAGACGCAGCGCATGGAGCAACTCGAAGCTGCCTATCGCAATCAGCGGGAACGGATCGAGCAGTTGGAGGTGTTCATCAATCGCTTTCGCTACCAGGCGACGAAAGCCAAGCAGGTGCAGAGCCGAATAAAGGAACTGGAAAAGATCGAGCGCATTGAACTGCCGGAAGAGGAAAAGGTAATCCATTTTTCCTTTCAGCAACCGAAACCGAGTGGCCGGATCGTGGCCGAGTTTATTGACGTGGCGAAATGCTATGGAGAGAAAGAAGTTTTTCGCAATGTCAGCTTCATGATCGAGCGCGGCGACCGCATCGCGCTGGTCGGGGTGAATGGCGCGGGGAAATCCACGCTCATCAAGCTGCTGGCGGAAACCGAACCTTTAACCGGCGGCCAGTACCGTCTGGGCCACAATGTGCTGCCCGATTATTTTGCGCAAGACCAATACAAAGAACTTAATCCTGACGCGCGAATTTTAGACGACATCGGCGACCTTTCGCCGCGTTCCACGCAGACCGAACTGCGAAGCCTCCTGGGCTGTTTCCTGTTCTCGGCCGATGACGTTTTCAAGCGCATCGGCGTGCTCTCGGGCGGCGAGCGCAACCGCTATGCCCTGCTGCGAATGCTCTTGCATCCCGCGAACTTTCTTTTGCTGGACGAACCCACCAATCATCTTGATATGCGTGCGAAGGATGTTCTGCTCAAGGCGCTGATGGATTACACCGGCACGGTCGTCTTCGTTTCGCACGACCGCTATTTTATCGACAAGTTGGCTACGCGAGTCTTCGAAGTCGGCGATGGGAAGGTCGAAGTCTATCCTGGCAACTACGAAGATTATCGCTGGCGCAAAGAAGGCGGCGCGGAGAAATTGCAGGAGACGGTAACTCGCTCGGCGCAGGCCGCGCAGCCGGTAAATGGCAATCACAGCCAGGGTGCAACAGCTTCAGACAAATCCAAGCGCCTGAATCCGATCAAGCGGAAACAGCTCGAAGAACGCGTGCAAGAACTCGAGGCCGAAATTGCCCGCCACGAAGCCGAGATCGCCAATTGCGAAGCCGCGCTGCAAACCTTCGTCAGCGCCGATCAAACCGCCCGGCAAACCCAGGAACTAAGCAGCCTCCGATCGCGGCTTCAGGAATTCTTATCCGAGTGGGAAGATCTCGCCCATGCACTGGAAGCCTGAAACATTCGCTTTCACACGAATTTAGTGTTACACTATATTAGTGCCTAATCGCCTACGCAATGTCACAGTTACTTTGGAAGAAGATGTAGCTCAGTGGGCTCGTATCGAGGCAGCCCGGCGAGATACGAGTGTTTCGCGGTTGCTGGGAGCACTTCTGAAAGAGCGCATGTCGGCTCGAGACGGTTACGAGAAAGCCATGCGAAGGGCGCTGGGGCGCAAGCCCTTTCTGCGCAGCGACGGCCGTTACCTGACGCGCGAGGAGGCCCATGACCGCGTCCGACTTCGCTGATTCAACCGAAGCCTTGGTCTTTGTAGATTCGAACGTATTCCTCTATGCCGTGGATGAAGCGGACCGTAATAAACAAGACGTTGCCAGGGAATGGCGCGCCCGGTTATGGAAAACTCGCCGTGGGCGCGTGAGCTTCCAAGTGCTCGGCGAATTCTATGTCAACGCCCTGCGTAAGCGGCCTTCGGCCCGCGAAGAGGCAGGCGCTGAAGTTCGCGATCTACTCGCCTGGAATCCGGTTGTCGCGGACGCGGCGCTGCTGGAGCGTGGATGGAAAATCCAAGATCGCTACCGGCTTTCTTACTGGGACGCTTTGATCGTGGCTGCGGCCAAAGTCGCATCCTGCCGTTATCTGCTGACAGAGGACTTGCAGGCTGGTCAAGAATTAGAGGGAGTCGAAGTGATAAATCCGTTTTTGCGCGCGCCAGAGTCGGTGTTCTAAGAACCAGTGCGCCGGCATTTTTAACGACCCTAACAACTCAAAAGTCGTAAGGAATCAACAATCTACAGGCTCGCCGCAGCCCTGTGCGACTTTTTCCCGCTTTCTGTTTCCGCCTGGCGATCGACCACAGTTAGTTCTTTCTCGAGCGAAGAGAACCGCTGCAGAATTTCATGCATGCGCAAAGACATATTGCGAATGGTTTCGATCTGCGAACGTGCTGCCCCCGACAATGATCCCGGTTCGAGCAGCAGCAACTCGGAGTTGCCCAGCACCGAAGTAAGAGTGTTGTTGAGAGTGTGCCGCATTTCCAGCATGTAGCGGCCAAGGTGGGCTTGCCGTTCCAGTAACACATTACTCTGTGCCAGGCGACGTGCCTCAGACTCCGCACTTACCCGCCGCAGAATTTCTCCCGCAACCAGTATTAGAGTGTCCAGCCAATTTTCTTCGCGTCGCACCACAGCTATGCGTGGCCATCGATCTCGCACTGTTTGCATCAGCCGCATGTCTTCGGACACGAACAAAACCCGCTTGCCTGCGGCTTCCATCGCCTCTAGCACAACCGAAAGCGCGCGTGGCCGAATCGATCCGGAAATGGCAAGGTCAAACGCGTCGGGATCGAGCCCCAGCGAGACATCACTGCTCATCAGAGTGAACGCCGGAACTGTGCGCTCCGATTGCCAGCGTCCAGTTACAGCCCGCGCCAGTTCCGGGTCATCAGAAACGATCAATACTGAGGGTTGATCCACGTCGCCTTTCCGTAGTTATCGAAACCAGGCGCCCGGGGGGGAGCCCGAGCTTGAAATTGAAATTGAAGACCGGCAGTTACTTCGAATTGTTATGGTCTGTGTCCGGCTGCCCTGCGGAGTTGTTCTCACTCCAATCCGGAGAACTGATGGACACCTCGAAGTCAGCCACGTCTGAAGTTTCGGCAGCTCCGGCCGCATGGGACCTTGCTTGCGGCGCCTCGTCGGCTGTAGTCGTCTTCGAGGTTTTTGCCAGAGCCGTATCTACCACCGCGCGCAGGTCGACCAGCATGGATACCGGCTGTCCCGATGAATACTCGGCATGAAACATGACTTTCCACGACTGGCAAATCATGCGCAGTCGCGCGATCGGTTCCTCGGCGGAGAACTGAGCCCGGCGGCAGTCGAGTGTAGTAACGCCGCGATTTTGCAGCTCGCGCAAACCATCCAGAATTGCATTGAGATCCTGATGCATTAAGCGGAAGAAAATACGCCGCATCAGAAAGCTGAATCGAGTAAACGCCACCATGGCCGTGGGCAAGAAATAATTCTGTCCGCAGGAAGTTTTTATCTTTCTGCCTTTTTCCAGAACCCGCGTGGTCAGCAGCTGATTCAAATTACGGCAACCGTTTGCGCTCGTGATGACCTCATCCAGCGGCTCTAACCAATCGGGTACATTCACGTCCACCGATCCCAGGACAGCCTCGAGGGTTTGCGCAACATAAGCCATATCGACATCCCCATCTTCCAGCCGTGAGGGAGCGCAGTGAGAAAAGAACTGAACCAATAGAAAGTCAATCTTGTCGCGGTCGGAATCCGAGTGTTCGGCGCGGCTCAAATGATGGACCAGTAAAGTGCGCAAGGCCTCGTCGCTGCCTAGCGTCGTTGTCTGCAGAAACTGCCGCAGTTGATGCACCTGAATGCGCGCATCCAAGTCGGAAAACAGTTCCCGCGCTTGTTCGACGGACTCCTGGCCCGGCGCGTCAACATCAGCTTCCAAATCGCTGTGTGCCGGCAATTCAATCACGAATTCCCGCGACAATGCGGCATATAAAGGATAGAGCAGGCGCGCGTCCCGCCACTCCGCCGCCAGTTCGCTCAATTGAGATGTGGATGTCATAGTTTCACAATTCGGATTTCATAATTCAGGTTTCACAATCCAGTTGGCAACTTCCCCGGTAAAACGGGCGGCAACCGTGGTGCGGCCGCCGTTGTATTGCACCGCGACTACGCAAGCTTCCGTGTCCAAGGTGCCATCTGCATTCCGTAAACGCAGCGTGTCGGCAAACTCCAGTGGGAGGGTGGAGGCGAACAACACCTCGGTCGGCGTACCAAACTCGATCACTGTGTTTTCCATGAGCGCCTTGCTTCCATTCGCCAGGCGAGTCAGCCGGACGGGAATACGAACTGGAGTCGCATTGGGGAAAAATTTCGCCAGCTTAGTGGTCGAGCTTTCACGCGCCGGAGCCGCCGCAGCGCCCGATTTGGACACGGAGTACCTCATTCCTGATTTCCAAAAGGTGATCGGTGCGGCCTGGATTCCTCAGTCCGCCGGTTAGCGTGGCTCAGGCATCCGTACCGCACCGCGTACCTCGAATGCACGGGCGAGGCCAAAGCGGTGAAGCCGTAGGCAAGCCGCAAGTCACGCTTTTTCAAGGGATCAGCGCAGCCGACGACTTTCTCCAGTAAAATTGTCTTACCTGCAGAGTCTCATACTGACACAAAATCTCAGCCATGGACCGCCTTAAGCGCGCTAACCAATGGGATGTTAAGAAGATCCTGATCTTAAGCCAGCAGAAAAACCGTCTTGCTCAGGGTGGGCTTCAGGGGGAAAGTCGACAGAGAGGACCGGCGGAGCAATGCCTCTCGAAGCTCAAAAGAATGGCGGGGACGACGGGACTCGAACCCGCGGCCTCTGCCGTGACAGGGCAGCGTTCTAACCAACTGAACTACGTCCCCTAGGGTGTTTGGTGCCGTGATCGGACACCTGGCGACTTTCCGGACTCAAAAACGCTATTCGCGCAGGCAAACGAGCAGCTGTCCCTGCCCGTCGTTGGATTGTAACAGACCTAATTCAGTTCAGTACAGGCTTCGCGAACGAGCATTATGGAGGAAGCGGGCGCCTCCTCGCCCTCCAACTCCAAACCCGCCAACTTGAAGACGGTTGCGTTCAGCCGTCGCGACGCGATCGTCGTGCGGTAACCGGACCGCGAAGCCGAGGTCAGACTCCCCGTCCTCAACGCACAGGCACCTCTTGCAAGTTTGCCTGCATCCTACAATCCTGATAGTGGCAGGCTAGCCTTGCCTTCACGTATCCAATAGACATAGAATGATAGCCACACGAGTGTGTGCGAGGAGTACCCCTTCTATGTTCCAGGTAGGTTTACGACGCTACCTTCTTACTGCGTCTTTATTAGTATTAGTGTGTCTGTTTGGCGCGTCTGCCCTAGCTCAGCAGAATGCCAAGCCGTCCAGCAGCGATCAAGCCACTCCCGCATCCTCCGCAACACAAGGTCAGGCGACCGACCCGTTGAAACGACCCATCAGCGAAAAGCAAAAGAAGGAAAACGCCAAAGCCCTCAAGCAGGAGCTCAGCAAGACCTACAAGAAGTGGCTGGACGAAGACGTCGTCTACATTATTTCCGACGAGGAACGCAAAGCCTTCAAACAGCTCTCGAACGACGAAGAGCGCGACCAGTTTATAGAAGCCTTCTGGCAGCGCCGCGACCCCACGCCCGATACCGAAGAAAACGAATTTAAAGAAGAGCACTACCGCCGCATCGAGTACGCCAACGAACACTTCCCCGCCGGAATCCCCGGTTGGAAAACCGATCGCGGTCGCATCTACATTATGTACGGGCCGGCGGACGAGATTGATTCGCATCCCAGCGGCGGGAGCTACGAGCGGCCAATAGAAGAAGGTGGCGGTGAAACTTCGACCTTCCCCTTTGAAGATTGGCGCTATCGTTATCTCGAAGGCATTGGCCAGGAAGTGATGATCGAGTTTGTGGACACCTGCATGTGCGGGGATTATCACATGACTATCGACCGCGGCGAAAAGGATGCATTGCTGCACACGCCAAATGGCGGCGCCACGCTTTACGAACAGATGGGGATGGCGTCAAAAGCGTCCCGCTTTAATGGTGGATTAGAAACACTGGGACCCGGCCCGAACAGCGCGAATCAGGCCAGCAAAGAGTTCGACCGGTTGGAACAATTTGCCAAGTTGCAGGCGCCTCCGCCGGTGAAGTTCAAAGATTTGGAAGAAGTGGTCAGCCATAAGATCAGCATCAACCTGATGCCATTCGATGTGCGCGCAGACTTCGTTAAGGTCACGGCAGAAACGGTGCTTGTGCCTTTCACTGTGCAACTGAAAAACCGCGACATCACTTTTGTAAATAAAGACGGAGTGCAGCGCGGCGTGGTCAACATTTTCGGCCGAGTAACCACCCTGACAGGCCACATTGCCCAGACCTTCGAGGACACGGTGCAAGCGGATATCCCCGCCGAGTTGCTGGCTAAGTCGGCGGAGAATTCGCAAGTCTACTGGAAGGCGATTCCACTGCGGCCCGGCCGCTATCGCGTGGACATCGTGGTAAAAGACGTGAACGGCGACCGGGTAGGAACGTGGAGTAAAGGCGTGCAGGTGCCCGATTTCGCCGATGATCGTCTGGAAGCCTCTTCGCTAATCGTGGCTGACCTTATGGAGCCGGTGGCGGCCAAGAACGTGGGTACGGGAAGCTTTGTGATTGGCGCGACCAAGGTGCGTCCTCGGGTTCCATCCGCGGACGGTAAGCCGATGATGTTCAAACGCGGCCAGAAGATGAACTTCTGGATGCAGGTTTACAATCTTGGTATCGACGACAAAACCCATAAACCCTCGGCGACGGTTGAGTACAATATTGTTAACGCGGCAACGAATAAGCCCGTGGTTCACACCGTAGAATCCACGGACCAGATGGGCAACATTGGCGACCAGGTAACCCTGCAGAAGACGCTTTCGGCCGCCAACCTTGATCCGGGAGTGTATCGGATTCAGATCAAGGTAAACGACAACATCTCCAAGCAGACGGTGGACCCTACTGTAACTTTTGCCGTCGAGTAAACTGGAACGTTTGGTCTCCCTTGAGGTGGTGGGTTGCTGATTCTCCGCAAGCTCGGGTTTTCGATTTTGCTGTTAGGCCTGGCGCTGCCAACCTGGGCTGAAAACTCGGGCAAGATTTCCGGACATGTTCGCGGCGCGAGCGGTACCCCGCAAATGGGAGCCGTCGTGGAAATCCTGGGCGCGGCCGCCCAGACCCTGAAAGTGTTCACCGACGAGAACGGCTTCTACTCTGCCGCTGGGCTGTTGCCCGGAGTCTACAATCTCAAAGTTTCCGCACCTGCTTTTCTGCCCGCGTTGCGCGAGCATGTGGGGCTGCATGCCGGCGGCAACACCGTAGTGAATGTCACTTTGAATACGCTGTTCGAGGCCATCCAAATCGCACCCGCGCGAACTTCCAATGAAGACGATGATTGGAAGTGGGTGCTGCGCTCGGTATCCAACCGTCCGATTTTGCGCCTGGTCGACGATCCATCCGCGAATAATCAATCTCCAGCTTTGGCAGCCGAAGCTGCGACGCACGATCGCGAAATGAAGGGAACGCTGTCGTTCCTTGCCGGATCGCCGTCCGAAGGATACGGCAGCGTAGCCGACATGAACACCGGCTTCTCCATGGAGAAATCTGTTTTTTCGTCGGACACACTGGGTCTGCGCGGCAATGTCGGATACGGCAGTAGTTCGTCGTCGGTAGTCTCCGCCTCGTTCCGTCACAAGTTGAGTGACGGATCCCAGCCATCGTTTGCGCTGACCATGTGGAACTCGCCTGCACCCGATCTCGCGCTGCACAACCTGCAGGCGCTCGCACTCAGCTCCTCGGATGATCTTAGATTGGGCGACGTTCTGGAATTGAAGTTTGGCAGCGAACTGCAGACCATCCAGTTCATGGGCAGAGTAACAACCTTCCGGCCGTTCGGAACCACCGATCTGCACCTCTCACCGAATACGGTGGTCGAGTATCGCTATGCAACGTCAGAACCGGGCACCCGGATGGATAAAGGTTTTGAGTCTGATCCCGAAGATGTGAACCAGTCCGCGCCACACGTCACTATGGTTGGATACGCGACCACGGTAGAGCATGCGCATCATCAGGAGCTTTCACTTTCGCATCGGGTCGGCAAAACTAATCTGCAGTTGGCGGCGTATACCGATCGTATCTCCGATCCAGCATTACTTGGAGTCGGCGAATATACGACGGATAATGGCAATGTGCTGCCTGATTTGGATTCGGGGACCTTTACTTATCAGGGAAGCAATTTCCACACGCAGGGCATGCGGGTCGTGGTGCAACGTCAGTTCAAATCGAATTTAACGGGTACGTTCGATTACGAATACGGCGGTGTACTCGATTTAGCCACGCCGGGCACAGCTTTGCAGAATGTTTCGCGGTATAGCGTGTCGCGCAAACGGCAAAGCGTTGCCGCCAAGGTTACGGGCACAATTCCGAAGTCGGGGACGCATTGGATGGCGTCGTATCGCCTGATCAATGGAGAAGCTCTCACTCCGATCGATATGTTCAACGCGTCGGCGGGACGCGCCGATCCCTACCTGAATCTCTTCTTCCGCCAACCCATTCCTGGCCTGGGATTTTTCCCCGGCCACGTCGAAGCCATCGTCGACCTGCGCAATCTTCTCGCCCAAGGATACGTTCCAGTGATGGGTCACGATGGGCACACGGTCTACCTGGTGCAATCAGCAAAAACCGTAAGCGGCGGCGTAGCCTTCACCTTCTAGCTCTATCTCTTCAATGACCTTGGTACCGCAGTGGATTCTCAATGAGCGCTAACGCCTGGTTTCGCCATTTGCTTCGCTTGGCCGAGGGTTTGAGCGTAGGATGGTGGCGCAAAGACGAGGCATTCTTAGATTTCTGAATGCCCTTCCGGCTATCCTATCAACCAAAAGGAGCGGCTTATGAAGTGCATTACGAGTGTGGGGAGACTGGGTAGAGTTCTGGTAGTTCTCATTGTAGTAGCTCTTGCGTTGTCGTCCGACGGGTGGACAGCCAGCAAGTACAAAACGCTGTACGTTTTCAACAACGACAGCGGCGGAAGGTTGCCCACGGCTGGTTTGGTCTTCGACCGGACGGGAAACCTGTATGGTACGACGCGCTTTGCCGACTATGGCAATCCAGGCGCTGTTTTTGAGTTGAAACCCAACTCGAAGGGAGGATGGGCCGAGAGCCTGCTTTACGTGTTCAATGGCAATGACGGCAGTCTGCCCTATGCTGGACTGACCGTCGACAAGGCAGGAAACCTCTACGGCACGACATCACAGGGGGGTGCTAACAACGCAGGGACGGCCTTCAGGCTGACGTTGAGGCGAGACGGAAGCTGGACGGAGAGCGCTCTTTACAGCTTTTGCGCCCTCTCGAATTGCAACGATGGATCCTACCCTCTGGCTGGCCTTATCCTCGACCAGGCAGGAAACGTTTACGGCACGACGTCCCAGGGGGGTGATTCCGGCAATCCCTGCGGCAATTACTACGGCAGTTGCGGTACCGTCTTCAAACTGACGCCGACGAAGGATGGAGGTTGGGCCGAAAGCGTGTTGTATCGGTTCTGCTCCCTCACGAATTGCGGTGACGGGCTTTATCCCCTCGCCGGACTGATCTTCGATCAGGCTGGAAACCTCTACGGAACCACCTCCGCTGGGGGCGCCAACGGCGGGGGGACGGTCTTCAAGCTGACGCCGACAGTGGACGGAGGCTGGACCGAGAATGTGTTGTACAGTTTCTGTCCCGTGTATAGCTGCAGTGACGGTTTGTCCCCGGTTGCGGGTCTGATTTTCGACACGTCGGGAACCCTTTACGGCACGACTAACTACGGCGGCGATGCAATGTGCAATGAGGGCCAAGGCCCTGGCTGCGGTACGGTATTCAAGCTGACTCCGAGTCACGATGGAAGCTGGGCCGAAAGCGTGCTCCACAGCTTCGGCGGCGGCGGGGGAGCGTATCCCCTTGCCGGTTTGGTTTTCGACGCGACAGGCAGTCTCTACGGCACGACTATTTATGGCGGCGATTTTAATAAGTGCCCGAGTTTAGGATGTGGCGTCGTATTCAAGCTTACCCACGACAGGGGTGAATGGAAGGAGACTGTGCTGCACGCCTTCTTCGACGATCCAGGAGCATTTCCCTATGGTGGTGTGACCTTCGACTCCTTCGGGAATCTCTATGGCACGACCTTCGGAGAGGGCGGTGGAGACCGTCCGACCTACGGCTCGGTGTTTAAGATCGCGCCGTAGGTAGCTTCTCCCAAGCGGTGCGGGTTTGGTTACCGAGCGACTGGAGACGAGCCTATGGCCTGTAGTTGGCGATAAATCGCCATTTCACTCATTGCCCGGATTGTCGCCATTTGCACCAACAACCGCGCCGTGGGGGGGAACTGCGGTTACGCCGTGTGGGGAGGCTTGGATCCCGTCGGCAGAGTATGGCGGGAAAATTATCGGCATCGTTCCCAAGTCGAAGACACTTGGGTTTCCCGGCACATCCGCGTCCCAGCCACGGGCCGGATCTTCCCGCGAAGCGCATTAGGGTTCGGCCAACGCCTGATGGACAAGGTGCACCGCGATTGCTCCTTCGCCGACCGCCGAAGCCACGCGCTTCACATTGCCGGAGCGCACATCGCCAACGGCAAACACACTCGGCAGACTTGTCTCCAGCATCTGCGGAGATCGGTTCAAGGTCCAAGCCTTATTCGAGCCGTTGCCGGTGCCTTTGTTCACATCGCGTCCCGTCAGAATAAATCCCTTGTCATCGAGAGCTACGCAGCCTTGCAACCAGTCGGTTCGCGGAGACGCTCCCGCCATGATAAAAACGTGGCGGATCCTGTGAGTAGAAGTTTCTCCAGTGGAGTTGTCACGCCACGTGACCTGCTCGAGTTGCGTGTCACCTTCGAGCGCGACAATTTCCGTTTTGTAATGCAGTTCAATCGCGGGATTGTCGGTGATGCGCTGGATCAGATAGCGTGACATCGTCT
>Ga0210394_10002517_pt1 | contig 24947 bp, 19 predicted proteins | sample IncBWC12MmetaG_FD_160121 | JGI IMG/M metagenome (GOLD analysis project Ga0210394, IMG submission 160121) | Forest soil microbial communities from Barre Woods Harvard Forest LTER site, Petersham, Massachusetts, United States - Inc-BW-C-12-M | ecosystem: Environmental > Terrestrial > Soil >... | reverse complement strand
CAAATGGCGCGCGCCGCCCGCGGCGATCATTCCCGGCAGGAACGCACGGCTGACGTGCACCACGCCCATGAGGTTCACGCCGATCACCTGGTTCCAGGCGCTTAAGGGCGTATCGATGAAGGGGCCGAGAAAGCCGATTCCTGCATTGTTCACCACCACATCGGGCGAGCCGATGTCAGCGGCGACTTTCGCCGCAACCACGCCGACCGCGGCCGCGTTGCTGACGTCGCAGCCGAAGGCCAGGCAACTGCGGCCCAGCGCTTCGATTGACCGCGTGGCCGCTGTGAGTCGCGCCTCGTCCAGATCGAAAGCCACGATGTCGGCGCCTGCGCGGGCAAACTCGAGCGCCGTCTCATGCCCGATTCCCGACGCCGCGCCCGTCACCAGCACCCATCGTCCCTGCAAGTCATTCAATGCCATGGGGGACCTCTCAGCGCACGCTAGCGTTTGCGGCCTTTGACCACCTTGCCGGCGGGACGCGCGGACTCCGGCTTGGGTGCCGACAAGGACGCAGTCGGCTCGGCGTGCAGAGACAGCAACGATTCCAGCAAGCTCTCATCCGTGCTCGAGCAAACGCCCAGCACGATTGCTTCCTCGCACCCTTCCGCCGTTACGTAGGCATGTCCCATGTTGCTGTCGAGATAAATGGATTCGCCCACCTTGAGCAGGACGGGATCATAAAACTCGGTGAGCACTTGGATGCCGCCTTCGAGGACATAGATATATTCCTCCCCGGAGTGATGCACGAGCTCGCCGAACTCTTGCGCGCTCTTGGCGCGAATGCGCGTCAATATCGGAATCATGCGCTTTCTGCGCAATTCCGGGCATAAGTAGTAATAGTCGTAGTTCTTGGTATTCACGCGTACCGCGTCATCGATGCGCCCGATGCTGCGGCGCGCAGTCACGGGCGGTTCGACGGCGTCGGCGCTATCGGTGAACAATTCCGAAATACGGATGTTGAGGCGTTGGCTGAGCTGCACGAGCTTGTCGTATGTCAAGGTTAGTCGATCGTGTTCGATCTTTGACAATGTCGACACGGGGATGCCGGTGCGCTGGCTCATTTCCTTCAAGGTCCAGCCGTTGCGCGAGCGCAGCGAGCGCAGCAGAGTTCCCAAGGTGGAATGACGCGCTTTCACGTCCATTTGAAATCTCTAAACAGAAACGTGATCAGGGTTATGCGCTCGTCCGTTTATATCGTCGCCACGAAGCATACAGGTGAGCGGCCGCGAGCGGGAAGCGGGCCGTAGTTCTATAATCCGGATTAGAGAACCATTATTGACAATTCTCTGATCAGGATCATACTGGCCGGATTACGACATCGGGGTCATCACTCGCAGACTCGTTGATGCGGCGCGGCTAGCGACAGCCATATTCAAGCCGTGCTCGGCGGCAATTTTCGCCGCTTGCTCGGCAGCACGTGGATAGAAACACAGAATAAGACAGGGGGAAACTCATGAAAACGAAACTAGTTGCAATACTCGCAGCGTTGGGCCTGGCGGCACCTTTTCTATCGCAAGAGAGCGCAGCGCTTGATGCGGCTCAGCCATCCGACAGCAACGAACTGGTAACCATCGTTGTTACCGCGGAAAAGCGCGCCGAGCCCCTCACCAATGTGCCGATGAGCGTGACCGCCCTGCCTGGCGATACTCTCGATAAGCGGATGGACCGGGATTTCAGCGACTATGCCGCGATGGTGCCGGGACTCTCGCTGGAAGGTGTCCAACCCGGCATCACCCGACTGACCTTGCGCGGTCAGAACTCCGGCGGTGTCGGCTCGACCGTCGCTGTCTATATTGACGAATCGCCGTTCGGATCGAGTAACGCGCTGCTCAACGGTTCCATCCTCACCGGCGACTTCGATACCTGGGATCTGCAACGCATCGAGGTATTGCGCGGCCCGCAAGGCACTCTGTACGGCGCCAACAGTGAAGGCGGTCTTCTGAAATTCGTCACCACCGCGCCGGTTCTCGGCAGCTTCTCCGGTGCAGTCGAAATGACAGGCGAGAGCGTGGATCACGGCGGCCAAGGCGGGGACATCCGTGCCGTCGTGAACCTACCGCTCGGCGATAAGGTCGCGTTGCGCGTCGGCGGCTTCGATCAGGATGTGCCCGGCTACATCGACGATCCTTTGAGCGGTAAGAGCGATGTAAACGAAGGTCACAAGCACGGCGGGCGCGCGAGCCTGTTGGCCGCACCGATGGATGATTTATCCATCCGCTTGAGCGCCGCAACACAGGAATCAAGATACGAAGGAACTCCGCTGGTCGATGTCAATCCGGTCACCTTGCAACCCGTGCACGGCGACTTGACGCAAGAGCGCTTCCTCTCGCAACCGAGCAGTTTCAGATACAACAACTACAACGCGACCATTGACTGGAATGCCGGACCCTTCAGCATCCTATCGACCACGAGTTACGGCATTCTGGATTCGGACTACGTCACCGATGCTACGAACTTAGTGCTCATTCCGCCTGCCACCACTCTGGGCGACTTCCTCGGTGCCGTGATTGGGCCGGGTCTTGGCGGCTACATCGACAACAGCGCGGACCTGTCGAAGTTCACGCAGGAAATTCGTCTGACATCGCCGACCTCGGATCGATTCGAATGGCAGGTCGGCGGCTACTTTACCCACGAGATCGGCAAGCTGGTCGAACATCTGAACTCTGTTACGCTGCCCGGCGGCGGACCCTCCGGACTGCCCTCGCTCGAGATACCCATACTCGATTCCACTTATAAGGAATATGCCGGATTTGCGAACCTGACCTATCACTTCAATTCGCAATTCGACCTCCAGGCCGGCGGCCGATTCTCCAAGAACGAGCAGACGGCCACGGAATCTATCACCGGACTTCTCATCCCGACGCCGCAGTACTTCAGCGTGCCTTCGAGCGGCCACGTCTTCACCTATTCGGTTGCGCCCCAGTGGCATGTGGATGCGAACACCATGGTGTATGCGCGGGTGGCGAGCGGCTATCGTCCGGGTGGTCCCAATGCATTACCGGCCGTCGCACCGCCGAGCGTGCCCCGGGAGTACGGCTCGGACAAAACCGTCAACGTCGAGCTCGGGGTTCGATCGACGCTCCTCGACCGGAAGCTTTCTGTCGATGTGGCTGCCTTCCACGTGAATTGGACCAATATTCAGCTCCTCGAACAAGTCAACGGCTTCGGCGTCAACGGTAACGGCGGCACGGCAAAAAGCCAGGGCCTGGAATGGACCGTGGGCCTAATTCCCATGCAGGGTTTGACGTTCACTTTCACCGGGGCCTACACCGACGCGTACCTGACCGCGGACGCACCGGCCGTGGGCGGCGTTTCCGGCGACCCGCTGCCCTACGCCCCCAAGTGGAGCGGCGCGCTCGATGGCGAGTATGACTGGGCTGTGTTTGCGAACTACAAGGCGTTTGTCGGCGCCGCGTGGGCTGGGATCGGCTCGCGGCGCGCCGACTTCAACAGCGCGCCGCCGCCCAACGCGGTGCCACCCCCCGGAACGACTGAGGTAGCCTTGCCGAAGTACAACACGGTCGATGCTCGGGTTGGCCTGGACAACAATCACTACCGCGTCATGCTCTACGGCAAGAATTTGGGAGATTCGCGCGGTATCACCAGCTACACCAACAACGGTGCGCCGGGATTGAACGGCGACATCGCCGTCATCCAGCCGCGAACCATCGGCGTAACTCTGTCTGCGAAGTTTTGAAGCCTCGCGGAAATGAGAATAAAACCCGAACTGCACAGGTCGGAGGCGCGCATGTCCGAGGTGCTGGATCTACCTTACCCGTATCTCCTGTTTCTGGGCGACACGACGGAGCCGGGCTACGCCAAGACTGCATTTGGCTTGCGCGACTGGGCAGGCGATCGCTGCGTGGGCGAGTGGTCGTGCGAGGGCGCGACGGTTACAACTGGTTTGCCGCGTCTTACCCCGAAAGAGGCGCGTGCGCGCGGTGCGCGCGCGCTCCTGATCGGTGTCGCCAATACGGGCGGGGTGATCAGCGAGAGCTGGATACCCTCGCTGATCGAGGCGCTGGAATCTGGGCTCGATCTCATCAGCGGCATGCACACCAAGCTCAACGACACGCCGCAATTGAAAAGCGCGGCGGAGCGCCGCGGCCGCAGGCTGATCGATGTACGAACTCCGCCGCCCAATATCCCGATTGCCTCGGGCCGCAAGCGCTCCGGAAAACGCCTGCTCACGGTCGGCACCGATTGCGCACTCGGCAAAAAGTACAGCGCACTTAGCTTGGCGCGTGCATTCGCCAAGCGCGGCGTGGCCGTGGATTTTCGGGCGACCGGGCAGACCGGCATCATGATCTCCGGCGGCGGGATTCCCCTGGACGCGGTGGTCGCGGACTTCGCGGCGGGCGCCGCCGAAATGCTCAGTCCGGACGCACCTGCGCAGCACTGGGATATCATCGAAGGCCAGGGCTCGCTGTTCCACCCCGCCTATGCCGGCGTGTCGCTGGCCTTGCTGCATGGCAGTCAACCCGATGTGATCATCGTCTGCCATGAGCCGGGGCGCGAGATCGTGCTCGGCCACCCCGGCTATGCATTGCCGGGCATCGAAGAAACCATTGACTTGAATCTGCGGCTCGGCCGCCGCACCAATGCGGCGATTCGCTGCGCCGGCATCAGCTTGAATACCTCGGGCCTCGATTCCACCGCTGCGCGTCAGTTGCTCGCCGCAGAGAGCGAACGGCTGCGATTGCCGGTGGCAGATCCGATGCGCGGCGGCGCGGAATTCGAATCACTGGTCGATGCCTGTCTCACCTGAAAATCAGCGTTAACTGCGGCTCAAGGTCGCAAACGGAAAAAATATGCGCACACTCAAACTACTGGCTGCTTCTGTACTGGCATTCCTTAGCGTATCTACGGCTGCAATTGGGGACACTCCCGCATCAACCGCTGTCGCCTTGACCGCAGATGATGTCAATGCCTGGCTCGACGGGTATTTGCCTTATGCGCTGCACACGGGCGATATCGCCGGGGCCGTGGTGGCCGTGGTCAAGGACGGGAAAATATTGACCATGCGAGGCTATGGCTACTCCGACGTCGCCGAGCGTACGCCGGTCGATCCGAAGCTGACGTTGTTCAGGCCGGGATCCGTATCGAAGCTCTTCACTTGGACCGCGGCGATGCAGCTGGTCGAGCAGGGCAAGATCGATCTCGATGCCGACGTGAATCAGTATCTGGATTTCAAGATTCCGGCGCGCGACGGCAAGCCCGTGACGATGCGCAACCTCATGCAGCACGTGGCCGGATTCGAGGAACAGGCCAAGGGCATTATGTCCGAGGATCCGCATGCACCGGGGTTCGAAGCGCTGCTCAAGCAATGGGTGCCCGAACGCGTTTTCGCTGCCGGATCCACCCCCGCTTATTCCAACTATGGCGCCTCGCTCGCCGGCTACATCGTGCAGCGCATTTCCGGCGAGACGTTCGACGACTACGTCGACAAGCATATTTTTGCGCCTCTCGATATGAAGCACTCGACCTTCCGCCAACCGTTGCCGCCGGATCTTGCGCCGCTGATGTCCAAAGGCTACCAGCTGGCCTCGGAGCCGCCGCATGTGTTCGAGATGGTCGGCCCCGCGCCTGCCGGCTCGCTGTCTTCCTCCGGCGAGGACATGGCGCACTTCATGATTGCGCATCTGCAAAATGGCGAATACAACGGCAAGCGCATCTTGAGTGCGGAAACCGCGGAAAAGATGCACAACAGCCCGCTGACCCTGCTGCCGCCCCTCAACCGCATGGAGCTGGGCTTCTTCGAAACCAATATCAACGGCCGTGAAGTCATTGCACATCTCGGCGATACAGAATGGTTTCACACATCGCTGCATTTGTTTCTCAAGGAGAACGTCGGTTTCTACGTATCGTTCAACAGCCCGGGCAGACAGGGCGCTGCCGGCGGCTTGCGCGGCGCATTGTTCGAGGATTTCGCCGATCGCTATTTTCCGGTTGACGAGGCCAAAACCCATGTCGATGCGAAGACCGCCGCCGAGCACGCGGCGATGCTCAAGGGCAACTGGGTGAATTCACGTGGCTCTCAGTCGAATTTCATTGCGGTGGTCGGTTTAATCGGCCAGACCAAGGCCAGCGTCGACGCCAAGGGTGAACTGGTCCTGCCATTCCCCAACTTGAACGGCAAGCCGAGTCACTGGGTGGAAACGAGCCCCTTCGTGTGGCGGGATACCGGCAGTCACTACCGCCTCGCCGCCAAAGTGGTCGAGGGCAAGGCCGTGCGCTTCAGCTTCGATGAGCTATCGCCTTTCATGGTGTTCGAACGCCCGCCTTGGTACCAGAACGCAGCATGGCTGCTGCCGCTACTCGGTGCGAGCGTAGCGGCGCTTCTGATAACAGCGCTGTTGTGGCCCATCGCCGCCATCGTGCGCCGCCGGTGCGGCGCGAAGCTGGCGCTCGAGGGTCAGGCGCTGCGCGCCTATCGCTGGAGCAAGATTGCGGCGCTTCTGATTGTCGCTGCCCTGGGCATGTGGACTACGGCGATTGCGTTGATGTTCAAGGATCTCAACAAACTTGGCGCCAAGTTCGATTCCATCATCCACCTCGCGCAATTGTTCGGAATCCTTGCCTTCATCGGCGGATTCGGTCTGATGCTGTGGAATCTGCGCACGGTGTGGAGCGGGACCCGCCGCTGGCCGGCCAAGGTCTGGAGCATCGTGCTCGCGCTCGCGGCCTTCATCGTGCTGTGGGTGGCCTTCGCGTTCAAGCTGATCGGCTTCGGGGTGAACTATTGATGCGTGCATTGCGCTTGAAGATTGCGGTCGAGAAGCTACGGCTGGCCGCGCCGTTTCGCATCTCGGGCTTCGTATTCGAGGAACAGGAAGTCATCGTCGTGACCCTCGATGATGGATTGCATAGCGGTCGCGGCGAAGCATCGGGCGTCTATTATTTGAACGATACTGCGGCGGCGATGGAGGCTGCGATCGAGGGCGTGCGCGGCGCCATCGAGGCAGGCATTGATCGCGCCGCGCTCCAATCCTTGCTTCCGCCCGGCGGGGCGCGTAACGCCGTGGATTGTGCGCTGTGGGAACTCGACGCACGGCGCCTGTCAATGCCGGTGTGGAAGCTCGCCGCACTGCCGCCGCCACAGGCATTGGTGACCACATTCACGCTCGGCGCCGATGATCCCGCGGCGATGGCATTGGGCGCGCGCAAATATGCGCAGGCCCGCTCGCTCAAATTGAAACTGACCGGCGATCTTGGTCTCGACAGCGCGCGCGTGCAGGCGGTGCGTGCGGCGCGGCCCGATGTGTGGATGGGCGTTGATGCCAATCAGGGCTACTCCATCGAGGCGCTCGATGCGCTGATTCGCATGCTGCTCGAGGCGGATGTTTCGTTGCTGGAGCAACCGCTGAAACGCGGCCGCGAGGCTGATCTTGCCGGCTACAAATCGAGTATTCCGATCGCCGCGGATGAGAGCGCGCTCAGCTTCGGCGACCTGGCGGGGCTCAAGGGCCGCTTCGACGTGGTCAACATCAAGCTCGACAAGTGCGGCGGATTGACCGAAGGGCTCGCCATGGCGCGCGAGGCACGCCGTCTCGGCCTGCAAGTCATGGTCGGCAATATGGTGGGGACGAGCCTGGCGATGGCTCCCGCATTCGTGCTTGGGCAACTCTGCGATGTGGTCGACCTGGACGGGCCGATATTTCTCGCTGCAGACCGGACTCCGAGCATGACCTACGTCAACGGCCGGGCGTGGAGCGACGATAATGTATGGGGGGCAACACACGCGGTTCCGGCATGAGCGCGAACCAGCAGACATGGTTCGGCCAGCCGCGCGGACTGACGATTCTGTTTCTGACGGAAATGTGGGAGCAGTTCTCCTACTACGGCATGCGTGCGCTGCTGGTCTACTACATGACCAAGCAGTTGACGATAGGTCAGGAAAAGGCGTCGTTCATTTACGGCATCTACACCGCGGTGGCGTACTTCACGCCGATTTTCGGCGGCATCATCGCAGACCGCTGGCTCGGCAAAAGGCGTGCGGTGATCATCGGCGGCAGCATCATGGCCGCGGGCCATTTCATGATGACCTTCGAGCCCCTGTTCTATCCAGCGCTCGCCACCATTGCGATCGGCAATGGACTGTTCCTGCCCAGTCTGCCGAGCCAAATCAACGATCTGTATCGCCCCACTGATCCACGCCGCGGCTGGGCGTACAACGTCTACTACGTCGGCATCAACATCGGCGGCTTTATGGCGCCATTGGTGTGCGGCACGCTTGGGGAATTCTACGGCTGGCACTGGGGTTTCGGCGCCGCCGGAGTCGGCATGCTCGCGGGTCTTATGATCTATGTGTTCGGCGCCAAGTATCTGCCCCCTCAGGGAAGCGTCGCGCGAACGGCGGCGCCGCTTGCGGCACCGGCAGGCAGCTTTCGCTCGACCTTCGTACTGCTCTTTGCGATAGGCCTCGCCGTCACGGTATTTCGCGGCGCCTACGAGCAGGTGGGCAACACGGTCGCGTTGTGGGCCGATGTGGGCATCGATCGCACCACCGCGCTCTTGACGATTCCGATGACCTGGTTCCAGTCGTTGAATCCCTTGCTCGTTATCGTCATGACGCCGGTGCTGCTCGCACGTTGGCGGCAAGAAGCCGCTGCACGACGTCAGCAGAGTTCGATGTGTAAAATGGCGACCGGCGCGTTGATCGTAGCCGCCGCGTATCTCTTGCTCGCGATCGTGGCCTCCGCGGCCGACCCGAGCCGCGCGAGTTGGGCGTGGCTGGTGCTGTTTTTCATCATCTTCACCCTGGGTGAGCTGTATATATTGCCGACCGGCCTGGGGTTATTCGCCCGCCTGGCGCCGGTCGGGTTCGGCGCGACGACCGTGGCAGCGTGGTTTCTCGCGATCTTCAGCGGCAGCCTGACCGCGGGCGTGGTCGGGACCTTGTGGAGCAGCACAACCCATGCGCGCTTCTTTGTCCTGCTGGCCGTGATCGCCTTGGCAGCGGCCGCGATACTGCTCGTTCTGGATCCGATGACGCGGCGCATCGAAGCGGCGCGCGCGGAGGAGGTCGCTTCATTGGGCGCAATCGAACCGGAGTTCTCGTGAAACATGCAGCACTGGCGTTGTTGGCACTGGCTCTTGGCGCGGCGGCCAACGCCGCGCCACCTGCCGGATTCGAAGCTAGGGTCGACAAGCTGCGCCAGCAAGTCGGCGTGCCCGGCATGGCGATCGCAATCGTCGAGGATGGCAAGGTGACCCTCGCCAGGGGCTTTGGCGTCAGAGCACTGGGTGAATCCATATCGGTCGATGCCGATACCATTTTCCCGACCGGCTCCACCGGCAAGGCGTTTACCGTTGCGGCGCTCGGCATACTCGTGGATCAAGGCCGGATCGGCTGGGACGACAAAGTGATCGATCATCTGCCGTGGTTTCAGATGTACGACCCCTGGGTGACGCGCGAGATAACCATCCGTGATCTGCTCGTGCATCGCAGCGGCCTCGGACTCGGCGCCGGTGATCTTCTGATGGTACCGCGCACGAACTTAAGTCGCGCCGAGTCGGTGCGGCGGCTGCGCTACATCAAGCCCGCCACGAGTTTCCGCAGCGGCTTTGCCTACGACAATGTCCTTTATATGGTTGCGGGCCAGCTGATTGAAGAAGTAAGCGGCGAGACCTGGGAGAAATTCGTCCGCGAGCATGTGTTGAAACCGGCTGGAATGCTGAAGTCCACCACCGACAATGACGCACGCTTTGCAACCGCGGACCGGGCGCAACCGCATGCGCGGATGAACGGCGGACTGCGCGGCGTCGGCGATCAGAGCCGCCTCGATGAACGCGACGATCTTGGGCGCAATGCGGCGCCCGCCGGCGGACTGGCGGTCAGCGCGAACGACATGGCGCGCTGGCTGCTGATCCAGCTCGATGGCGGCAGGATGCCGGGCGGCAATGATCGACTATTCAGCGAAGCGGCGCATGAGCAGATGTGGACGCCGGTGACTTTGCAGCCGATCGATCCGCGTCCCGAGTCGCTCAAGGCAACCCAGCCGATGTTCAATGCCTACGCCTTGGGCTGGGATGTGCGCGACTATCGGGGCGCCAAGATTGTATGGCATGGCGGTGCCGTGCTCGGCTTTCTCACCGCCGTGGTATTGATTCCGGAAAAGCACGTCGGCTTCTCGATCGAGATCAACAGCGAGGACGGCCAAATCATCCTCGGCCTCATGTTTGAGCTGCTCGATCACTATCTAGGGATACGGCCGAACGATTGGCCCGCCAAGTTCATCGCGCTGAAGCAGCAGCGATTGGCAAAAGGGGTGCAAGACTACCAATCGGCTGCGGCAAAGCCCGCCGCCATCGGGCCGTCGCTGCCGCTCGCGCGCTACGCAGGAACCTATGCCGATCCCTGGTACGGCAACATCGAAATCGCGCTGGCCGACGGCAAACTCACGATCGATTTCAAATCGACGCCGCGCATGGGCGGTGCGCTCGAGCATTGGCAATACGATAGCTTCGTGACCCGCTTCGACGACAAGGCGATTGAGCCGGCCTATGTGACCTTCAGTCTCGACGCCGCCGGCAAGGTCGAATCCATCGTCATGAAGCCGGTATCGCCGCTGGCGGATTTCAGCTACGACTATCAGGACCTGCTGTTCAGGCCGGTCGAAAAATCGAAATGAAAGCATTGCGCACCATCGCCGCCGCAGTCCTGGCCGTATCGCTGATTTACGGCGCTCAACATGCGCGCAGCCAATCGGCGCCACCAGTCGCCGCGGAAACGCCTGACTACGACATCGTGATTCGCAACGGCCGCATTCTTGATGGTGAAGGCAATCCGTGGGTGCACGCCGACGTTGCCATCAGCCAAGGGCGCTTCGCCAAGATCGGCCGAATCGAGGGTCGCGGCGCGCGTGAGATCGACGCGCGGGGAGACTTCGTTTCTCCGGGCTGGATCGACATGATGGATCAATCCGGCCAGGTCTTGCTCAAGAACGGCTTGGCCGAAAACAAACTTCGCGAAGGCGTGACCACGGCGATCGCGGGCGAAGCCGGGACGCCGGTACCGTCGGCGCTGATCGGCAATTACTTCGCGCAACTCGAGCGCCAGGGGATCGCACTGAACTTCGGCACGTACTACAGCAGCGCGCAGGCGCGCGTCGAGGCGATGGGCGATTCGGCAGGCCGGCCCAGCGCGCAGCAAATGGTTGCAATGAAGGCGCACGTCGATGAGGCCATGCGCGCGGGTGCCATGGGAATTGCCACGGCGTTGATTTACCCGCCGGACAGCTTTCAAAGCACGGAAGATCTGATCGAGCTCGCGCGCGTGGCGGCGAAGTACGGCGGCATTTATGCGAGCCACATGCGTGATGAAAGCGCAAAACTGCTGCAGGCGATCGACGAATCCATCGAGATCGGCGAAAAGACCGGAATTCAAGTCGAGATCTTCCACTTCAAGGGCGCCTACGCGCCGGGGTGGCGGAAGCTCGTGCCGCAAGCAGGCCAGGTCATCGACGCGGCGCGCAAGCACGGCGTGAGTATTGCGGCCGATATGTATGTGTACACGGCAGGCGGTACGGGGCTCGATATCACCGTGCCCAATTGGGTCTGGGAACAGGGCCCGAAAGCCGGTCTGGAGCGGCTCAAGGATCCGCAAGTGCGCACCCGCCTCAAGCGCGAAATCGCCGCGGGTTCGATGCCGGGCTGGTCCAATCTGGTCGCCGCCAGCGGCGGATGGGACCACATTGTGCTCGCCAATGCCTTCAATCCCAAGTACGACCGCTATCGATTCAAGAGCATCGAGTACATCGCCAAGCAATTGGCCGAAGATCCCGCGGACGTGTCCTGGGATATCGTCATCGGCGCCCAGCCGAATCGCGCCATGGGACTTTTCTTCATGATGAACGAGGACGATATCGCGACCGCGCTGCGCTGGCCGTGGATGAGCATCGGCAGCGATGCGGGCGCCAACGAGGGGCCGGGCACAATGGATGCCATAGGCTTGCCGCACCCGCGCGCCTACGCGAATTTCCCGCGCGTCATTGCCGAGTATGTCAAGAAACGTCACGTACTGAGCCTCGAAGAGGCGATTCGCAAAATGACATCTTGGCCCGCCGCGCGAATGCGCCTTTTCGACCGTGGTGCGATTCGCGAGGGATTGAAGGCGGACGTCACCATATTCAACGAGGATCGGCTGGAGGACGTCGCCACCTACGAGAATCCCACCGCCTATCCGACCGGGATTGACTATGTGCTGGTCAACGGCCAGCTCGTGATCGAGCAGGGCCACCATACGGGAGCGAAACCCGGCAGCGTTCTGCGCGGTTCGGGATTCGAGGCGCGGGCCGGCGAGCGCCAAAGATGACGGGTCCGCCAATAGCGGCGCAAGGTCGGGCATCCTGGTTTCAACGCTTCTTATTGCCGGGACTCGCGTTCAAGGCGGTGGTGATCGGCGGCGGCTATGCAACCGGACGCGAGCTCGCCGAGTTCTTCATGCCCAGCGGGCCGCAGGGCGGGCTGCTGGCCATGCTGCTCGCGATGGGGATCTGGAGCGCCGTGTGTGCGATCACCTTCAGCCTGGCGCGCTTGACGTCGAGCTGGGATTACAGGACGTTCTTCAAGAATCTGCTCGGCCCTTTCTGGGCGCTGTTCGAGGCAGCCTACCTGCTGTTCATCATTTTGATTCTCGCCGTATTTGGCGCCGCAGCCGGCGCGATTGGCGCGGCGGTGCTGAATTGGCCGCCGCTCCTGGGAACCTGTTGTCTGATTGCGAGCATCAGTTTTGTTTCCGCTTACGGCAGCGTATCCGTGGAACGCTTGTTCAAGTGGGTCTCGATATTTCTCTATGGGGTCTACGCGGTGTTCGTCGCGCTCTCGCTGTTTGCATTCGGCGACCGCATTCTCGTCAATCTCGCTGCCGTGACGCCGATGCGCGGCTGGGCAGCCGGGGGATTGACCTACGCCAGCTACAACATAGTGGGGGCCGTCATCATCCTGCCCGTGCTTCGGCATTTGCGCAGCAACAAGGACGCGCTCGTTGCCGGTGCGCTCGCAGGACCGCTCGCCATGATCCCCGCGCTGCTGTTTTTCATCTGCATGATTGCCTACTACCCGCAGATTGGCGCTGAGCCGCTGCCGTCGGATTTTCTGCTGCGGCGCTTGAATTTTCCGGCATTCCATTTCCTGTTTCAGCTGATGATCTTTCTGGCGCTGTTGGAAAGCGGTACGGGGTGCGTCCATGCGATCAATGAGCGGGTAGCGGAGGCGCATGCGGCACGCACGGGACGAACCATTTCAAAGGTCGCGCGCCTTGGGATCACGGGCGCGCTTCTCGTTGGTTCGATTTTTCTGGCGGCTCGATTTGGTTTGGTGACCTTGATTGCGCGCGGGTATCGCGGCCTCGCCTACCTATTTATCGTGGTTTTTGTGCTGCCCGTCATGACTTTGGGCCTGCGGCAGTTGTGGAAGGCGCGATAGGCTTGAAAATGCGCCTTCGAAGGTCCATAAATGGCCTGCAAGCGGTGAATTGCGGGACCTATCTTCTGGAGCGGAAACATGGCGACGGGTTGGGCGGGCGACGGGGCCGTACAGGATCAAATCGATGCGACCGTGAAGGACGCCATCGGCCGCATTCAGAGTCAGTTGCCGCAAGGCCCGTCCTTGACCCACTGCGCGCAATGCGCAGCCGAGATTCCGGAGGCACGGAGAATCGCCATTCAAGGCGTTCGCCTCTGCGTTTCCTGCCAGGGCGAGCAGGATCGCAACTCGGCTCAATTCACCGGCTACAACCGGCGCGGCAGTAAGGACAGCCAGCTGCGCTAAACGGCCCTGGTTTCCAGCAAGGTGATGGCCATGGTGATCGGCCGCGCGGCGCCGGGCGCGAGCGTGAATACACCCGGCTTCGTAGCGAGATCGCCGGCGAATCCTTTCGGGTCCGCGACGCCATGCCAGGGTTCGATGCAGATGAAATCAGCCCGCGGTTTGGTCCAGATTCCTAGATAAGGCGAGTCGGGGAAATCAACCTGAATTCGCGGTCCCTCATCGGTGCCGTAGCTGACGCAGCGGCTGCGGATTTCATCGAGGATGATGACATCGTCTTGAAAAAGTGCATCCGCCAGAGCGAGGCGCCGCTCGGAAATCGGCGTTGCATGATGCTGCGGCATCAATAACCCGTCGGCATCGAGCCGCCGGATCGGCGCGGGCTCATCGCTCGTGAATTCGATGAAATGACCGGACCGCGCACCCCCGTATGGCAATGGCCACCGAAACGCGGGGTGGTAGCCGAAGCTCGCCGGCATGTCTTCGTCACTTAAGTTCCGGACGCAGCTCGTCACGCTGAGCGTTGCGCCAGCGAGCGCAAAGTGAACCTCCAATTCGAAGCGAAATGGATAGACCTCGAGACTGGCGGCGTCCGCCCGCAACCTAAATACCGCGTTCGCGGCGGTTGAGTCCACGATTTCGAACAGACGGTTGCGCGCGAAACCATGCCGGGGGAGATGATAGATGCGCGAGCCCAGTCGATAGCTGCCGCCGGCGAGCGCGCCGACGATGGGAAACAGCAGCGGGGCGCGCCCGGACCAGACCGACGGGTCTCCGCCCCATAGGAGATCGCGCCCGGCGCGATCCCGCAAAACCGACAATTGCGCACCCTGTGGATCGACCTCGGCGGTCAGCTCGAAGGACTTGAGGGACACCCACTGGCTAGGTTGATCCGGCAAGTATTTTCAGCACCGGGTGACATGGGCTGATACGGCTTTCCACGTGCCCGCCCGCCGCACCCACACATCGGTATAGCGTCCGTTGGCCTGACGGCCGTCGGGGAGCGAATAGGAGGTGCGCGCATGAATGATGGCGACATCGCCAAACCGCCGAATGAGCACATCGTGGGCGCGCAATGCCGAGATGCCGACAGGCCGCGCGGTCTGGGCGAGAAACCCGCGCCGGTCGACCAGTGTCCCATCGGGATTGGAGCAGCAAAACTCCGCGTCGAGAATTTCTTCGAATCGTCCCACGTTGCCGGCCTGTACGGCGGCAATGTAGTCGCGGTTGAGATCGTGTAACTTCTCAAGCTCAGTTAATTCGGTGGTCGCGGCGGACATGGGCACCTCCGAGTGCGGCGAGTACTTGGTTCGCGCTATGGTCGCGAAATCGAAGCCACTGTGCAATGCCTGGCAGCGTCGAGGTCGAATGTGAGCAAAACAGCATCCGGAAAAATTCCCAGGATATTCAAGACAGCCGTGCCCGGGGAATGCCTGTGCGGCAGGGTTCGCATCGAGATCGATTTTCCGGCGCGCTGGGCGTGGCACGATCATTCACTGGCCAGCCGGCACGCGCATGGCGCCGCCTACGCGACCTATGTGGGCAGTTGGCGCAGCCGCTTTCGCGTCACGCAGGGGCTCGAGGAAATCGCACGCTATGAAGATGCGACGGCGGGAACCACACGCAGTTTTTGCGCTCGATGCGGTACCCCGCTCTACTATGAGCGGACTCGTTCGCCGCAAATGGTCAATGTCCCACGGGCGCTGTTCAAGCTGCGCACCGGCCGCGAGCCTCGATACCATATCGGCATCGAACAAACACCCGAGTGGGCCTATTTGGGCGAACCCCTGGTACCCTTGAAGGGATTTCCCGGAGTCGTGTGGGACCGCGCCAGAAAGAAGAAAACGCCCCGGTTCGGCGGTTTGATTTGATTCTGCGTCTGCGCGGCAGCCGGCCATGGCCCAAGTCCTGACTCAGGGTGCTTGCCAAGCTGCCAGGCTACCGTCAATCTTCATCCGCAACTAAGAGGTTCATGATGCACAAGCAAATGTTCAGCGCCGCCGGCATGGCCGCAGTGGTGATGGCGATGGCGCTGCAGCCGGTGAGCGCGCAGGAGGCGCCGATGACGGCGCTGCGGCCCGATCAGGTGGCGTTTCGTGCCATTTACAAGGAGCTGGTCGAGACCAATACGACCCTGTCGGCGGGCAGCTGCACGCTCGCCGCCGAACGCATGGCGGCGCATCTCAAGGCGGCCGGCTACACCGACAAGGATGTGACGCTGTTTTCCGTTCCTGAGCATCCCAAGGACGGTGGACTCGTAGCAATCCTGCCGGGAACCTCGAAGTCAGCGAAGCCGCTGCTGCTGCTGGGCCACCTCGATGTGGTCGAGGCCAAGCGCGAGGATTGGACCCGCGATCCCTTCGTCTTGATCGAGGAAAACGGCTATTTCTTTGGCCGCGGAACCGCCGACATGAAGGCGCTGGATGCCACCTGGGTCGATATGCTGATGCGCTTCAAGCAAAGCGGCTACCGTCCCAAACGCAGCATCAAATTGGCGCTGACCTGCGGCGAGGAGACCACCAAAGCCTTCAACGGTGCCGATTGGCTGGCAAAGAACCGCCCCGAGCTCATCGCCGCGGCATTCGCACTCAACGAGGGCGGCGGCGGGCGTACCGACGGCCATGGCAAACTGGTGGTGGAGTCGATCCAGGTCGGCGAGAAGGCGGCGCAGAACTACAAGCTGGAGACGGAATGCCGGCGGCCACAGCTCCATCCCCATTCGCGACAACGCGATCTACGAACTTGCCGATGCGCTGGCGAAGGTGCGCGAACACGAATTTCCGGTGCAGATGTCCGACACCACGCGCGCCTTCTTTGCCAAGGCGGGTGCGTCGCGCGGCGACGAATTGGGCAATGCCATGGTGGCCCTGTCGAAGAATCCCACCGACAAGGCCGCCGAGGCCATCGTTTCGAAGGATCGCCAGTATCACAGCATGCTGCGCACCACCTGCGTCGCGACGCTGCTGGAAGGCGGCCACGCCGAAAACGCGCTGCCGCAGCGCGCTGCGGCAAACGTCAACTGCCGGATATTCCCCGGAGAGACGGTGGAGGGTACGCGGGCCGCTTTGGTGGCGGTCATTGGCGATCCCGGCGTCAAAGTAACTTTGGTTCCGCCGGTCCGCCCGACGGCCGTGCCGCCGCCGCTCGATCCCAAAATCGTCGGGCCGGCCGAAGCGCTGGTCGCCAAGTATTTTCCCGGCGTTCCCCTGGTTCCCACCATGTCGACCGGCGCCACCGACGGCATTTTTCTCGAGGCCATCGGCATTCCGGTCTACGGCGTGCCCGGCGGCTGGGGAGATCCCGACGGCAACGGCGTGCATGGACTCAACGAGCGCAGAAGCGTGCGCTCCGTGTACGTCGGCCGGGATTTTTTGACCGATCTGGTCAAGCAGTACGCGGACGCGGATTGATATCGTTGGCTGTGCCGTCGCAAAGGCTTGCCGGCAAGACTGCCCTGGTGACCGCCGCGGCGCAGGGCATTGGCCGTGCCACGGCGGAATTGTTCGCCGTCCACGGCGCCGACGTGCTGGCCACCGATACCAACACCGCGGCGCTGGCCGAATTGCGTCAATGCCGCACCGCCAAGCTCGATGTGCTGCTGCCGGACGAGATTGCACGCGTGGTCGCGGGCGCAGGCGAAATCGATATTCTATTTAATTGCGCAGGCTTCGTTGCCAGCGGTTCGGTCCTCGACTGCACCGATGAGCAGTGGGCGCGGTCATTTGATTTGAATGTCGCCTCGATGTTTCACCTGATCCGCGCGGTGCTGCCGCAGATGCTCGCGCGCCGCCGCGGCTCCATCATCAACATGTCTTCGGTCGCAAGTTCCATCAAGGGTGTGATCAACCGCTGCGCGTACAGCGCGACCAAGGCCGCGGTGATTGGACTCACCAAGTCGGTTGCAGCGGATTTCGTCGCCAGCGGCGTGCGCTGCAATGCAATTTGTCCGGGCACGGTGGATACCCCGTCTTTGCACCAGCGCCTCGAGGCAACGGGAGACTATGAGGCGAGTCTGCGCGCTTTCATCGCGCGCCAGCCGATGGGGCGCTTGGGCGAACCTGCCGAGATCGCGGCGCTCGCCCTGTATCTTGCGTCTGACGACAGTCGATTCACGACCGGACAGTGCCACATTATCGACGGCGGCTGGTCGAACTGATCGCAGGCCCTGACTTGATGTCTTACAATGCGCGTCATGAAAAAACTCGCACTGCTACTGGCTTCCCTCATCGTCCTGCCTCCGGCTGCGCAAGCCGCCGCGGGGCCCCTATTGGGGCAACCTGCGGCCGGCGAGAAGTTGGGGACGGTTCAGTTTTCGATCTCCTGTGCACCGCCGGTGCGTGCCGCGTTCGTCCGCGGCGTCGCGCTGTTGCATGATTTCTGGTACCAAGAAGCGCAGCGGCAATTCGAGCTGATCGGAAAAAGCGATCCTGATTGCTCCATGGCGCACTGGGGAGTCGCGATGAGCGTATTCCACCAGATCTGGGAGCGGCCCGATGAATCGACGCTGGCTTTAGGATGGCGGGAGATGCAGGCAGCGCAGCGGCACCCCGCCAAGACTGCCCGCGAGCGCGAGTACGTCACGGCACTCAGCCGTTTCTTTCGGCCGGATAAGCGCGACTTTCAGGCCCGTATCGAGGACTATGCCGCGGCAATGGCCAAGCTCTACAAGGACTATCCGCGGGATACCGATGCAGGCGCGTTTTATGCCTTGGCGCTGCTGGCCGCATCGGCTCCGAATGACACCAGTTTGACGCAAGAGCGCAAGGCGCTTGCGGTGCTCAATCCCCTGTTCGCGCAATATCCCGACCATCCAGGAGTCGTGCACTACATCATCCATGCCTGCGACACGCCATCGCTGGCGCAGGATGGCCTGGTCGCGGCCAGGCACTACGGCGAGATCGCTGCCTCGGCGCCGCACGCGGTGCACATGCCCGGTCACATCTTTTCGCGGTTAGGTCTGTGGCAAGCGGACATCGATGCCAATGAGGCTTCGGTAGCCGCGTCGCATGCGGCGGAGGCGCGCAGCCAAAGCGGCGCCATGGACCAGTTTCACTCCGACGACTTTCTGCTGTATGCCTATCTGCAAAGCGGCCAGGATGCCAGGGCCCGGGCCGTGCTCGGCAATGCCGCGGCCGCGCTCGATCACTTCCAGGCGATGCACGAGATGGGCGAGCATTACATGACGGGAATGTTTCCGTACTACCGCACCAAACTGCCGATCATCTTCGATCTGGAAATGCGCGACTGGAAATCGGCGGCCGCGCTCGAACCCATCGCGGGCGCGTCTCCGGAGACTCAGATCCTGACCTATTGGGCGCGCACGGTGGCCGCCGGGCATCTGCGCGAGGCGCAGCAAGCGCGGGACAATCTGGCCCGGTACGACTCATTGATGGAGCAGGTGAAGCAAGGAAAGCGCGCCTATATCGCTGAGTCGACGGGATCGAGGATCGAGCGTGGCGAGATGCTGGGGTGGATCGCTTTTGCGCAGGACAACCGCGCGGATGCGCTGAAACAAATGCGCGAAAGTGCCGATCTGCAGGACAAAGTCGGGCAGGGCGAGGTCGATATCCCGGCGCGCGAAATGCTGGCCGATATATTGCTGGAGCTCGGGAGGCCGCAAGAAGCCCTGATCGAATACCAGCAGGCCCTGACCTTAAGTCCCAACCGGTTCAATGGGCTCTACCACGCGGGCATGGCCGCCGAGGCGGCGGGCGACAAGGCGCAAGCCGCGGGCTATTTTGCGGCCCTGCTCAAGTCCACGGATAACGGCTCGCAATCCGCGCGGCCGGAGCTCGACCACGTGAAGAGCGTCATTTCATCCGCGACTCTGGCGGTCAAGTAGCGGGTCGCCATGCGGCGGCTGGAATTCAAACTCGATGCCGCCGCTTCGAATTCGCGGGCCCGCGCCGCACGCTTCACGACGCGGCATAACGAGGTTCTGACTCCCACGTTCATGCCGGTGGGCACGCACGCGGCCGTCCGTTCGCAGCGCCGCGAAGATCTTCTCGACAGCGGCGCCCAGGTGCTGCTCGCCAACACCTACCACCTGTTATTGCGGCCGGGTGTCGAAATGTTCGAGAAATTCGGCGGCATCCATGGCTTCATGAACTGGCCGCGCTCGGTGCTGACGGACTCCGGCGGCTTTCAAATATTCTCCCTGCCCGGCAGCCGCACGCTGCGCGAGGAATGCGCGGAATTCAGGAGTTACGTCGACAACACCCTGGTTCGCTTCAGTCCGGAACGCAGCATCGAGACACAGAAGGCGATCGGCGCCGATATCATGATGGTCCTCGACCACTGCGTGCCCGCCACCGTCCCGCGCCCTGTGGCCCGCAGCGCCATGCAGCTGACCCATCGCTGGGCGCACCGCAGTCTGGCGGCACGCGGCGATTCCGCTCAGGCGCTGTTCGGCATCGTGCAAGGCGCCAGCTACGAGGACCTGCGCATCGAGAGCGCGCGGGTCATCGCCGACATGCCGTTCGACGGCTGTGCCATCGGCGGACTTGCGGTGGGCGAAACCGGCGCGCAGCGTGAAGATTGCACGGCGGCCGTCACGGAGCTGCTGCCGAGGGATCTGCCCCGATATCTCATGGGAGTCGGCACCCCGCGCGATTTACTGGAAGCCGTTCACCGCGGCGTCGACATGTTCGACTGTATTCTGCCGACCGCGCTTGCCAGGCAGGGTGTGGCGTTTACCAGCATGGGCAGGCGCGATTTACGGCGCGCCGCCTATCGCAGCATGGACGGGCCGATCGATCCTGCCTGCCAATGCCATACCTGCAAGACCCATTCGATTGCCTATCTCTATCATCTGCAGCGAGTGCATGAGAGTTCTGGCTGGCAGCTGCTGGGTCTGCACAATGTGCATTTTTACCTGCAGCTGATGCGCACCATGCGCGCTCACATCGTCGCCGACACATGGCTACCTTTTTATCATGCTCAGCGCGACGTGCTCGATGCGCGCGATAGCTACGGCCGGGCGGCAGCACAGGTCACCCGAGCCGTACTGCGCCGGCGGCGGCTCACGCGCGGGCGCTATGAAGTCATTGTGCACGATGGCGCCGGCTACATTCGGGAGATGACCTCGGGCGAGGTGATGCACTTGGGGAGCGATCCGGCCGAGGAAGCACGTTCGCTGTACGTGGAGCAGTCGCGGCTCGTCGCGCGCCTGCAAGTTCTCGACGATCAGCCCCTGGTGGTGTGGGATGTGGGATTGGGCGCCGCCGGCAACGCCATGGCGTCGATCCTCGCCGCCGAAGCCTCGAGCGGCGCCGTGCGCAATGCCAGGCGCCTGACGCTGGTCAGCTTCGAAAATGATCTCGATTCGCTCAAACTCGCGCTGGATCACACCAGGTGGTTCAAACACCTGCGCCATGCGGCGCCGCGGGCCTTGCTATGCGATAACCGCTGGACCAACCAGGCATCGACCATCGACTGGATGCTGCTGCACGGCGATTTCGCGCAGCGAAAGTTCGACGCGCCGCCGCCCGACATCATTTTCTTCGATCCCTTCTCGTTCAAGACCGATGCGGCGATGTGGACGCTGGCGGCGTTTCGCGAGTTGGCCGGGCTGTGCTCGGAAAAGGCGGCAGAGCTCTTTACCTACACCTACTCCACCAGCGTGCGCGCTGCGATGTTGGCGGCCGGTTTCTATGTCGCCAAGGGCCGCGGCACCGGCCGCAAGGCGGAAACCACGATCGGTCTCTCGCCGCGCGCGGCCTCAGGGTGGCATGATCACGAGCTGCTCGGGGCGGAATGGTTGTCCAAGTGGCGGCGCAGCGACGCGCAGACACCTTTCGGCAGCCGCGCGGATGATGCCTCCTGGCATGACGCAGTCATTCAGCATCCGCAGTTCGGGCGGCCGGACAGCGAGTGGCGCGCTTAAGTGCCCATTCACAGTTTCGGCATGTGAATTCGGCTGATCATCAAAGAGCCCGATACGGCAAATAACAGCGCCAGCGGGTGAAAAGCGTGTCCTGCCAGGCTTAGCCTGCCAAACCACAGGTGTTCACCGATTGCGCCGATGAAGGTTGCAAAACAAAGCACGCCAACCAAGATGAAGGAAGTGGGTATTGGCGTCCCCTCAAAATACTTCACCTTGCCGGTTCCCTCGGAGAGCGCTTCAGCGGTGATGTTGTATCGAGCGAGGCGCGAGACTCCACAAGCGACGAAGTAAACCAGGACGATGCGGTCATACAAGCCTTGCATGCCCAAACCGTAGCCTATCATCGCGGGAGCCACGCCAAATGAGATCACGTCAGCGAGCGAATCGAGCTCCCGGCCCATGGCCGATGTTTTCTGGCGCCATCTCGCAATCCGCCCATCGAGTACATCGAACACCAAGGCAAAGAAGATGAGTGCGGACGCGAAATAAACATGTGAAACGACTTCTGTCTGAACGTAAGTGATGGTCGAGAACACAGACGCCGTGCCGCAAATGGCGTTGCCCAGAGTAAACCAGTCCGCCAAGTGGAACTCGCGAATCATTGCGAAGGGCTTTCGCGGCTCGCTGGTGGTCACTGATTTAACATCCTGTTGCAGATCGGGACTTGGCGGCTTTCAATCTTACCGAAGATCGCGAACATGAGTGGCCTTCCCGGACGAGCGCTGCAGGGAGCCGGGCGCCACGACCCGGATGTCCGCGGAAACACCGCTATGATCCTTCAATGCGCTGGCCAGGCGCTTGGCCTCGGCGTGGTGTGCCTCGTGCGGCAAGTCGGGGCGCGCTTCGACGAGAATTCGCATTTCATCGAGGCGATTCGGCCGGCTGATCTCGATCTCGTAGTGGGGTGCCAAGCCCTTGCAGCGCAAGATCAGCTCTTCGATTTGCGAAGGAAACACGTTGACGCCGCGCACGATCAACATGTCGTCGGCGCGGCCGTTGATCTTGGACATCCGGCGCATCGCAGTAATGGTTCCAGGCAGCAGCCGCGTCAGATCCCGCGTCCGATAGCGGATCACGGGCATCGCTTCCTTGGTCAACGAGGTGAAAACCAATTCGCCTTCCTCGCCGTCGGCGAGCACCTCGCCGCTCTGCGGGTCCACGATCTCGGCGATGAAATGATCCTCCCAGATCGTCGGACCGTCCTTCGTCAGCGCGAACTCCTGGGCTACGCCTGGACCCATCACCTCGGATAAGCCGTAAATGTCGCAGGCATCGATGCCGAAGGCGGACTCAATTTCCGCGCGCATGCCTTCGCCCCAGGGCTCGGCCCCGAAGATGCCGATGCGCAGGGCGGTGGACCGCGGGTCCACCCCGACGCGCCGGAATTCATCGAGAATCGCGAGCATATAGCTGGGCGTCACCATGATGATGTCGGGCGAAAAATCGCGGATCAACTGCACTTGTTTCTCGGTTTGTCCGCCCGACATCGGAATCACCGTGCAGCCTGCGGCTTCCGCGCCGTAGTGTGCGCCGAGTCCGCCGGTGAACAGACCATAGCCGTAGGCGATGTGCACCCGCATGCCGGCACGGCCGCCTGCCGCCCGGATCGATCGCGCGACGAGATTCCCCCAAGTGAGAAGATCAGCCCGCGTGTATCCCACCACCGTCGGCTTCCCGGTGGTGCCCGAGGAGGCATGAATGCGCGCCACTTGTTCACGGGGAACCGAGAAAAATCCGAACGGGTAGGCGTCGCGAAGATCGGCCTTGGTTGTGAATGGGAAGTGCGCCAGGTCGGCCAGTGTCCGCACATCGCGGGGGTGCACGTTGGCCGAATCGAACTTTCGCCGATAGTTCGGGTTGTTGGCGTAGGCGTGGTGCAACGTCGATTGCAGACGCTCGAGCTGCAGGGACTCGAGCGCGGCACGCGACGCACCCAACAGCGGATCCAGCAACTTAAGCTCTTGGAGCGTGTCCGGCACGTTCCTAGCGTTTTCCCACCGCATCGGGAATGGCGTGAATGCTGACCATGGTCAGCACGGTGTAGGAAGCCACGGTCTCGCCGTTCTGGTTGGTGATTTCCGTATCCCAGGCGACTTCGCCCCAACCCTTGTCGGCGCGAAGACTTTTTCCCGCGCAGGTCAAGCGCACCTTGATTCGATCGCCGGGCTTCACCGGTTTGACGAAGCGCAGCTGATCGATGCCGTAGTTGCCGAGCACCGGACCGTAGTCCGGATCGACGAACAAGCCCGCCGCGGCGGAGATCAAGAAATAGCCGTGAGCCACGCGGCCGCCAAACAAGGGGTTGCGCGCCGCCTGCGTCTCGCTCATATGCGCGTAGTAGTTGTCGCCCGTGAGGGCGGCGAACTGCTCGATGTCCGCGATCGTGACCGCGCGCTCCGCCGACCTCAAGGTATCGCCCAACTTGAGCTCTGGGAAGGGAATTCGAAACGGATGCCGGCCGGGGTTGCGCAAAAGGCTGCCGCGCACCCAGCGACCGCTGACCGCCGTGATGGTGTCCGGCGATCCTTGCACCGCGGTGCGTTGCATGTAGTGCAGCACGCCGCGGATGCCGCCCATTTCCTCGCCGCCGCCGGCACGGCCAGGGCCGCCGTGAATCAAGGGCGCGAGCGGCGACCCATGCCCGGTCGACTCCTTCGCGCAGGCGCGATTGACGACCAGAATTCGGCCGTGGTAGGGCGCCAGCTTAAGAACGATTTCGCCGGCGAGTGAATCATCCCCACAAAAAACGGAAGCCGCCAGACTACCGCCGCCGCGCCTGGCAAGCGCGATCGCATCGGCCGTGTCGCGGTAGGGCAGCACGGTTGCGACGGGACCGAAGGCTTCCACGGAATGGATGGCGTGCGCCGTCTTAGGCTCGCGGCAGAGCAGCAGCAACGGCGGCACGAACGCCCCGCGCTTCGCGTCGGCGCCCGCGACCGCGAACTTCTCCGGGTTGCCGGCAACGAGTTCAGCCTCGCTGCGCAGTTGAAGCAGGCGCGTCAGCACGTCGGAGCGCTGCTCTTGGCTCACGAGAGGCCCCATGCGCACCCCATCGGCGCGCGGATCCCCCACGACCACCTGTTGCAGCGCCGCTTGCAGCGCGGCGACGACATCGCCCGTCAACGCTGCGGGTACCAGCGCCCTGCGAATGGCGGTACATTTCTGGCCGGCCTTGACCGTCATCTCGCGCGCCACTTCCGTCACGAACAGGTCGAACTCCGGGCTTCCCGGCAGCGCATCACTGGCGAGAATGCTGCAGTTCAGCGAATCGGTTTCGGCGGTGAAGGGCACG